>Ga0247758_1001506_pt1 | contig 16846 bp, 13 predicted proteins | sample UWRJL156409C4_FD_180950 | JGI IMG/M metagenome (GOLD analysis project Ga0247758, IMG submission 180950) | Plant litter microbial communities from Arlington Agricultural Research Station in Wisconsin, United States - UWRJ-L156-409C-4 | ecosystem: Environmental > Terrestrial > Plant litter >...
TACAAATGGAAGCTCCCTGTGTGTGGGGAGAGCACATGATCCAAGGCCCCTGCGCTCCAGCCAAGCCTGGAGCGGTAAGGCGCCTGCGCGCCTGAGCGCCAAGAACTGCCGCTGCAGTTCGACAGAATGTCACTGGGCTTTCAATGGGAGGTCTTCGTGGTGAAAATCGTCGAATCGATTGTTGATTGAAAGAAGCACGGTTCAAGGAACCGCGCGGCGCGGCCCCTTTTTGACGGTGGCACGCGCCAGAGAACGCATCGCTATGTACATAAACGGCTACAGTAATATTACACACAGAGCCCAAAAAGAACGACAGGGTCGACCTGAACAAACGCCCCGAGTCAGTAGATAATAAGATTTTTAATGAAACTCTCTAACGACAGCTAAAATATCGTTATCACTATCAAGCTTGAATAACGATAAAAGGGTAGTTATACTATAGGCAGACTAGATAAAGTGGGAGATAAAGTTATAGCTAACAAGCTAATAAAGTAACTTTGTAAGAGTAACTGCGTTAAGTTCTACAGAACTGAACTATAGTATATCTATAGGTTCTAGATATTAGCTAACTTATTGTAAATGCGGTAGTTAGGTTAGAAGTATATAGTTAGAAGATAAAAGGGGCAGCTGTAAGGAGTTATAAGATTCTAATTTAAGCAAGTAGTAGTAATATAAAGTCTTACTTAACTTGAAATTTAGTTATATATTTATAAGTCTTTAGCTATCAAGAACCTCTAAACTGTAAGTAGAAATTATAAAACGTATAAATCAATATTTCTTATATAGAAGTTCCTATTTTACATACTTAACCTGCTCTGTTATATTAAAATGCTTAATAGTTAAGAACGAAAGTTGTTTTTTCATAATTAAAAGAGGAATTTTACACCTTAATACATTTTAAATATATTATCTTATATTAGTTAAAACGATAAGAATGTCTAATAATCATTGTTAAACTTCAGGATTGGTTTCAACTCTTTTGCAGAAACTCGCGGAGACGGGCCCAGTCGCTTAAGAGGGTGGAGAGTGTGAAAAGTGCAAAGTCCCAATCGAAGGGTTCCTCAGCCTGATACCAGGCGCCTTTCATTGGAGGCACTGGTGAAGGACATTGTTAGCAGCAGATCCACCATTAGCCCGCTAATACTATCGCACAACTCAACTCACAGGGAATTTCCTCGTCGTCGTCTTCGCCATGCTCAACCGTAACTTCCATACTGCCTCTGGGCTCGAACATCCGCTGCTCCCCGAACATGGTACTGATCTAGTGCATGATTTGGTCTCCACCCTCGTGATCTACCGAACTATCTCTGCTCTACCTCTCCGGAGCAGGCTCAGCGTGTGGAAAGAGGATCTCCAGCACATCCTCAAGAATTCGAATGAATTGGGCGTGCGTGCCATCGGATATGATTGACTCCTCCAGCGAACTTTGCTAGCCAGAACGTTGCTATTTTATCGACGCGGAGCAAGCCTTCCGTAGTTTTATTGTTCACCGAAGGGCGCCAATGATGTATCTCGGAACCCGCCATTTCTTCGAGCGTGTAGTGACTATGTCGGCAATACCTTCGGCCAGCGGAACAAAACTTGACGCCTTGAGAACAGACTACGAGCATTTAGATCAGCCTCGTGGCCAGGACATTAGGATTCCCTCGCGACAAGGCCGCCACCAGAGAAATTTTGATCGAGCAGGCGATACTCCGTGATGTGTTTGAGATCGGGCCGAGGGTAAATACGGTACCTTCTTGGTCTTGTCATCTCCTCCTAAAGCTAGAGGTAGCAGTAACTCGGCCGGGCATTTGCAGATCCTACCGGCGCTCGCAAGGTAGGATGCCACTGCCGCTATATCTACTTTGTATCGGGCGAGAAGGGTGCTCACTATATGTGCTATGTCAAGCGGTAGGCCTAATTGAGCCGGAGTCTATCAGAGATGACGTTATTTTCAGAGGCGAGACTATCAAACTTGTGTGATGTTGGTGATCGCGGGATTGTTGATCTCAAGCAGGTGTGAAGAAAGTGGTGATTCGTGCTCGTGTTTGAAGTGTCACACGAATCCAATCCCTGAATAGCCTCCATACCAGCCAACAGCCTCCATACCAGCTATCGGACCGATCGCTGGTATTCTGTTGAATTACTGCGTGGCTCATTCCAGGCCACAACAACGGAGGAATGGAACTACCCCATTGTACGCAGTATTTAGCGGTTGGAAGCCCTCGGCTTCCAACCGATTGAAGCAATCAACACACTCGTTTTTCCATCGAAAGAGCCTTCGATCCACAGCGTGCATCAGAAAGGTGAGAAAAGGACAGCAGCTACGAAGAAAATAAATCATTTGTGCAAATTGTCTCATGTGACCATTTCATCCCATCTTTCTGTCAAGATCGTCTTGTGGAAGTGTGCATGGGCAATCGCAGATTCCCTTTTTGGCTTCAACTCATTTCCCCGTGTAGGCGATTATTCTCAAGAACGAATGGATATATACAAAGGCACTATTCCAGAGTAAAGGAGCGACAGAAGCCCAAATCTGAACGGAACGCTTCATATTCTAACAAATGACCACATCTTGCTGGAGCGGGAAAAGTGATGAAGTTGTTCCTCCCGCCATTGAGAATGTCAACATCACGAACCCACATTTCATCCCAACCCCTTTTCTCAACCTCATGACAACCCACACCCACCCTATCTCCTATCACGCCCAACGACCACAAACAGCGAGACCTAACCCTAATCCCACCATCCCTCGAAACAAAACCCTCTCAAAATCCGCCAGCCCTGAGCCAATGGTTCGCCCATCAAAAGCCGGCGCCTGGGAACACGAAAGAACCGCGGTTGGCTCGACCTACTGCCAGTTTGAGGACGATTTGAGAGACCAGAAGGAAGAACAGGGCGCATAAGGTTGGCCGTATGTCTGTCGGGCGGGAACTACCATCTGCAATTCCCCGCTCGCCTGCATGCACCAGCAATGTATCGGTCGAGCCGTCGTAGATCTACCCACAACCACAAGCTTGACAGACAAGACTCCCCGTTTCAGTTCTTCCAGTGCCTCCTCCTCCCTCACTCCAAAAACCCCTTCCCTAACTCCCAGCCCTCCCCATCCTCCTTCACAATCACAAACCCCTTCTTCTCATACAGCGTCTTCGCCTCCTCGTTCCCTTTCAGCACACCCACCTTCACCAAGCACCCCCCATGGCTGCCACTCCTTCTGGCCGTCTCTTCCTGCAGATCCTGAGTTTCCTTGAGAGTTGCGTCTAGTACAGCCGATGCAATGCCCATCCGTCGGTAGGAACTGTCTGTGAACACTGCGTTGATTTCCCACTCCCATTCCCATTGGTGGCTGCCGTGGGGTGGTCTGCTTATTTCCGGGGGTGGCTGTTGGGCAGGGGATGAGTTTGAGTTGTCGCCTGCCTTGGTGGTTGTGGCTGATAGTTCGTGAGCGTGAGGGAAGGGGCCGCGAAGTGTTAGGGAAGAGATAATATTTTGGCTTTGGAGGGAGAGAGGGTTGGTGATGGACGAGGAGGAGAAGGAAGAAGAGGGGTCTTGGAGAACCGCGATATAGATCTTGACGGAGGGGTTTGTGAAGCGCTGAAGCCAGGTTTCTTTGCTGAAGGCGGTTTCTCGGGCGAGGGTAGAGGAGAAGGCTGCGTGATGGAGAGGAAAGATTTAGCTTTGTGGTTTGGCTGAATTTCAGGTTCAATAGGGTTCGACGGGATAGGACTTACCATGGGGGGCTTTCTTGAGCATTTTGAGTCGAAATGGTCGGTAGACGTCGTAGTAAAATCGTTGCCCTTCCTCCGTGCGCGGAATTTGAGTGACGGTCCAACTTGCCCGATCTCGTATATCGGGGATGGTGGTTTTAGAAGTGGATGAGTGGAGTGGTTGGTCCATGATGTACCAAGGTACCCATTTCTCAGACGGAGGCAAAGTGCGGGCAGCCCGGTGTGGTGTGTTTTGCGCACATCGGAGGCTGAAGGGCGGAGCGTGGACTTATATGCACGAGGTGACAGCCAACTCTTGTTAGTGAGTCACATTTTGTTACAGTTATGACTGAAACGATTGCACGCACTTTTTGCTACTTATTAATCCGGATAAATGCAAACTGTTTCTGCAAACTCGGTTGTATGTCGACCACCCGATGGGTTTGACGGGCATGCAGAATTTCTATAACGTCTGGAGAAAAAAAATACGGCATAGACTTGCTGAATTGGATGTCTACCTACTGATATCTCTATTCTCACAGTTCGGCTGCCCTGAATTTCTTGTCGGACGTTGGCAGTTCACCCAATCATCAATTCCCCGATATCTTGCATTGGGCGTCGTTGCGAAGATTCCGGCGAGGCTTTTTCGTGGGCTCCCTCAGCACCATAGCGGCATTTCTTCCCCGCAATGCATCCGTCTCAGCTCAGCTCCAACTTCACAGCGTTCCTAACCGTTGCGACACTCCCGAGTCCACGAACAATACAGTATGGCGGAAGCTCTCGCCATCGCGGCCTCCGTCGCCGGGTTGCTAACCATCGCTTCTCAAATTTACACTACCGTCAGGGGCTTGGCCAGTTCGATCGCCAACGCGCCCCAGTCGGCCATCGCTACGCTTAAAACAGTCGTGGATATGAAACTCGCACTCGCCCTACTTAAGGACCTGATAGATGAGATAGCAGACCTCCCGCCAGAGCGGAAGGCCATGATCCCCCTCAATCATATCGCAATCACCTTTTCGCACTGCATGGCCACGCTCTCTGAGTTAGAATCCTGGTGCTGGACTGTCACAGTTTTGGCGATTATGTCGACCGAGTGATCTGGGCCAGGAGGGAAGACAAAGTTATGGCACTGCTTCCTCGCCTGGAGTCTCAGAAGTCCTCCCTGTCGCTAATGGTGTCTTGGTTGCAGTGGTGAGACAGAGCCCTCCTCTGAGAGATTGTTCCATGCTGATGCCTCCGACCTGTTATAGCAAATCTGATATCGACGCTCTGGACGACCGTGACAAATTGTTCGATGTCGTGGATACTATAGTGCAACAGAACCAGGAAATATCCCAGCGTCTGCACAGCCTCGAGACAATCTTTGGAGACCATTTTACGCCGGATTCTACGAGCATCGATGATGATGGCCTCACCATTAGGCGACAGGGTGTCTCTAGTAGGCTAGTCACGGACAGTCAGATCCTTGCGGGCGAAGGAGAGTCTTCATCGAGCTTCTCTTCATTTGGAGCGCGTAAATTCGAGATTGTCTTGAGCAGATCGCCCGTATACACCAGGGTTGACGAAGGCAACGAGGTAGACCGCTCTTGCAGGGGCTCGACAGTGATGACATCGGAGTTGAGTGTCTTGTCTACCATCAGCCTGAACGACATCTCCATAATTGCCGTCTTCCGGCTACCAATCACTCTAATGGGTATTTCTAATACTAGTGGCGAACGACCCAGTCTGGAAACGACTCTAGAATCGCTACAAGGCAGACAGATGTGGAAATACCCGATAAAGTGAGTAGCCACCTAACAACATATAACGCCCGATAAGAACTGACAACTGATCACTACAATTCTCTCCTCTAGACTCGTGATGATTGGGGGGCATGACATCACTTCAAAGAATTTACAATCGGCATTCATGGCATCTTGCTGCGGGGAGAGATCAGATCTCGTGTCTCCAAGTCTTCAGGACTAGGACGACGGTGGGGTAACAGTCAAGTAATATTTCATTGCATCCACCATCGATATGCCCCAACTCTTCCAGCCACACACTGCTTATGGTCGTTGATCTGCATCAGAGTCGGCAACCGAAACTACCCCATCCACTTGTGCAATACCAGCAGCTTTGGCGCCGAGGACGATGCCCGACGCTTTGCCGACCCACTGGCAGATGTCTTCCTCGTCTTCGCCCTAGTGGGGTCCGCCGACACGTACAATGAAGCCGAAACGAAATGGGTCCCCAGAATTAGGTCTCGTTCCCCTTTTATTCGATTCTTTATTGTGGGTATTGAGGGGCTCCCGACGAACACCAAAACGGATACATCCATGTCCGTTTTCAAGGCCTTTGGTCACAACTTCGCTAGGCGAGTCGGCGCGGAGGCTTATTTGCATTGTGACATCACCGAGGGCGCTGAACGTGCACACCACGTGCTCCGCAAGGTAAGACACTCGAGCCTCGGTATACATCTAGGTTTCCATTACACTTTCCTTCTGAAGTGATAGCTTCCGCAGTGCACTTTCTCAACAATTATGGCTTATTCTGGCACTAACGTACGGACTTCAGACGATAGCAGTAGACCTCGGTCTAGATATATTGCTCGGTCCAAGCTGTCAAATTACGTAATCGCGCCTTGGCGTCACGAAACCGCAGCGCGGCCGAGCACCAGAGCTTCGCTTGGCTGAGAAGACGGCTCCCTGAATACAACAAGACTTGATGGCGGTAATTACTGTGTTCTTGGTTGACTGCGTTGAATTCAACACAAGCCTGTCCCGGAAGCGCCGCCGAGACTCACATCGCCGCGTATTTGGCACACACTTCGGTCAAGGCCGGGCTCGTGGTCGCTTCGAGGTGACAGTTATATACATAATCTTGAAATCACGATACAAAGGATGATAGAGCAGGAACTAGAAGAACTTTACAGTTAGTGAAACTTGGCTATCCTCGAAAATAGCGCCTAACAATAGTTCTGATAGTGACTAGGGGCAAGTGGGCCAAGTAATGGGGGGTTAGTTCCACTGTAGAAATATCGGGATTTCGGTCTGGAGGTTGAGTTTTTGTAAGCATAAACGCACTAATTTACATGAGAAAAAGGAAACTCAATGTACCCCTTGTACAAACATATACCGCCAAGCATTTGATGTCACTGAATTGGTCTGACAGCGTAACAAGAGGTGTCAACAGCATCATCACACTGACGACTTAGCCGTATTGCCAACGATTCTCCCCAACTTCAGACGCGAAGGTACGGCTGTTGTTGTAGAGCTTCAAGGTTTCCCAAAGTGCTGCCACAAGAATGGCGAAGACCTGCGGCCGTCGTGTTAGTGATGATCCCAAGTCATTAACAATGGGAGATCGCGAACCTCGGCTGCCACGGAGAGGTAAAGCAGAATGTACATGTTGAACACCGTCCACAACGCAACCAGAGGCCGAATGAAAAGCATGTGGTGGAGAGTGTAGCCCCATACTTACAAGCTTAAGAACTCCGGCAGCAATGTACCGGAGCATCTTGCGTTTGAACCGTGTAGCAAGCCCCCTCTTTGACTGGTGGAGTTTGAAAAGCCTGACGAGGATATTATGTATCAGAAGAAAACTCGACATAAGCGCTTCCTCGTTGTACCCGCGGACGCCAACATTGTCTAACTCGATATGCTGTCCGTAACCCAACCAAAAGAAGCAGATGGCGTGCTGTGTTGGGTCAAGGTCTATCCTTCCGCTGAAGGCCATTGCTGTGAGAAGCAGCAGAGCAAGAGAGCCCATCAGAAACAACAGTACAGCTCGCTTAGACTGGTTTTGAAGCAGGTATGTTCGAAGGCAGGTCAATGCTGCGAGGTGTGTGATGGTGGAGAACCAGGCGAGGCGCACAATGACTCCCCATGGGTAAACTGACAGGGGGTTCGTGAGTGTCGCATAGCCGCTGACAAGTATTGCAATTCCGGAGATGATCTGCAAGTCGCTCATCATCATGACTGTATATTGTCATTCGCCCCTTTAGTAATCCGAATGGACCAAAAGGCAGAGAGGGAAGAAACTGCGCGCAGTACCTGATTGAAGATGTTGTTCAGCTTTTTCGTCATCATTTCCCTTTGAGCCGTGTCTGGATCCCGCAGCGGCTTAAACAGTCTCCGGTAAAGCAAAACTCTGAGGCGATGAAAGGCGGCATCCATCGGATTTGGCCGTGGGATTCGCGATGAATCACTGTCTAAGGGACCCGTTCAGAAGGGGTCTAGCCCCAGGTCAAAGACGAGAGGGTAATATGCTATCATGAGAAAAATAGCAAGCCATGCTGTCCCGAGAAAGTCGGCGATAACCTGTAGCCGGCGTGAGCAGCAACACTCAGGTAATTGAGGAGTGCATCTCGTACCCCCAGCCCCGCAATGTCCGGGTTTGCCTGAAGACTTGAATCCTCCTAACATGTGTTGGCAACGTCCGAAGCTGCCATCGTTGATGCCCAGCGGGCGAGAGCGATGGCGTTGCGTTGGGGACACGGGCGATTCTCGTCGACTTTAGGTTTTGGAGAGGGGGGAAATCCGCAGTTGCAGGTGGGGAGGAGGGCAATATAGGCGATCGAAAAGTTTATGTGTTTTCCATGGGACGCTCCACCGAACCACCATCCATGGCATGGCTTTGCATGAGGCACGCTGCAGACTTGCATGTCAACCGAGTGCGCTGGAGGCTGTGTCCGGCTAAAACACTGGGCAGTCACAATATTACGGCGCGGGATATTACTAAACGCACCTAACGTCATGAGGTGCGGTCAATCCTTTCGAATTTGTGCCGTCGATGTTGACTTGTAGTGCTGCGCCCGGACCTGATAATCGTTTCGGGAATCTCTAACAATTAGTTGTTTTTGCAGTTCGGGTATGCACGGCAAGGGAAGGTTTGGCGGGCCTCTTTTCAACGAACAGCATTCATTGGTCGAGTGGTGTAGTTGGTTATCACGTCAGTCTAACACACTGAAGGTCTCCGGATCGAACCCGGGCTTGATCATTCTGAACTCTGCGGAGTCAGCTGCTTCTTTTTTTTTGCTTCCTGTTACTTTTTGAGGTGGATCTTTTGTCTGGGCAGGACTGACTCAGACATTTTGGTCGCGGTACACGAAGTCGAGGAACCCCGTCTCTCAATGCCCCCTGCAGCCCAACCACCAACGACAGGGTATTCATCCTACCCCTAACCTCTACATTGTCCATGTTCAACCCAATCCCCGTTATCCTTTCCCGCCCTCTTTGCCCTCCCACCATTTGAGCTAGAACCAACAGGGGCATAGAACCCAAACCTCCCCTCGAAATCCCACTTCGCCTTCAGTGCCCGCAACCTCTCCACCCGCCAAGGCTCATCCCCATGCAGCTCAGTCAGCGACTCATCCCCAAACGAATAAATCACATACGCCCTCAGCGGCTCCCCAATCCGCTCCCCTTCCCCATCGCCTTCCGCATCGCCTTGAACGCGGCGACAATCTCCTCCGAAACCCCGGATTCAAATCCGCCTAGACAGGCGACCTGCTTTAGTCATTGCTAGCACTCTCTTTCAGCTGTGCAGGTTGGTCGCGAGTATTGTTGCCATCTTACGTGCTCGGAAAGTAAGGGGTTGTAGGGTAGGATGAGCGCGGCGTCGTGTGAGAGCTGCCGAGCTCGCTCTAAGAAGACGCGCTAATTGAGACCAGCAGGCACTTGTTGTCCCAGGCCAACAGTGAGTCTGTGTGACCATGAAAAGCAACCTGTAGCCCTTCATCGTCTCGGGTAAAAGGTAGAAGAGTCTGGTAGACCGATCGAGTTGAGTGACTCGAAACGCCAGGAGGTTGTATAAAGATGGAGGGAGATGTGATTTTAAAGACGAAGTGAATTCCCATCAACCCATTCGCCGCTTCAGTTCATGGTATCCGGCTTTCATCTGACCTGCAAGCATTCTCGTCTGGTTCCAGAACACCCAACGTGGCGCTGCTGCATATCGTGACACAGGTGTGATATGCCACTTCCTGCGTTCTGTACCGGGTTAACCCCCAAGATAACTCCGAGAGGCATAGCTGTAGTGTTACTATTCGGTTCTAGTAGCGCAACGGTGCGACCATCTCGAGCCCAGTGAGTCAATCGTGTGGGATGCGTAAGTGAGCCGAGTGACTCCGGTCGGATCAATGTCTGTGTTCGGTCTGGCCCCCATCCCGGATCTCTGGTTTGAGACCTTCAGCGTGGCTGCCAATGTTCCGGGGCCCCACAGATGTAATCGAGTTCTATCATCCCAAGACATTTACGGTGTATCATGTCAGCACGGTGGCTTCTTATCTGGGACGTTAACCGCAATTCGAATCTTCTCGGCCGCAACAAAAAAACTCGCATCGATTGCTGACTGTCCGAGTGGCAGAAATATAGAAAATATTCCTCCGTCTTCGATAGATTGCGATGAGGACCTCAAGCCGAGCCGTCTGGATCCTCGCCAGCCCACTTCCTCGTCTCGGCGATGGCGCGTCGTGGGTTCCACTGCTCGCCAGGCCACCCACAGTCTCTCATGATCTTGATTCTCTCCTGCTCCTCAGCGCCCGGACTGCAATATTTGGCAAGCTCCTGAACATCGGATCCGCCTGTCTCCAAAAGCGGTATCCAGTTCTAGGGACTCATCGTCAGCCAGCTGGTCCGGACTACACCAGTCGTGCACTTACAAGAAGAGTATACTGTTCCTTGCACATTTCGAAAAACGTTTCGATGCGAAAAGTAGGTGCCGCCTTCCATCCATTCTTCCACCACCGCTTTACGCAGTCGTCCTCTGGCTCGGCATCACCCACGGGGCCTCCCACGGCGGGATCTCTGTCGCTGTCATCCCACCAGATCACAACACCCCGCTTCGTGTCGACGATAATATTATAGCCATGTCGATATTGTCTGGCTAGCTCAAACATATGAGGCGGCAATTGTCTATCATCCTCTGCAGGCTGCTCCGGCTCTTCAGATCCCGATGCGCTGCTCACTTCTCCCCGATCCTTCCTCTCTTCCTTTCTCCTTTTCTCCTTCGCAATCTCCCCGGCAAGAAACACAAACGACTCCCGGTAGTCCACCGGTTTTGCACCCTCCAGGAGGGTGGGAGCATCCCAGGATCATTCGCGCGCAAAGTATGGGATGTGCCGCAGGAGTTGTATGACAGTAGGCGTCGGTGCCAGACCGCGCCCGGGAGCAAGGTGATCTGCGGCCAACCGCCGGGTGGCGGGTACTTTAGCACGACGGCGTCGCCGTACATGCGCTTGAGGAAGTCGTAGAATGAGGTTATGGCAGCGACGGTCGCGTCATGCGAGTACCCGGAGGTGTTGGGCTCCATTTTCAATTCTGTTTTGGGGGCGGAGGTGTGGTGCTTGATGTTGGGCGGCGGAAAGGTCTGGGTCGCCCGAAATCTCTAGTTTAGGGGGTTTCGATTTGTCGATCGGTTGTCCTGTTCTGGGACACAGGCCAATCACGAGGTGTGTATTTGAACACTCGGATAAACTCTTGTTTCCTTTTTTTACCCGCACCAAACGCTGACTGGGAATATGGAGAGGCTGAGCTGAATTCTTGGATTAGAGTTACGTGGGTGAGTGAAGGTCTAGGAGGAGTCGAGCAATTCGTCTCAGGAGAGGGTGAGCCTTCCCGTGCACACCCCGGCGACGAAGAGGCAGGGGGCAGACGTGGATATGCCAGAGCCGACGGCGGGCCCTTTGCTTGCACGGGACCATTTTTAAGCCCTTCGGCTAAAACTGCACCTTCTAGGAAGGCTGTGATGTTCAATGGGCAGACATTAGCCGAAGCTGAGCCGGGGCTGATCTAGACTAATCAGACGTGACTATGAGCATGTGTGCCCGTCGATTTTAGGGTGGTATAACATATGATCTATATTAGAACAGACCGCAAGGCATTAGCACAATGAATATAGTCAAAGTCAACTCCAGAAACGTCACCCAACACACAACTCCGGGGTCCTCATGCTTGGTTCGCTCATCAGCGGTGTTATTTTCGGTGGCATCCATTGCCTTGCGTGGAACTTCCAATTCCCCACACAGGTGGAACAAACTCTCTGGCGTGCTTGCTCCCTCCTCAGCACATGCATACCCCTTCTCGCGGTTCTACTGACTACCGACTGGATCCGTGTGCACATTACTTCGGAGGAGGATGGTCCCAAATTTGATTCCCATGGTAACATCACTGGGCCGTTGATGCTGGTCGTTCTGGTGCTTCCTTACCTCTTGGCTCGTCTTTTCATCATGGTGGAGATCTTTCGGACGCTTTTCTACTTACCGCCCGAGGCATACATCGAGACATAGTCTAGGTCGTTGCCACACTGGGGTTGACTTTCCCCACCCGCACATATACGCCAACCTCACAGCTTCCAGCTCTCCCTCACGTAGGCATACTCTGACACGCTGGAGCACTTCTCCGAAGGCCGCTTCCCGTTCGGCACGGACATCCCCCAATCCGCGATGGTCTACCTAACCAACACCAACTCCCCGCCCTCCTAGCCAGCGAAACCGCCGAGGGCATCGCCTCGAAGATCGAAATCTCCGTGTGTGAGAAGGACACCTTCCGGGGCGAGTACGCGCCGCCGGGTGCATCCCCCTTCAGTGGGTGGGCAGACGTGAGGATCAAAACGTCCGGTTTTACCTAAAGGGGAAAAAGACGGGGAATGGGACGCTCGCTGCAGGTGAATGTTACGCAGGTGGGAGAGAAGACGGTGGCGGATACGCGGTGGAAGAAGCATGAATTTTTGGATGAGGAGGTGTGGTGGCTTGAGCAGAATGTTGCTGACTCGGGCATGATACGGCTGAGGGAAGACGGAGATTTTAGCAGCAGCTGGATCGGGGCGTTTTGATGAGCTAAAAGCTAATTTGTTTCAATACATCCGAACCAACATCGATAGGGACAGTGTGCCTGAGATACGAAGCTAGTTCCTCTCCTTTCGACATCGCGCGGCCTCGATGTCTTCTGCTTGCGAACACCCAAGCTACCGACCGTATATCCCTCAAGTACCTCCATGCATCTACATTGCCAAGGAAACATCGGAACCCTGCTGTCCACCGTATCAGATGCAAAGGAAGAAGACGCAAGCCCCAGAGCAACCACCAATCAGCTGGCACGAGAAGATCACGACAGGGCAGGCGCAATTCTGCCTCTTCTCCAGACCGTTGTCCCCCTGAACCGCTCTGCGGGCGGCCGCTGCATTTGTCACTGCCTCAGTCATCGGCGTTCCCGCAGCCACGGCAGCCAGGATACCGGTCATCTCGCTCTTGAGGCTGGCGGCTCCGCCGCTGCTCTTCATGTTGGCGATCTGATCCTGAGTGGGATAGGCTGCGCGGGCCCATTCGTTGAGACCACCGTCAAAGACGGCTACTTGCTTCTTCGAGACCTGGTCCACGAGAGACATGGCTCCGTCGAGGAGCTCAATGGAGACGGTCTGGTTCCAGGCGCTAGCGGTGGCGTACATTTCGTCTTTGGTCGTGATGGCGGGGGCGGAGGCGACGAGCTCGTATTGCCAGTCGAAGAGCTCGGATTTGACGGATTTCTGGGTAGGGGAAGGGGGTTAGTATTTATGGTGCTGATGCTGCAGTTGAGGAAAGAAGGGACTACTTACCGCCTCTGCGAGCTGAAGAGAGACGCTAATGAGGGCGGTAACTGCCTGGGCGGAGATGGAGAACTTCATGTTGGCGTTTTCTGACGTGTAGATTCGAAATGGCAGAGTGAAGAGAGAGTAAAGTCGGAGTTTGAAACTTGTGCGAGTGTTGACTGGTTTGATTCACAGACATTGTTAGGAGGGCAGAAGGCATCTATTTGTACTTTTCCTACAGTCCAAGTTGTCTAGCTCGAGTCACCGGCTTCATCATGGCTCCACCAACACTTCCTATTGCGCTGCCCTGAGATGCTAATCTCCCAGATACGAAGTTCCTTCACTGCTACAGAAAACATGCTACAAGAGTGAAGACGTCATACGTAGAGTTCCACTGTGAGATCCAATAAATGGCTTACGTGTGAATGCTCTGATATCCATAGTTCAAGTGTACCTCGGCTTTTGGCCCCGTACACAGCAGCGTTCCACTTCAAGGTGCGATGCCACCAGTGATTTTCTCACCAATTGATGAATCTCGGACTCTGAAGGGATTTCGCATTTTCGGTGGAGAGACCTCGGGTTCGCTTTTGGAATGTACTGGCTCTTGTATGACGTCCGAAATGTCAATCCGAGCGCTTCGGTCCGAGGCGGCTCATTCCAAGGCCTTATCTGCGACCGTTTAATCAAGAATTAATCCTCATAGGCGTGGCAGTGCGACAATAAGCCCTATAGTTTATGGCATAAGGGAATGGTGATTGGCACGACCGCAAAAGATAGAACGATGCGCTACTTTTTCATTTATTCTCTGACAATGTAGAACGAGTCTTCCAGACACTGAACGCTTATATTCACAGTCTTGACCAAAACCGGAATCTTTGGCCCGGTATAGGGCTCTCGGAAAGTTTCCAAGCCTGGGGTTTTCTACAAAGGTTCCATTGTTTGAGCAAGTTATGATGTGTATGGCAACTGCCGACGTCAGGACCTTACATCGGTGACTGACAGGACGACGACAAGTGACCTCCTGCCTATTATGGGGCGTGGTAGGTGGAAGATGCGAAAGGTCGGAGTTGCCCGTCGATCGACCTGTGGTTGTCCAAAGCTTGTCTTAGTCTCGTTCCAGTCCATCCAACTAGTCGCTGACCATCGTCAGTTTTCAGAAGGCCATGCTATGAGCGCTTTTCATTGGCCCGAGCCCTTGAACTCGAGACGCAGGTTGCGTAGGCGCGGACTGAACAGGGACCAAGACTGCAATCTTGAAGAGCTTGTTTGGGGTCAAGATGAGCATCAGGTAGCAGCGCTCAACATAGTTGATAGAGTTTGCCCATATACATAGTCTTGTATCCTGATTTGTCTGGTTTGGGTTATCAGATTATGATGGCTTGTGACTTGATTTTTGCTTGGCAGGTATTAGCAAAAGTCACACGGAGGTTGTGCCTGACCAATTCTGACATCTTCTCCTTTCTGAGCGAGGTGCTACTCGAAGAACAGTTCTGAATGGGAAATTGGGGTTTGAAACACCACTGATGGTAATGGAAGACATTGCAAGTTTATGTTGTAAAGATTTGAGGCTTGCTGCCGATCTTGTTCAATGTCGCTGCGTGGCGGCCTGCATTCTTCTTTTCCCGGACGCAGCCCATGGCGCACACAATTTCAAAGGCACTCCACAGTTAAGAAGAGGCGGCTGTCCTAATCTTAGGCTATGGGAAATGCAATGTTGGATGAGAAGGACCCTTGATGGAAAGGGTTAGGTACCTAGGTAGTCGGATATTACTTTTACCACTAACATATCAGGAATCCTAAATATTTAGAAATTTGGCATTTGGTGATGGTATCCAAATCGACTTGCGCGGAATTTCAAGTTAATAGTCGACAAGGGATTTCTAAAGAGGTCCTCACACTACACTGTAGCCTGCATCACTTTATACCATAGCCTACTGTAAGCCCTATACTGACTCAGGGCGTTTGTTCAGGCCGACCCTGTCGTTCTTTTTGGGCTCTGTACGTAATATTACTGTAACCGCTTTTGTACATAGCGATGCGTTCTCTGGCGCGTGCCACCGTCAAAAAGGGGCCGCGCCGCGCGGTTCTTTGAACCGTGCTTCTTTCAATAATCATCAATCCGACGATTTTCACCACGAAGACCTCCATTGAAAGCCCAGTGACATTCTGGCCCTTTAATCGAAGGAAGATAACCTAATCCACGGTCGCGTTTCCTTTATTATTCCATATTAGGCTCCGTTCCATGTTAGGCACCGTTATATACTAGGTTTTGTTCCATATTAAGTACGTATCTGTTTTTCTACATCAGTTATATTTATGTCCCTCCGATCAGAGGACTAGTAGTCTGGGAGTTGGTCTTCTAGGCCGACTGTGGCATTTTGTAAGTGTGGTTCTCTTTGTAGTTTCTTCCCTGTTGCGCCATCGCACCAGTTCAGTAGGTGACTATTAAGCTCTATAGTTTAAAGCTATTAGTAATAAAGATTACGTTTTAACCTGCGTTTAGTATGCTTATGTATGTTATTACGGGCTTTTTATAATGAGAAGTTCTATAAGATGTCAACCTTTACCCGTACGCTTTTCATGCCAAAGCTGGACATCGGCGCCCTCTGTTTCCAGACTCTCCACTCTGAACGAAGGCCAGCTAATCCGGACTAGTCTCAGGATCTTAGGTACTTGCCTTGCACCGTCCGTGGCGTTTCCGACCTGAGACAATAGCTCAACATCTTTTCGTCTGTTATGGCCCCATTATAATCAGACGTTAGGAAGCAGTTCCAAGCACTGCCAGTGAGCTTAGTACTCGGCATTTAGTAGATCAGGGCTTAGTAACCTGTTCCTCTTGCAGGACAACAGAGAAGGAAACCGTCTAAAAGAAACGAAAATATAGATTTGCGTTCTTTATGACAGGCTGAAGGGGCCATCGTAGTACTGCATCCCAGAAGTAATGGGTTAACATAGCCGGTCTACGCAGCACTTCTCACGTTCATCTTAGCCATATGAATGAGTCTTCTAGCGGCTGGAGTCTGCAAGTCAAGCACGTGGGAAGCAGGTGACAATACATGTTTTCCCTTTGGCATAACTGTCTGTGAATTGTCCAGAGAACGACACGCCTCCCCAAAGGGGAATCAGCGGTTAGGAAAGACCAATGTAGAAAAGTATAGAAGCCGAGTCAGAAGTGGTGCAGGCTGGACAAAGCCGACCGACTCCCTTGTTCATGCAGCCTTGCGCCAGGGTTCACAGGCGCTAGGGTGCATTAAAACCCCTGTGTGGCGCCACTAGTGAGTTCAGCCCCGAGAGCCTCGCCGATGGTGGAAATTGACGGCTTTGCTGCGGTGATAAGTACCTCTGCCAGCCCAGCGCTGAGGTTAGGAAAGGGCAATCCACCTCGAAACACCAAACTCCCAACAGCTCCACCACCTGGAAAGCCCCCCCCGCCCCCCCCAAAGCAAAAAAGAAATGTTTTGGGCACGGTTTCTAACTGTCAACCGTACACGACGGCCGCAGGAGCCCGGCCGTGAAAGGCGCCGGATTCTTGGAAACCTCCTCGGCACTCAGAGGTCCGAAAGCCTCGACGAGCTTAACCGCGGCCTTTACGCTCAAGCGGCCCCCGCGACGCC
>Ga0247758_1001507_pt1 | contig 16842 bp, 5 predicted proteins | sample UWRJL156409C4_FD_180950 | JGI IMG/M metagenome (GOLD analysis project Ga0247758, IMG submission 180950) | Plant litter microbial communities from Arlington Agricultural Research Station in Wisconsin, United States - UWRJ-L156-409C-4 | ecosystem: Environmental > Terrestrial > Plant litter >...
CAGCCCTGAAAAGCTGTGAGCCGAGCCGAGCCCTGAACTTGGAGTTGGCGTGGTTGGCTCACGCCAGGCTTGCCATGAGTGGGTATAGCGCTAGCTTGCTGGCGTGCCCGTAATAGGCACGCTCCTTCGACTTGTGGCTTGCCCGCAGTTGGCTTGCTCCTTCAGCTTGCGGTTGGCTCGCCTCTCTGGCGTGCCTTTTTAGTTTACTCTCTGGCTTGTGGGGTAGCGTTTTAGTGTGAGACTGGGCTTGTTAGGCGCGTTGGGCGTGGAGTTCGTTGCTGTGAAGTCGCCTGAAATACTGCGTTTTCCATTATTAGTTAGGAATTAATTACCCTAGAAGCCACCCCAGCACTTACTGAAGCCGAGCCACTTTTTGAAGCTATGGCTAAGACCACTAACGCCGCCGTCAAGCTTGTGCCTTTACGGTAAGCTGCTAGTATTACAGAGAGCTTAAGAGGTAGTGCCGCCAGTGTCACGGACCTGGCTCCCCCCCCTTAAACAGGTGTAATAATTATCGGTGTGCAGGATGCCACCATCTTTAGTAAACTTGATAAGATAATCCTTATAAGTGACGTTAATTTATAGTAAGATAACTAGCTGTAATAGTTACGCGTTTAGGTTAGTAATCGTAAGTTTATTTTTAAATAATAAAGTTAAAGATTAAAGGCGCGTAATACTTAGATTTAAAACGAAGGGGTTTTTCTTATAAAAGTAACTATTAAAGACGGTATATTTCTTAATATAACACCCTAGTGGATTTATTACGTTAATAACCCTAATCTATACTTAAAGTTATACGACTTTAAGAGGAATACTTTAGCCGTGATTAAGTATTTAAATTGAAATTACAGGTGGTTTAACTTTAAATCTGCCTTTATGAAGAAGGTGGTAAGGTTTACAGCCGCTGTAACAGTTATTACAGGCTTAATTTAGGGATTCCTAATACGATTAAATGTTATTGTTATAAAGTTAGTAGCTGATTAGCTTAAGTTTTTACTTATAAAGTGGATTTATAATATTAACGTACTATTCTCTGTAGTTAAGTATCTTACATTTTGTAAATTACTAGCGTTACTTAACCTTACTGTTATGGTAAAGGCGCTTTTAAAGTTACACATTACTATTAGGAAATGGATTAGTGAACTTTATAGTGTTAAGAAAGTAGTTTTAAGGAAGAAGATAACTGCTTATAATTAAAAGATCTATCTTTTGTTTAATAGCTGGAGTGTACTGAATGGCCTTTATTTAGTTACAGTAATCACGCACTTTATTACTGTTAATAAGGTGAAGTAAGAGTATACAGTTCTTAACCTGTTAAGAATTTAAGGCCACCACACTAGGGCTAATAACACTAAGGTTATAATACGCTACCTTTATAATTAAAACCTTAACTTTAATTCTATTAGTTATATTATTACTAATAATTATATTATTAATAACTTAGCTGTTTATTATATAATTAAAAGTGCTTACCTAAAGGTTAAATTAGTAATATGAAAGTGACAGTAAAAGTAAAGTCGCCTGCGTTACATTTACTATATTATTAATCACATTATAGTTGTAATATTTAGTAATTATAGTAAGTTATTATATAGAGATAGTGTTTACCTTAACGCTGGCTAAATCACACTTACACCTTTAAAGCTATAACCTAAAGGAGATGGATTAGATTTAGATTTAAATAATAAGGAGGATAAATACGAAGCTAAAGAGATTCTTATTACATTTAGGGTATGTAATGTTTATAATAAGGATAAGCTAGAGGAAGACTTTATAATTACAACCTTTTTAAAGGAGGGAGCTATTAGTAAAGCGAAATATTTAGTTTATTAAGTAAGAGTTAGTTTTATTTAAAAGGAGATATTTTATAATACTATTAAAGGTTAAGGATTAATTAAGAAAGAGATTGCGTTTATAAACGGTGAAATGGATTTAGATTTAAAGGTTACGTATTTAGTTTTAAAGATAGATAATATTACACGCTGGAACTTAATATATTACATAATTAAATAAGTGTTAAAGTTACGGAACGTTATTACTTTACTTTATATTTAAACGGAGAAAAGTAACAATCTACGTCACCTTAGACTAGTAGATAAGAAATAACTTTACCTAAGTATTACGACCTGCACCCGACACAGGCCTTAAGAGGACTAGCGCAGGTTAAGACAGAACGTATAGCAGGACGCTAACAGGTAAGGGGCGTTCCGAAGACAGCTTATTAAGCTAGCACTCCTAGACAGGGGGTTTAATATCACTATAAGTCGTTATCACTATAATATACAGAGGTAAGTCTAAACAGTAAGACACAAATGAATAATTAAATACTAGCGTAAGGAACCAGAGTCCCTTACAGTAGTTATAGGTATAACTATAACTATCTATACTAACTAGCTAAAGGTACCTTATACCTTGCTTAATAGTCTATTACTCAGTAGGGAACTAAGTAACCTGCTACTAAGCACTCCTTACTTAGAGGTTCCTTAGATACTTAGTAAGTAAGCACTCCTGCTAAGACTAAGTAACTACTAGTTAGTCGTAAGGGCTTCGGGTCTTTACACCCCTAACCCAGTGCGCAGTACCGTGTGTACTGTCTTTCTACACTGTTCCTTATATGGGGGATTCGTCAGGCCGCTCCAGCTTAAGTAACAGCCTGCAAGGTCGTCACACAATTCCCCCTCTTTAACGTTCTTTTTCCATAAAGAACCCTAGTAAGAGCGTTCCTTCTTTCTCAACGTAACTATACCTACTAACCGTATGTAAAAACGCACTTTGAAAAACAGTACCTCTCGTCGTCGTAACCTTACAGACTTTACTTCGACTTTTAGATCGTAAATATCGCCTTATAATCGTTATTCTTTAAAATCACTTTCCTATCTTATTATTACATAATTAGACAGCTGCTCCAAATGTTTACTAATAGGAGCTTCGTCTTTATATAACGCGTTTAGTTATAATAACGCTTTCCTTTAACAGCTCCTTTTTAAGAAGCGTTATCTTAACACTAAGTATAACGCTGCTACACGGAACTTAAAGTTAAAAACCTAAGAGTTCCGTAAAGTTATTACTTAACTTAAACAGATCGAAACTTAACGCTATAAGATAGAGGAGTAAGCTTTTTCTACGTTTAATTAGGAGGTAAAGATCTTCCGTTTCTAGGAGCAAGAGGAGGCCTGTCTGGCTGCTCCTCTTAAGGCTAACAAGTCCTTTAACTAAGGAAGCTTTCTAGTAAGAACACCTGCTGGTTCTTTTTCTAAGGGGTCACTATAACTAATAACCTCTTCTTAACTTAATTTATAGCTTCTTTCCTCTTACAGTTCTATAAGATAGCGATAACGCGCTTGTTTCTTTTGCTAACTTTTTCTTTTTAGCAGTGCTTGTGGAGCTCTGGAAGCCTAGCCTCCTTATAAGGTTTAAGGTCCTTTTAACCCTAGTTAAGTTTTCTAGCAAACGTCCTTCTATACCTACTAAGGAGTTTCCTGCTTCCTAAGCTCTAAGTCTTACAGTGGTCTTGCTTTTCAGTTTAGTAGTTTAAATGTTAGATCTTATCTTATTTTTCTATTCCTTAAGTAAATTAGTTAATTTACCTCTTTAAAGCTACATTAACTAGTTTAACCTTCGCTTTACGTTCTTTATAAGTAGTTTTAGTCAGTTTAGATTCTTTCAGTAAAACTCTACAATTAAGTCTAAGCACTTAAGGTTTTTAACTAGCTTTTATAAGTTACTTTCAGGGCTATAATCTAGCCACTTAATAAGATACTTAAACGTGTTCTTTCCCTTCCGTAAATCTATAATTTCCTTAACGTTATATTTATCCTTATTAGCGTTAATCTTAATCTTCTTTTCTAAAGGAACTCCCTTTAAGGCAGGTTCTAGAAGTGAGATATGAAAAACCTTAATCTGCACCTTTATGCTAACAGGTAAGTCTAATTTATAATTAAAGGTAACGACCTTTTTCTTAATTTAGAACAGTCTGTACCTTTTGAAATTAAGCTTCTTATTAAGTCGTTTCAAATATAAGTTTCGTAAAAAAAGGTAAACGTAATCCCCCTTTTAAAAAGTCAGTCCCTTAACTTATTTACTATCGTAATAAAGTCCTTTTTTAAGTATTAGTTACTTAGTTTAATATTTATTAATAAACTTTTTTATTTGTTTACATGTGAACTTAAGTTTGGCTTGTAAGTAGTTATGTAATTCCTACATCTAATCTATATAGACTGCAGCTTAAGGGGTGCTAGTAAGCGGGCTTTAACAGAGCTTAGGCTCCTTACTGTAGTTAGTAAAGAATAGTAATATACTTATTAACTTAATTAACGTTATATTATAAGCTATCTGTGCTATTAGTAACAGCTTAAGCTAATTGTCTTATTTAAAATTAACGTAGGCTTAAAGATACATTATAAGTATCTAATTAACTCGCTCTATTTAGTTATCTATCTATAAGTAGAATGCTATCGAGAGTTTACTTTTCACACCCATTCTTTATATTAGCCCTTGCCAGAACTTCGACACGATTAGCTTATCTCGATTTGTGACGATATTATCTAACTAAAGGTGTTATAAAACTACCTCTTTCTTAAAGACGTAAGCAAGTTATTCCACTATTATGTCCTTTAAGGTTAGTAAAAAGTAGGCTTACTTTATTAATCTGTTAACTACTATAAGGATTTAGTTATAGGTGACTCCTGTAATAGGGTCTTTAGACTTTAAAATCTTAATAATAAAGTCGAGTGAGATTGAGCTTTATAGTGCTTATAGTACAGGGAGTGGTTTAAGGAGCTTATATAGCTTATAACGCTAATTCTACTTTTAATAGCAGATATTACAGTTATTAACCACTTCCTTAACCAGCTTCTTTATTCTTAGGAAGGCGTACACCTGCTAAGCTTACATAAGGGTCTTAACTTAACTTATATATTCTTTAAGTTAAGACTTATAAACCTGCTAGACGTATTTCTTCCGCTTATTTAGGTCGTGAATGTATAGTTTCTCTTAGTATTAGAGCCTTACTCTTAGTTTAGGCGTGCTATCTACGCCTTCTAGCAGCTATTTTAGCTAATAACCGGTTTCGTTATAGTTTAAGTGCTTTAAGCATTCCTTTCCACAGTCTTACACATACCTTAAAAAGTCTCCTAAGGGGTACTTATACTTACAGGTACCTTTTACTAACCTCCTTATTTAGAAGTCTTATTATTATTAATAGACGTTATACTTTATTTATAAGTTTATACAGACGTTAATAGTTTATTTTAACGTTTAATTATCTAATACTTATAATATATGTTCTAACGTGCTGTTTTCTGTTTCGTTAAATATAATAATAAGGATTAAGACTGGATTAACATCCTTATAGTCCTATCTTTAACTAAAAGCATTAGCTTACTTATTATCTTTCCCTTTAATATAGTAAATCTGGAAGTGGAATAGAGCTATTAACTCTACTTATTATACTTACTGTAAGTTAAGTTCTTTCGTTAGGAAGTACTAAAAGTTATTATAATTTAAAAAGACCTGAACTAGTTCTTTTATACCGCTTAGATACAGTACTTACTCTGTAAAGTACTGAATAATCGCTATTAGTTCCTTATTATGGATTGGATATTATAAGGCTAGTTTGTAGATTCCTTTTAATAAGAAGGTAATTAAGTAGCGTTTCCTATCGTCTTAAACTTAGCTAAGTTCTCCACTAATTACGAATTTTAAAGAGTCTGTTTTAACTTAGAAAGGCTTTAAGAAATCGGGGAGAGTTAAGACTAGTGCTGTAATAAAGGCGTACTTAAGGTCCTTAAACACCTTCTACTATTTATTAGTCTACTTAAACAGTTTACCCTCTCTTATAAGCTTGTGTAGTGGTTTTGTAACCTTTATAAAGTACTTAATAAAGCACTGATAAAAGTTTATAAAGCTGATAAAGGCTTATAACTTTTTTTAGTTCTTTAAAGTAAGCTAGTCCTTAACTGCCTTTATCTTCTTTAATTATATTTTAAGCTTTTTAAAGGTTACCTTAAACCTTAAATAGTTCAGTTCCTAAACGTGGAAGTAGCTTTTCTCTAGGTTTACTGTCAGTTTTGCTTTCTTAAGAGCTATTAGAACTTATCGTATATACTTTTAATATTCTTTTAAAGTTTCGGAATAGACTAGAACGTTGTCTAAATACATAAAGATAAACTTATTAAGGAAGGGGCAGAGAATACTGTTAATAAGGCTTTAGAAAGTTACAGGGGCATTTGTTAATCTTATTAGTATAACTTAATATTAGTAATGCCCGTTACGAGTTTAAAAGGCCGTTTTATACTTATCCTCTTCCTTCACTTTAACGTAGTTAAATCTTATAGGGAAATTAAGGTTAGAGAACTAATTTACCTTAGTAATCCGTTCTTGCATTTCTATAATAAGTAGTAATAAGTAACGGTTTTTAATTATATCTTCGTTTAACGTTTGGTAATTAACAATTATACGTAATTTACTGTTTCCCTTCCTTAAGACGAATAGTATTAAGTACCTGTAACGACCCTGCAGGCCGTCACTTAGGCCAGGGCGGCCCGACGAATCCCCCACAGAAGGAACAGTGCAAGAAGACGGTGCACACCGCCCAGGCGCACTAGGCTAGGGGTGCAAAGACCCGAAGCCCCTACGACCAGTGAGGTGCTGCTCACAGCATGCTAAGTGCTCGCATCGCAAGCAGGAGAAACCTTATAAGCAGAACGCTTACGCAGTGTAGAGTGCTTACATAATAAGCACTCGCGACACTACAAGTAAGGTATAAAATACCTTTTAGTTAGTTAATATAGATAGCTATAATTATGCCCATAACCACCGTAAGGGACTCTGGTTCCTTACGCTAGTATTTAATTATTCATTTATGTCTTACTGTTCAGACTTACCTTTATGCATTATAATAACAACAACTTACAGTAACATTAAACCCCTATTTAAGAGTGTTAACTTAATAAGCCGTCTTTAGAACGCCCCTTACCTGTTAACGTCCTGTTATACGTTCTGTCTTAACCCGTGCCAGTCCTTTTAAGGCCTATGTTAGGTGTAGGTTGTAATATAATATTAACGTTAAAGTTCTAAACGCTATTTATTAAACTCCCAGATACTACTTCCCTCCTACCAATATGTTAACTTCTGGAAAAGGTAAGGAGATTAAGGAAGCGTAAGCTTAACCTTAACTCCTTACTATTAATAAGTTAGCTATACGCCTTAAAGACTTAAACCTTAACTAGTAGGGACTGGTTAAGGAACTTAATAAAGCCTTCCCTAGAGACATTAAGAGCCGTATTGATCTTATTGAAAAACTTTAAGCCTAATTTAACGCTATCGAATTAGAGAATAACAACCTTAAAGGTTTACAGAAGAAACGGGTAAAGCTTCCCCTACTAGCACGCTTTAAGGGAGACTTTATATAGCTAGAGTCCTAGATAGCCTAGCTTTAAAGTTATATTACTTATTATAATAAGTAGTTCTTTAAAGAAGAAAGAAAAGTTAAGTTCGCTAGAGCCTTACTAGACAGAGTAACTACTTGTTAATACAAACCCTATATAAAGATAATTAACAACCTCTTTATAGACAGAGCGTGTAAAGAAGCCCCTAAGACTTAGGCTCTTTTCGACGACTTTAATATATTTATTAATTAACTCCAGACTAAGTTTAAAGAACTAAATGCCCCTAAGTAGGCTGAATAGCGGCTTATAGCCTTAAGGTAGACGTCTTTAGTCCTTAAGTTCTCCACACGCTTTAAATTAAAAGCAGTAAAGACTAAACTCGGCTAAAAAGCCTTAATAATGCTATTCTAGAGCGGCCTAAAGGAACACGTCACTAGAGATCTTTACTAAGAAGATTAACTAAACTGCTTATAAGAACTGGTCGAGATAGCTATTAAGGCTAATAATTAGTATTATAATTACCATTATTAGAAGAACTTTTAAAAAGAACAGACCCCTTACCAGCTAAGTAAACTTAAAAAGGGGAACTAGTTAACTATAATAAGTTACTATCTTAGGTTAATAAATATTAGTATAGTGAACCGTTAAAACTAACCTAACTGTAATAAGCTTTAATAATAACAGTAATAGAAGTAGCTTAAGGATATATTACAGGTCTAGTGCTTTAACTGTGATAAGAAAGGACACGTGGCATAGTAATATCTGTTACCGAAATAAGTAGGTTAGAAACCCGTTTTAGAAGGAGGAAAGCATATTAGGTTTAACTTAAGAGATATTTATATTAAGATAGTAAGTAACGAAGAAGACTGTACTTAGATAGATAAGTGTGAGTTAGGAGATAAGGATAAAGTGGAAGAACCCTAAGATATAGTGTATTTAGTCTTTACAGGGGTTTTGGAAGAGTTAGCTATAAAGGTGCAGGTTATAAAAGACCAACTCTAAGGTGGAAACTTAAAATTATTAAAGGTGTAAGTTATAAAAGACCGACTTTAAGAAGAAATATTCTAATTAGCTGTTACAGGTTTTGAAAACCTTACCTTATAAGCTTAGGAACTGAGGAAGTTTAAGAAGGACCCCGACTTAAACCTTACTAGAATGGTTAAAGGAGTTGAAGAACTAGCCTTTTAGGCCATATAAGCAGTAAAGTAAGCCCTGGAAGGTGAAAGAGAATAAGCTAAAAGAATTAAATTAGAGAAATGAAAGTTCTTCTTAACAGTACCTCCTAAGACTTTTAAACACTTTAAGTATGTTGAGTAGATTAGCACCCTTACCTCCCTGGAAGAAGGATAGCTTAGATGGCTGCTTTGTATTAAAGCTGGTGTGCTTTAGACCGGTACCTTAAAGGTCCTATAAGAAGGTATAAGATAAGTATATTAGTGGAGGGTTTAGGAACTGAAGGAAAAACATTAGGAGTTAATAGATAAAGTAGAGGACCTGTAAGTTAGAGGTCTTATTATAACGTCTAAGGATAAAGTAGTAGAGATTAGGTTATAACTCTGTAATTAAGTTCGCTTTACTAACTAGCTCGAACACTAACTTGTTAAGGAAGGACACTTCGTAAAGGAATAAGTTAAATTATTATTACCTAAGTTCTGGGAAAAGGTTTAGGAGAAATAATGTATATAAAGGTAAGTGGAAGAAGAGAAAAAATAAAGCGCCATTTCTCCCGTTCTGTATTTTATAACCGCAGCACTTATAGTTAATATTAACTACCTTAGTTACAGAGACATACTGTAAATTAATTACGTGTATAATAACTACACTTTTAACTAGCATTATAGACCTAAGGCCCTTTATAACTACTTTTTAAACATATAAAGATGGGATTACGCTATTATAAAAGTAAAGTTAGAACTAGCTTATTACTAAGTCTCTTACTCCTTGATAAGAGAATCTAGTAATAAGTGGAAGGTTACTGTAATTAACTAAGCCCCTGCTATATGTTAGTAAGGAGGAATGCTTAATAACTACTTAATCGTAACGTGTTTATTATACCTTAATGGAAAAGTTAGAGAGTGGTAAAAGTAGGAAGACTATTAACGGATTTAAGAGTAGAAAGATATTACTGTAATTTAAACTTATAAAGTATATTATTAACTTATTAAAGACTTTAGGAATATTATACTGTTTGAAGTTAACTGGACGTTAAGGTGTAAAAACCTAAGAAAAGTTAATTATTAGGTTTACTAAAGCTACCTGTTTTTCTAAAAGGAATTGGGAAAAGGCTGTAAGCCCTTTAGAAAGGCTAGAAACTAATAGTTCGCTAGTTAGTAAAAACCTTAAGAAGAAGGAGAGGTATTTAAAGGTTAAGCCGGATAAGACTTTAAGGACAGACAATTACTATAACTTAGATATTAAAGGAGTATAAGTATTATTCTGTTAATGTCAGCTTAATAGACGGAAAAGGGAGGCTATTTAAAGTAAGAGTAATGATTGATAGTAGGAGTACTTCTAACTTAATATACCCTTTATTAGTTAACTAAAGGAAACTCCTTAACTAAGAGTATAAAAAGGTAATTTTTATTTAGAATGGAGAAGGAGGCTTATATTAATATAATAACAGTAAAGTCACTTACTATTTGCCACTCCTAATTAAAGTAGATAGGGATAAATAATAAGTAGATTTTAACGTTACACTAATTACTAGGTATAACATAATCTTAAGTCTACCCTAGCTGGAAAAGTATAACTCCGTAATCAACTAAAGGAGTGGCTACCTTACCTTCGGTAAGTCCCCCAGCTGTAATCACTGTTTAGAGAAAGCTAAGAAGGTATTAAATTATTTTAAAGATATATAAAGCATTTAGAAACACATTAAACCCTTAAAACTAAATACAGTTTAAGTTAGGTTTATTAAGACAGTTAAAGGATTAGAAGGTTTACCGTATTACCTAAATGACGATTCAGAAAGTAGAAAGAAGTTAAAAGCTGATTTACAGATAAGCGAAAAAGTTAACTTATCTAAAGTACCTGCTAAATACAGGAAGTTTACCCTGTTTTAAAAAAAGATACCGTAACTACTAGACTATAGACCGTAAGACTACGAAATTAAGCTAAAGCTGGAAGTAAAGCTCTATAACTTTTAACCTTACCATTTAAACCCTTAATAAGTTAAGGCCCTATGGGAGTATATCGATAAGAACCTGAAGAATAAGTTTATCGTAGAGTCTTAATCTCCAGTAGGGTACTTAGTGCTGTTCGTCTTACAGAAGGGAGATGGTAAGTTATATATAGTTATTAATTACTAAACGTTAAATAAGGATACGATTAAGAATTACTACTTATTATTACTTATTACAGAGATGTGAGAACAGATTGCTAAAGCAAATTGGTTCTTTAACTTTAACTTCCCTATAGGGTTTAACTACGTTAGAGTAAAGGAAGAGGACAAGCATAAAACGGCTTTTCGAACTCGTAACGGGTATTACTAATACTATATTATACTAATAGGATTAATAAATGCCCCCGCAACTTTCTAAGGCCTTATTAACAGTGTTCTCTACCCCTTCCTCGATAAGTTTATTTTCGTGTATTTAAATAACGTTCTAATCTATTCTGAAACTTTAAAGGAATACCAAAAGTATATACGATAAGTTCTAACAGCTTTTAAAAAAGTAAAGCTGACAGTAAACTTAGAAAAGAGCCATTTTTACGTTTAGGAATTGAACTATTTAAGGTTTAAGGTAACTCCTGGAAAGCTCGAAATGTAACTAGAGAAGATAAAGGTAATTAAGGATTAGCTTACTCCGAAGAACCAGAAAGAGTTATAAGCTTTTATTAGCTTTACGAACTTTTATCGCTATTTTATTAAGTACTTTGTGAAAATTATAAGACTACTCTATAAACTTACAGGTAAAGGAAAGCCGTTTAAATGGACTAATAAACAGTAAAAGGCGTTTAAAGACTTTAAATATACCTTTATTACAGCTTTAGTCTTAACCCTCCTTAATTTCTTAAAACCTTTCTAAATTAAGATAAACTCTTTAGAGTTCGTAATCGGTAGAGAACTTAGCTAAATCTAAGATAATAAGAAACGCTACCTAATTACCTTTTTATTAAAAGGAATCCACAGCCTAGCCTTGTAATATCTAATCCATAATAAGGAACTAATAGCGATTATTTAATACTTTACTAAGTGGGTACTATACTTAAATAGTATAGAAGAACCAGTTTAGGTTTTTTCAGACTATAATAACTTCCAGTACTTCCTAACGAAGGAACTTAGCCTATAGCAGGTACAATAGGTAGAGTTAATAACCCCATTCTACTTCTAGATTTACTATGTTAAAGGAAAAGATAATAAGTAAGTTAACACTCTTAGTTAGAGACAGGACTATAAGGATGCTAATCTGGTCTTAGTCCCCGTCACTATATTTAACGAAGTTAAGAACGGTACATTAGAGTATATACTATAAGTATTAGATAACTAAACATTAGAATAGACTATTAATATCTATATAAACTTATAAACAGAGTATAATATCCATTAGTAATAATAAGACTTTTAAATAAGAAGGTTAGCGGAAAGAACCTGTAAGTATAAGTACCCTTTAGGAGACTTCTTAAAGCATATGTAAGACTGTGGTAAAAAGTACCTAAAGTATCTAAACCATAACGAAACTGGTTATTAGTTAGAATAGCTACTAGAAGGTATAGACAGCGCGCTTAAACTAAAAGTAAGGCTTTAATATTAAAAGAAACTGTATATTCACAACTTAGATAAATAAAAAGAGTATGTCTAATAAGTTTATAAGTCTCGACTTAAAGGATATATAAGTTAAGTTAAAACTCTTATATAAGCTTAGCAGGCGTATACCTTCTTAAGAATAAAGAAGTTAGTTAAGGAAGTAGTTAATAATTATAATATCTGTTATAAGAAGCAGAACCGACGTTATAAGCCTTATAGACTTCTTAAACCACTCCTTATATTATAAGTGCTGTAGAGTTTAATTTTGCTTAACTTTATTACTGGGATCTTAAAGTCTAAGGACCCTGTTATAAGAGTCACTTATAACCAGATCCTTATAATAGTTGACAGATTAACGAAATAGGCTTACTTTCTACTAACCTTAAAGGATATAACAGCAGAGTAACTTACTTATGTCTTTAAGAAAAAGGTAGTTATATAACACCTTTAGCTGGATAATATCGTTACGGATTAAGATAAGCTAATCGTGTTGAAATTTTAGTAAGGGTTAATATAGAGAATAGGTATAAAGAGTAAGCTTTTAATAATATTCTACCTACAGACAGATAGCTAAATAGAGTAAGTTAATTAGATACTTATAACGTATCTCTAAACCTACATTAACTTTAAATAAGATAATTAGCTTAAGCTGTTACTAACAGTACAGATAGCTTATAATATAACGTTAGTTAAGTTAATAAATATATTACCGTTTTTCACTAATTACAGTAAGGAGCTTAAGCTCCGTTAAGGCCTACCCATAAGCGCCCCCTAAGCTGTAATCCGCACAGATTAGATACAGGAGCTGTATAACCATCTGCGAGCTGAACTTAAGTTTATATACGAACGAATAAAGAAGTTTACTAATAAACACTAAATTAAGTAACTAGTACTTAAGAAAGGACTTTATTACGTTAGTAAATAAGTTAAGGGACCGACTCTTTAAGAAAGGGATTACGTTTACCTTTTTTTATAAAACCTGTATTTAAAACGGCCTAGTAAGAAGCTTAATTTTAAAAGGTATAAACTATTTTAAATTAAGAAAAAGGTCGCTACCTTTAATTACAAATTAAACCTACCTACCAGCATAAAGGTGCAGATTAAGGTTTTTTATATCTTACTTCTAAAACCTACCTTAAAGGGAGTTCCCCTAGAAAAGAAGATTAAGATTAATACTAACAAGGATAAATATAACGTTAAAGAAGTTATGGATTTACAGAGGGAAGGAAATACGTTTAAGTATCTTATTAAATAGTTAGATTATAGCCTTAAGAGTAACTTATGGGAGTTAGTTAAAAATCTTAAGTGCTTAGACCTAATTGTGGAGTTCTACTGAAAGAATCTAAATTAATTAAAACTAACGATAAGAATTAAAAATAAGATAAGATCTAATATTTAAATTACTATATTAAAGAGTAAGACTACTATAGGACTTAAAACCTAAAAAGCGGTAGGAAACTCCTTAGTAGGTACGGAAGGATATTTGTTAGGACCTTGGCTAGGGTTGTAAGGACCTTAGACTTAATAAGGAGGCTAGGGTTTTAAAGCCCTTAATAAGCTCCATACGAAAATAAGTACTAATAGGGAAAGAAGTTAGTAAAAGAAAAAGTTATTAAAACTCTTATAAGAAGTTAAGCTTATAACCTCTTATTAAAAAAGATAATTATAAATTAAGTTATAAAGCGACCGCTTACTATAAAGACCCTGCTAAAAAGTTCCCCTAGTTAAAAGACTCCACATTATTAAGAGGGGTGTTTAACCTAGCCTCCTTACTTTCCTAGAACTCTAATAACTCCACTTCACAACTAAACGCTTTCACAACCTAGTCTTTAAAGCGGGACTGCTGCTTGTAAAGGCGCGTTAAGCGCGCTAATGTCTTTTGAAGCTTAGTAGTGGCTTTATGGAGCTGCTAAACAGTAGATTTAACTTATAAGTTAAGACTTTGCTTTTTAATAAGAAGAGCCTTTAACTTTGCCTTATTAATATTAAAAGTGTTACACTGGGAAGGCCGATGCCTCTTTAAATAGTAGTTATAACTGTTGGATTAGTTTAAAACCTAACAGATAAGTGGAGGGTTGGCAGACTTGTAAAAAGAATAAGGGGACATTTCGCTACTAAACGCGTATATATAGGCTGTAAGGTTTAGGCGGTAGTTAATACTTTTACCCTATTCCTGTTTTAAGACCTGGGAGCTGGACATTTATTATATAGTGAAATGGTGAAAGGAGAAGCTTACCTTTTAAGTTCTTTATAGGAAAAGAATGTTAAAGAGGGGGAATTATGTGATAACCCTACAAGCTGTCACTTAGGCCGGGGCGGCCCGATAAATCCCCTGCAAAAGGAATAGTGTGAGAAGACAGTGCATACCGCCTAGGCGCATTAGGCTAGGAGTGTAAAGACCTAAAGCCCCTATAACTAGTAAGGTACTGCTTACAGTATACTAAGTGCTTACATTACAAACAGGAGAAACTTTATAAGCAGAACGCTCACGCAGTGTAGAGTGCTTGTATAATAAGCACTTGCGACATTACAAGTAAGGTATAAAGTACCTCCCAGTTAGTTAGTATAAATAGCCATAGTTATGCCTATAACTACCGTAAGGGACTCTGGTTCCTTACGCTAATATTTAATTATTTATTTATGTCCTATTATTCAGACTCACCTTTATGCATTATAGTGATAACGACCTACAGTGATATTAAACCCCCATCTAGGAGTGTTAGCTTAATAAGCTGTCTTCGGAACGCCCCTTACCTGTTAGCGTCCTGCTATACGTTCTGTCTTAACCTGCGCCAGTCCTTTTAAGGCCTGTGTCGGGTGTAGGTTGTAATAGTACCTTACTAGAGATTAAGACTTTATAATAAACCTGTTCTTTAAGTTCTTATTAATATACTCCCTTAAGGCCTTAACCTGCTAGGGGTTTAAGTAGTAAGGCTGGAAGCTATAAAGCTTTACTCCTAGCTTTAGTTTAATTTTATAGTCCTATAATCTGTAATTTAATAATTACAGTATCTTCTTTCAGAATAAGGTAAACTTCCTATATTCCGCAGGTACTTTAAATAAGTCGACTTCTTCACTTATCTGTAAATTAGCTTCTAACTTCTCTCCACCTTTTAAATCGTCATTTAGGCAGTGTGGTAAACCTTCTAATCCTTTAACTATCTTAATAAACCTAACTTAAACCGTATTTAATTCTAAGGGTTTAACGTACTTTTAAGTACTTCGTGTATCTTTAAAGCAGTTCGGAACCTTCTTAACTTTCTCCAAATAGCGATTATAGCTAGGGGACTTACTAAAGGCAAGGTAACTACTCCTTTAATTAATTATAAGGTTATACTTTTCCAGTTAGGGTAGACTTAAGATCATGTCATAACCTGTAATTAGTATAATGTTAAAGTCTACTTATTATTTATCCCTATCCACTTTAATTAGGAGTAGTAAGTGGTAAGTGACTTTACCGTTATTATACTGGTATAGGCCTCCTTCTCTATTCCAAATAGGAATAGCCTTTTTATACTTTTTATTAAGAAGTTTCCTTTAGTTAATTAATAAAGGGTGCACCAGGTTAGAAGCACTCCTACTATTAATCACTACTCTTACCTTAAACGGCCTCCCTCTTCCGTCTGTTATATTAATACTAACAGAATAGTGCTTATGCTCCTTTAACATTTAAGTTATAGCAATTATCTATCCTTAAGGTCTTATCTAACCTAACCTTTAAATACCTCTCCTTCTTCTCAGGGTTTTTACTAACTAGTAAACTACTAGTTTCCAGCCCTTCTAAAGGGCCTGCAGCCTTTTCCCAACTCCTTTTAGAAAAACAAGTAGCTCTAGTAGACCTAGCAATTAACTTTCCTTAAATTCTCACACCTTAACGTCCAGTCGACTTTAAACAGTACGATGTTTCAAAAATCCTTAATAAGATAATAATATACTTTACGAGACTAGATTGTAGTAATGTCTTTTTACTTTTAGATCCGTTAGTAATCTTCCCGCTTCTGCCATTCTCTAGCTTTTCTGTAGAGATGTAACAAGCACGTTATAACTAGGCAGTTATTAAGTACTCTTCCTTACCAGTACGTGGTAAGGGCCTAGTTAACTACAGTAACCTTTCGCTTACTGCCGGATTCTCTTATTAGGGAGTAGGAGACTTGGTAATGGGCCGGTTCTAACTCCACTCTCGTAACGGCGTAGTCCCGTCTCCGTGTATTTAGAAAGTAGTTATAAAGGGCTTTAGGCTTACGATACTGGTTAAGAGTGCAGTTGTCGTATATGTAATTGATCTACAGTATGTCTTTATAACTAAGGTAGTTAATATTAACTGCTGGTACTGCAGTTATAGAGTACGGAACAGGGGAAGTAGCGCCTTATTCTTTCTCTTCTTCCACTTACCTCTAAGTACGTTATTTCTCCTAAACCTTTTCTTAAAACTCAGGTAGTAATAACCCAGCTTATTCTTCTATAAAGCGGTCTTCTTTAATAAAGCAGTATTCGAGCTAATTAGCGAAACGAACTTTATTGTAAAGTTATAACCTAATTTCCACTGCTTTATCCTTTAACGTTACAGTAAGGCCTTTAACCCGTAAGTTGTTGGGTTTTTACAACCCTAACCCGGCCAGTGTGGTTAGAACAGTGTGGCTGGATCCACGCAGCCGCTCCGCGGCTGCATCCGTGGATCTGCACAGCCAAGAACGCCAGACTCCACTG
>Ga0247758_1001508_pt1 | contig 16828 bp, 13 predicted proteins | sample UWRJL156409C4_FD_180950 | JGI IMG/M metagenome (GOLD analysis project Ga0247758, IMG submission 180950) | Plant litter microbial communities from Arlington Agricultural Research Station in Wisconsin, United States - UWRJ-L156-409C-4 | ecosystem: Environmental > Terrestrial > Plant litter >...
GATCAAGGCGTTGAAGGAGGGGACGGCGGTGGTGGAGGGGTTTGTGGTTGTGCAGCCGAAGCCGGGTGGTGACGGCGGGAAGGGCACACGTGCAAAAGGAGGGTGCGGAGGGTGTGATGATGGGTGAGACGGGGTTAAGGTGGTCGTGGGTGCTTTTCTTTTATGGTAGGATACGGTAGAATCAGGGATCGAGGGTTAGGTGGATAGAATACCACAAGACTAAAAACAGGATACTAGCAGATGGATAGAGTCTCAGGGATAGGACTGCAATGCGCGCGGGTATATTCCTAAATATCTATGCTGACAGACCTCGTCGGAGTGCCCAGGCCATGCCCACCGGTGAGATGCATCGTCATCTCGATGACACGCGCATCAACATCAACCACAACCGAGGTCTGCAACACCCGCTTCTCCTCCGGCACACTCGGCCACCCGCCCGGCCACACCGGCACAAACCCCTCACCATCCCCAATCCCTGGACCCTCCCCTATACCCGCCATCAGCCCTCTCAGCTCCGCATCCCCATCGCCATTCCTCAACGGCAACTGAATCCCCAACCCCTCCTCCTCCAGCATAATACACTGCTCTGCCACGCGCCCCGCCGCCTCACAATTCCATATCCCCTCCTGCCTATTCATCCTCCCTAGCATATTCAACGCCCTCCTCCTCACCACCGGATGCCTGCACCTCAACACGGTCAGGAACAACGGCACCACCACCCCCAGCTCCAACGACATAAAAAACCGCATCGCCGACGGCGTCGATCTCGCAAGGATCTGCTCCGCGAGCTCCACCCCTTCGACAAACAGCCCTACGCACCTATCGTACCGCGTCTCCGGCCCGATCACCCCCTTAGCGAGAAGCTGCTGGAGCATGACGTGGTACAGACGCAGTACTAGTACCGTCAGGTGAGAGGGATCCCCCTCCGGTAGCAGCGCCTCCAGGGCTACCTCCCATCTCTGCGCGTCCTGACGCAGCTGCGCAACCGCGGCGTCTAGACCCTCGAGCGTGAGCATGCCGCGCGCGGCGGCGTTGGAGATCAGCAGGAACTGCCGCATGAGGCGGAACACGACGGTCGCCGCGTCGTGGAGGGAGGCCGGCTCGGCGATATGGCCGAGCCACGCGGAGGACGGCGAGAGGTCGAAGGGGACGTATGGGGCGCGGGCGTCTTGGAAGAACATGGCTTGGAGCTCGAGACGCTCGAGGCTCTGGGCGAGGCCGCCTAGGGCGGTGGGGTGGTGGCGGTGGCTTTGGAGCAGGCGGAGGCCGGCGTGGAGGTGGACTTGGCATTCGGCCCAGCGCCCGGCGAGATGGGCTGCTGCGGCGAGTGCGGCGCTGAGGACGGCGAGGGTTACGGGGTCGTGGATCGCTTTGGCGAGGGAGATGGCGCCGTAGTAGTGGGTTGTGGCCTGGTGGGTGAAACGGAGGATGGCGTCGGGGGGTTGGTTTTGGTGGGATGTAGGAAGGGCTGTTGCTATGCGGCTGTTGCTGTTGCTGTTGCTGTGCTCCCAGCGGCGGTGCAACGCCCCCAATGTAACGACTACGTTCCAGACGGCCTTCTCGGCGTGCGCCATCTGAAGCACCTGGCGCTCCCAGAACGGGGCCGGTAGCACGCTGGCTGTCATGGAGCTCGTGCAGTGGCGGAAGAAGTCGAAGCAGGCCACGTCGTCGGCTGGCATCGGGTCGCCCAGCACGCGTGACGCCGGGCCTGCCACCTGCAGCTGCCGCACTGCACAGGCCAGTGCCCGCCGCGACTGGTGTGATGTCGTCGCCGATGCGTACCCGTCGCACGTGCGCCCAGCCTGGACGCAGCGCTCGCAGACTGGGCGAGTCTCGTCGCATTTGACGCGCCGGATTCTAGAGGGTGTGAGTTGTGAGTTTGAATTCTTCGTGAATCTTGAGGAATGTATTACTTGCAGGTGATGCACCCGCTGCGCGAGCGCCTGCGGCTAGGATTTTTGCTGCGACGGCTGGCCATGGTGATGTTAAGTGATTGAATGAACTTCACGTTTGTTGGTTGGAGATTTTGAAGACGTTGTGGTTGACGTTGTCTGGGATCGGACAGTGCCGCTTGAGGATGCGAATCCCTGTATTTCGTGCTAATTGTGGGCCTTTTCAGGGTCCACAGGTAATCCGAAGTGTCTTAGATGCTAGCAGGGGAAAATATACAAGATCGAGTGAGCAACGACAAGTGACTTTAGAAGTCAATCGTTGGGTTCCGTATGAGCCGTTTCAAGGAGACGCTACAGATCGAACATCTCACGGCATGAGCTGATACGAGACACCAAAGCCGAGCTACCTTAACCTTAATAAAGAAGAACCTCGAGCTCGAGCCCGAGTCCTGCCTGGAACTGGTCTTACCGCCCAATGGCACGGAAGGTGCGAATCTCTGTCTGCGGCACCAGTCCCACACTGTGAGCCATCCCAAGTCGCACATTCGCCCTAGCCAATCGCGTTGCCCTCCACGGCGCTCAGACACGCCTTCCAAAAGCTAGGCTTGTCCCAACTTTGAACGAGTGCTCGGACCGCCAGCAATCTAATCCTCATTTGCCAGTGTAATATAGTTTCTCTGCAAATTCTCTGCCGGTTTCGGCCACCTAAAGGTGTGCGATTAAACAAACTTCAAATCAACACACTCTACCCTTGCTTGCGCCATTAGCGCCCACTGTTTATTTTCTGGAAATCTTGCATTTCTTCGCCACTCATTTTTATTTTTAACATTAATTCGCCTCCGTATCGCCAAGAAGGCGGTTAACCGTTTATGCATACTCATACCTTCCGTTTCTTCACCGCCTTATGTGGCAATTTTTGTGCAGTTCCCCTTTACCCTACCTACACCTTTGAATACAGGTAGCGGCTGACTGGAGGTTTTTGTTGGAAGCGCTGGCACTCTTGGAATCGGTGGAATTGATGGGGTTGCAAATGTGTGATTGTATTGCTTGTGTGGTTCTGGCTTGCCCATCTTGGGGGACTGCCCCATATAATGGAACAAAACGTCCTGTCTCGATTGGTTCCATTATCAGGGCAGCTGACTGTAACATAAACGATAGCCGAGTTAGCCAGATATCAGGTGGAGAAACGGTACCTCAAGATCGCCCATTCGCATTCGCCGTTTCCCCAGCGCAAGCCCGACCTCCCTGCCTGCGCCTTCAATGAGCGACAGCGAACCTTCTTCTCTTTCTTCCTACACGGTTTTTATGCTAGAAATACAGGCACCGTTGTGCACAGTCTACCTTACAAATAACTCCTGCCGTTTCCAGACTCATCTTCTCCTAAGCCTTCACCTAACTGCCCTGATATGGGCCAGCAAACACTTCACCGCTATTTCAGCACTCTTCCCGCACCAAAGTCGACAACACGATTACGACCGCGGACGACGCTACTCGACTTGCCTGCCTCCGTGCGAACGCTTATATATCGTCACGCTGGTCTTTTGCCTCTGGAGGGATCAGCTAGGAAGGGCATGATGTTGAACCCAGGAGACATGGTCGCCGGGCGGTTCCAGTACTCGGACTGCACACGCGCCAAAGACGCGGTCCAAGATCCTTCCAAACAGCACGCCGAGGATCATGCAACATCCTCCCATGGCTGTATCCACTGCGGTACTGTCGACATATACTATGAACCCGAGAGTCGCTGTGCTGGGCCCTACTACTATTCCTGTCAAATCTACAGGCATCATAGGGAGACCTGCTACAGCGGCTTCCCGCGTCAGCTATTTTCTGTATGTCGAGTGTTGAACAAGGAGTGCACCCGGCTCTTCTATTCGGAAATGCCGCTCGAGGTCGTATACACGGCGCCAGGGGGACTGGGCCCTCTTCAACGACTGGGTCCGCTTGCCATCGCTTCACTCCGGGACCTCACCATCCGCTTGAATCTTTGTTTCTGCAAGGGAGGCCCGGAGTGCAGGCTTCCTGAACACCAGCAGATGGACTGCTATTCAGTCTCTAGGATTGGCGGCCATGACGAGCCACTTGGTAAGCGGCCCGAAAGCCGCTACGATCGTTATGCTGCGCTGAATCTTCGCGACCTCTGCGCTCACCTCGGGCGTTTTCTCCCCGCCCGCCAGCTCAGGTTCGCTTTCGTTTGCGAGGTGCAGGACTACGACCTAGCAACCAAACTCATGGAGGCACTGCTGCTGCTGCCCCACCTGCAGTCGTGCATCATCACTCTCTCTCTTGCCCCAGACCCCCAGCTTCGTGAGCTGGCGCAAGGGACGCAGGTGAGATTGATGAGTCCGCCACTGGCGCGCAGCCGCCCACAACAGCACTTCCGCCTCCGTGACCTCCCGCGGGAAATAGAGCTCGAGATTCTACGCAGTTCGGACTTAGTCGCCCCATTTCACATCTTCTTCAACCTCAAGGGAAACCAGCCGGCAAAGGGAGCCGCTCACTGCATACACGACGAGCCGATTACGAGATTTGAGAGCCCTCCGATCATGTGCTGCTGCGTATATAATGCGCATTCCTCGTCAACTTGGACGTGCAGCCACTGGCACTTCCCTAACTCCCTGTTTCTAGTGGATCGGCGGATGGAGCAAAACGCTAGGGCTGTAATGTACTCTGAGAACGATTGGGTGTTGGACCATTTCACCCACCTGTTCCCTGCCGAGAGGGGGAGCATGCCCTCATCACCGCGGCAGTCGATGCCATGCGGGATGCAAGCCAACCTGTCGCGGTTTCTGAGAAGCGTGAGGCGCGTCCAGATCCAGGTCCCGTATCGGATCCCATGCCCGACTGAGGAGCCTCGTCGGCTATGGGCGGCCAACTTCAGCAGCCTGCTCGAGCAGTGCATCCCCGCCAAGCTCAACTTGATCCTAGGATTGAGCCATCCAATCCACCGCTCGAGCGACAATCTGGATGACTTCCTTGCGTCAGAGGCGTGGGCAGATCAGCAACTCATAATAAGATGCATTGCGGCGGGCCTCCGGAGGCAAAGTTTGCGCAAGTTCGCCGCTGGCTTCGAGAGGCTACACTTGGAGATAGATGACTATACCGGATATCCCGATATAGTCGACTGTCACGTCGGCGAGATCTGGGATCAGCTCGAGATGCGCGTCGAAGACTGTTTCCTTGAGGCCCTTTCTTCGTCGCAACATCTCAAAGATCCCAGCGCTCCGAGAACGCCAGCCGAGATACACTCGCATTGGAAATATGAAGTTGATGAGTGTCCAGCATGTGACGGGATCCCGATGAACAGAATCCCGTTGTGTTTATATCCATATCGCCCGCTTTTTTACCACATTTAATGTCAATGGGAGCTAGTTTTGCGAGAAATGTCTGCCACGCGGGAGGCCTCAGCTTCATCACATGCCTCTGAAGTATTCGAACGCTCTTTGAAACCTATGGAATGGCGGCTAGGTAATGCGGAAGGTGATGCTGGAGTTAAAAATGGCGATGTGTTGGGTTGAGCGAGGAGGAGGAAGAAGGCAATAGCGCCGAGGCAGCATTCCAGCTGGTTCACAACTTTTTGGAGGACAAAGACAGCTTGAAATCGATGATGCGAAACCCGGAAAAAGTGCCTGCTTGGAGAGACCTAGCCATTGTTATCTATGCGGGCGATGATGCCAGAATTGACATTGGCATCACATGTGCATAGTGATGGTCATAACGAAGGTAGAAGCCCCAGCCTGTGCACTTGCACCAAGTGAATGGCGCCGACGAAGCTAGATATAATTATAGGGCTTGGCAATCTCTGAATTGCTTCTTTTCGGCCATCATCACGAACACAATTCTCTTTGCCACAATCTCACGATCCCCCCATCACCTGGATTGGTTGACACTGCGGTGGATTATCCGGGAAATAGCTCTCTGCCGCGATACGAGGATGTATTACGGCAAGTACGAGATTCACTGGAATGAGTTCGCCAATGCGATTACGCTCATCGTCGAAACAACAAGTTGGATGGACACGCGGCCCGTCAAGGACAAAGTCTTCAACAAATATGCTTCATACCAGCGCCGCGACGCTCATTCAAACTCTCCGCAGCTTCTGTCACACATACAGCCGTGACGAAAATAGAGGAGCAGTGGCTGTGGAAGTACTATATTGTGCACTACTGCTCACGGCGGCTAACCATCCCACCCATGATGAAGATATGACCGCGCCCCCCAATAAAACGTGCACACCCCCGCAGGCTTGACCATGCCCTCAGCCGCTCGTGGGGGTTCAGCGCGACCCCCTCGAGGGTCATTGTCTCGGGATTTGGGAAGTGCTCTACGCTGTCGATAAGCTCGCCGTACAACGAGAGGTGAGGGTTGGCCGCGGCGGCGGCCTGCCGGCTGGCGAGCTCGGCGCCGCCGTGATACCCGGCCGGCGGTAATGGCGAGGCGGTCAAGGGACCGGGCCACAGCGTGGTTGCCGAGGCGAGCGGCTCCATCGAGAGGCAGTACCAGGAAATATCGGAGAGGACCCAGAGGCCCGAGACCATCGTGAGGTTGCGGCCTGCTGGCGTGGCGTGGAGGAGCGCCAGGCACCGGCGTACCAGTCGCGGAAGTCGAAGACACCATCGGTGCCGTCACTCTCATCCTCACCGTCGTGGCCGATCGTGGATATCTGCGGCGGCGCGCGTGTCGCGATGCTGGTCGTCGGCGACGTGCTGTGGTCGCTATCCCGGGACGTGCTGTGGGTCACGTATAGCTGGGCCATCCTCCTCGTACCCTGAGCCGTATCGGTCCGCCCTTCTCGGGATTACCCTCCCGTTTAGATAGGAGATAAATGATCATTGCTGGTTTGAGTAGTACTCCTAGAGTTGTTGTGTTACAGTCTACTGCATCCCGCTTGGGTGTTACTTCCGTGGCAATTGAATTGAATGGGGTATGGGAAAGTTATAACTGGGGTGTCTGCTGGCGTGGTATAGGGGTTTTCGGTATAGTTTCTTTTGTTTCCGTTCCGGATCTCGACGCCTGAAGGCGTTGTGAGCTAAGGTAATTTATGCCTAGAGGGGCGACAGGGGGTTGGGCCAATTTGCAGAGATAATACGATACTAAAAACCGAAAGTCCTTTCTTATGTGGATTTGAAGAGGTTCCCTTACGCTTTATGGGGCAGCACCTATAATTCTCGAACTCGAGATGAAATGAATGTCTCACTAAAATTCCGGCTTTATAACATCGCCATCAGAAAATGCACTACAAGTGCTCCCAGCAACACGGCTGTGATATGTTAGAACAACCGCATCAAGAAAGACGGGTAATGACAGGTACTCACCTAGAGCCGCCTAGGGAACAGCGCCGGGTGGATCAGCGATCTCGTTTCCAGAGTCTTCCACATCACCATAAGCCACTGAAGCCTTCTGCGAGCTTTCCTCAGGCTCAATGATACATTGAGCAGCCTCGCAATCACTATCAGGTTGCGTGCTAACTTGAACGTCGACGGCCGGAAATGGAAGCTCTAGGCTCGGGGGTATGATGAAGCGCAAAATTTCCTTCAGAGAGATGGACCCCCCAGAGGAAACAAGTAGTTCCCAAAACGACCGGACCAGCTTGTGGGAGGAGCCTATGGCGCTGACAAAGGTCATGACTTCGCTTCCGTCGTCCCTGAGAAGATGGATCCGTTCCTCAACTTGGTGCTTTGACCGGCCAGTCATGAAGTAGGTGTTGCCATCTTCCCCACTATCGTCTTCATCGCCATCATGACACCTCCTATTGTATGGATCGCTGGGCACTTCGTTCTCTCTCCAACGTGGGGTGCTTGCCGCGGGTCGACGAGTTATCCCTCGGGCGATGCCTCCACGTCGTGTGAAGTGGCCGGGGTAGAAGTTGCAACCGGGATGGGAACCCTTAGCGGCGCTGTGGGGAACTGTTGCATCGATTTCGACGAATCCCAGGTCGCAACACTATCCATGCTGGCAACTATCCTTGTCGAGGACTTGGCTTCTGTCCAGGAAACGGCGGTTCGGCCTAGCTACGATCACGTCTAGCCTTATCCCCAGAGGGACCAGGTTAAACTTTTGTCTTGGTGGGGTATAGTTCGCCTAGAGCACATTGGGATGCATGCCTCGCGCCCGAGTCTGAAGCGGAAGCCGCCGCGGCAGTAGATCACTCCCGCTGCCTGATGCCGGAACGTGCCTCACGTGTTATACCACCCTAAAATCGACGCCTACCCATGCTCATAGCCACGTGACTCTTCGTCACGTCTGATCAGTCTGGATCAGCCCCGGCTCAGCTTCGACTAATATCTACCCTTTGAACATCACAGCCTTCCTAGAAGGTGCAGTTTTAGCCGAAGGACCTAAAAATGGTCCCGCCGTGCAAGCCAAGGGCCGAGTTCTGGACCCTTTGCACCCGTAATAACCACTACCCAGAACTTCACGGACAATTCGTCCCTTGGAAATGCTTATTTCCAGTGTTAGAAGCACGGCACCTTGGATTCAATGAGTCCAGAGTGATTGTACTTCTTGTGTTTTGTTCTTGTGCTCTCTGGCTCTGCCAGAGAGCTCCTACTATACTTGTGGTAGGTGGCGAGGTGTGTGGCAACGTTGACCCACACTAGCTGAACTACCACGACTACACCAGCCGAACTGGCGTAGTCAGTTCAGCTCTCATGGTCAAGCTTCTTATTTGACACACCCCCTCAGATCCAAACCTTGGCTTAGATCTGGACCTTAAGGCACTGGTATTGTCAGAACCCAGTTGCTCAATGAACTTTTGGTGTAAAGGGTAACTGAGAGCTTTGGTTAACCCATCCGCCATAATCTTAGCCGAGGGTGTATATTCCACCATGATCTTCTTGTTAGTAACTCCTGACGTAACCAGTGGTTGTGAATACCCACGTGCCGGAGCCTGGTTTGTAGGGTAGCTACCTCAGCCGTGATAAGCCGGATAGTTTGCTTGTTGTTACACTGAATCTTAATGTGGTAGTCGTCTAGTCGTACTGTCAGCTCGTCTAGTAACCGGCTTACAAAGAGAGATTCTTTGGCGGCCTGTGCCAGAGCTAATATCCCGGCTTCAGTGGTAGATGTAGTAACTGTATCTTGTTTATTAGCTCTCCAGCCGACTAAACCACCGAATAGCTTTATAGCATAAGCCTGGGAGCCCTTTCGGTCGAGACTGTTATTTGCAAAGGAGGCATCGCTAGCCACGACGTAGTCATCTGTACCCCCTAACTGCAAGGCTAGGTTGCGTATGTTGTGCAGGTAATGGAGGACTTGATCTGCAGCTTTGCAATGTTGTGGGCTAGGATTATTATTGAATCTGACTAGCCGAGATATCGGCAAGGCTATGTCGGGCCTTGAAGTAACTGCAGCGTATGGAATAGATCCAGCTTCTTTTAGTAGGTTGTTATTGTGACAAGGGGCAACCACAGGCACTGTGGTGGCGGCTTGGAACAGAGATGTGGCCCTGTGGGCGCTGAACGAATCTATTCTGAATCACAATAATTGACTATGGCCTTGAAGGTCCTTGCCTTTCACAATCCTTCTGGGCCGGATGAGTCCATCTAAATACAGAGGTCCTGTGGGGGCCGAAGTTTTCTGTCCTTCTGAATGATGACCTGTAGGCGCTTCCTAGCGCAACCTTTCCTGGAGCTCCTCGCTCGATACGAAACCTACGGTAGCCATAGGTACTTTGGCATTTGGTTTACTCGTAGCCAATTTAACTATCTTATCAAAGTAGGCTATCTAAGAGAGCCAGATTAATCCTCTGGGTCGGTCTCTTATAACCTCAATACCCAAGAACCATCGTAGGTCGGCTCCACCTGTAAACTTGTATTTTTGCTGCAATTGTGGAGCCGGAATGCCAGTGGCTGTGGGGCTGGATTGCACGGGTCACGGAATGGAGCCGGTTGCGGCGATCGGGCCTATACGGCTTCCGTTTCGGGCAATGGCGATGCCTTAGTTGGGGTTTGGAGGGTAGATTGTTGAAGTAAGTCCTCAGACGGAGAGTTCACGGTGTCAAACGGGTCGTATGTCACCGAGGCCGTAGGAAATAATTGAAGAGAAGTGATCAATCGACAAAGCGAATACTTTGTGTGAGGAACCAGAAGCTCCTCACTCCATCGTGGGCACGATGATGGCTATTTATAAGTATACAAAGGGGAGGTAACTTGTACCGGTGCTCTGTTGCTCTGTCTTGGCGGCTGCTAAGCGGGCGAGCACATATCTATTTGCGCCACGACGGAGATCAGATCGTTCGTTCTTCAAAGAGAATCTGAGGTAGTCGGGCCAAGATGGTTTGGTTTATGGATTACCATGCCTAAATCTAACGCTCGGGAGACTTGTGCCTGTATAGCTAAAAGACTAGTGTCCGTCTAATAAATGCTATCTAAAATCTAAGGTGCCGGTTATATAGAACCAGATGAACATTAGTATTAGTATACTTTCTAAGCTAGTCTATTGTGTACTGGTATATTCTAAGCTGGTGTGTTATGTAACAGCATACTCTAGGCTGGTAAATTATGTACTAGGATATCCTAGGTGCTAGTATACCATGTACCATACCTATATATTATACTGGTATACCAAATGCCCAGAAATGTGGACACTGCGGGAGACATCGAAAGGAAACTTTAGCTGAAGGGACTAAAAACAGACCTCTGAGGCTTTGCAGCGGTGGCGTATGGGATCACTCTAGCTCACCCTAACTATCGTTTTCGGCAGGCGCACGCCGCAGCATGATGAAATGCTTTAACTCTAGCCGAGTAGGCCTAGAATTGGTACCATACATTAAAAGGTCCCATGCCTAAAAACGGCCAAAATGGGTCCCCATTTCTGGGCATTTGCTATTCCTACACTTATAGCCGACCCATTATACAGGGGTTAGTGTTATATACGGTCATATCACACCCAGAGCCATTATTTACACAGCGATCAGGCCGCGTCCGCAATCGAAGCGACGGACACCGGCAAACAAGGAAGGGAATGCGAGGGCAATGCAGAGAAAAGATGACCGAAATGCCGATTATAGTGCCCGCAGGCTTACAATTCCGGGATCCATGTCGTCGGACGTGCTCTCCCGGGCGGCGGCCTTGTTCGGGGGCAGCAGGCGCGTCCCGGTTGGTTGCAATGTCCAGCCTCCCGAACAGAAAGATCAGTCGATTGATCCCCTGATGATAGCCATTATGGGTCACACAGTTGAGGATCATGTACCCTCCTTCACAACCATATCGAAGAACCTCTTCAGCAATCTCGACTCGACGCCCAGGGGGTGCAGCCCGGGGGCTATACCGGATAACAGCGATAATATATCCGCGGTCTCTGCTGGTGGCAGGGCGAGATGACCGACCGTGTCTTCGCCACGACCAACCACAGCATGTTGCAGCCTTCTGGTCAGGGTAACCGGCACAATTCGGGCCATAGCTTGGGCTAGCCCATGGGCCAGAAGAATATTTAGGTCGGCCGTAACACCATTCCTCGCCCAGATGAACAAAGTCAGGCAAATCCAAGTCACAGTAGATCATCATTATAGATAACAGATAGCGAAGTTAGACGCCATCCTCGGGTCGTTTAGAAGGAGAGAGAAGGTTGATAACCGAGATCTCAGACTCAATTCAGTATGCTAACCAACGCCAGAAATCATGGTCCCACCAAAGAGCACCACTAAAGACAGCCTCGAGCGTCAATTTGGTGTAAACTACTTCGCTCACTTCGTGCTGACTGCCCTCCTACTCCTAGCAATCGCCAAGATCAGCACCAGCGATTTCAGCTCTCGCGTCGCCAAGGTCTCGTCGTTAGCAGACCGTTTCTCGCCCATCGTCTGGGACGGTCTGAACCTCGACAAGCTAGACGCCTACCAACCATACGTCGCGTACGGCCAACATCTTGGTGGCTAACTGCGTCGTCCGCGTGTTTGGTTCCTTCGACGTGCATGCGAGCTCGCTGTATCCAGGCGCCATCTGGTCAGTTCTGCATGGCTATGCCAAGTAACCCCGACATAATGGGTATAATGCTGTCGGCAAGGTTTTGGGAAGGCTTAGGGCGGCAAATATCTGGCCGTCTGCAAAGTCGCACCGCCCACTGATGACCCCACGACGCTCATAAACAACGATGTTGCCTCGCATGCGTACAGCATGGTGGAAGCCGAGCGGAGTGTTGGCGGGATTAATGTGGTGTTGTGATCGGGGCAACTGATGCGATGGCAGAAGGAATGTTTGCGGCACAGTAAGGAATAGGCAACCAAGACGCTAATACATGAGGTAGATGAGTAGGCACCGGCAATAGTAATGCAATTTCGCCTGTGTCAGTTGACTTGTTTGAGCAGGGCCGGAAGGATACTAAAACGATGGTGAAAACGGGCCTTGATGGCAACGAAAATTGCCTACAGCCTGGTTGTCTGCGACGAATTTGGGCATACGAAATTCTTTTTTCGTTCGTCATCCTGAGCTGGGGTGAGCTGGGGTGAGCTGTGGCTGATTTGTCCTGGGCTTTCCCTGATTCTTCCCTACACGTAAGCTACGGTGATCCAATACGCGGCTACCACACAGCCTTGGAGGTCCGTTTTCAGTCTCCCCGGCTGTAGTTCCTATCGATGAGGTGATTATCTCAGTGAACTCACTCCCTAAGTCAAGTGACCGGCTTTTGGAACACCCCTGCCTTTAGAACAGGATTTGCCACCAGTGGATCACCACCCGCCACCCAACTCACCTATTTCAAACGCCAACAACGCAACCAATTCTGCTTCAATTCTCTCCCTGTATTTTTAATTCGATTTAGAATTGTATAATAAAGCAATATATCAAGTCAGATTTGCAGAATGCGCTAGCAGAGTACGCAGAAACTAACTTACTCCACAGCTCTGCTGAAAACCATGGCATACCCCCTACCACCCTCTTTAATCGGGTTCGCGGTTCCGAGCCAGCCCCCAAGGCCCAAATTATCAATTAAAAGCTCTCTCCGGCCATAGAAGAACGTTTAACCAAATGGATTTTATTCCAGGGGTCGCTTGGTTATCCTCTAACCCACGCTCAAATTTGAAAACTGGCTAAAAGAATGCTTAAAGATAATAAGGTCCTCGGAAAACGCTGGACTAGCCGGTTTTTAGCTAGAAACCCTTCTATTTCCATTAAAAGGCCTTAGAGAATCCACACTAACCGTGCTAATTAAGCCTGTAAGGCCGTTATTTAGCCTTGGTTTAATTACCTAAGGCTTCCAAATGTAAAGGCTATTCTAGCTAAGAATTAGTATAATATAGATAAAACCGGCATTACTTCTGGTATTAGAGATAACGGCCTAGTTATTAGCTTTAAGGAAAGAAAGAAATTCCAGAAAAAGAAGAAAGGCGACTGAATCTGGACTTTAATTATTAAGTATATCTCCGCTAATAGCTAGTATTTAAACCCGGTCATTATTTTTAAAGGTGGAAACCTTTAATAACAGTGGTATCCACGCGATTTACAGCCATTTAAGGGCTGGAAGTGGAAAACTATTGAAAACGGCTAGTTTAACAATAACACTGCCGTTACCTGGCTTTATAATATCTTTCTTCCAGAGACTTAGCTAGCTAACCCCTTAAAGAAGCGCCTTCTTATTTTAGATAGTTATAGTAGTTATATTACCAAAGAATTTATATAGCTGGCCTTTTCAAATAACGTACAGTTATTATTTTTACTAGCCCACACTTCCTACATTCTCCAGCCCCTCGATTTATCAGTTTTCAGCTCTTTAAAGGCTCGGTATAGAGCTAAGTACAACGAGGTTATTTCTGGTTTCGATAAAGGCACTGTTACTGAAAAGAGGGCCTTTTTAAAATGCTACTAGCAAGCCAGGGTTTATAAAATAACTAAATCTAACATTAAAGCCGGTTAGAAAGCTACAGGCCTTTAATTAGTTAGCCTTAAGAAGCCCCTAAGTAACACCCTTATTATTAAGAATTCCAATAGTAACGTTAGCTAAGTAACCGCTATAGTTTCTGTATACCTTTAAGCAGTTTATACCCACATTCTAAGTAATAATTTAAAAGACCGGCCTTTATAATTTACCCCTAAAAAGCCGAAGGATTTCCATGTTTAAGGGCAGGTTTTTTTGGCCGGCTAAAAACGGACCGTTAACGACCGGCTTTTTTTACGTAAGGCTGCAAAAGCTTTTAATAATGTTGTTTTCCAACTGGCAAGTATAAAGCATCAGTTGGAGGCTGTAGAACAAAGCCTGGAACGTACAAAAGGCCGGAAAAAAAGGAGGGTTAAAGTCGACTCTAACATGCAGTTCGCGGGGATTAAGGAAATCCGTCGCTTACAGAGAGAAGTTAGCAGAGAGGACCTTAAAGATTTTGAAAGAGAAGAAGAAGAGGATTCTGGAACTGAAGACTGTTTTCTTATAGCTATCTAGTTGATAAAGTTATGGGTAATTGAACTTTGTGGTGTTGTGCGGGGTCCGTGTGACGACCTTGCAGGACATCGCTCGAGCCGGCGCGGCCTGACAAGTCCCCCGCAGGAAGGACAGTGCAGGGAACAGTACGCACGGTACTGCGCACTGGGCCAGGGGTGCAAAGACCCGAAGCCCCTACGACCAATGAGAAGGCGCTCGCAACATGCCGAGTGCTCGCACTGCGAGCAGGAGAAACCTCACGAGCAGAACGCTCGCAAGAAGCAGAGTGCTCGTGCCACGAGCACTCACGACACCACGAGCAAGGTACAAGGTACCTCTTAGTTAGCTAGTATAGATAGACATCATCGTGACCACGATGGACGTAAGGGACTCCTGGTTCCTCACGCTAGTATTCAATTGTTCATTTATGTCCTACTGTTCAGACTCATCTCTGTGCATTATAGTGACAACGACCTACAGTGACATTAAACCCCCGTCTAGGAGTGCTAGCTCAATAAGCCGTCTTCGGAACGCCTCTTAACTGTTAGCGTCCTGCCATACGTTCTGTCTTAACCCGCACCAGTCCTCTCAAGGCCTGTGTCGGGTGCAGGTCGTAATAGTCCGACGCAGGGGCTGTTCTAAAAGCAGGGGTGTTCCAAAAGCCGGTCACTTGACTTCGTGGCAAGCCTTGTGGCAAAGCCGCGCGGCTACAATTGCGCGTCTGTGGCAATGGTTACAAATCTATTGTTCTGGTAGTTTCTAGACTCTTCTTTCTAACAGTTCTGGCCTCTAGCCAGAACCCCCTTCTTTCTGACAGGTAGAGACATTCAAATATATCCCACTGCCTTTAATGGATAACGAAAACTCCCAAACAGGTTGTGGTGGCCGGCCCCCACGTCCCGGAACGTCCCCGATGCCCCTTCACCATAGACAAGGCCTTCCCCGTCCCTTTACCATAGGGGGCAACTACCGAATCCTCGGTTACAGATAGCACAGCCTCACCTTCGCTATAACATTATTATTATTCTTAATATTATTTCCTTTAATAATATTACTATTATCAAGATAATCATTTCTTATATATTTAAAATTTTATAATAAATTATAAAATTGCTGGCGTCGCTTCGTTCGTCATTACGCGACAGCCCTTCGCTACGCTGCGGGGCGCTCCATGCCTCACTTTCGCTCCTGGCAATTTTGGCATGGGGTATTAAGCTTATTTTAATAAGTATAGTGAACAAAGCGACAGAAACCTGTCCAGAGGCCAATATATCTGTTTAAAAACGTAAAATAAATATTAAATAGAATTATAACTAAGGTTAAGAAAAGAAATCTTTATAAATAAATCTTAGTTTTTATTAATCTTATTTTATAAAGTTTATAAGCTTTAATTTTTAAGGTTCACATACTGTATTTTATAAGGTTTAAAAGAAATAATAAAAATAATAATAATTAAAAATAAATCTTGCTTTTTAAAGACTTTATTTCACAAGGCTTATAAGCTCTTTTGTATAGGGTTTAGAGGCTTTATTCTACAGGGTTTACAGGCTTTATTCTATAGGGTTTACAAGCTTTATTCTACAGGGTTTACAGTTTTTATTCTACAATTTACAACTTACAGTTTTTTTTCACTTTCACAAATGCAATTCGAACTGGGAACCTCTATAATTTATATTACGCTATTTACCACTATACTATTTCTATTTCTATCTGTGAAAAACTAAAGGTTTTTTTTAACCTAACTAAGTGAATTAGAGTAATAATTTAATAATTTTTAATTATAAGCTTACATAATCAAATGATACGTTTTAATATGCATTATATAATGTAGAATTCGATTTTCACATTGTTTTCAGGGTTAGGGCTAAGTAACGGGAGATATTCAGGTTTAAAGTGAAAAAATCATGACTTTCACAGTTAATATTTTAGTTTATAATATTGAAAAAGGTATCATTATACGTAGATTTTAACTATAATTCTTAATCTAAAGCCTGATTTGAAATAACTATTAAAACCAGAGAGATATTTAATTTTATGTTAGTGTTATTATTATTATTTAGGTTTAAACAGTTATATCTTTATTATTATAAGCCATATAGTAAAAAGAGTTCCAGCTCTGTATTCTAGGTGATAAATTGTATAGGAAACGTAATTATTACTTCTTATTATGCTACTTATTAACAGGTTATTATTATAATAACTATTATTATCTAACTTTAAACATTAATATCTTTCTCAATTGAAGCAGTATGGTAAAACTGATTCCAGTTCTGGATTCTACGTAATAAGTCATATAATAAACGTAAGTAATAGAATTTATTATATTACTTATTAACCAGTTATTATTTAAATAATTATAATTATTAGACTTCAAACAGTAATATCTTTCTTATTATAAGCTTTATAATACAACGGATTCCAGTTCTGAATTCTAGGTAAAAATCTACATATAAAACCACCTTCTTTGATTCGATTTAGCCTTGTCTTTATTTCCGAATACCCATTTGTTTAATTTTTTCAAACGCTAATAACTCCTGAACCATAACCCTAACCCTGAATCTGACTTCAGATTTGGAATCCTGGTCACGTGA
>Ga0247758_1001509_pt1 | contig 16827 bp, 17 predicted proteins | sample UWRJL156409C4_FD_180950 | JGI IMG/M metagenome (GOLD analysis project Ga0247758, IMG submission 180950) | Plant litter microbial communities from Arlington Agricultural Research Station in Wisconsin, United States - UWRJ-L156-409C-4 | ecosystem: Environmental > Terrestrial > Plant litter >...
ATGGCAGCGACGACCCAGAATCAGACGACGGTCCGGATATCACCGAGACGATTACGCCGATATCTTTAGAGATTATACGCCAACAGACGCTGTCCAGGCCCACCAAAGAATTGGAGCTATCCTTCATCCACGGGTGGATCGAAATGCTCGCCAAAGAAAATACATTTATGAAAACATACCGTACGTCCTCCTCAGCCCTAAAACAAACAAGTTCAACCAGCCGCGTCCCGTCCCCGCAGTACAGGCCCCTGGAGCTAACCGGAAGCCCTCCTGTCAGTGATTCCGAGCAAGTACTCGCAAACGATGGGCCGACTCGACGAGAACATCGAAAAGTGCAAGGCCCGGTTGCGCCGCCTGGAGCGTACCAGTGGCACGGCCGAGCAGATCAACGAAGCGAAGGTCGAGATAGACAAGTACAACATCCAAAAGGATGTCCTACGTTGCAAGGTGGCGCTCCAGGAAGAGCTCGAGCCGGACCACCGGCTCAGGCTGGAAGGGTATCTCGAGCAGTTGCAGGCCGAACTGGCGTGTATTGGGGGCGTGGAGCTCCAGCTGTGATTTCATGACCCATGATTACCTACTAGTAGTCATTCCTTGCGGGGTGACGTACGGGAAGAGGTTCCAGAGCACTTGTATTACTTTTGGTCAAGATCGGACTGTGTCAGTCTTTATACCTCGGTACCTAGGTGTTCAATGAAGTTCTATTACGCCGCTCCATACTCCATAACTGCTCGCTTCAACATATAAAGATCCGCCAAAAGGAATCGTGCAGCTCCAATCGTAATGGCATAAAAAAACAAGACAGCCTTATCCTCATCCAACTTCTGCAGGGGCTTTGCTCGCTGGCTCCACGGGCAGCCTCGGGTCCTTGAGCAGGATTGGTAGCCGGCCGCTTCCATTAATGGGGGTATATAGATGGCCTAGACAGTTGGCTTGATACAGCCGTTAGCCAACGCCGATAGCGGTTGGTCAACGCTGTTAACCTTTGGCTAATACTTTTTAGCACTTGGCGGTTTGGAGGTGAGTATTCCGTAGCGTAGTTAAGTTGCATCACCTGGACGATCGCGTCTCCACCAGTGATGTCTGCTGCAGTTGACTCAGGGAGCTGTCGAATACCGGAGGGATTCGCCGGTCGCAGCCAGGAGCACCTTCTCATTTGCTCAAGCTGGTCAAGTTCTTCCATTGTGAAGGCGCCAGAGGGCGAGAGAGGTGCCCACGGCCAACAGATGATATCCAGAGACAGTTTGACCGGCAACAGTGTAGGACGAAGTCGGCAAATACGTCAAGTGCTTTGCGGCGGTAGTCCAACTATGGGGAATTCTCCGTGTCGTTGGCGAGGCTCAGAGGCGCAAAGATGGCATCGTAAGGGCTTCGTCGTCTCACAGAACGAGCTCAGGTCTGTGAGCGTCTCGAGGAACACAATAGCGGATAGTCTCGGAGAACGACGCCTTGACTCCGTTGGAAAAACGCGGGTGCCTATAATGTCCAGTAGCCTTGTCGCTGGTAAGTCTTGAAAATTAGACAGAAACTGATCATAGAGCCGGCGATCGCTGCAGCGCATACAAGGCCACGAATATCACCCCCACGAAGCAAAGTGGAATACCGCTGGGTCTCGCACTCAACGCTGGTACACGGTACGCTGAGGAGGAGCCCACTGTAAGGTCCATCCTTTTAGCCCGTTTAATAACGGTATTTGCTATATCTAACGTTTTGGGTCTTAGTACTATATTGAATCGTAGCGTCTTATTGAGGTATGTTGATAAGTCCAGGATTGAACGGAAGTGTTCTTGGGTTTGTAGGAGGTGTAAGGGCGAGACTTGGAGGGACGAGTACTATCCTAAGCTATGTACTAGTATATTCTGAGACATCTCATTATGTACTAGTATATGTTACGGCCTGCTCCAAGGACACCGTGGTGACACTGGCAAAGACAGATCGTAAGAGCGGACAAGGTCCAATGCTCTGAGATGATGGGTGCAAGATGACTGAGTGAAGGCTAGTATAACTCTTGGGGGGGCAGTACATTATTAAGCAGATCGTAGATCTAGAGGTCCCAGATAGCTCACCCTAGCTCAGGACCAGCTCAGGATCACGCACGATATGGAAATTGCTGAGGGCAACTTTAGGGTAAAACAATGTGCTGTTGTTTTACCCTAAAGTTGCCCTCACCAACCCCTAGTCACCCGCACCACCCCATAGTCACCTTGCTCAGGCGCTACTCAGGTGCTGCTCAGGAAATGATCAGATAAAATCGATAAACATGGTTTAGATGAGTAGGCAGTGCTCGGCAGTTCAATGCCACTTTTCGCGAAGTCCCAGCCCCCTTTTCGCTCTCTTCCCTTCCCCCCAAAGTCGCTGATCTGACGCCTTGGGTTTCATTGCGTTTGCGCCTTACTGTCTTGCATATCTAGCCAGAGTTCAGTGGACCTACGTTGCAGCATTTCTTGTAAACGCAGCAGTGAATTTCCTAATAACATTTGTTGTCGGCCGACCAAATATCTATCTTAAGCAGGGTGAGCTGCCAACTCCTATATTGACAGGTGAAGCTTAGAAACCCAAAAAAACGGGGGATGGGTAGAAGCCTAACTCCCCCTCAAACCTATGATAGGTGTCGCCACCCTCAGCGAATGCGTTCCTCGCCGGTCTTAACCTCATCGCTGCCAACCCTCCCGATAGTGGCCCAACTTTTGCGTGGCTGTACACCATGCAAAACACCTTCTGGATGTGGCTCGATAGTACCCCCTGTGGCCCGTTACCAACAGAAGCTTCTTAAGCAAGCCAAATCGCTTTATTACGGCTATTACTAATAGCGACGATGAACACGCCTGCTAACATGGCTCTAGAACCCTGCTTACGAGCCATTTCTCCGCCCGCTGCTACCGCCTGAACCTCCCTGGGTTTGCTTGGTGCCCGGCACTGGGAATGGGAGGTTCTTTGCGAGTACCAACTGGGCAGCTTCATCATGTCTTACTCAGCCACGGAGACGGAAATGAAAGTTACGGACAAGAACGACGGCACTTAAAGTTCCCGCATCGGCCGACGGTCAGAGCACAGCTCCGACATGCAGACAAGATATACGCGTAAGGGTAACCGAGACATTTTGTCAAGGCCACCAACAAGTCCATCATCGCCATCGAGGAGCTTGCCTTGTAGCGTCCCAGGTTTGTTCGCGGGCAGGACTTTGACGTGGCAGTACGTCGGGGTCTTGAGGGGCCTAATATATTTGGTCCGGGGAAGACAGAAGACGGCGGGGACCGGCGAGCGACGGCAACGTTGATGTGCTCATCGGTCCCGTGATTAACGCTATTGAAACGATAAACAGCGAAGAGTTGGATTTAGAGGATTACGAAGATAATTTGTTTGTGTTTGATGTAGACAAGGACGCGGTCACAGAGGATGAGGATGAAGGAGAAGAGGTTGGGGAATAACCACCTAAGCTGTTATTATATGGGAGAGTAGCAAAATGTGGTTGAGGCTTTGCTATAATAAGCTATAATCCACCCTGGCGTAGATCTTCTTTATGACTTATTCCTCCATCTCGTCAGACGGCTCTCCATTAGGGGATTGTTGGTTCCCTTTCTTCCACGAGGCCACCCACGATGCCAGAATATTGCAGACTGTATTCCGCGAGAGGAGCTCGATGTAGGCAAACTCAGCCTTAGGATTCCTGTCAACAAAGAACTGCGCTGTGCTCATAAACGGCCCGAAAAGAAGCTTGAAGTGACTAGTACGATCACCACGGAGCTGATCCAGCACCTCACGGTGCGTTGGCTCTCGGGGTTGACCCTCCTCATCGTGGGTAGACTCCTTTTCATAGATGATGCTGCCACGTTGGATGAGTTCCTCAGGGTTAGAGAACGAATTGACAACGGTCAAGTTGCAGAACTGTAAGTTTCTCTGGTACAACCTTAGGTGCTGCTGGCACGCAAACGACACGGATTTCTTGGCGGAATGCACAAGAGCAACGGCGTCGATGAGATGGTCTCTGCGGGCGTAGGCGTCTGATGCTTCGGATGACATATCCAGAGAGTAATTGCAATCATATTCGCCACTCAAGGCTGGAGTGTCAATCAGGCGGAGTTTGACATATGGAGCAGCTGGATCGCGGAGTGCAACGCTGTACCAGCCAGTGGCGAAGGCACTCCATCCACCAGCGTTTCTGCTCACTACCAAGTGACTCTTGATGTACCCGATTGGTACATAGCGCCTCCCCCGCCCTAGCGTGAGGATGTAATCTGACGTTGAAATTTCAAGCTCGTACACGCTACACCTTCAGTCGATTCGGCAGACGGAAGAGGCGGGTTTTCTTCACCAGCCATGCGGGTCAGTCTCTTGATGAAGGTTGTCTTGCCGTGACCATGGGGGCCGATAACGAGGATCGAAATGGGTGTGTCTGGATTTATATACCTTCTTTGGCCTGATGGAAGTGAAGTCGGCGGGCTCGCTGCTACGGAAGATCTGCGAGGTCATGTTTGACCTATCTAGATCCATCTGCGTCTTTAGCTGTGGAGTCTCGTCACTGCAACTAAACGGAGCTACCGAGCTCTCAGCGTAGTCGGTCAAGGACTCTAGATAACGGGTGATGATCTCCAATCGACCCTGCACGTGTTCGGGGAGCTGGTCAAATGGCGAGCCTGGGCTCAACCGATTCTTCAATTTGTCGATCTCGCCCAGGATCTGGCCTGTTTCCTGCCAGATATGCGCCGTGTCGTCTTTGATCTGCTCAGAAGCTAGACCGAGAGCGGCGGTATCTGCTTTGATGGATTTGGCGGCAATCCTGTGGCCTGTTAGAAAAGCGCCCTAGACGTTAAACTCGGTGGCAAAGTAGAAAAGGATGGTACGAATGATGTGCTCAATTCCATAGCCATGACCAAATCCGCGTATGTGCGTAAAGTTGTTTGCTCAGTCCAGCGACTTCCTTCTTGCCTATTGATGCCCATGTCCAGCTGTGGGGAGGCGTCTGCGTCTGTATTTGTCCAACAGAGCATCAATCTCGTCGAGAACCTCATGGCAGGACTTGATGACCGTGGTTGTTTGAGCATGAATTGATGCTGGAATAAACTGTGCCACATTGCCTCCATCCGTTGTATGGTCGTCCCTGATGAGATTGATTGTGATGCTGAGCTCCGCCAACTGACGGCTGGTAGCAAGGAGATCCTCGCGAGCGTCGCGAACATCTCGAATGAAATATATGATCGATATCGACGTTTAGCTTACGGCCGCCAGAATGCCCACACATCCCGCAGTAATCGAAAAAGGGTCCATTGTCACTGTAGATGAGAGATTCCAGCACGCTGGAACGATCGATCTGTGGATGCAGTCCACACAAGGCTCTGGAGAAGGGTTAGGTTTTGCGCTGGGATGCGTAACACAGCCACTCGACTAGCCCCAGATCGGTCTTGCCAAGCGAATCAGAGGAGCGGTGAAGAAAAGTATGGGTTCGGCGGCGGAATTGAATTGAGTCCGTCAAGAGGCCCACCGTCCCCTGGAAGGAACCTCGCCAAGGCTCTCTCAGAACAAAGTTCATCGGCGCGCCCACGCTTTCTAACACGGATCCAATCTCCACAGATAACCCTAACCCCGTGCATATCTGTCACTGATCCTAGCGCTCACTGAAGATTCCTCATTTCGCCATAAAATCTCGGTATTTCGGATGCAGCCGGGAGAACAAGCGTGACACCAACCAGGCCAGTGGAACAGGACCCACCACCACGATAAGCGGGGTAGGAACCCTTGCCGCCTCGCGATTTGAAGCTATTCAGAGCAGGTAAAGCTTACCATCTTTGTGGATGTTCCTTATCGCGCGCGCTCGCACCTGCTCTCTCGCTAGGCAACCGGTATCCAAAACTCCTGTCGATCACGAAAGGGTGGATGTTCCACCTGTTTTCGAAGGCTTGCTAGTTAGTGTCTTGGCATCAAGCCAGGCGCTTGCAGCGGCTGTCATCACACCAGTGGTCCCTCGGAAGGGACACGGAGCACACCATCAGTGGAGGTTCCCTGGGCGGCACGGGACGTTTCTCTTCTCGGGATGTCCTATTCTCCCGTGGTAGGTGACGAAGTCTCCATGCCCGCTGCGCTCTGACCTGGATTGCTACTGCGACTTGCGGGTTGGCCAAGTGCCTTAGGAGCACCGTAGTTGCTGCCTGGTAGAACCCTGTACAACTGCGCTGCCGGACGGCCCCGGTGTCTAATAGCAGCGACTCAATTGGGGGGCATGGCTGTCAGGACTTAAATAGTAAATAAAATATTGAGCGTGGCCTCCTTAAATGTTAAACTGTGCCCTCGTCTCGATGGTCAGAAAAAAAAGTCTTGCTATTGCTAAACTGTGTTTATTGCTGCCTTCTCAGACTTAGAATACTCTAAAAATTTTACCATCATGCGTTTTAGAAGGCTTGTCGGTAAGTAGCTCTGAGTTCCTAGACCATATTGGATTAGAAGAGCAAACCGTATAATATCCCGAATGTCAAATACTATTTTAGTTTTTGTGCTATTGACTTGGGGTGTTGGCTTCAGGGGTCAGTTCAGGGGCCAGCCACACGTTTTGCGCTAGCCTTTATTTGCACATAGTCTTCTTTTCGTGCCGGCGCGCGCGCTGCAAACAGGAGCCGCATGGCTGTGACGAATCTTCCGCCCCTTTGATCGATTGAAGTGACGATTGTTGTGATGGATTGAATTGTCAGAATTGTACGTTGTCGCTGACGCCGTCTGAGCCGAACCCATAGAATCGTCACGATTCCCACCGCGCCCTGCGCGCCGATAGGAACACACTCGCTGCTGGTATGTAGCCCCTTTTCTTATGTTCTGAGTCTCTGTCATTCGATCAAATGAAGCCAGTAATTGGCTTTCTGTGGGAGTGGTTTGTTTGCGTGTCACGGCGGCCACGTCGCACCTGTTGACTATGACACTACGTACTGGTCCTACGGAGTAGACTAGAATGTTATGTGTGACAAATCTGGGCACACAACATTTCCTTTTTCGAACCTCGCACACTTGACATTGCTCACCTGGCTCGGGCTCGGCTCAGTCTCTGCTCGGGATTTGCTCAGGCTAGTTGCGTACATCCTACAAACCTTCCTATTCAAGAGTAATATCCTGCAACGGCAGGCCACAATCAAGCGCTTGCCCATGCATCGCGCCATGGACGTAAGCCTCCCCAAGGAGTTGGTGACGGCCGGACGCTGACGGCCTGAGCACCACCGGTGTCCTCGCCCCAGCGAGAACCCACACCTCATCGCCCACCATTGCATTGATCGGCCCCACGCCGAGGAGGGCGGTGTCGGTCTCCAGGCCGTCTGGGCCGAAAGCCGAAGGCTGGGGTTCGCCTTCGAACAGTCGAAGCCACGGGGCTATGCGCGGGTCTTGAAGTGGATAAAAAGCCTGGGATTGGGTCTGGTAGGCGACCTGGCTGGTGATGATCATGGTCCCGGCGTGGCACATGAACTGGTGGGCGAATGCCGAGAGCGGCGGTGTTTGCTCGACGCCGAGGATGTCGGACATCAGGGTGCGGGAGAGGGTTTCGAGTCGGGATTGAAAGTTTGCCTTGTCCGCTTCGAGGGTCTCGCTTCTAGATGTTCAGTTAGTTTAGTTAGCACCGGTATCTTACTACTAAAGCACCTCTCCGGGAGGGAAGTGGAGTCTTACGAAGGCTGTACTCGGTAGTAATCGCCGAGACCCGCCGCCACGTCGCAGATGGTGCCCCAAACTAGAGACTCTTCCGCGGGACTGTTGGCGTACCGGCCGTCGGGCAAAAAGGGGTTCATCGAGTGCTGCTCGATGCTGCCGAGGCAATAACCTTGCACTCCGAGCAGCGGATCATCGTAGCGCCGCCCGTCATGCGTCCATTCCATGGTTCCGCAGGCGAGAAAGACTGAGCCCAGCGGGACCCCAAGCGGGTTTGGTACGTGCGCAACGGTATAGCCGGGGACCCACGAGGGCAGTGTCCTGATCTGGGTCATTACCGGGCTCTCCTTGGTCACGAGCAAGCGCAAATCGCGGCGGCTTTCTAGCAAGAGGCGAATGGCGCGGGTGAAGAGCCGCTCGGGTGTCATGGCAGAGGTATAGTCGGGCTTGATGAGTTCGGCCTTCTCCGGGTCCGTGAAGGGAAATATGTGGGCGCGCGTGATGCCCAAGAGGGCAAAGACCTTGTCGCGGCCATCTGTGGCCTCGTGACTGCGGAGGCGCTTAGCAGCGAGTCGAGCGCGAAGCGGCCGGTCGGCGTCGTGCACGTCCGGATTTGGAGCAGCGGGATGAGCGGCATGAGGGCGTGTGGCTTCTCCTCTAGCAACTTGGCAAAGGACTGGGCCCCCTGCGGCTCGCGGTCGGCGAGGAAGCGGAGCCCCGGCATGCCCAGAGCTTCGGTCCAGTCCACCGTGGTGATGTGGTTCCCACATAGGGCTACGACGGCCTTGGCCAGGGTGAGTTCCTGTACGATCCAGGTGCGTCGGAAATATGGGCGCGAGAGCAGGGCGACAAAGGCGATCCACTGGTGTGCGGGCGGGCGGTCGATGCCCAGCTTGGCTCGATAGGAAGGGAGATCGTAGAAGTCGCGCGCGGCGATGTGGCCCAACACCTGTTTTTTCAGGTCGTAGTCCTCGGCCGTCTTGGGCAGGATGGCAAATGTAGCGAGATGCTCAGCGATGAAGATGGCATCTGTTGCAGTGCCATCGTCCGGGCCCAGCTAAGCGATGATTGACTCGGCATGCGAGTAGAGACTGCCCATCAGCTTCACCTGGCTTGCACGCTCCTGGGCGCTCGACTGGTCGATGCAGATGGCGTCGATCCAGATGTATCGTTGCTTGTCTTTGCCGACGGGCGAGAAGGACAAGTCGCGTATCGTCTTGAGGGGGGCAGTGGGTCGCCCCACGTATAGGACAATGCGTCGAAGGGCGGCGCGGCGTTGTCGAGACTGAATGTTTGTAGAGAAAGGAGATAGCAGACGTTTCCGCATCTGGGGCCCCGAGTTCCATCAGTCTGATCGACGGGGTTGTCGGTAGCGGCTGGTAAGAGTATTCGTGTTGCATTTTGGTGTTCGAGAACTACGAGAATAAGGATTGATACCTCAGCAACATCACATAGATGAGACTGAGTGTTTATCAAGACGGGGGAAAAAGATGCGTCCGCATCAGCCGCTTCTCGAAGGGGCATAGCGAGTGGGGGAGAAGAACTATTGGAACGCCACGATCAAACATAGCTACTCGTCAGGCCTATAACGTAGTCCACAGGGTTTCCGGCCACCCTGGCTTTCCGGCCACATGCGGCGTAGCATCCCCACTTTCATTTCCACTGTGGCTTCGAGGAAAAAGAAAGAGAATGTCTATTTGCACTATAGACTTTGGCTTATTTGCACTATGACCCCATCCACTCCCATACATAACCCTAACCCCCGCATGTCATTCCACCCGCCATCCACCCCGCCAATTCTGCCACGACCTCAAACACCACACGGCATCGCTCCAACTGCGAATTTTATATCAAAAAGGTAATTTTATCAATCGCGCACGATTGCCCGGGATAATTGGGTGTTCAGATGGCCTGAAACGACCCGGCGCGTGGTGCTCTAGACGATCTCAATCCTGGGTGCCGATGCGATAAATGAGAATGTCTAGGGGTACAGTAGTCCTCGGCCTCGGTGTACAGTAGCCCACTTTTTTTACCATACATAACCCTAACCCCGCGCATCACCCACACCAGCGCACTCAAAGACCAGTGACCGTAATTAATTCTGCCACACTTGCGATCGCGTTTTCTAACCATAACCACGAAAACCGTCAATTCGGCCGTTGCGCGTTCTTTCGCTTCCATCGCCCAAAGGTAATTATTCGTTCGCCACACCGTTTGCCGGGCTAACTGAGCGTGTAGATGGCCGAGAATAGCCCCCCGCGCGATGGCGCGCACGACTACGACCCCGAGGTTGATGCCGACGGCGAAGACGACCCTGCTGTTATCGATGAAGCTGTTATCGCGCCTCTGTTGAACCCCCCTGAGAGTCACAGACTTTTTACTAACCTATATGACTCCATTGAAGCCCTTAAGAGTGATCTACACGAGTATGCTACTTAGGTTGGCTTCTGTATCATCCAGAAACGAAGCTTTAACCCTATACCAGACTTTAGGCCTACCTATATTAGCTATGCTTGCCAGCAAGGTGCCATTTGTAAGTCTAGAGGACATGGAGTTTGCGTGATGTAAACTATTAAGATGGACTGCCTATGGGAGGCCACTGTTAAGGCGTTTAAAGCGAACGACTGTTGCTGGTATTTAGAGATTAAGAAAGGCTGTAAGGGCTATGAGAACCACGCTGGTGATGGCTTTAACTTGAGGCTGAAGCTTAACCCTAAGATAAAGGTGTTTATAGTTAGCTTTACAGATTATGTCGGTATCTTAAACCGTGAGGTTAGTATTAGTTTACGCGACTAATTCCCCAGTGCCCTGTTTACAGATCAGTAAGTCTGGAACTATCGGTATTATCTCTGGAAAGAAGCTCTTACTGGATACACCCCCTTTTAAATAACGATAAAGCTCCTTGATGATAAGGGTGTTATTTATATTACTAAGTGGTTAGTAAACTTAACGTTAAAGTTACGGAAGCTAGAGGGCTTGTTCTGGACTTATAAGTGGTGTAAGGAGTAATAGGTATAGAACATTATAGTCTAAATATATAATAACACCTATAAAACTAATAATAAGAACTTTACTTTCTTCCAGGTGGTAAGTTTAAATAACTAGGGTATAGCCTTCTCTTATAGCTTTAGCCTTATAAATAATAAGAGGGAGGAGGGTTTTAACTAGCTAATGTAGTAAGTTAATACTGTTTGGAACTCTATTAAGGCCAGCCCCCCTGTTATAACTATTACCGATTACGATAAGGTGATAAGAGTTACTGTTATTAAGGTTTATCTGTTTATTAAGCTACAGATTTATATCTTTCACATTAATAAGAATATAGCCTTTTATATTAAACGTAAGTGGAATAAGGTAGCTGTTATTATAGTAGCTAAGGTAATGGGTGCTCTTACTCCCCCTAGTTAGGAAGATTAAGAAGAAGATTTTAAGAATGCTCTAGATTAGTAAGATGAAGCCATTATTAATCGTGGTAACTGACCCCTTAACAAAGAGCTTAAAGTTATCTTTAAGGTAATTAAGTACTTTATGGCTGGCATTTATAAACTCTGGGAGGTAGTAATATATATGTATATTATTAAGGACTACACTGCCGTGTGGTTAAAGCTTAAGAACTTCTTTCCCTAGCAGACTGTAACTATCCAGTACCTTAAGACCTGGTTTCTAGTTATAAGGTAGTGGGCTGGCTGTTATATTAATAAGAACCTTAATTTTGGCCAGAGAATAACGTTACTGGTTAAGTCTGTTAATAGATACTTTAAGTCCTTCGTTATAACTGGTAACAGTACTGTTTTAGCTGTTATAAGGCAGTTATGCTGGATAGTTAAGGTAATAGAGTGGAGGATCCGTAAATCTACCCTTAAGGAGCGTAACACCACCTTATACGACTATATTTATTAATCTTAGCTTAGAACTACACCTAAAAGTGTTTCTAGGCGTGCTTTAAACCACATCTCCAGGTAGTGGCAGATTATGTAGGTAGCTATTCCGATAAAGGCACACCCCATTTAACCCTAATTAGGGCCTTGTACTAACTAATTTACCAGTTAATACGGTATACCCTATAGCCACGACCTCCTCCGCAGATATAATAATAAAGAGCTGCTTATCGTTTGAGAGAATTTTAATTTATATTAGTGGCTGGTTAGAAGCCCTAACGACGATGATAAGTATTTACAGTATTAGGAATTTAACCGTGTACGTATTATAAGGGGTAGACCGCGTGGCTTTACAGCTTTTGCCAACCAGCCTACTGCGCCTAGATTTACGGCACCACTCTCTATACCACCTAACAGCTAGGAGGTTATTCCGGCCACTCAGCCCCCTATTTAACCTATACCCTTAACGCTAGTTGGTGACTTGATTAAGGTTGCAGCTATTTAGCCGACTAGGGGCCGAGGAAGCTGAGGAGGGCGAGTTCGGGCCTTTATTTAACGTAACCTATTGTATTAAGAGGGTGTTATTCTAGAGGGGAGTTAGATGACGGCTGTAAGTGGTGGTTTAACAGTCCCAGCGTCTAACACTGCCTCTAGAGGGGGTTCCAAGGCCTCCAGAGGCGGTGCAAGAGGTGGTGGGAATAGTGGCAAGCTTAAAGGAGCCCCTAGAACAGCCTCTAGAACCTAGAAGGCATCGGCTGTAGTAGGAGTCACGAAGAAAACGCGAGTCACGCGGTCGCAGGCCCCTAAGCCAGGCTCAGGGGGCTCAGGAGCGGCTTAGTTAGTAAGAAACAGCTTAGTCAGCGATTAATAGTACGTAGTCAATTGTAATTTTATTGCAGAATCGCTTGGATTAAGCCTTTTCGCGTTGGTTTCAATTGGAAACGCAGTTGCGAGTGCGATTGTGAATGCGACCGTGGAAGTGACTGCGGGGTTGATGCGCGGGGGTTAGGGTTATGTATGGTAAAAAAAGTGGGCTACTGTACACCGAGGCCAAGGGCTACTGTACACCTAGACATTCTCTAAATATCAGCGACGATAACCGCGATTCCGACTACAATGGCGACATTGAGCCTGACGTGGAGCCTTTCTCCCACCCTCCTCCAAGCCACAGACCCTCTGCGGAGCTATACTGCCTGCGTAGTCAATTGGTTTTTTATTCGAGAATCGGTAGAACTGGGCTTAATTGCGATGGATTCGATCGATCAATCAACTGAACCGTAGTCGCAATTGCGCGTGGATGCGACCGGGGTAGGAGGGTGCGAGGTTAGGGTTATATATGGTGGTGGGTGGGGTTATAGTGCAAATAAGCCAAAGGCTATAGTGTAAATAGACATATTGCTTCAACTCTAGCCGAATGGTCCCAAAGTTGGTCCCCATTCTTGAAAATGAACAGTTTCGCCTTTACTTTCTCGTGTTGCTTAACTGGCCACTGGAGACTTGTATTAGCCTCTACCCTCTAAGTGTAACGGTGCAGTGACCCACTGGTCGCAAACACGGGGAACTGACGCAATTGACAGTTGCGCCGAAAGGTACGAACAAGTTGAATTACCGTTAGTCAACCGCTCTAATTCTCTAAGTTTCTAGTGTGTAACGTTTCTAGAAACTTTTAACGCACGAGAAGAGGAGAAAAGGCTGCTAAGGGACGGGAGAGGGGGGGAGAGGAAACTGTGCCTATTTGACTTGTTCGGGAGGGTCGGTGGGCTGTCCTTTCCTGTGTTCCGCCGCTATCAATGGGTAGTTGCATAGTTTTTGACTCTTGATCGCATGTCTCTAAGAATAAACACGAGGCATGGTTTTGTGGACTCCTGCCGAAGAACCTTTGAGGATATGCCATTCGAACGCTTAAAGTGGCTTCCTCGCGTACACCACATATCTGTTAAAGTTAGAATGTCATCATAGTAAACTCTTCTGCGAAGAGAGAGAAAAACAGAACGAACAGTGACCAAAAAATTGAAGAGCAGAGCCAAAGAGACAGAAAAACTTACATCGGAAAATACGCATGAATCTTCGAGTTGTCCAATTCCACTTTCACCTTACTTAGGAGCTCCTCAAGTTCTTCGACCGTCCATCCTAGCCCATTCTCCTCCCTCGGCCTTGTAAATAAAGCAAGGCTGAACCCCTTCATCCCGTTCGTGAAGTTTTCGTTGTTCCACGTGCCTAGTTGCTTGTGCCTCCGGTCCTTGGGCCACCGGTTGGTCGGCCACTTGTATTTGCGTTGCACAATGTCGACAAACCCTGCGGCTTGGAGCTGGGCTACGTATTGGATGGCCGAGTCGATCGGTGGCCCGTGGCGCGACCATGTCTCGCGCATGAGTTTGACCCACTTAAGGAGCTGGCTGTCCGGCGGCACTGTGTCGTCGTCGGTCTCGATGAACCACGCTATGTCCTGGACCTCGATGATGCCGCCAGGACGGAGGGATCTGCAACAGCACCGCGCGGTTACGTTCCGCCCAAGACAGAAGTAGAGCTATGAGAATGAAGGAAGGGGAGCAGCCGGTGGCGACTCACGCGTAGCCTTGCTCAAAGAACTTGGGCCAGTTGCTGATGCTGCCCGTCATGAAACGGGAAAAGACAAAGTCGAATGGGTCATGGAACGCCCATGCATCCTCGATATCCTCGACGAGGAAGGTGACGTTTGGGGGTACGCTATGGGGGCTTGGTTTCAGTTGCTATTTTTTGGAGGTCAACAGGCTGCCGCCGGACTTACAACACAGGCTGGATCGGGCTCAAGTCGACGCCGGTTATACGAGCTTCGGGGTGGACGTCGGCTGCACGTCCATATGAGCTTTAGAGACACTCAGCAAAGGGTTACCGGGCCCGACAGCTTGTCAGGCTTACCAAAATCGATGGCCCAGTCGCCGGTCCCACACCCGGCATCAAGGACGTGATGCATCACTGCCGGCAGAGGCGAAAGGTGCAACCGATCGTTGAAGGTGAGCAAGAACATGTAATGCTGAAGCTCCAGCCGCTCGTTTTCCCACTTGAGCTCCGCGGTCAGCAATCTTGACACGGTTCGAATCCAAAGCCAAAACGAACCTCATCATTCGGCAGGAGATACTTCCCGTCTTTGTAGGCGTGATACGTCCTTCCGTTCTCTTGCCGGTACCTCAAGACGGCAGACTGCACCGTTATATGGGAGGCGACATCGCCCTGTGCGGCCAAACCGTGAGCTTCTTGCCTCCATGAACCGAGAGATTGGCGCGGGCGTGGGCTGGCTCACCATGTCAAGGGCCGAGTCGCGGTCGCTGTCAGTATCGGCAATGAGGAGACCTATATCCATGGCTGTTCGGTCGCACAACGCCCGTTGCGGCGGCAAGCCGTGACTCTCAGGGGAAGGGAAGTGGTCCAAGGCCCTGGGAGCGGCCTGTTTCGAAAAGAGGGAGAATCCGACAGTCTGGGTGATCGGGAAATCCCGTCCAAAGTGGGGGGTGCTTCTAGGCTATTGAGGAAATGCTGGGTGCGGGGTTTCATGCGGGAGGGTTAGTTGCGGTACGCTCGGTGCGCAGGGGCTGGGGGCGAATATTTGACGATTACGTTTGAGCGCTGGTGATTGAATCGCGGCAAAGGCGGAGCGAATGGTAAATGAGTGCTCTGCGGGATCAATTAAGATGTAGTAGAGCTCCCAAATGTCATCGCAGAAAAAACCGGGCTAGGTGCTCGCTATCGTTAGCATCAGCGTCACCCGATACGGCCGCTTGACCGCTTGACCGCTTCACCAGTTCTGCAATCCCTAAATCCGAACAGTTGCAGACAAATTATTGGTGTTGGAGGGAGCGCGGCCGTGCGAGAAGAAAGGTTGAAAATTGCCCATTAGCGATAGGCGACGTGGCGCTTGCGGAAGCATCCGATTAGCAGATGGCTAACTAGGAGACGCGATTGCCAAGTTTTTCTTGCCACCGCGGGCGCTGCTATCAATGCCCCGCTTCCACCCACAGGCAACGGTATCTATTGTTAGTGCGTTGGATTAGAGCTGGAAGAATATATGCGAGAGAAGGTCGTGAAACTGGTCGTGAAACTGGGCTTCCTTGAAATTATTCCTTTAGTATAACATGCCCCATCACCCTTTCGGACACCCCACCCTTTCGGACAGCAAAACTGCCTGCGCCCTATACAAAATCTACCTTCTTCAACCCCGTGGCTTTCGACCAGTTTTAAAGTGATTTACAAATCGTAGCCTCTTCTATATAAAAGAATAGCTAGACTTTACTTTTATCAAGGTGTTGGCGATTTTCAGCTACTGGTCCGTGCTACCCTGGTGTTGTGAAATTTTGAAATTTGACCTTGGATCTCCTTTACTTTCTTCTCTTTTCTTCCTTCGCTTATTACCCACAACCTCACAGATATGCCTTGTAAAAGCCTCACTGGGATTATACAGAGGATTCTGTAGCTAAAGCAATCCTAGAGATCACAGAAAATGGGATGTCAGTATGTAAAGCAGGTGAGAAATGGGGAATACCTAGGGTAACTCTTTCTAATAGACTTCACGGTTAAACAGTCGCAGCTGATCAGATACAGCTTAAAAGCATTCTAAGTAGGAGCCAAGAAGATAAATTATCTACTTGGATTCTTCGTCAAGAGTCTTTATGTGGAACGTTTTGGCTGAGGAACGAGGGGCTCAGGAGCAGCGGAAGTGCAGTTGCAAAGTGACTTGATTTGGTAGAAAAGGGGAGTGCGAAGCACTCCCCAGTTATATACAAATGGAAGCTCCCTGTGTGTGGGGAGAGCACATGATCCAAGGCCCCTGCGCTCCAGGCAAGCCTGGAGCGGTAAGGCACCTGCGCGCCTGAGCGCCAAGAACTGCCGCTGCAGTTCGACACACCCCCCAGGTGCTCAGAACGCAGTTCTGAGCGCCTGAACGTTCGAAGAGAAGTTCGCTGTAAATAGAAAATAATGAGGTCTGGAGGCTAGTTAAGCCTGTAACTTCCTAAATTGTGCCGCTTGAGTTAGTGCGTGGTCGCGTTTTTAGCGCGCGCTAAACCGAAAGTGGTGAGCTTGTGTGGTGGTCTGAGCTTCTCAACTCCATGCTAAGAGCTTGTAATCTTTCCCCGTTTGTTTACTTTCTTTAGGTGAATATAAAAATTAAAAACACCACCATTCTCGTCCCCACTCCCGGCCACTATAACTAACGTAAAGATCGTGGGCTCGCGCCCTAAAAAAACGTAAGTCCTGCTCCTTCTGCTTGAAAAAACTGTTGTTTCTACTTACTAACCTGCTCTTACACCTTCCAGATCTCGTTAAAAGTGTAACTGGTCTTATCTATAAGTGTTTC
>Ga0247758_1001510_pt1 | contig 16813 bp, 14 predicted proteins | sample UWRJL156409C4_FD_180950 | JGI IMG/M metagenome (GOLD analysis project Ga0247758, IMG submission 180950) | Plant litter microbial communities from Arlington Agricultural Research Station in Wisconsin, United States - UWRJ-L156-409C-4 | ecosystem: Environmental > Terrestrial > Plant litter >...
CAACAGTCCATAACTCTCATACAAATCCGTCTCATTCCCAAACTCCGGGAACAGCTCCCTCGTCACCCGCATCTCCTCCTCGGCTTCATTAAAATGCGTCTGCACCGCCAACTCTCCCCCCTCCCCGTAACCCCCCTCTTTACTCCTTGCAACCATCCTCCCCAACCCCCTCAGCACCTCCCCATGGCAAGATATCGCAAACCGCGGCGTCAATATCGGCCTTACCAACTCCCCCTTCGGATCCAACCCCCTTATAAACCGCACCACCTCCTCCGTATCCCTCAAACTGCTCTCCACCCCCGTCTCACAGTACCATTCGGGACTGCCCCTCGTCATATTACACTTCCCCACAAACCCCCTCTGCCCCTTCTCGACACAAATCTCCGCCAAAATACACGTCGCTTCGGCGTGCAAGCTGCTGTAGTAGCACGCCGTAGTGACACCCTGCCGAAGGAAACCAGTCACGCAAGCGGAGTAGATGTTGCGCGCGTGCGAGGGGGAGGAGAAGAGCGCTTCGTTCGGGAAGGTGAGTGTGTCGAGCCACGTGAGGAGGGGGAGGCCCATGCCGAGGCCGCGTTGGGCGTATTGCGGGGCATGGTTGTGGGTATCGATTAGGCCGGGGATGAGGAAGGAGTGCGGGGGGAGGGGGTGGAGTGTTATGTCACTATCGTCGGTGAGAGTACTGTTGGTGAGGGGTTCGGCGGTGGGTGGTGCTTGGGAGGAGGAGGAGAGGGCGGATTTGATAGAAGATAGGGCCGCGGCGGGGTCGATGTCGCGGAGGAGGTGGGTGATTGTGCCGGAGGGGGAGACGAGGATGGCGCCGGAGGGGATTATTTCGAGGGAGGTGGGGGAGAGGGAGTGGATTATGGGACCGTGGAAGGCGCGGAGTGCCATTTTGAGTGAGGGACTTGGACTAGTCAGGCAAATGTTGCTATGTCGTTGGTGTGTGGTTGCTTGGTTGTTGGTCCGTTGGTGTTTGAGGCGCGATGAAGATAAAGAGGATGTTGGGCAAAGAGGGGTTAAGTCGTTCCACATGGCACATGCACAGCATCCAACTTCCGACAAAACCGATTGGGCCGACATGCATGCGGTCAACATTTGTGTTTCGCTGTCACAACTCAATGAGGCAGGCATGCCCCCCTCCTCCCCTCTCACACATAAACATAACAAAGCGGACCCCCCGTCCCCCCCACCGTGCTCATAACCCTTCCAATGCTCACCACCTCCGCCAACACCCCCAAGTTAATCCAATCCTCCAGCGTCCCATTGCGACTCGGCGGCCTATCATTCAACGTAATCGTCCCCGCAATGGCCGTCGTCCTCTCCGCCAGCACCTTCCCCCCTCCCTTATAATTCTGCCAGATCCACCACGTCCGATCAATCTGCGCATGATGCAGTCAAAACGTCGGATCCCCCGGACTCGCGAACAGATCCCCGCCCGGGTCGCCGCCCCCCGTGAAATGCCCCCCGACATGCACGCCGTAGAACCCGCGTCGAAATCCCCTTGCATGAGGGTCTGGAACGACCCGATGTCGTTGTTGGCCGTGATGAGGTTGTAGCTGTCGATGTCGCGCGTCCAGTTGGAAGACACCCACGAGGAGACGTCCCGCCGGAGACAGCGCGGGTTGTAAGCTAAAGGGTTAGACGGGGGAGTTACGTCTGGTGCGGCTAGGGTGGGGAGGCCGTCGGTGCAGTTGTGCGGGGCGAAGATTCCGTTTCCGCCCATGGATGTGGCGGAGCCGTCGTACATGGGGGAGTTGAGGGGGTCGAAGGCGGTTTTGCCCCAGTTCCAGTAGGGCTGGTAGCCGGTGTAGGCGCATTCGGTGCGCAGGGCTTGTTCGTAGGTCCAGAGGAAATAGCAGTGCCAGGAGAGGAAGTTGGCGGTGCCGTGGATGGTGAGGGTTTGGTTGATGTGCACGGCGACGAAGTCGTCGTAGCGGGTTCTTGCGCCCGGGGCGGCGAGGGGGGAGGTGATGGAGAGTTTGGATATGAGGCATTTGACGGCCGTGGTGTAGGCTATTCGCTCGGCGCCGGAGAAGGAGGACCTGGCATTCGTGTCAGTTGCGGTTGTAAGCTCAGGGGTGATCTTGAAAAGGGGCTCACCACTCTCGTCGGTCGGCTGCGTTGAGGATGTTGCAGGATGAAGGATTGGGGTTTGACAGTGAGTATGCGGCCAGATTGGCCAGCGCAGCAGCAGGGAGAACATCGGTTTTGATGGTTGATGCTGGAGTGTACGCTGCTGCGGAATGAGTTGCAGCGAGAAGCACGCCGCCCTCGAGAAGGTGAGAAAGACGCATGGTGACTTGGCTCGACACAGCAGAAACTGGATCGACAGACTGGGTGAGATGAAGCTCAAGATGCGTAATGCAAGTCTATATGTGTGGAACGTTTTGGCTGAGGAACGAGGGGCTCAGGAGCAGCGGAAGTGCAGTTGCAAAGTGACTTGATTTGGTAGAAAAGGGGAGTGCGAAGCACTCCCCAGTTATATACAAATGGAAGCTCCCTGTGTGTGGGGAGAGCACATGATCCAAGGCCCCTGCGCTCCAGGCAAGCCTGGAGCGGTAAGGTGTCAGAATCTAGCACTCATGGCCAATTGTGGTGATTGTTGTGTATTGTTGTTCTGTGGAAGAGAATCTCTGGCCTGCAGGGTCCCCTATTGCCAAGCCGGCTACATCCGCGAATGGCTCCAATTGCTTATATAAGCTGACACACCCCCTCAACCGCTGGCTCGTTGGCCAAGGCGGTGGTTGAAGCTATTCACAGACCCAATTCCGGAAATCCAGCCTCTCCGCCTTCGATCAGGTCCTCCAAGGCTTCTTCTTCTTCTTCCGAGAGTGGCTGCGTGCCTCGTGTATTCAACCGTTCCGTGATATCTTCCACACCAACCATGGCTCTGAACCGCTTAAAATCGTCGTCACTGAGAGCCTTCGTAAGGCCATCAGCCACCTATTCCTTCATACTGACGTAATCAACCATAATCTCACCGTTAGTGACTTTCTCACGTAACCAGTGGTTGTGAATATCGACATGCCGTAACTTCGTTTACAGGGTTACTATATCCTTCGTGATAAGCCGAATTATTTAGAGGTTATTACACTAAATTGGTATCTTGTTGCCGTTAAGCGTAACGCCGGCTTCTTAAATAAGGTGTAGTGAGAAGAGCGCTTCTTTAATGCCTTATGCTAACACTAGCAGTTCAGCCTCAGTAGTAGAGGTTGTTATTATATCTTACTTATTAGTATGCCAGCTAATTACTTTACCGAATAGCTTCGTTACGTACACTTATAAGTTATAACGATTAATAGTATTATTAGTGAATAAGGTGTCAGTCCAGGTTTTAAAGGTATTACCACCCCTAAACTTGAGCGCGTAATTGCTTATTAAAAGGAGGTATCGAATTACTTAGTCTGCGGCCGTAAGGTGCTTAGGGCTAGGATTAAGGTTAAATCGCGTAAGCCGTAATACTGTAAAGGTTACGTCTGGCCTGGTAAATACCATAATGTACAGAATTAAGCCAGTTATCTGTTAATAGTTAGTTATTTCTTTACAGGAGGCCTTACCTTTATATAGTAGTAGCTTAACGTTGCTTATTAGCGTTAAATAACTACTGTAAGTGCTGTTAAGAAATCGATCTAGCTTATTAACGTAGTCAGCTTATAATAAGTAAACAGTACAATTCGCACAGTTACAGATTATCACCACTCCTAGGAATTACTGTAGATCTTTACCGCCTTAAAGGGCGTATTGTTACTTAATTAAAGCTATTAAGGCCTTGGTTTTCTAATAACTTCCTTTCTTAAAGGCAATAACGATATCATTAATGTAGAAGAAGATAATCACGCCGTCCTTAATCCAGCAGCAGGGTTTATAAGGCACTGGCTTACAGTTAAGGTTCTTTAAGGTGGTTGTGAAGTCTTTCTACCAGAGTAATAGTGATTCTCTAAGGCTATACAGAGCCTTCCAGAGCTGTAAAATCCTTCCTTTCTTAATATAACCGTCTAGCATCTTTATAAACACATTATACAGTATATTAGTGTGAACAAAGGTGTTAACGATATTATATTAAATTAACTTTATATTAAAACACGCTGTAATAGTAATTAGCGTTTAAAACGATTTACTAATTAGGGTAAAAGCGTAAGTATTCTTAACAGTGCCTTTCCTCTACTAATCTCCATAAATAACAAGCCTTACCTTAACCTTAAAAAGATACCTAACCTTATTAAATTTATATGTAAATACCTATATATAGGCCAGAATCTGGTAATTATTAACCTTTTACAGAGAGCACTCCTTAAAAGACCCTATCTTACAGTAACTTACTATATATTCCTCTATAGCCTTATGATAGTTTTAATTAAAAGGGTGCCTATGTAAGTACCTGTAGTTAGTTAACGGTAATGGAAGGTCTTTTCTGTAATAACAGCTATTAAAACGTAGTTTTAACTAAAGGGGAGGATTCTTAATAATTACTTACGCTGTAAAGGCTGCTTTATAACACTCTACTTAGCACCGTCACTAAGGATTAATTCTTACAGCTATAAAGGTGGCGTGGAGTTCTTCCACTTCTTTTACAGTGGCAGTATTACTAACTTCTTCCTCTTTAAGGTTCAGGCCTGTAAAGACTCTTTCCAATACTGCATTAACTAGAGCTTAATTAGATCTAAAAGCCTTACCAGCGTTAAACCCACTAACAAGGTAATTAGTCTTATACTTTAACTTTACCTCTCTTTCAGAGTGGTTAAAGCTGTTTAACTCACTAAGGTTTTCTTCTTATAAATCTTTAACCTTTATAGCCTCTCTAAAATCAGTCTTAATTAAAAAGGGCCTGACAGTGATGGAGTTAAGAATAATCTCCTTATCTTTATCTTCTTCTTATAATTATAAGCTTTAATTAAAGAGGTTTATTAAAATGGCTTTATCGTTATATATCTTATATGTGCGGATAAGTTCGTCTATCTCCTCTTTAGTAACGTTAAGAAAGTTATCCTTAAAGCTATTAAGGTCGCTGTTATAAAACTCGTCTTTATTAAAGGTTATATCTCTCACGTAAATAACTCTGTTAAGCTTAAGGTTCCAGATATAATAGATATTTATAAAGTTATAGCCTATTAGGTAGCTAATCTAAGCGTTAAGTTTTAGCTTATTAAGGTGATTAGTTTTCTTAAGGGTGTCGTTCGTCATTATAAAGGCTTTACAGCTGTAATTATATAAATAGCTAATTTATAGTTTACGTACTAGATTCGGAATATTATCTTTCTTAACTATAAACGTGTGGAAGTCTTTATAAGGTGATCGTTAACTAAGGCTCTTCTTTAAGGTTTTATTATATAAGTAAACGGTAGCCTTATAGATCTCTACCCACAGGAGTGCTAGTAATTTTACCACCATTTGTAACACTCTGGCTTTTAGCTTAATTATACTCCTTAAACGCTTAACACCCCCATTCTAGCTCTGAGAATAAAGTGTATAAGGTTTAATTTTAATACCTTTCATTACCTAATACTCCTTTATCTTTCTTAACTTTACCAGTTTATTATTACATTAAATAGCCTTCACCGTAAGGCTATATTACTGTATTATTATTACTATAAAGCGATTCAGGCCCTCCTCTACCATTAAGCCGCTCCTGTAACTAAGGTAGACATCAAATACGTAGCCAGTACGGCGGTTAATAAACAGCATAGTGGAGTTAAACCTTATAAAGTCTAGTGTAAGGTTTAAAAAGTTAATAGTAATAACCTTACCTATGTTACGTGATAGTTCTCACAGCTTATAACAGATCCGCCTTTTTACCTTAACTTAGCTACAAGCAGGGCACTTATAGGAATTTAGTCTTTAGAGCTTTATACCAGTAATGGAAACGTTAAGGTTAGTAAAGGTATTACAGCCTAGATAGCCAAGTCTTCCGTGCTAAAGGAGGGCTTTAACTTTACTTAGTTTTCTGCCAGTTTAAAAGGTATGCTTTCTCGTTATAAAAGCTGTAAATAAAGGTACATATTTTATTACAAACTGGCCGTTACAGTTAGTAAGTTAGTAAATAATAAACTTATCCTTCCTTCTGTAAATTTAATTAACCTTAATATTCCAGCAGTAGCCCTTATATAGTAAGTGCTTAAGCAAGACTATATTACAGGTGAAGTTTTTATAATAAGCCACATCTTTTAGCCTTATTTAACGGTAGGACCCCTGTAACCCTTTAATCTGTATGGTTACTTCTCTATAGCTGTTAATTAGGATTACGGAGTTACCAGTGTATAGTAAGTTACCTTCTAATACTAGCTGGAAGTTATAGAACCTTAACTAATTATTAAAGATATAAATAGTGGCGCCGGAATCTAATATTACTAATAATGTAAAAAGGTAAGTTATTATGTTAAGGGCCGCTTTAATGTAACAGAAGGAGGTGTTCTTCTTAATAACTGTTTCGGCTAGAATTTCCTCCAGTTTAACCAGCCTAATAAAGAATTCGGCTAGTTAATCTATCTTCCACTTTTTCCTTACCTTCACAACCTTCTTAATAGTCTTAAGGTTAACCTTTATAAGTTTCCATATTACCCTGCTAAGGCTAATCTTTTCTTTCTGTTAAAACCACTCTAATAGGCCACCCTTTAGTATTAAAAGATCGTTAGGTTTATAAGTGAAGAAACAGTAGTTAATTAAATGCCCTACTATATTATAAAGTTAGCAGTTAGCTTTATCGGTTTAAAGCCTCTTTATTTCTCGCTCTTAAGCCCTATTGTTATTATTAGGCCTCTTTAAACCTCTGTAACCTTTATAGCCTTTATTACCGTTACCACTATATCCTCCACGGCCTCCTTTTCTACCGTGTAATTTACAGCTACTGTTATAGCTTTAATTACTACCTTAACTCTAGTTTAAGCTGTCGCTTTCTTCGCTTTTAACACTGTAGAAAGCTGGAAAACCGCCTTTAATCCACCTGTTATAAGTTAATAATAGTCCAGCTCTAATCTTCTATTATAAGATAGCTCTGACCTTTTTATAATCAATCCTATATGCCTTTACGTAACTATTAATAGATTCTTCCATCACCTAAGCTCTTCTATCCTTTATATTCCTTAAGGTTTTAATTAAGTAAGGCTACCAGGCGTTAGGCTCTAATATATCTATTAAATTATGCTTTTCTACCTTATTAAAGTAATCTTCCCATTACTTAATCCACTTTAAGAGCCTCTACTTATACTTTTTAATTACCTAAAGGTGGTTATAATAAGTGTTATAAGTGTTATTAGCCAGTTTATCCTAATAAGGAGCTATTAGCTGTTTAAGGGACTGGTATCCTTCCTTTAAAGAGCCTTCCTTAAAGTAGTAAAGTAGTAATAGCTATATAAAGGTAAGGACCTATCTTTATAGTTTAGCTTTAACGTTATTAACCACCCTCCACCTTTTATACTTATAATTATAGGTCTTTTACACATCTTAATAATTTAAGCGGTCGGCTTTAATAAGGTCTCCAGGCCTTATAAGCTCCAGTTCGTTTATAGGCTTACTAATAACGTCGTTATCGTTCTCTCCATCTTCGTCCAGCTTATTAATAATGTGGTTCCCCTACGTTATCGTCGCTATTAAGGCTCTGGCGTTATGGGAGCTTACTTAAGCTTTCTTAGTAAGCCTTTTGCTTTATTAGCTTCTGCCTCCTCGGCCTGGCGCCACCGGTAGTTATATTTATAATATTTAATTAAAGTCTCTAGCTTATAGCCACTATGGCTCTCAGGGCCAGTCCTCTGTACCCATTACGTACTTTAGGATTCTGTCGCTCTTTACGCGCGTTCGGAACGCTAAGGACCACACTAGCCAGTTATCTGGGCCTTTATAATATACGTTCTGTGTGGTTGTGGTCATCTTAAGGCGTTCGTGGAGCGTTTGGATCGGTCGCGTCGCGTGTTTGCGAATAGGGTCGTTGTTGGGCGCGGAATTGTAGGCTTAAAAGAGTGCCAAATTCGTCTTGAAAAGCTGGCTGTTGCAGATCAGACTGTTAATTGTCAGAATCTAGCACTCATGGCCAATTGTGGTGATTGTTGTGTATTGTTGTTCTGTGGAAGAGAATCTCTGGCCTGCAGGGTCCCCTATTGCCAAGCCGGCTACATCCGCGAATGGCTCCAATTGCTTATATAAGCTGACATAAGGCGCCTGCGCGCCTGAGCGCCAAGAACTGCCGCTGCAGTTCGACAATATGTCTTGTATACGCCCGCGGCCCTAAATACGGGACCGTTCCTTGCTCAAGTTATGATAAACTCCCATGGCGATGCCTCCCCAGTCTGATTGGCAAACCCGTGTTCTCCCCAACTTTACTCTCGCAACATGCACGAGTTTCTGGGCGAATGTTACCAAGACGTCGCATCAATTTCACTCCCTAGTATTCTTCTAACTATTTCACGAGGGTAATTGATAACTAGTTTGTGCTAGGTTCTAGGTTGTGAGTGTGCGCTCGGCTCTCGGCAAAGAGAAGAGCCCAAGAGAAGAAGAAGAGCCGCAAGGTGTCGGGTAATAGCTGTGCCCCATATCCCACTTCTTCAGCCGTCCGAGTCTTCTTTCATGTTCCAAACTCTGTTAATTACCGACATGATGTTTGCCGGGAACTTTGGAACCCCGGTGTGCGGGATCTTTCTTCTTTGGAATTGGGCTGTGTCCGTCAAGGTGCCAAGTGTATTGGAGTTTTTGGACCGTGATTTACCTACCTATGGCGTGACGCTGGGTTGTATACATCGGGTCAGTGCCCCGGCAGACGTGTGATTCGCTACCTGGTGCGCCTGGATGTCAAAAAGGGGGAAACCAATAGCTTGAAACCCCTGTGGCAATCAAGTACCTAGGTACGAAAGCTCCAGCGAAAGGCATGGTCCCGTAAGCCAATGCGAAACATGTCTTCCATCTAAACTTCAAGACAGGCGATAAGTTTCAACGCCGTAGGCCGTATCTTGCTCCCAGAAGGTCTGCCTGATTTTTCAACAACATATTGTCATGTCATATTTTAGGCCTACTCCAATGGAATGAGTGCTTTTTAATATGCGAGGACCGTGTGCGATGTAGTGAGCTAAACCTTGCTGTCCCAGCCAACCTATCTGACGGCATGCACCACACACTTTCGCGCAGAGAAGAAAGACCCTCTCTTTTGGCCGGAGCCTCAACCGTGCCTCGCCCAGGCACGTCAAGTCGGTACCAGTCTTGGCAACTCATACTGGCTCTCCTAGGATTCTTACTGGCTTATGTAGAGCTCAGAGCCCGACGCTAAATCTCATTTACTGGTCACCCATGTCAAAACACAAGGTCAATTGTCTCAAATCCCACAAGGATAGGCCCTCCAGGCAGACATTCACCGATGATCCATGAGTAGCAGCGTATTGGTTGTATTGGCGCCACCCTAGCAGATTCGATAAAAAGATGCAAGCCTGTTCAGCGTAGCAGCCACTGGACCACCAAAGACAGGGCGGTGAGTTCAAAGTCCCTGTTTCAGTTCGTATTGACCAAGGCCGTATTGACCAAGGCACTGCCTTGTGTTACCTGCCGAGAGTTGTCGGGTCACACGAGGTCGCTTCAACCACAGCCGGTAGTAGCCTAGTGGAGCCACGATCCTCGCTGTGTAACCCAAGCACAGTCACATATTGCTAGCAATCATGCAGTGCTCCTGTGTAACCGCAACCGACCAAGCGGGCTCGCGACAAATGACGCAGCTGTAACTCTGTCTGTATTGCGTCTAATTAAGATAAGGAAAGCCTATAATACCAAAGCTATGTATGCAGGCAAGACCGAAGAAAAAAAGAACCTAGCAGGAAGAGGATTGTGTTTATATCAGTGTTAGATGGCCGTGCAGTCATGCCGTGCTTAGAAATCCGCTTCGCCGCGGCGCAAAACCCCGCCCATGGGCCGGGTATCGTGTCAGTAGGTATTCGTCCCTACGCGTGTTTTCAGCCCCCAATGCGACGCTTATCTGTAATCTCCGCGCCTCCCGGCCACCCCGTGTCTCGGTGGATGGGCAGACAGACCAAGATAGCCCCTCAGCAAAGCAATATCCGTCTGACCTCGCACCCGTAGAAGAAGCCCTTGCGGTTGTTGTAGCCGATGCAAACCCCGACACGCCGGTACGCGTCAGGCTTGCCCGGAATCTGCTGCAGAAGAAGCATGGCTAAATCGCCGAGCTCGAGACAGACTAGCTGTCTCTCGGCACCAGCAGGGACATACACGTGGGAATCTTCCTTCTCTCCATCTTTATTTTTGACCGGGCAGTAGTCGAGTTGAGCGACGATCTCCCCGCGATGGGCTTCCTTTGCCACCAGTCGGCCATCTTCCAGGTTGCGGGCATGTATCGGGCGGCCGGGAAGCATCGAGAAACTGAAACCCGAGCGGTCGCCGTGCTTCTTCTCAACGTCATCCCAGCAGACTTGTTGGGAATTGTCCGAGATAAAATGCCGGAATCGTCCTTCTACCTCGAGAATCTTGACTGTCCTTCCACGTTCCTCGACAATCTGGCCTATATTTGTGAACTTGCTCGGCCCCGTTTCTATCCGGAATGAGCTGATCAAGCGGAAGTGCTCGGACTCTCGGAATGCTTGTTTTGCTGTAGTCTCCATTCTCAGGGGTAGAGATGCCCAAGTCCAGGATGGCGCGACTTCCAGCTGGTTGTTCCGGGGATTGGCGGCCTTGTTGACAGACCAAGCTAGGTGTTTAGCAATGTTGTCTCTCCACAGTCCTGCAAGATACTCCTCGGTCGCGTTGCTTTGAGTATTCTCTACCTTGGCGTTATAAAAGCGCACAGCCAAGCCCGATATGGCCAGGAACCGATCGTTGAGGTGTGCCAAGTCACGGCGGGTGTATGTCTCAACGACATCGAGCCATTCTGCGTCAAGCTGCTCTTCGTCACCTGTCAGACAGACCTCGAGGAAGCTTTGTGGGAGACTCCATGCACCCTGCTTGGGTCGGGGCGACTGGCAGCCTAACTGACTAAGTTCTGCGACTTGGCGTTCCGGGCATGACCAGTACCATCTCTGACTAGCCCAGTAGAGAATCCGAGGGGAGAGGCGCTCCTCTTGGAGTGTCCAGCTGCGCTGTGAAACTGGTGATCCCAGTCGCACCTCGTCGAGTGATGGTTGGTTGTCAAGCAACCACATGCCTCGCAGCTTACAGGCCTTGCTGCGATGCTTCCACGCTAGTCTGTCGTGGAGCATACTCTCCGTGGCCTTGGTGCACGACGAGGCGGCCAATGTGAACACGGCGTTGCCGTACACCTCATGCATCACCGACGCCTCTGTATCCCAGTTGGTGCCTTTAGGGATGCACACGCTGTCGATCCAGATGTATCGGAACCCTAGCCCCTCGGTGATGGTGATGGCGTCCTGCATGATTTCGGGAAGGTCCCATCGAGAAAAGGGGTGAAGGCGTTCGACGACCGGTTGCCCATCGCGGTTCTTTGATTGTGTGGCGGCAGCCTTAATTCTCGCCCACTCCGCCGCAGGCATCGTCGCAGGATCGCCCCAAGAGTAGCTTAGCACAACATACTCGACAGGCTGTGCCAGGCCCTTGACCAGTCGTGCTTCATTGTTCGGGAGGATCTCCAGCAGCCAAGAGGGGTTCTGATCTGACCAACGGTACTTCCAGGAGCAGTCGTGATTCACATGACAGTCTAGAACGACCTGTCGAAGCTCGCTGAAGTCGGCCCGAAGTCGCCCGCCCGCCCGCGTGGGATCGCTGGTTACGGGAGGCTTCTCGTGTCTGAGTGGTACAGTGGCGCTGAAGAGGGTGGCATGGGGGGACTCGACGGAAAGGAGGAGGCTGTCTCCTGAGTGGCAAATGTTTAGTGCAGCGTAAACGGGCCACTGTTGGTCTGGGCACTCGAGGCTCTGGGCTCCAGACCCTGTGATCTGCGCCAGGAGGAACGCACGGCGCATGGTCCGGCAGGTGTCACACCCAGATCGGGTGGCACACATGTCGAGCTCTCTGTAGTTGGAGTGGAAGAGGCGTGCCTGTGAGCGGCCTTCAAAGGCCGGGTCCCGTCTCCGCTGCACCTCTCCCCATCGCATGAGCGAGCAGATCTCGTTACAGCCGTGGCATTGTTGCTGGCCATATTCGTTGGCCCTGATCCGGCACCAGTCTTGGTGGGGAGTTGGCGGTGCTCCTGTATCAAGGCTCTCTTCCCCAGTCTCTTTGGGAAGCGTGTGATAGTTTGAAGAGCTGGTCAACATCAGACTGCTGAGGCGGAGCACCGTCTGTTGGCCGAGGACAGAGCTCGGCCATTGGGAAAATATGGAGGTCATCGCGGCGTGGTGGATGGAAGGTAAGAAGGTGCGGGCCGGATGGATGGCGTCAGTTCGGTGGTGCGAAGGAACATCAAGATGCGGACTAAGGCACTGTATGTAAGCTCAAGAGGAATTCTGCTGAAGTTATCAATGAAGTTAATTCCCGGCGGGATGGCCTGTCCCTCACGGCTACATACATCACGTCAGCCACGGCACTGAGTTTCATGTCCCGAATTACTTCTTTCTGTGGCTGGGTGAGAGGGCGTGCTGCGGCTAAGACCCGTAGGATATGTCCCGAGTGGGCAAAGTCACCGCCACAGGCTGCCATCGGCGAGCAATCCATCTGAATCACTGACGAGGTATGCGGTGTGTCGTATGTCGTATGGAGCATCGCGCATGCTACGCCGTTTGTTGGACACCAACCCAAGTCACCTAACGGACGCGGGCGCGAAGGAAGGAATCGTCTCGAACAGGCGGGCGAAAACAATTGAAGGCAGAGAAATGAGACGAAACAAAACCTCCAAGGGTGTGGCGGAGGTTGGCGGCTTGCTTGGCCAAATCTGGCGCAAGCGAGCGGCACCGACAGCAACTTTCTGCGATGGAGAGCGTCGATGACCTCACGCATTCGAGCCGTTTCGGTACTCGGTTGCTACCGGTTGTGTGAGGAATGATCCATCGGTTCTTGGAGATCGCCGGGTGGGTGTCGTGATTGGATCTGTGCGGCCTCTTGGCGGCTGCTGCGGTTCGCACGGCGCGGGCAAGACAGCCTGGTAGGGCGAAACGCCATGGGGCACACCCCTACCCCGATGGGCCAGATGGTCGAGGCGCATTTCTCGGGCCAATCCGGGGGTGGGGTCGGGGGGCAGGCGCACTGTACGGCGCACCAGGACCTCCCCGTGACTGCGACGAGCCTGGAAACGGTCCCAAAATTAGTGGGCGCAAGGCGAGAGCTGGAGGTTCCTTGCAGTCAGTCGAGACAATGGAAAACGTCCAGTCCTAGGCAGCGAACCGTTGGGAGATGATGTGGCCACCAATCCGCGCCTGTGCCGTTGGTTTTGGCCGCCAACCCCCGACGGTGGACGGGACCGATCGGGAAAGCACGTCTTGACGGGAGCGTGGGGCCCGAATTTTGGTGCCTGGAGCTGGGCTTGATTTCGTGGAAGGAGAGCACGGGGAGCCAGGTACGACTGGAGGTTGTGCGCTCCCACGCCTTAGCGCTTGCCTTAGGGCTGGAGATCATCTCCGTGGGCGGCCGGCACTAGATCCCCCTCTCCCTTCCCGCCGTCCCCGTTCCCCACCGCACGGCACGGCCTCACTCACCTCACCTCCTGCTACTCACCACCTACCTACTTCGCCGGCACACCTGATGTGCAGCACCCAGCGTAACTGCAGTCATCTAATCATCACTATTCGCAGAAAAGCGCAAAATATGACTGGTGGCGGAGGAGAAGAAACGGCACCCACTACGTCGCACCTCACCCACCATCAGGGAGGGCACCCACCGTTTTGGTTGGCTCGGCGTACGGATCCCTGTACGACGCGGATTTAGGCGCTCGGTGCTGGGAGGCATTCGGCAGTACGGTGACTCCTCGTCCGCTAGATCTCGCTCAACTTAGATCCTTCGTGTGTTACGCTGCTTACTGCACCGTGGCTCAGTGACTTATCTGCACGCTGTTTCAAGGCTGTCAAGGCGCCGTGCACTGTCGCGGATTGGTGCGACTGTGTGTTTTGCATCGTGGTAGATTGTCTCGAGGTGAGCTCCAATCTCGCGAGGTTAGGTAGCAGCGAGCATCGCGACTGTCCTGCCCAATCGAACGCCAAGACCACCCATTGCTCCGTGCTAGGCGATGCAGACGCGCCCGATCCCAGCTCCCGGGACCCATCCCGTTGGGTCCCGGGCCTGCAGACGGCCCTGAGGCGAAGGGCGGCGGGACAAAGAAGGATTCCCATCCGTGACGTTACCGTTGTGATAGCCTGTCCGCGAGCGGCACCGGCTGGAAAGGCAGGGTGGCAGGTTGGGGCGAAAATTAAACCTTGATCTGGAATAGGCCAATTGCGATGCTATTCACAGCGACTGCCGTGCCAGCGTGATCCAAGTGCACAAACCACGGTGAGTGCCAACGTCAAAGTTGGCGCTGCTTGTTGCATTGCTCGCAGCGCGGCCCGGATGCAGCGGAGGGAATGCAGCATCCAACAAGGTCACAGTATCGACGGGTTTCCTTCCCGTAATAGCGTGCATCAAATCAAATCACATCAGTAAGTCAGTGCTTCAGTGTGGTTCGGTGTTATTTCGATCTGAGGCGCTCCAGCCTTTGGAATCGGAAATAATCTGGAAGAATCGGTATCATGGCTTAGTTGGGAGTTCGCTGCCCGTTCGCTGTTCGCGCGGTCGGGTGCTGGGTGCTGGGTGCAGGCGCAGGCGCATCAGTACTGTACCTTAGCGATGGCGCGGCACTGGACCCCAGATTTGGGATCTCATGGCGCACGAGCTCAGTGGGGCCGCGCGGGACCATAGGGCTGGCTGTCCGCTGACTCAGGTGTGAGCCCCTCGTGGATGTCCCCTGAACGGGAGCCCCTCTGACCCCCCAACTCCCGTCGTTTTGGGGGTAAGGCGGGCGGGGATTGGGGCTGAGGCTGTACGTTCTGTCAACAATGTGGCTAGGCTAGGTCCTTTTTCGGACCAACGCCGCGACTGACAGCAACGTGAGCAGCACGAAAGTCCTAAGTCCTGTTTTGGTGGCAGTGAGGGGAATGGTGGCGAGTCCCTGTCGACGGAGGGGAAGGTCCCTTGTGGTTCTTGTGTTTGCCGCCCGCTCCGTTCGTTCCAGCAGAGGCTCGAACCAGTGGTAAAAGTGGTAAAAGTGGCAGCCTAATGGATCCCCGTGTTGGTTCGGCCTAGCCCCGGCCGCCCTCCCGCCCGCCTCCACAGTGCGTTTGGATTGCCCTCCGTTACCAGTTGCTACTGATTTGGATCTAGATGCTCGTCGGGGTCTGAGTGTCGATATTGCATTCATATATCCCGTGTCCGCATCGCCAGCCAACACCAACAACAACGCTGTTTGCCCACCCTTGTCGCCAGGACATCATCATCTCAGGTTGCCTGCCACCCGATTGTCTGTGCGGAGCCAAGATATCGTTGTCGCCTCGTCCCGAATCCCGACACCCAACTCCCGGTCCGGCCCCGAATCCGTCTGCCGTCTCCCGTCTGTCATCAGCACTCCAAATCCTCAATCCTCAGGCCTGCCTGCCCTCACCTCAGCATCATCGGCTGGTTCCAGGTTTCTTGGAAGACAGCATCCACCATGTATAGAACCAACAACTTCGCATGGAAGCTAGTACACGTGCTCTGCATCCTCGCCCACCTTGGTCTTGCGGCCGCCGGAGCTGGCGCATATGTCTACAACGCCAGCAAAGAGATCTGGATGAGTCTAGCAAGACGTGGTGCGGGCCCCTGTCACGGTGCTAGCTCACAACAGGTGCTCTTGTCGTCTGGCTTGCCTGGCTACGCGTCTGAGACGGCGCTTATTGACGTGGCCGGCTTGCATACGCTTTCCATGAGCTGCCTTGTAGTGGTGTGTTCATCCTTTCTCTTCCGCCCCTCTTTTAGCTGCCAGCGGCTGCATGAACGGTGCAAATATTCTGACGAAGCTGAACAGGGAGTCCTCGGATTGGTGACAAACATCGTCCTCTTTCTGATTCTGCTGCAAGCCGAGAAACCCAAGGTCACCCTGACCGAGGGCGAACAGCACTGGCGCAAGCAGATTGTTACTTTTTTCAGCTGCATATCCAACTTGCTGCTCGCAGGTGCCGGAGTCGGTCTCGCCGGGGTGCTGGGCATGAACCTGTCTGGATCCAAGTCCCTGATCACACTATTGGTATGGGCAGCAATTCAAGTGTGAGTGTCCTGCTTCCCCTCCCACCGTGCCCGCCGCATCCCCCGCGGAAACCAGCATCCCTTCCGCAGCTCGGGATTCCCAAAACTGACAGCTCTGTGACCTTGCACAGGCTCCTGTCGATCGTCACTGCTCTGTTCGATGCCGTCAAGAACCATCGGGACGGCAAAGATCTCCTTGATTGAGCGTCGGCCGGCTGCATAGATAAACCAACACGCCCGCCCGCATGGGCTCAGTCATCGAAGTAGCGGGTCCGCCAGTCCGAAGCTGGCTTCGACACCCATCAGCGCTGCATCGTGACCCCATTCCCACTCTCGCTTGGATGCCGTCCACCCTTCGTTTCCGAGTCGAAGGGCACCATCCCCGAAGCGACGGCCGGACTGAAAAGACCCGTGCAGGGAGAAGCAGACGGTTCCATGTCGTTGCGGGCATCTTCTCGGCGACTTGCGTCGTGTCTCCTGTCGGCGGAGGAAAATGGACGGGAGGAATTAGGTGCTGCAGGCTTGCCCCGGCCAGACCCGTAGTAAGCGTACTAGAAGATGGAGATCACAAGATCGTTGGCGCCCCGAATGCTACCACATTTGAATTCCACTCCCCCGCGCCCCCGAGATCCGCGTGATGATGGTGACGATGAAACTCCCGAAAACCGTTTCCGCGGCTGCAGCCTCCCGC
>Ga0247758_1001511_pt1 | contig 16804 bp, 27 predicted proteins | sample UWRJL156409C4_FD_180950 | JGI IMG/M metagenome (GOLD analysis project Ga0247758, IMG submission 180950) | Plant litter microbial communities from Arlington Agricultural Research Station in Wisconsin, United States - UWRJ-L156-409C-4 | ecosystem: Environmental > Terrestrial > Plant litter >...
GGGGGGGCGGGAGAACAAAGTGTCATCCCCGCTAAAATGAAACTTTAGACGATGGGTCTTTGAGGCCCAAGGAAAAACCAGGGAAAGCTAAGGGGAAATTAGCCACAGCTCACCCCAGCTTACCTAAAGACAACAGAAGAAAAAGGAAATTCTGTGAGCCCAAATTTGTGTTGTACAACCAGGCTGTGTTATTAAGGAAAGGTGAAACAGTACAAATTCTAGAGTGAGCGAATGAATGGTATTGAGTAGCTGTTATTACAGCTATTTCTACAGGTGGGTAGGTAGAGGTGAATGATTTACTTCCTAGAACTACTCACACCCATCCAGCATAGGATCCATCTCCGCAAGGTCTATCATCATGTCGCCGTCGCCCATATCCGCCTCCTCCACATAAAGTAAGGCCTCGTTATTGGCGTTATCCATCATCTCCCAGTTCATCAGAAGGGGACCAATGTCTTCAACATCTTCAACAAGATATCCCACCTGCCCACCAGCCATGGCTTCAGGAGCTGAAAACATAGCCGGTAAAGGAGGAGGCGGCGGCGGCCGAGAGAACGGCTGGGGGTTGTATGGCGGCAAAGCCTCTGCGTGACCAGGGAAAAAGGACGCCTCCCGAGGGCTGGGATACAAGGGCGGCAGCAGGTCCATGGATGACTCCGAGTTGGAGATATCAACATCTTGGAGGATGGTCCTGGCTAATACAATGTCGGTCTCGAGGGAGGCGCACTGCTCTGTTAGTCTTGCGACATTTTGCGAGAATCTTGCGAACTTGCCTTCGAGATACTGGACAACGCCAAGCGCGCGGAGATGCCGTGCATTTGTCTCCTCGTCCATTTGGTGTGGTGCTGCAAAGTTTGCGGCTGGGTTGAAACCAAAGGTTGGGTCCAGGGTCGTGTTGTTGTTGAACATGGGAGGAAGAAAGTCAGGGGCGATGTCGGCCGTCATTGAGACTGGACCGGCCTGGTTAGGTTGGTATGACCCGGAGCTCTGCGGGTGTTGATGTTTAACCCGAGGCCGAGGTTTAATCGGACGAAACCCACCGACAAAGATGGTGTCCTCAATATCTTCGCCATCGCTCTCGTCATCAGATGGGATCGGCGACTTTGGCGGTTGTGGCTTACTCGGAGTAAACTTGTACTCGGGGAAAGCCCGAAGGTGACCGACCCTCTCCATCTCGGCCCACTCGGCAAACTTGGCCTTGATTTCAGGTGTTTCCATTCGCCAGCTGGCCCCAGCAATGTAGGAGACAGGTCGTTGATCCCCTCGAGACAGCTTGCAGGCGGCCAGGGCACGGTCGGCATAGGCATTCCGGTACAGGATGAATGAGTTCACGGGGCGCAATATCCTGCCAACCAAGTGAGCTTTCCTTTTGCCTTGGAGAACAACCTCCTGCTGGCGGGTTTCAACCGAGCGGTTAACCAAGGCTTCGGTGTCAAGAACAGGGATGTGAGCTACTTCGGGCAGTTGACTAAGCGGCATGGTGAGGATTTGAGACCATTCAGCGGGAACACTTAGTGGGCGCTTACCGACGTCTTGAGTTTGAGTCTGAGTCTGACGCCGGGCCCTACTTCTCGTTGTTACAGCTGAGCCTGGCATGGAAGGAGAGGGAGTCGATCGTGAGAGACGAGCGGAAACGTGGGCCATTCTAAAGATAGTACGACTTGATGTGCACGAAAGTGGTTAGAGGCTTTGGTATGAGCCGCTAATCTAACTACCCAACTACCTAATCTTCCTGTGTGATGTGGGTTGGAACTCGTGCTAAATGCATAATTACAATTTTGAACTGGATCGGATCGCCGGCTCATTTATATTGAATTCTATTCAGCATATACCTCTTCAACAATCGCATTGTTGCGTTGTGAAGCTGGGGATGAGAAGAGACTGTTCTGAAGCAATCCTCACGAGTGATAAAGGAAGAAAATTATTCTTTGAACACAAACAAAGCCAAAGACCGCCCAAGGTCTTTGTCATGAGATTCACTGTCCGACTCAGTTTCAACTTCGAGTGCATGTCGGGCGCTGGTTTTGGGGGACGGCGGCAGAAGAGGAAAATCCCCTATCCCGCTCGCCGATGCTCTCCTGGAAGGGGCCAGACGACAAATCACAGACATTACATCACAACCCCCACTTCCCACCGCACCTTGTGAAATGAGGCCAAAGGTCAAGAGAAGGAAATTTAAGTCTTGATTGTAATTGAGTGGGTTTGGTTGCATTTGCTTCACCCCGTTCTAATTGCCCCTGAAAAACTTGCTAGCCACAGATGGTTATTCGCCCGAACATCACTCCGGTCTATTTTTGTCCGCCCTCTATTTAACCAGCCCGGCACCCGGATCTCGGATCTTGGGCCCTGCACGCCGCCGCGCCATCAGTTCTCATATCGTATCAGGGACATCATGCAGTTGCAATTCCTCCTCGTGGGCACCTTTCTTCCCTTGGGATTGATGGCCAGCACCGTCGAGTTAGAGGTCGAGCCGAGAGCGGCTATCAGCCGTCCCCAGCACTGCTCCATTGTGGGAAACCCGGAGAAGCTCAAGTGCCGCACGAGGCCGGGCACGAAGTGGGATGTCCGCACGACATTGCGTCGAGGACATGCGTATGACTTTGGTGTGTGCTCTCAAAGCAATGCATTACTATCAGTGGGAGCACCAACTAGTAGGTCTTGTCCCAACGTCGTCGCGACTCGGTTCGTTGTTATAAGGGGGTTTGGTGTGGATGGACTGGTGTAGATGGACTGACCTTAGCCACTCACGATGACGGTTGTGTTAGGCGAAGATGTTGGCAGAGAAACGGGAAGGGACAGCTGGGGCGCAATCATTCATTTCTTCGTCAAGTTTCTAGGCGTGTGGCATCGTCGCTTTCTTGCCCACGAGCCCCAGAAGGCACCTGAAACAATGGGTTGCGCATGACATCAGTTTGGTAAATTTAGAAACGATTTTTGGAACCAGGAACTCGATGCGCGAACCAGAACATGTTCTATGGTCGTTTCTTGATGGGATATGGGGGTCGAAGATGGGGAAGATGTTTCATTGGGTTGGGAAACGGGGGAGCTCTGAGGGCGGAGAGTGTGAGGGTGGATGTGTGGATGGAGTGTGCAAGTGGACAGGGCTTGTACGAAGTGGACAGGCCAGGAGGCGGGAGAAGTGTCAAGATACATAATTCGTGCAATGGTGGTTTTGAGCTCAGGTTTGATGGGAGTGGCAGCACTGCATTCATGCCTGGGTGGACAAGCTAACTCCGACGCTATCGCCGCCGCGGACCAGAGCATCATCCGACATTTTGGGGCTAAAGCTCCGCTGTAATAGCTCACAAAAGTGAAATAACCCCAGCAAGTCACGTTAAGGCCGCCGTTCATTTTTCCATCCCGGTCGCTCCGATGGTCCGGACTGAAAGGTGATGGGCCGCTGTCGGTAAGATGTCCAGGAGCAACAGCGAGCGCCCCTGCCCAAGTGATCACGACCTGCAGGCCGTCACACTCGCTAACGCAATTTTCGCAGGCCTGTCGAATCGGAGGCCGAATCGACATGCAAGACCCCGGACTAGCGCACCGCCAGTCGAGGTGCCTTAGCCAACCGCACGCCCGGGACCGGATGGGGGTTCCCGGGGTTATGGCTCCCCATTGGCGGGAGGCCGGGGGCTTCCTGTCCTTTGGGTCGGCACCCAACCCAAACGCTGCGGTGGGAACTGGAAGGATCCATGGGGCTGGTGTCAAAGCTGCACACCGACGGAAGAGAGGGAGGGGTACGACTTACAAATGCAACGGCGCGTCGCCGTTCTCAACATTTTGCGGCCCGCAGTGATTTTTCTCCTTATCGCACTGCACACACTTTCCGCGACCAGCTCTGCATTTGCTTCACCACTCCCTCCGAAAACACGTTCTCTCTTGAAGCTGCCTGTCCGCGACCGCCACAACTCAATGTCGACCAACCAACCAAAATTCGGCGAGGAGAGCGCCGCTGATGACCGGGATTTCCACTTCACATTTGAATCAACGCACGATGCGCGATCTCATCGCGATGCACACGTAAGCAGGCGCACCCAATTCTTTTTGTCGCACGCACTGGAGCAATGCGCCATGCGTCGTCCCTATCGCTAACGTCGAGTCCTGTGTGCTAACAGCTCAGTTCTCCCACGATGAAGAGTCAGTCTCGCACGGCGCTGCAGAATGCATCGGGTCGCATTCCACAACGGCTAACGCGCTTACCGGCAGGGACTCGGAGACATTGGTCGCCGGTGTCGGAGACTTTCCGACGCTGTTCGGTCGGACATACCACGCGTACCGAGAAGGGTGTATGTCGCGCCCTCCAAGTTTCTGCTGCCAATGCTGACACCGCACCCGTCACAGCGTACGTTTTCCCAAACGACGTATCGGAGCGAAATCGCCTGGAATACCAAAATGCCATCATCATGACCAAGCTGCTCGGTGGGAAGCTGCACCTCGCGCCCTTTACGCCCAAGTGCCCTCCCCGCCGCGTTCTCGACGTCGCCACGGGCACCGGCGACTGGCCCATCCTGATGGGCGACATGTACCCCGACGCCTACGTCGAAGGCATCGACCTGTCGCCGATACAGCCCCCTCTGGTCCCTCCAAATGTGTGGTTCTTTGTACAAGACGCGTTAGTCCCCCATATTCCCCTTCCAAGACCGAACCCAAACCCCAGTCCCCAAAACTAACACCCCTAACCCGGCATCCAGCTCCGAACCATGGGAGTACACCCGCCCGTTCGACTACATCCACACGCGCTCCACCCTCGGCAGCTTCACCGACTTCAAGACCCAAGTCGTGCAACAAGCCTTCGACAACCTCTCCCCCGGCGGAATTTTCGAGAGCCTCGACCTCATGGCCACCTGGTACTGCGACGACGGCACCCTCGACCCGAACGGCGCGCTCTCGCGCTGGAGCAGGGACATGAACGAGGCGAGCGAGATTCTCGGGCGGCCGGTGTCTGTCGCGCACAACTTGCGGAGGTGGTATGAGGAGGTGGGGTTTGTGGATGTTCATGAGCAGGTGTTCAAGATGCCGACGAATGGGTGGCCGGCGGATCCGCATTGGAAGGAGATGGGAAAGCTGTGGGAGCAGAATTTGCTGGAGGGGTTGAGTGCGTTTTGCTCGGGGTTGTTTAGTAAGGCGTTTGGGAGGACGGCAGACGAGATTATGGTGAGTGAGGGGGTGCTTGCTTGTGTTGAGAAAGTGGATGTTGGCTGACGAGATTTGCAGCTTTCGTTGGTGGATGTGCGGCGCGAGATTCAGGATACTAACATACACTCGTACGAGCCAATACATGTTGTGTGGGGACGCAAGCCTTTCCCCTCGGCGGAGAAGGAAGCGGTGGAATCCAAGGGGTTGTGATGGAAATGTTTTGGGTGTGCGGCGTTTGTTGCAACTGTTGGGCACATCGGTAATGACTTGGATGCTGGGCCAGGTTGTGGGAATCTTTTAGGAGAGCATATGACAAGCCAAGAGCATTGATGAAGATTGACAGTCTGTGAATAATTGATCAAATGATACCTACCTACTATCTGAATGATTTCAAAATTACATTCCAGCTGCATGCCCAGCTACCCTGAGCGCAATTATGACCACGGCATCCGTCTCTTCCCACACTAATGCTGAAGGCGCGGCAAACCAACTCGACAACATATCCCATCATAGTTGTGAATTCCACTTCAGTTCACCACAATCCTCATGCCTTTGGTATCCAACTTCGGAACAGCTAAAAAGATGTCATGAACCGGAATCACATCAGTCTCATCAGTCTCAAAAAGAGCCATCTTAGGCCCCCGAGGACGGAATAGCACCGCAATGGTGAGGTACAACTCGGCATACGAGAAGCTAAAAGTTCGTCAGTCCAGTCCACTGCTGTCTCTCATACAACCGGGATTGATCCAAACGATGAACGATGTTTGACTTACCTCATTCCGAGACAATTACGGGAGCCCTTGGAGAAGGGAACGAAATTCCGCATCAGAAGAGGGCTGGGCCCACCGAGCCAGCGCTCAGGGAGGAACTTGAACGGCTCGGGGTAGACCTCGGCGTCGGTGTGCATCATGAATGCCGACATGCCTACTGGGGTCTGGACGGTGAGGGTTGGGGTTAGTACTACCAGGGATGAGCGCGGGGGTAGGGGGGCGGTTGTTCTCACGGCACGAGTTGGGGAAGATAGAATGCATGAAGTGGAATAAACTTACACCCTTGGGGATGACCCACTCCTTGTAATGGAGGTCTACGTCCGGAGCGACGCGCGGAACGCGGCGCATAGACCCGTGGCTCATGCTAATGTGTCGATATCAGTACGTGGCCAAGATCATGTTCAAAGGGGGTTTGGCATCTCACCGTAGCCCCTCCTTAATGCACGCAGCCAGGTAAGGAATTTTCTCTAGATCCGACCATTTCGGGACGCTATCCGGGTAGCCAGCCATGATCTCTGACAACGACTCACTCAGCTTTCTTTTGATCTCAGGGTCGGCGAGAACGAAATAGGTGGTGGTGGCCAGAGCGCGGGCAGTAGTCATGGTACCGCCCGCCAGGATGGCGATGAACTCTCCGGCCAAGCGCTGGGTTGACTTCTCTGGCTCAGGCAAGTCGCTCGCGAGGATGTGCTGGACAAGGGTTGGCGCTCTAACTTTTGAAGGGGCTTCGCCGGCAATGCGTTTCTTCTTGGCGTCTTCGATGTGGTCTATGACGAGCTGCGGGCGGGATGTGAGTTCAGGGTCGCATGGGCGGGATGAATGAAACTGGAGGTCACTGTGCTTACATCTGTAAAAGCCTTGAAGCCAGCGGCCCCCGGGGTTATCGACAGGAGAACGGATCGCGGGATGTATTGGACCCAGCTATTGAGAAGCATTAGACACCGCCAATGAGAAAGGGCTCAAAATAGGTGGATACTGACCCCATGAGGAACGTGAAGTGCGTGTAAAAAGTGATTTGCGAAAAGAACGTGATCAGGACCATATGCCTATAGACAAGGGAGAGATGGTCAGCAAGTAATTCATCACGCAAATAGAGTCCAGTGTAAGTGGACCTACCAATCCGGAGCAAACTCTGGGTCAGAGAGAAAGGAAGGCGGCTCTGTGACCGAGATCTTTCCAATGAGGTCTCCCGACAATGCAGCAAAGACATGCTCCATGTTGATAACCTTTCCTGTGCCTCTCGTAGCCTCGAGCCGACTCTCGAGTAACTGGAGAGATTCGGTAATCATAGGCTCGTATCTCTGGACCTGCTGCCGGGCAAAGAAGGGGTCGAGAGGCTTTCTCCGCACCCTGTGGAGCTCGTGGCTAGACACGGGATGGGAACCTGCAGCATGGTTAACAAACTGCGTCTGGGTACTGTGGGTGTATGTAGCAGCGTGTGTCTTACCATCAATACCAATACCGGCTCTAGACCGGGGAAAGATCTCAGTGCGTCTCACAGAACCCGCGACGTAAAGGCTCTTGTGGAAATCGCCATCCCGGATGGACAGCTCCCAGGGATTGATGCGGACAATGGGACCTGTGGAGTCTCGATAAGTGTGTGCTCCTAAAAGGCCAGAATCTGCACCATTTGACGTACCGTACTCATCGTGCATCTCCGTGATCCGCTGGTAATATCGGCCAGTCTCTACGATATCGTAGTAGAACTCATACCAGGCAGTGGCAGCCGCAATCTTTGGGCCAGGGAAGCGGGCAAGCGGTGAGAATAAGAGACGGTAAATGACAATGACAACACCGTAGACGATGTACCCCGCAAGAACAGCGATCAGGAGAAGGGGTGCAAGGGGGCGGGTGGCGAGATCTGAGAGTAGAGCAGTGGCGGGCGTGATGGCTGGCACCGCATACTCGAAACCCCACGGCATGATCATGCTGCCCGACATTGCTGTGGATGTGAATCAAGAATGTTGGGATAAGCAGAAGGGGGAGTGAATCTTGCTGAAGGGGGATAATGAGTGGAAAGGAAGAGGGCCGGGCTTTCGAGCTCTGCCTATCATCCTTAAGCTCATCCGGGTCTCCGTTCGAGCGGGGTTGGGAGTACCGATGGCATGATAGCTGCATGGTGTAGAGCGGGGTCATGGACGGGACAAAGATGACTTGCACCGGCGATACAGTCTAAATCTGGAATATTGCGCGTAGAGGTCCTGCTGAGCGATAGGCTGCTGCGTGATAATGCGGGTGAGGTGGATTCAGGAAGCGATCATGCGGAAGAGAGGGGACGTGTTCGGATGGACTCCAGGTTTCGCACCCGAGGCCTTGGTAGGGGTATCAGTCCGACTTAAAAGGGTGCTGGCTGGATATCTGACCCAAAGAGGACATGAAGACACCTTCTGCCTGAGTCCTGTCCTGAACTCCTCAGCATCCAGCCTCAGCTGCCCGAACGCGCCCTTCACATCCCATCTTTCTCCCCTTGACCATCTCTCCTTAACTATACCGCAGCTATGGAGTATCGATACTCGTCGATCGTGGACCCTTCGACCTATGAGACAGAGGGGCTCTGCGAGGGCATCCCTCTCCGCCTCCGTTTCAGCCAAGAAGAGGAAGACCTTGGGGCCATCCGAGCCCAAGAGGACTGGACAAAACATGTTGGCCCTTGTGGCTTTGTGAAAGCCAGTCTTGGCCCCGAGTATGACTTTCTATCCGTGGCGTTTCCGGAGATGCTGCCGGGACGGATGGAAGTACTGGCGTACTTTGACGAGCTGATTTTCCTCCACGACGACGTCGTTGAGGCTGTTGATAAGGAAAAGGTTTGTTTGCGCCTTTTCTCATCCCTCCGTCCCCCCTTCCTCCTGCTTCTCACTGTTGAGGTTTTGTGAATTTTGTCTAACGCGTGCTCTTTTTTCTAGGGAGACGAGCAGAATGACGAAGCGCTGGAGGCATGCCGAGAAGGCCCCGATGTTGATCGTTCCGCTGGCGCCAAGGCCTCCTCCGGGCGACGGTGGATGGTGCATCAAGTGTCCCGGAAGATGTTGAGCATCGACCGAGGACCGGCGGTGGCAGCCCTTAAGCTGTGGACAGAGTGGTTCGCGGATGGCGCCGGGCGACGAAATCACAGTCAGTTCGACAAACTGGAGGACTACCTCGAGTACCGCATCCTCGATGTCGGAAAGATGTGAGTACCTTACCCTGCCTCCTTTGCTGCGAATGGCTCCCACTGACGCCGAGATTTTGCAGGTATTTGGCCGGCGTCATGATTTTTGCGATGGGCCTGACCATCACTGACGCGGAGCACGAGCTTCTCGGGCAGCTCTGCCGCCCGGCGTGGATTGCGCTGGGATTGACAAACGACCTGTGGTCTATCGACAAGGAGTCCAAGGCCGCAAAGGAGTCGGGCGAGACGCACGTCTGCAACGCACTGTGGGTCATGATGTGCGAGCAGAAGATCGACGAGACCGAAGCCAAGGTGCGGTGTCGTCAACTCATCAAGGATAACGTGGCGCAGTATGTGCAGACGGTCAAGGAAGCAGCGACCCGCACCGACCCGTCCCGCGACGTCCGCATCTTCCTGGAAGGAGTGCAGTACATCATTAGCGGCAACTTGGCGTGGACAAAGGGCGCCCCACGTTACCACCCCACGGCCGTTTACAACGCCCGCCAGCTGGACTGGATGATGAACGGCACTCCACGGTCGTGGTGGGACATGGGCGAGATGGCCGGTGTTCTGTCCCGCGCCATCCGGGGAGCCGCATCCGACGCTCTCAGGGTGATGCGCCTGCTGTTCCGCGGCATTCACACCTGAGCTCGGTCTGGGTAATTGTGGGGACGCGCAAATTGAACGGCAATGGCGTGATTATAGCACACGTATGGGTGGATCTGGGTAGTTTAAATGTACTGTTTCGCAAACCACATTGGTGACAGTCCTCCCAGGCGAAGACGCAAAGCGAGGTGCCATGAATCACTGTCTGCTGTCGTTTGAGACGCCCAGCTCGGGCATCCAAACGAACAGGTGGCACAGAGAGGTAATGATAATGCGAGCAGCCACTCAAACCACAACAATTGACTGTAGCAATGTACATCCCGAGATCATGGCCGTTCGTGGATAAGCCCGCATGCCACCTGCATGGGGTTGTGGGGGAGGCTTCAACGGTCTGCGGTGGGCTCGACTGCCAACCGTGATACAAACGAACAGACAGACATACTGAGACACGGAACTAGACACCTGTCTCGGCTCCCGCCCGTTCCTCCCCTCGAGTCCTTGCGCATGCCTCCCATCAATCCCCACGCCGAGCCGCTGGTCGAGGTCGTCCGTGGAACGTTTGGCAGCTTACCCTTATGATTCGTCGACACTAAAAGACACGGGAAAGCACAACGTAGTTTGCACCCGGCCCACTCCGAACCCTTTCGGGTTACTACTTCCGCGGGGTACCAATCCCGCAGCGGCTGCAGGCACTTTCCATCCGGCCAACTCATCTAGCTCCTTCCCGGCTCCTGAACCGCGTGCGTTTGACAACAGCAACATGTACACGTGGTTCCACCTGGGCAAGAGACTGACTCCCCCATGACAAGATAATTGAGACACCAAAAACGCCGATCCCCACATTAAATACCTCTTTTACCAGCAGCGACTGAAGTTGCAATTGCGATAGAACCACGGATACTTGCTCGACTTGCCTTAAATTAAGCAGTCTTACTTATATCCGTCACTAAAGCTCCCAACAATTTTTGTTAATGTTTTTGCTTTCGTTTTGGTAGCGGAACCCGCCTCCAAAATTTTGATGTCTCAATTAAACTGTCATGATGGAGACTTAGTAAGGTGCCTCTGTATCCTTAACGCCAACGACGTCTTTAAACGATCGGGTGAATCCTCAAGCCCCACTTCAAGATGGAAAGAACTTGGATCTGGTTCGCGAAACCTAGATACCAATCAAGCCGTCTTGCAGCGCACCTGTGCTGTCAAAAGCTCCAGGCCGCGTGGGTCAATTGCAACACCGTTATCTAAGGGAAACTATCGGCCGGACGAATCCATTGCTGTGAAGTCATCCCGCGTCCTCTACATCTTGGCAGACGCCTCTTTGACCGTTTTCGGATGCCGAGCCAGAATGGCGGTGAACAGTGCGCCCGCGCTGACACTGTGACGATACCGCGCCATCGGCGAATCCTACACGTCACGGTCGCCACGGTGATCGAACTCTGGCAACTTTCTTCGGAAACACACGTACATACTCTCAGACGCCGCCGGTGTTGCAACTTTCTGAAAAACTACACCACATTGGAGATGGCCACCTGCCGAGGTACGTAAATGTTCGAGGCGTAACGCCTCACGAGGCTGGGGAAATGCGGTCGGCCCCGATGATGCTCCACGCGCTAGCAACAGTATGCGATGAGGTAAACCGCACTGTGCATACCTCGCAAGAAGCCCGCGTGTGTGACGAACCCGAGCAAAAGTGGTGATACCGGTTCAGATTGGCGTTGCTTGCAGGAGGAAGAAGCGTTCCACCTGCACGCTGCGACGGCCGTTGGGCGGTTGGCTGCCCCACACATCGTGCAAGCGTTGCTTGGCAGGCCCGGGGAGATGGGGAGACCGGCAACCGGCAGGGTTGTCGTCCGCTCAAGTTCCGAGGTGGGATGCCGATGCAGGACCACCAATTGCCAGCAGTCAAATGAATTTGCCCGCCGGACTCCGGAGAGGCTTAGGACCGACATACGGCCGCGACTCGAACTCTGGGACCGGCACAGTGGCATATGCACTCAGACTGGAGACATGCACTGCAAGAGACAGATTGCAACAATGACTAACTCTAATTCGCCCCACACCACAACACACGTCGGCAGCTGCAGGCCAAGGGATCCTGGGAAATGGGGTGTGCATAGGTAAAAGGCCATCTTAGCCATCATTTATTCAGACATCGGCTGCAAGCATCCCACTCTCGCGGCTTGTTTGGCAGATCCCCATTGGACCGAGATAGTATCCCAACCTCGGAAGGCTCTAGATATTATCTCCATCGAATACAAATGTCCTCGAGTGGCGTTTCCCCTCCCGGTCCCCCGTGCGCTCATCCACCAAGATCATGGTCTCCACAGTCTTCAAGATACCCTGCTGATCCGTCGTCACCGACAGGGGGGCCTGTGAGCCAGAGCTGCTCCCACGAGCCTCGGGATCTCCCTCGGACGCATGGAAGAGCGGAGACGGGGGAGGTTTCTGCGCGTTGCCCCCGGATGTAATCATGACATTAGAATTGCCGACATGACCATGATGCTTGGGATCTGTTTTCTGGCTGCTGCTTTCCTGCAGACCGTCCCGCTTGGAAGTTGCACCGCTCCGGACCACTTTGCCAATGAGAACGGCCATGGTGAGCTCGATGTGTAGCTTGACGATGTATGCCAAGGGTGCAAACTGGACGTACCTGGTGAGTCAATATTAGCGGGGAACAGCTGCAAAGGTGTCAGTGGCGGAGACGTGCAGGTATGGGTCTGGCAAGCCAAGAAAGCCGAGGAGCATGGCGTCCATCGAGGTTGAGAGCACAACAATTCCAGCGTTAAAGTTGTAGAGGCGCCAATACTTGCTCAGCCCGTTCGCAATAAGCTCAAATCGTACCAGGTACAAGAAAAGAAGATTCAGGCCCAGGTCAACCACGAGAAAAATAGTCTTCTCTGCATACTCGAATGTGTAATTGAGCTTGATTTGGAACGATGTAGCACCTGGCAACTGTGCAGGAATCCAGATGCAGGCGACGGCGATGTTGACGCAGGCGATGGCGGCGAAGAGGCCCCATTTTAGTTGAGTGGCCCTGCGCCTTTCCACCATGATCAGGGACACGCGATTGGCGACGATCTGGGAAAGGAGCTGTGTCTGAATGGCCCATAGCAACACTAACTCAAGGAATTAGCTTCAAGCTTGACCCCGCAACCAACCGAATGAACGCTCAACTGCAGCTTACCAGAGCCAACGTAAAATCCTAGGCTGTTGAGTGGTCAGAAGAGTGTCTCGCAACAATTCGAGAGACGCATGCAGCAAAACTCACCTCCCATGAATGACGTCGTTGAGGAACAAGAATGTCGACAAGGCAAAGGCAAAATTGACCCAGGTCTCCACCCAAATCATCCACAGATATGGGTTGGCCAAGCTCCCGGTACGTTTCCAGATGAGCCGAGTTTGATTCACAACTTTGGTGAGAGTGAAGATGAAGACGGCCAGGAACAGCCCAAAGTACAGGGATGCGAGATCCATTGCGTCGACAGGCTTGGCAGTCAGGCAGGCAGCCAAATAAGCGAATGACCGGGGGAGAAACGTCAAATCAACACAACAGCGAATGAAGAGAGAGATGCATTCGTCGCCGACAGAGTGACTCGATATTCACCCAATACTGCAGCGGGACGGCACCAGTATTAAGTATCTACACGGCGTGAAGCCCGGGACGACCTTTGACGCTTACGAACGCCATGAAACGTAATTCTCACATTGTGACCGACAGCTTTAAAGAAGCGTGGCTTTCTGTCAGTGACTCTGGATCGGGAAAGAGAGCAGCCGCCGACAAGCCACCAGACGCCACATCTGGCATCGATGCCGACCTGCAACCGGGGTGATTCTGGGGAGGCGAGGAGCTGAGGCTGACGATGGTGATCTCTAGGCCCCAACCCGGGATCGTGAGCCGGCGCCTCTGGGGTGGCCGTCTCATCTCCAGTTGAAGGTTTCCCCAAGCCCTGATTGGCTCGGCGATGACCCCGAGTTAGTGACCCGCCGAACTATCGAAACGGAGCGCAGAGAGTTCGGCAGCATCCGAAAATAAATGATGCTTTGCAGGATTCCCCCGGGTTTGCTGAAATTTAGTCATGTTTTGTGTGCCGTAAGGGAAGCGATCAACGGTGTGGCTTTTTAGCGGTCCAAGCTGAGACATCCTTGAATCATGCCCCCTGTTTGGAAAGGGGTGCACTCGAGACACGGCGAAATTGGGGCGAGATGCGCGATTCGGAGAAATTCGGGGTTAACTCGTTTGAGTAAACGAGTCCCAAGAGTCAAACGCCGATCTTGAGTCTAGTCGAGGTCGGTCGAGACCACCCTTGACCGAGAGCACCAAAACGGCGGGATTGCCAAGCCATCGGCTTTCAGTCTCAGAAAAAGGGGTTCAACAGTTCAGGCTGCATATGTGAACGCAGTTCTACCTCTGTGGAGCAGCCCCCTTTTCACAGACAATGGCGTCCGAGGATCACGAAGCCATTCCGTCATGTTGGACATGAATGCGAACCGTGTCTATACGGACAAGAGAACAACGCGGTGATTCGCCGCGCACATAGTGCCCAGTGCCGAGCTGGTCGCCCTGGGTCCAGAAGCCCGGTGGAGCATTGAAGTAAAGTCTATGGGCCTGGAACCACCTCGCTGAGCAGGTCTCGCTTAATTCATAACTTTGGACAGAGTTTGTCAACCGTGCAAGTGGTTGTGGACCACAGTACGCAGAAGTAGCCGGATCAACCAGCGTTAAATACAACCACTGGTAAAGTCCCTTAGATTTAGGGGTATTACTTGTTCGGGCTAAACTGAAGCCCCTGAAGAAGACTCTGCCCATCTTTCGATCTATCGTTCTAGGCACTAGGTTCTAAGGAGGTAGGTAGGTACCTACTCAGCTTTGCAAGAAATCAATCTGTGGTGTTGCTTCTCATCGGTACCGGATACCTAACTCTGACCTTTAATCAGTAGATGCGTTGTCATAGTGAAGCGTCACCAGCATTGAGATGTGCACGCTCACGCCGTAGTTGCCTCACTGTAGTTGGGATTATGAACATGACAGACTTCAGGTATCGTGATAGTCGAGGAGATTTCGCTGGGGGCTCGCGTCGAAGTCACGGAAGCCAAAGTAAACATAACGAACTTTACCTGACCTCCGTCCCGCGGCTTGTGAGTTTGACTGAAAATTTAATTTGCCCTCGCAAGTCGCAAACCTTCGAATCTGGGGTTAACGGATAGAACGAAGGCTTTCGAATTTTGGGTATTTATCCAGGGGATTCCACCTGCTGCATCATTTTTGAGGCATCTCTCACACACACTTTCACACACCACTGAAGCTCCTCCTGCCTGCTTCCACAATATTTTCGACATCATCGAAACTCATCACCACAGCCCAAACACCGGCCGTTTCGTACACCATCTAAACCCATCACTTCATCCCAAACGACGACTGTGTGCCGCGTTTGTCACTCTACATTCTCGAAATGAAATTTTCAGCAGATGAACGTCGCGAAGTCTTTCTCCAGTGCTGGCTAATTTTCAAACAAAGAGCCGCGTGGTTCCCTGGACTACCGTCGCATCAACAAGATGGTGAAGAGCACCGACTCCCTTCTGCCGCTGCGAGCAAAGATGGGTAGCCGTAAGCTGCTGTCCACCCTGTACAGCCTGGTCGACACGGGCGTCTTTGACTCGGGACTGCGCGCATGGCAAGAGTTCCCAGATCTCTTTCCGTCTGGACCGCCGCGCGACAAGCAGCAGGTCGTCGCAGCCGGCGCGGGACATCACAACAGCCCAGCCCCTGTTCAGTCGGGCCCGCCGCACAACAGCCAGCAACAGCAAACCGTCACAGGCGGTGCGCATTATCACGTTGCGCCGCAATATTACGGCAGCCCGGTCCCTATGTAGCAAAGTTTTCTGCGGCTCGGCATATGCGTCCACCGGCGGCAGCGAGTTTGCGCAAGCACACTATGGCACAACGGTACCATATCCAGTACCGCACTACAGCATGGGAGCCATGAGTACGCACATCCCCATCAACCCTTCCGCTGCCATGTTCCCCGCTGACGCTCGTCTCCCCTTCCCAGCGCATTGTCGAGGAGTCCTGCTTCGCCTTCGCGCAAGAATGGCTGCCCTCCGTCCTCTCCTCCGGCGGCTACGACTGTGCGGCCGCGGTCGAGCTGACCCGGTGGGTCGAAATCCTGCCGTACCACAGCGCTCGTCTCGCGCCGGGCGTGCCCGACCTGTCCGACCCGCTGTTTCCTGCGCTGCTGGGGACGATGCGCTTGCTGCGAAATATCGTGGTGCATCGGAATCCGCTGAGTGCGAGGGAGGTGTGCCAGATGGTGAGGGCGGCGGCGGGGGTGGTGGAGATGTTTGAGGATGGGATGAGGGCGAGGGTGTTGAGAGGTATTGGGAAGGAGGTTAAGGTGAGGATGGCGGAGATGGAGGGTGAGGGGGATGTTGAGCAGAGAGGGAGGATGGGGAGGCTTTTAGAGGAGACGGTTAGGGATGTGGTGGCGGAGTGGGAACGGGTGATGAGTTTGAAGGATGAAACGGTTTTGAGGATTTTGGGGCGTGAGGAATCGGTTTGGCGAGGTGAAGATGGCTAGGTAGTGGCCGGGTTATGATTTCATTTTTATTTGTTTTTATACTGTCTAGCATGATACCTAGCGCATTCTTTTGCATTAAAATATCCCAGGTATCCCGAGACCGAATCCGGATACCTCGGGAGTACCTACCTACGTACCCATTGCGTATGGGCTCGCTGGCGAGGAGGGCAAATTGGCCGACAAGTTTACGAAGTGGGAGGCCAGCAATCTCCGCAAACCGGTTCAGAACTCTTCCATTTTCAGGTACTGTTATCTACATACGCCTGCCGTAACCATTACTCCAAAGCCCCCTTCCATCAACATTCCGGGTATATCCTCCGCGCACTTCCCCTACTACGGCAACTCCACAGTCTCCTCCCTACTCCGCACTACCGGCAACTTACCCCTCCCCTGCGTTCTTTTCCCCTCCCTTCCCTCGGCCGCCAGCTCCCCCACCAGTGGCACTTCCCTCCCCTCAACCTCCGCCCCACCCTTTCCCAGCAAACTTGAACCCCCTTTATCCACCCCACCACTAGCACCCGTCCCATCTAACTCCGGCTTCCCCACATCCCCCGCCCCTGGCGCCTCTGACC
>Ga0247758_1001512_pt1 | contig 16799 bp, 13 predicted proteins | sample UWRJL156409C4_FD_180950 | JGI IMG/M metagenome (GOLD analysis project Ga0247758, IMG submission 180950) | Plant litter microbial communities from Arlington Agricultural Research Station in Wisconsin, United States - UWRJ-L156-409C-4 | ecosystem: Environmental > Terrestrial > Plant litter >...
GAGGTTGAGGGAGATCTGGCGGAGAAGTTAAAGGGGTATGGGGATGATGCGGCTTATATGGTGAGGAGGAATGGGCGGGTTGAAGGGGGGGCTTGAGTAAGGGTGTGACATCAGTATGAACTTGAGGGTTTGGCAGGGGGAAAAGGTTATTTTGCCGTGTGTGGAAAGGCAGTGAGAGATCTGAATACAGTTTCTGATACCAATGTCTTTTTGTCGGGGTGGCTTGGATGGACCAGACTGGCAAAACAGCAGTCAACGGGGGGATAGAGAAGCATGGGTGAAGAATGCGCTCGGAATGCAGGCCGCTGTTACAGGGCTTGAGACTTGGCAGTTCTGCTGTGAATCACCACGCCGACAAGTATTCCCAGGAAACAGGCGGCTATCAACTATCATCACTTCTTCCGCAATCTCCATTGGGATCATAGATGAAGACCAAAACTAACACGTGCGTAAGTAGGTAGGCACAGAAACATACAAATACATACCCAATATACACATGTACACACAGGCACACACGTACCTACATGCACACACATATATAAATATATATACGTATGTGTGTTCTACGTACATTATTAATTGCAGGTCTCTAAAAGCTAGAATAATCAATGTCTCGATTGAAACTCAGTGCGGAGTCAAAGTCGGGGAGGGTTTGCTCCCCGTGTCCATCTCGCCAGAGCTGAAAGGATGTGTGAAGCCATCTAAGACACCTCCATTGCGACTAGGGTCACGGCTGACTCGGACGTGCAGTGTGTGGTGGCTACCACTTGCTTCGGGACTCGGCAGTTTCCAACTCGAGGTGGCAAGCGCATGCCTTGAGCGCTGTGCTGGCTTTCCGGTTGATTCGTGGCGAAGAATAGAAGGGAGCTTGGTAAAGCAACTTGGAGGGGAGCAGAGCGGCCATGAATATTAACATGAAGACTTTCAGGCTGACTCCTCAGCCAAAGTGGATGAGCTGGCATCAATTCTGTCGATTAATCCGGTATTGAAGCAAACAGCCGAGTCAGCAGCCTGGCAGCCATACTTCATGTTGCTCAAGATGCGTCATCTGCTGGAGGGTCTCGACCGTTCAATCGGGGGCTAGAGGGGGCTAGAGGGGGCTACTAGATTTTCCAAGAGTACCGGGAGCCGGATGAGCCAAACTCCATGCCCGGGCCGAATTGATGGCCAGGACGTCTGGTTCCGGTGATGGGGGCGAGGGTTCCTGTGCCAGCAAGCCAAGACGAGCGGGGGAAAAGGGGGAGCGGCGCGCAAGAAGCCTAGCGGCCCCCGATTTGGCAAGCGCGGGGCGGTGCTCGACGCATCGTCAGTTCAGCTGAAAGAGCCTCGCCCTTCCCGTCATTTCCCGGGGCCAACATGTTGCGTCGCGTTCACGCCCATCACTCCCCGGTCGGCTCGGTCAATCAGCGCAGCCATGGACCCCGTCAGCATCACGGCCGGCGCGGTTGGCCTCGCCGCGCATGCCCTACGGGCGGCCATGTTTGTGAAGAACACGCTCCACGAGATGCAGGACGCGCCTGTCTTCACGCGCGACATTGCCGAGGACATCATCGTCGTCCAGGGCTCCCTGCGCGAGGTCGAACTGGCGCTGTCGCGCAACCCGCTGGCGATCAGGAGTTTTGGCCTCGATGACATCTTTGATGTGTCGGTTGGCACTTGTCGCGACACGCTGGAGCGCATCAGCGACGAGTTTGAGAGTCTGTTCGGACGCGACGATTGGGGTGGCCGCTTTGCCGTCTGGTGGAGCACTGGCGAGATTCGCCGCCTGCTGGATGCCCTGGAGACTAAGAAGGGGAGTCTGACACTGCTGGTGCAGGCGCTGAGCTTGCGCTCGATGCAGGAGATACACGACTTGCTGGAGCGCAACCAGGCGACACTCGACCTCGCACACCTGGGCCTTGGGGGCATGGTGTCCTCGTACCCAGCCTATACTGCCATGGGGCTTGATGCGATGCCCTCGGAGATCGGCTCCGTCGACGGCATCTTCGGAGACCGAGAATCTGTTCTCAGCGACACCAATTTCGCCTTTGACAGCCTTTGCATCGGCAGCAAGGCCTATCACCGCACAGTGGCCAGGGTCTTGAATGAGGGTGTGCCGGAAGCAGCGGCGCCTCCTGATGGGCCTGCTCTTCCTGCCATTGAGGAAGATGAAGCTGAAGCCGAAGCCTCCGGGGCTGAAAGCGAGGGTGAAGCATCAATTGGAACCGCAGTCCCCCCGGCGTTTGTGTCAATTGAGGAGCATGAAGCTGTCTGCGCGAGACTCCGAGAGGCAGAAATTCGGATACAGATCCTACAGGAGCTGTTGGTGCGAGACGCAACCCTAAGGTTGATGCAAGAAAGTGGCGATCAAGACACGAGTGTTGATACGGATCGAATCCTTCCCAAGGATCCGGGGGGGAAGGCGGATGAGGGCACCAAGCCAAGACCGGTGCCCCCCGATGGCTCGAAGCCCAAATCCCCCTGGTTCCCAAGAAAGATTTCGCGGTGGTCAGAGACGAGTGTGAGCCAGTCCACACTCCGGACCACATCCTCGGCGGCTCCGAAGAAGGCAGCCCCATCAGCAGCTCTCAAAAACCCAGTCTCAGGACAGGAGACTATCAAGCCCGAAGAAGCGATAGGCCCATCGGAACCCACCTCCGAAGTCAAAGGGGAGGCAGCGGACAAGACCTCGACGAGTAAAAGCAATGGCAAGCGACCAACCGGCCCACGGGCCCAGAGAATTCGGCCAAAAGAGGGCGTGGTCGAGACTGAGGGAACCAAACGGCCCACGGACCCTACAGAGGCATCTTCCCGAGGTGGACCACCAGACGCACCAAACACAGGTAATGGGCCTACAAGCTCTCAAACATCACTCTTAATCGAGTGGTTTGAGGGTACCACGCCCCCGGTTGCAGATGCAAGCAAGCCATCGGTGAGAGTGAAGCTGACACCGGCGTCAACGAAAAAGTCCCGGGAGTTCCGCTTCACCCAAACAGCAAACGTCCCACTGGACAACTCTTCGCCTCCTGCGCCAGCGCATCCGCCAGATTCAAAGCAGAGGACGCCGCGGCCCGTTACAGTTGAGGAGGCAGAGGAAGAGAAGAAGGACGGCGCTCTACCTTTGGCGACCGTTACTTCCTCTGTCCATGCGTCGTCGGTCCTGAAACCCCCGGAAGCAGGCACGAAAAAGGCAAGCCCTTCCGAGGTTTCTGCCCCGCTCCCAGATAGCCTTCTCGATGGGCTTAGGGGGCCACCGACAGCGCAGAAGTCGTCGGAAAAGGCAACCAAGCGCCGGTCAAAGGCATCCAAGACCGCGGAGCCATCGAAGAGGAGAGAGTCAAGGAAAACCCAGACTGCCCCAGCTGCCGAAGATGCACCCAAGGGGCTTGCATCCGTGTCGGAGGAAAGAAAATCACAGCTGCTAGCCCAAGTGGAGGAGGCAGTCAAGAGGATCATCCAATCGGAGATGAAAGCGGCTGCGAGACGAAAGCGGAAAGAAGAACGCGCGAAAAATGTAGAGGGAAATGGATCTCTACCGCAAGAGAAGTCACAACAGCCAGAGGTGCCCACCGCCAATGACACCGCCGCCCTCAAAACCGCGAGTGTAGATACTGCGGTGGATCCTGCTCTATCCGACAAGCACGCCCGGCGACAACGCAGGGCCGAGAGGAGGCGCATGAGGAATGCCGAAGCAATCTCTGACGACGATGAAGGCTACGTTTTAAGCCCGCTACCAAGGCCACTGCCATCAATATTCAAGATTGTCCCCTTGGATTCAGGGAGCACGACACAGAAGGCAGGTGTTACCGCTGCCGCGGCCACTCTGGATCCTGCAGAAGACAAGCGGTTCCAGGGACAACGAAGAGCCGAAAGGAGGCGCCCTCGGACTCCCGAACCAGTCTCTGAGAATAAAGGTCACGAGTCAAGGCCGCTGCCAGATCCAATGCCACCGTTGATGTCTGAGCTGCACCCCCGGGGTCTTGGAAGAAAGACCCGCGCTGCTTCAGCTCTCGACAACGACGAGCAGCCTGAAACTGGCGCAGAAACAAGCAAAGACGGTGGGAGTACTGGCGGGACCAACCAGCCGGGCCAGGCCAGCGTGCAGCTGCCTGCTTTGTCCGGGGCTGCCTCGCGCTATCTTCAACGGGTAGATGACGAAAGAGCGGCAAAAGACAAGGTTTCATTTGCCAACCTTCTCCGCAATGTCAAGAACGTACGGGCAAGCTTTGAGGACATGGATGCCGTGCTGGATTCCGCGGGCCCTATGAACACCCAAAGCATTGATAGTGCAGGCAATGCTTGAGTTTGCTTGGTGTGGATAGTCTAGGCTGCACGATTTCGTCGGTAACGATTGTACATAGTGAGGGATCGTTGCGGCCGTCTCCTTTTTGCTAGTCAAAAGTGGTTCGATATCTGGATCTCGGCCCTGGATCTCGGTCGCTCTTTTCAGCTGAAAAGTTGTCCGTATCTGGTCTCTGTAAAGTTTCGGTTGCCGAGAATAAGTTTCATTCACAGATATCAAATGTGACTTATCTGTATCGGCACTTTCCAGTTCAAAAGACGCTTGTGACAGATCGTAGGATATAGCTGTTAGGACGTCTGGACTGCTAGAGGTTGGTGGAAGGTCCGCAACTTGAATGGGACGCTGCAAGGCGAGGATGCCTCTGATTCGTCTACCTAATGAGCGAGACTGTTTCTCTACATACACCGGTCAAAATCCAACCTGCAACTGTGGGGTTACAGGAGACGCAAATCGCTTGCGGTTTGCCTAAAGAGCCTTGAGGAACGAAGCTACAGATATGGGCAATCTTCAACTTTGTTTGGGTTGATCGTAGCAAAATAATCGCTAATCTTCTAAGTGACTTTACTTTCTATCAGTGCACGTTTCAGGCCTGCTGAGACCAGGACACCTGTCAGAAAGAAGGGGGTTCTGGCCTTTGGCCAGAACTGTCAGAAAGAAGAGTCTGAAAACCACCAGAACTACAGATTTGTAACCATTACCACAGACGCGCAATTACAGCCGCGTGGCTTTACCACACAGCTTACCACTATTCACAGCTATAAGGAAGGCTCTCTGGCAAGAGCCAGAGAGTCGAAACAAGCAAGAGAATCACGCAGTTGCAACCCCTTCAATTCCACAGAATCCAGAGTGCAGTGCTTCCAACAGGATTCCTGAAATTACTAACCCCACTCCCCCAAGTACCCCGCCGAATTTGCCGCTGCGGCCAGCGCCGGCCTATATCGGCCCGAGTCAAGAAGAAGATCAGCCTCAGCACCGGCCCGACCAGCATTTCGGCATTTCCATAACCCTTCACCATAGCCCCAAATCCCTCTGCCACCGCCAGGGCCTAGCCATACGCACCCGGAATCTACATGCTTCGGTAGCGCCTCGCCGGTCGCCACTTTGTCGTCATTGGCGGCCCTGTTCTGGAGAGGAAGGGTCCACGTCGGCCTCGCCATCGATCAGAGCGTACCCCATTTCGCAGTTTCCCGAGATAACGGCCTCGGCTAGGGCGGACCTGACGTTCCTAGATCTTGGCATCCAGGAGCCTCAGATATGCATCCAGTAAACCGCCCACGCACACACGCAATCGCGTCGTGGCCGAATTGGTGTTTTGTGCGTCTTCAGAAATTGATAAGGAATTTGCGGGGCCATCTTAGTTATCGCGTGCTGCAATTGGCTGGCTGGTGAGGAAAAGCGGTGACGACTGTTTAACCAGTTCCAAACTGATGTGATGAGTACCACTGTGTGCGTAACTCCAAGGCAGCTAAAGATCTGAAGTTATATTTTGGATATTACTACCTTTCGATGAGATGCAGGTGTTTGAATGGTTTGGCATGGCGGGTTGTACTGTGTGCGATGCGACGCGATGCGACAGAGGGGTGCGGGGTACGCGCCACACGAACCACCAACATTGTTCCCTGCCCCGCGCTGAAATTATAGCACGGCACCTGGTCACAGCAAAGCCCTGGAGGCTGCCGCTGCCTGTAGTACAGTCCTAGAAGAATTTTCTGGAGACAGAATATGATCGATTCTCTTGCTCTTTTGTGGCCAAGCAAGTCGCATATCACGTCTGGAATTGCCGGGAGCGAGAACTGAAAATGTCCACCTGTATGCCCTGCAGTTAGGCTTGCCATCATCGATGCGCACTCATCTTTCCTTATCTAATCGCCATCTACGTGCTTGTGTCCAATCACGTATCTTCCAGTCTCTTTCTTGAGCCGGTTGTTGTGAAGCAAACAATTAAGCTTGGAAGAACACGAACAGGGTATTTACTTATGAGACGGATAGAACTTCGACATGGAGGAGGAGGTATCGCCAGGCCTTCCTTCTTTGCCGGCATTACACAAGACGGGCGGGTTACAACGTGTCTGGCTGGAGCCTGGTTGGCGAGCGAGCAGCGAGGTAATCACAAGCCCTCTTCCAATCGGTCTCTTGCCTTTGTATGTGAAGTATGTACCACCACTCAACGTCTTAGATATCCAAGAATACTTGATCTAATTGGTTGCAATGATCGGTAGGCGTGGACATGTTTGCTGCGATTGCCTGCTGTACGCGCCACATGTGCATCTGGAATACAGCTGGAATACCATTGTCAACCCCCGTTTTTCCATTCAATATTCCAGGTTCCTCCATGCTGAGCTGTGCATCTCAATATGAGGCAAATTTAGGAGTAGACCTATACCTACTGCGTAGTACTGAAGTCCGGTACAGAGTCTTGTTGTCGCATCAATGCGCTGGTCGTTAATGGCGAGGAACCGGGGTTGGAGACTGAGCTCTGCTTTCGGAGTAGCTGCCATGGCACGGTGCTAGTTGGGCGGCGCTGCCTTGAGGGAGCCTTGACTTGGGTGCTAGGAGAAGTGGTAACGAGACGGAACAAAAGAGGAAAAGGGCGCCAGGGTTGGGGGCTGACTTGGCTTCATCTCGGATGGAGGCTTTCTTGTCCGGCAGCGTGTTGTTGGAACATGCACGTATCGTGAATCTCGTGAGTGTTGCAATTCCGGAGCGCTTGGGCGATGCATAAAGCGCTCGAAGGAGAGGCGCCGGGATTTAATGAGGCAACCTGCTGATGCTTAGAAGTTAGCATGGTCATTGCGATTGTCTCCTTGGCCAGTCCGGGCTCCTAATCTAAGGTTACGGCGAAAAGCCCACCGGAATCCAGGTCACCAGTTCCCTCAGACCCTTTGCTTCTGTACCGAAAGCCTGCTGTCAAGCCGTGTATTTCTGCACAGTCGTCGAGCTTGACTGTCCCTCGCTTCCGGTTTTTATGTCGCCGTCACCGTTGACGGCGCGGTGGCAGAGCCTTGTTGTCATCATTGTCATCGTTGCCGTCGTTATTGTCGTGTTAGGGGAGTGATGAGCCTCCGTAGCGCTTTGTGTCTTGCTCGAGGACAGGGGCCGCGTCGCGTTGATGCTGCCACTCGGTAGCCGGCAGCAGAGGCGGAGAGAAGAGCGCGCCATCCCCAGGGGCTGTCTCAGCAGGATAGCGGCGGAGAGCCGTGAGTGATGTAACGGAAATTGCGAATCGGGGCTGAGGTGAGGGGAGAGATGACGGCAGGCGAAGAACTGAGGTTTTGGTGAGCGTCGGTGGTTTGTTTTCGGACTGTGACAGGGCAGATCGCGTTCGGGGCTGACCGTACCACGACGTATCTAGCGGGGAAGTCCACGACGTATCTAGCGGGAAAGTCAGAGACGGTGTGCATCATAGCGAGCAGCTAGCAAAATCGTATGCTTGTTTCTTGCTGTTGTCAACTGTTGACGTGGCTGCTGACGCCATGGGCTCGACACCAACACCTGGTCACCCACTATGGCCCGTGGTTCTCCGAGTTGGCTCTGTTTGTGGACTGGTCATCGAGATAGGAGGGAGGAACCGTGGACCCGAAGGCTCGTTGAAAGAAACGTTGTTTGAGTTGGTAGAAGCGCAAGAACAGTAGCGAACGCGTCCTGACTGGAACATTCTGCGGTGGTTGTAAGGCGAAAGACAGCGACTCCCAGCTCAGTGGCACTCCACCAAACTGTGGCCCCCAAAATGCAAGCCAAGACCGTGCCCCGCCCCTGCCCCCTTTCCATCCAACCAAATTTAACTTCAAAATAATCCACCCTCGTGATTAAAACCCTCCCGGAACCACAAAAATGCCGCTTATTGGGGTCCTGCAACCTGAAGGGCTCTAACATTTAGGTGGAGATTCAAGTTTTCCGGGTGTCTAATGGCAGCTGTGGGTTAAATAAGTAAATAGAAACAGACCATACGTCACAATAACCCTCCTGGGATGTGGTTGCAGTGTCGAGGAACCCCTCCGATCCCATCCACTTCGCCGATCGCAGGATGCCAGGCGCCTCTCCTGTCCCAACCACAGTTTCCTGGTTATTCTCATATTTTTGAAGAAGCATATCACACCAAACAGGTAATAACAGAGACCAGGGGTTAATTCACCTTTCACTTGCTATCTTCCCGAACATCTTCTCCTCGCTCTCCCATAGCCGCTCGCAACACTGTCCACGGCTGCTGGTTGGGCCAAAGCAAAGCTAGCAGCCTTGGACTCGTGATATCAGTGGCTGCTGTCTGGAGTATCTTGCTACACATTTCCAAGCACCGCACAACGGTCTCGATGCGGGCGACCATAGCCGGTGTGAACCCATCTCGATCAATACTTGCGTCTAGTTCTGTGGCCTTGATGTCTTCAGACCCGATTAGTTTACGTCTGCAAGCTGCAGGAATATGTAGGGGAGGGAAGCACTCCCCCTTTAACTCACCACCTTGTGCGGCATTAGCAGCCAGCAATGACCAAGATCCAATTTGGAGGAAATCCACGGACTGGCAGACTGCGGGGGTAGCTGCGGTCTTGTCAGTGGGCACGGCACCGCACGGAGCCTCATCGGCCCTGACCACCAAAAGGGGACCAGCACACACGCATATCTAGAAGCAGTGTCACCTCTGTACACGGTTTTACGATTGTATGACAATGAGCCGAGGGCGTTAGATGCTCTGAGTGATTGCTGGCAAGTGACAGTCCAGAATTATCTCCCAGAATGGGAGGCCCTACCTCTTTACTGCTACTATTTATGCTCTCTTGTGACTAAGAGCGTATCATCTGAGAAAAGAATTGAAGAAAAAAAGCGGCCGGTAAGAGCTGCACTCCGCCAATTAGACAGCGTGGAGATGATCCCGAGAATCTGTTGCGACGCGCATGTCGCGCACCCAATTGTTCCGCTCGAAGACCGCCACGAGTTGTCATCCTGACTAGGAGGAGACTGGAAAATGATCAACTTGTATCCACCTCGGTGCGTTGGCACCCGTTAGGACGCAAAAGGTGCGCCGTTGGGCCACACCGAGTCGCAAAAACAAAAAAAAAAGGGCGTGCGATCCAGGATTCTGCGCATTCTGCCCACCAGCCGCTTTGCAGGCCAGGGACTCGAGCCAAATAGTACGAAAGAGGAGAGGCCGAGCTCCCCAAAATGGTGGGAGAAGAAAACCCCAGCGCCCCGAGGTGCTGATCGGTAATACCATGGTCATCTATTCGATAGCAGCCGCAATGTTGTTGTCGGCCAACAGCATGCGGGACAGATGCCGAAGGCGAGACAACACACCATCGAAATGTTACGTCGAGTCTGCACAAACTCCCCCGGGGCCCCTCACCACCCATGAATGTCCGACTACCAACATGTCTGGCTACCCTAATGTAATCACCACTGGCGCCCGCGAAGAAGTTGTGAAATGAGGTGATGGCTCTTCCACATTGGGATTGATAGCATCAAGCATGCACGAGCAGGAAAGAAAAGCGAGCTGCGCTTGACAGCGCAGGATGGGAACGGCAGGTACCTGAGGTAAGTAATAAATTAGACAGCAATGCGGTGGCTGGGTGGTGAAGAAAGGGTGGGTAGCATTGCGGCACTGTTGGTGCGCGATGAAACAAAGCCCCAGGCGGGCGGGCAAGCACGCTCGAGAAAGATCAACCAGCCGCTCACCCACACGCTGAAGTGCTAGGCGTCATCGCGGCATCCTCCTTTCCACTCAGGTTTTACCAATATGCACCGGGCTCCGTGGAGCTGCAAATTATTGCGCGAGGCCCACGCAGACACTGGTTACGTCCGTCGGGCGCATAAAACCAGGGGCTGAAGGCTCATCGTCAGTTGCAGACAGGAGGCACGAGAGCTAACTGACTCAGGTCGGCAGATGGATAAATTGAATTGGGGGGGTCTGAGTTAAGCTCGGTCGGGTGTTGCCAACCTGATTTCTCCCGGCTCTGCTCCGCGGTCCGAGACTCAGCCAAAGCAGAAACTCCCCGCCAGAGGAGAATTGTCGCGGGAAGCATTGAGGGCGCCGAGGGCGTGAAGCCCAAAAAAAACCCCCAAAAAACCTCATGTAGATGCGTGGTACAGCGTGTTTCCTGCGAGAAGCGGTTGCTGGATGGCGCGAACTCAGGACCGGGCGACCGTTTGCCAGTGTTGATGCGGCGGGCCAGGTGTTAGTGAAAGCAACTCCTTCTCGGGCCTAGACCTTAACATCCCCTCTTAGCGAGAGACAAGATCGCTGGGAGGCGACCTCCGAGCGTTTCACCAGATTAGGGAAATGTAAATTGGCAGCTTTCCTGTCACCGGAGCCTGGTCTCGCGCGCACATTGTTGCCCCCACCACAACAAGTCGAGCGTCCGCCGACAAATTCCTGCCAGGGCGCCAGGTTTGGAATTGACGGCGTTGTATGCTATGTTACCACGCCGGCATCGATAATACGACCAAATCGCCGGCACAAGTTCCTGCCTTTCTCGAACCCGATCGAGGTCAGCCGAAACTGCCAACTCGAGAGACACCCGTCTGAGCCCCACCGCGCGCGCCGACGAGCCTCCCCACGCGCTGACGCGTCGTATCCGAATTTTGGCTGGAAGATATATGCCGACGGCCGGTCTGTCCCAACCTTGAGCGCTGAACGTGCACTAGGCAATGCAGCGCGCATCGCGAACTCTTCCAAGCAGCTCGAAAACCAGCATCCGGGGCTCCTTGCATCAACAACCGAACGCCCAGCATCCTCCGAAGCCCAAAAAACATCCTCCGAAGCCCAGAGAAGCCGAGCCCAGGGGGAGGTTGAAGAAGGACACTACCAGGAGTACACAACAAATCCGAGGCTCTCTCCCGCCTTCGAGCTGCCGTCGCTGCTGCAGCAGGCCGAGAATAAACAAGGAAGAGGCGGTTGGGCGTACCTATTTGCCCCAGTCACTGGGTCCAACGGGTAGGAGTGCTGCTGGAGGCGAGATGGGGACCCTTCCCGTCGCCGCATCGTCAGCGGATGCTTGGCAGGACAGGATACTACTTGTTGGCGGCGGGCGACAAGCCTTTGGGGCACTTCGACCAAGACGCTCCCGGCTATGGCGCGAGGAAGAACCGCAACAGGAGAACAACGAGTGTTGGTGTGTGGAGACAGCGCCGCGTTCGAGCTCCAAGGTGGCCGAGCTGCTCCAAGCAGTTTTCTAGCTCGGTCCAAACTTGGGGAGCGCCATACTTCTTCGAGATCTGCTCAACCGGAGTTGGAGGGCCCCTTCCTCCGCCCGCCCCTTGGAGCGCTATTGGATACATAAGCCGATTTCTCTCCCTTCTTTGAGTTTACCAGGACAGCGTTGGGAGGCGGAGCTCCTGTGAGGAACGCATTGCGTTGCGCTGGGAGGGCCTCAAAGGCGTCGAAGTCCTCCCGGATACTCTTGCCGCTATCTTAGGAGGATAACTCAATTCTTGTGAAGGCGACACTATCTGGCCCCTATACCCCAGCGAGGAATCAGGTAGCTCTGTGAGCGGCTGATGGCTTGGCCGCTTGGTTTGGTGACGGCTGCTATGGTCGGGTGGCTGGTGTTCCTCCGGTCAAATATTGCTTCTACTCCAAGCGTGCTTGCCTCTGTTCTTCCACTGGCCGGCAACCACCCTTCCGGCCCATAAAATGGTGTCACAGCAGTCAACGGGCCCGCCCTTTTCCTTGCACTAGGTCGGGACATATCAGGGATGAAGTCGGCGACTGAGCCGACGCGGAGGGCGTGGGTCATGAGCCCAGAGGAGCAGAGATAGGTATTTCGCTGCTGCCTCTGCTACTGCCTGATCCGCCGTCCGAAGCGGATGGGCGTCGGTTCCGGCGTTTCAATGAAGCCGGCGCAGATTTCCCTCACCTGGCTGACCATCGTCGTTTTTGGCGCCGATCCCTTCAATTCCAGACGAAGAAATCTCACTCTCCTGTGAGGACACCTTCGGGTCTCCCATAGGGTTGCTATGCTTACACACCCACACACACGGCATCTCATTATGCTCAACGAGGTATCCATCATGTATGTCTGCGGAGATGACGAGTCTTTCATGAGTTCCCTCTAAGTGCTGCTATTTCTCCCCTGAGTTCTCCATGCTCTCTATTTTTGCGCGACGCGAACACGGCATTTGAGTTGAAGTTAAGCCACACCAGCGGTTACCCTTTACCAACGGAGCGTTACCATCAAAGAGTGTCACATCGGCCTTCGTCAGCGAATATATCAAGGCATGAGTTGCATTCTCGTTGGAACATGGCACCACATATACTCTCGTAGAACCTTGTCGTTCACGAAAGCTCCTTCACAGCACTTTAGATTAGGTACCTATTCAGCTACCCGGGGTACTGGTTGCCTGTTATGTAGATACTTACCAGCGATGGCCGCAACCGCGGGTAGCTTGTCACCCGAGAGGCTAAGGTTGCGCGGGGTGCACTCCTCGGCAACCTCCAGTCAAGCCGCCCGTTAGGACCTCCCGTGGTCCAGCTTCCCTGAGACAAAATTAACGGTATCTAGCCCGGGTCGGCTTTTACCGAGAAGGCGCCCGTCCCCGTTGCTGCGATGCCTGGATCTGAGACACCGATGCATCACATCGCATCCGCCGCAGTGTCCCATGCAGAGCCGCATCCTCTCAGCTTCCCCTATCCCCGCTTGTCGAACTAGACCGCTGCACCAAAACACTGCAAAAGTGAATCCACTGATACCAGCATTTAGTAACAGCGACTACATCCATATTGTTCCACACCGCTCCATAACTACATGACTCATAGGAAATTCAATTTGCACTTCCTGGTTGAGCGAGTCCAGAGCGCTAGGAAATATGGCGCCTGCTCCTCATCTAGTCGCACCCATCAAGCACCTCAAATTTTCCGAGTTACCGTTAATGTAGACACTCCCAGATGCAGATCTCGTGAATCTAGCTCTGCTAAATTGTCCGAAGCAATCAACTCATCTATGTTGAACTGGTACAGCAAAGCCCAAGTTTATTACACATACATGGGCGATGTAGATGGGACTGGGGAGCGATGACCCAAGCAAGCCGTCATCATCTTTTAGGAAGAGTCGATAATTACATATAGCTAGACACTTTAAGAATTACTGGCGCTGCAGGAACTTATATTCTTTAATAAGGACTAGAAGGAGATTAGAACGAGGAAATCATTAGGAACAGTTATTAAAGAAATAACTAAGGTCTTAGTAACTGCTTTAATAAAACCCCTATATAGTTCCGAAACTTAGCCGCATATTTATAAAGGACACAGCACGGCGTAGAAGATATTATAAGCAGCACTAAGGAAGATAACCAAGGAAGAAGATTAAGCTTACTAATTAATAAGACCTTTTTAATGTTAGTATAGCCCTCTTATATAGAAAGGGTAGTAAAAAGGTATATGCAGGGCTTTAATAAGAGATAATAAGACACTTAAGTAATAACTTAATTTTCACTTAAAGTATATTCAAATACAGCTATTAGGCTACGGTCTTTTTCCCTAAAGATTTACAGCACGAAAATTTTATATCTTGGCAGGTTCTAGTTAGGAGAGGGAAGAAGGCCTGGATGGTGAACAGCTAAAACGAGTGTGCAGACAGGAGACGGGATAATAACGCGGTTGGCCAAATAAAAGACTCAATTTAAGGTGCTTCCAAGGCTTTTCCAACTTCCTACCACAGAGCACACAGTGCAGTAGCAAAAAAGCAAGGAGGGGGATGGTTGGGCTGAGGACGATATACCTCTATGAAACATGGGGCACACCTGGTTGGCGATATGTTGCCAGGCCCAGGTTGCTAGTTGAGGTCCAATAAGCTTAGTTGATCCCCTTTACCACTGGCAATAGACTCGTTTCTCTGCATGGGCAGCGATCCAGTTTGGGCCCCCAAATCGAAGCGTGATCCCGGCCTCGGCTGGCCCTCTGCATTATCACTTTTTCGCGATAATTACCTTTACCGGCTGTTCGGTGCTCGGGCGCTCTTCCATCACTCCTTCTAGGCTTGTACCGACGCCGTGGTGAATGTTTACAGGGGAGCGATGTGCGTTGGTTGGGTATTGCTCCATGGCGTCATTAACGGATGCTGGGCGTTGATCTTCAAGTGGAAAGATGGAAGGAGGATTGCAACAAAGGAAGTCGCCTAGGATGCGTCGCGGGGATCCCCTATTCATGGACATCGAAAAAGCAATTCATATTGTGCGCTCGCACCGCTGCGCAAAAAGTGGGAATCTCAAACCAAGCAGCGACAGCGCCTCCCCCTAAGACACTGCTCGAGGAGCTCCGCGAGGCTACCAAGGTGACCTTCACGTTGGCTGGCGCCGGGTGTGACGTCTGTGCTGCCTTGGACAAGGATGCTACCACGCAGGTCCAGATCAAGACTCTCTCGCATCTCTGTCTGTTGATGAACGTCACCATGTTGGGGGTTGATGTTGCCACATTGGGGCGCGGTCAATCACTCGAAATGGCCGAGCTGGTGGATATGGACGAGTCGAATAGGAGAAAGCATATAGCCGGACATGAATGGGAAGATTGAGGTGTGAGTCTGATTCAGGGCCGAGGACTTTGTTTACGACAAAGCAGCATGACTATAGGGGGTGGGGTTAAGGATCGTTGGGATTCGAACAGGAGGCTAAATAAAGACGAACGCAGCTTCTAAGCTGAAGACCGAATCATACATGCACCTTAGTATTTGTCAGAAAGAAAAGGGGCTCAAGGGCCCTAGCCATCTAGTTAGCGGAGCTGACTGGATGCCTGGGACTGCCAGAGCGCCAGTGAGCCTCAGCCACTATGTTGACGAAGCCGAGTCCAACAGAACAGTCCAAAAAAGAAGGGTTCTAGCTGCAAGCCAAAACTGCAGAACAGATCAGACAAGCTATACAATCAACAAGTTGCAACCCCATCAATTTCACCGAATCCAGTGCCAATGCTTCTAACAGCATCTAGTCAGCTCCGCTAACTAGATGCCCAGGGCCTCTGAACCCCCTTCTTTCTGACACTATAAATGTCCTCAGCGAAAAGCTTTCAAAGGACTCCGTTGTCGTCAAACAATACAGATCCCAACCATCAGTTGAAGTATCAGACAGGATACAGGCCCTGTCGGGAGTCTTGGCCACGGGAGAAAAACTGATAAATGACAGGGTCGCCGTAGGTTTCTGTAGTTGGCTCAGCACCGCTATCTCACAGGTATCTCTACACTCCTAACCACGAGGGTACTTGATATGATGGGTGGCTTTTATATAAATTACTTGGAAAGTAAGTGGTAAATTCCTAACCGTCTTAGTCTCATAACTCTCTGGTCCTACCAATTCACCACGCTTGGTCACCTCACAGACAGTGCTGGAGGGACGCAGCCGACTGAGGCTCTTTTTCAGGCCTTTGCCGTCGTCATGGGTGGCAAGACCCTACATAAGGTACGGGTGCTACCGTGACTCCAAAGTGGCTCTGCGTGTGTGGTAGTAGCCAATGGCCGTTAGTACCAGACAGATGTCCCACACCAATCGAACATCTTGATCTTGCTTGTGCCTCTCAAGATACTTTCTGATGCATTCTTCCAGCTGAAGCGGATTCACCCCCAGGGCGGATATCGTGGCTTACGTTAGGGCCTGCTTTGACCTCTCTTGATCGCCATCCTGGGCGCGATAAGGCTCTGTTGCAGTCGCCTCAATCTCGATACCAGCTTCTCCCCGACGAAGGACAATCTTGTCGATGGGTTGAAATGGCAGGTAGATGTTTGGGATAGCGGCTATCGAAGTACGCATGACGCCGAGAATGCCTTTGCTCGCGAGGTGGAAGGTCACTATGTCCGTAATTTCTTGTTAGCTTCCGCGCAAACACCAGTACAAGCCGATAGTTGAGGGACGATTGTTACCGCTGTCTTCTTCTTGAAGCCCTTCGTTATTCTTCTTTGTCGTCTTGCACTTTGATGTTGGGTAAGAGCGAGTGGTGTCGACGGGAAGCTGATGAGTTCATCCTCGTCCCCGGTGAGGTCGACGACCGACAAACCTCTTGATTGCATTTTGCGGAATCCTCGCCGTGCAAAAGATGTCGGCAAGAAGATATGGTCGATTTCACACCTCGGCATTCTCTCGGTATAAAAATGGCGGTGGGGGTTTGCTTCACATCTCCATTAGGGTTCTAAGAGGCCGCTTGACGCCACGTGTGGGCTTCGCCATACTCTTGTCAGTGAAGACGTTCAGGCGGGAGACCTCGTATCGACTAGGCTATAACATAAGGTACCTATCGTACCCGCGCGTGGCTGTAAAAGAGAGAGCGCGGCAGCACGTTACCAGCAAGGACAGATCCAACATCGTTGTTGGAAATGTCGACAGAAGGGTAGCGGATCCGTTCAAACAGGGAACGGAAAAACAGAACGGCGTCGGGTTCCAATACACCTCCAGCTCATCGCCTGTTGGACCCTCCTCCTCATCCCGGGCGGCGCCAGTACGGTACGTGTCAGAATCTAGCACTCATGGCCAATTGTGGTGATTGTTGTGTATTGTTGTTATTCTGTGGAAGAGAATCTCTGGCCTACAGGGTCCCCTATTGCCAAGCCGGCTA
>Ga0247758_1001513_pt1 | contig 16791 bp, 5 predicted proteins | sample UWRJL156409C4_FD_180950 | JGI IMG/M metagenome (GOLD analysis project Ga0247758, IMG submission 180950) | Plant litter microbial communities from Arlington Agricultural Research Station in Wisconsin, United States - UWRJ-L156-409C-4 | ecosystem: Environmental > Terrestrial > Plant litter >...
TCCTCCCCGCCCTCGGTCCCCTAGCCTCATTGATCTCCTCCTGATCAGGCATGGTCGACGGATAAGACGACATCACCCGCGGGAAGAAGCGCGCCACGACAGGCTTCATGGTCGTGAGGCATGCGCAGAGGATGGCGATGTTGACCTCCCAGATGTTCCAGTTGGCGGTCTTGCCCGCATCCCAGGTTACGTCGGTGGCGCCGGCGTCGAGGTCGGCTTTCAGGAGGAAGGCGCGAACGAGAGAGATGATGCACACGCTGGACAACTTGTCAGTACCCAAGGAGAAACCGGGGACGGATGGAGGGGAGACATACATGAAGGCGAGAAGGAAGATGACCACCAGGGCGATCTTCTGTGGGCGCGGGCTGCGGATCTTGTGGAGGACGGTGAGCGGGAGGAGGAAGATGAGGAAGTCGGTGACGATGTTCAGACCGGCGTGGGACCAGTATATGCTCATTGGGTGGCAATAGGCGTTTGCGCGGGCCGGAGTGAAGTCCCAGAATGCCGACAGCGGGATGCATGCGGTGAGGAGGCAGATGATGATGTAGATGTGGCTAATGACTACAACGCCCAGCATGATTTTCGCGGCCAGACGGACGCGGTCGTAGGTCAGGACGCGGATGTAGAGGCAGAGAACCGAGAGCTTGGTGAAGCCAAGGGCCAGGACGTAGAGGATGGTGTCGACGAGACTGATTTCAAAGAAGACGGTGAGCTCTTCTAGGGTGACGTAGGCGACATGTTTGCCGAGCCCGCCGCGGGTGAGTTCTAGAGCGGGAGGGTCAGATCATAGTGTTGCCTTTGATGCAAGCTGAAGTTGAAGCTGAACTTACGGACACCCAAGCAGCCCGTCGCGGCAGCCGACAGGGCAAGCGAAAGCAGGATAAACCAGTCCTCCAGCGCAACAACGTGGAGAATGCCGGCGCGGGCCCAGAAGCGCAGCGCGACGGCGGCTGTGGCGACGACGAGCGAGATGGTTGCGCACACAATTGACGCTGTTCCGTTCCACTCGTCGGGATTCGGGAGTGCAAATGGCGGCGCGGGGCCTGAAGCCCCGGCCGGAGCGCCGAGACCTGCCGTGGAGTTCGACATCGCTTCTTCCCGTCGGGACGTGCCTTGGTAGCAGAGGTGGATGTCTCACCGACGTCCAAAGTGACAGATCACCAACCTAAAAGTCGAAACACACTAGAGATCCGAAAACGAGAGCAAGGTAGGGACGAGAAAATTGACGAGCATCTGCAAGGCCACCCTCTTATTTTCCTAGCGCGCGAGAACGAGTTCCATCACGTAACGTGATGTAGCAGGGCGAGCAATTGTTGCGCGCTCCTCGCACGCGCCCCCGCCGTTGCAGGCGGGGGGTCTCCGAGTGGCTGCTGACAATCCCATGGACAGGAACGGCTGTGCGGCCAATGCGACCAGGCGCTGAAGTGATCCCCGGTCTTAGGTGCTGCCCCACGAGCTGCTAGTCCATTCCTTCCCCAGGCGACGAACTAGCGGGGGCCTGTCCCGCCAGCACCACCCAGCGGGTTCCCTTTTCCTCTTTTTAGCGCTGAGGTAAGTAGCATTGACCAAAAACCCAACGATCGCATTCCCCAGATCTGGCGTTGATGAATCCCAAACATCAGCGACAATGGGTAGCCCAACGCGCCAGGGCCTGGATATTGGAAAATCCCCAGCATTTGGATTTGACATCATGCGTCGATGACCCGAAATGCGCTTTCCCGGAAATCAGCTGTGCGTAAATTGCAGAGCCCACTGACGGGAGCAACCGAGCTGTGCGACAGAAAGCGCTGCCACCCGCCCACATATGCCGACCCTGCTTACCGAGTCCGTGCGCGACGCCACTAATCTTCGCGTGCCTTCGCGAATGCCACCGCTATGTTGGGTCGGTCTGGGAATTGTCCCGGAAGCGCTTGAATGGCTCCCCAGCGAGGATTATGGGGTGCATTTTCCGCCCTCCCTCCGAAGTGACAATCTCATGGGGGAGCGTGCGTCTGCACACGTGACCCTGATCGCCCACACCACATGACGATCACGTGACCGTAGGATGGTCTCCCTTCCCCATGGGGAAGCTGAAGGGTCACACCAGATCAATCACAGGGCGGCAAGACGCATTTAACTTAGCGTCGCGAGTACAGATCAACTGAGTTTTTTTTGTTCCAGAAACAGTACCGGTAGAAGCAATAGTGCATTTTGTCCCGAGTCGCTTCAGAGCAAAATCTGTGATTACGACACCCCTTGGTAGGTTCTGTTTGGATTTGCCTGCTTCCGCTATACCCTGGATATAAATGGGAAGCCATAATTCATGGCTATGGAGAGGAGACTCTGGCAAACGAAAGCAGGGCTGGAGCTGCGTTCAAGCTCCCCGGCCAGAATTTTCACATTACCATTTATGGGGAATCCTGAGCTCGGCATGGCCCTTCGGGATGGGACGGTAGGGGCGGGGAGCGCGTTAGAGAGTGACAGCGCAGCAAGGGCTATGCTAGAGAGTAGCGTCCATTGCAGCCAGGGCTGTCAGCTTGATTTACACTATGGTTCACAGATGCCAGACTTAGCAGGGCGAGTCTCTCTTCTCAAGGAGTTGTTGTAGAGGGGGGGCTAGCTTAGCTTACATAGGCTCGGGTGAAAAAAAAAGCATGACGATTCAGCACAGAACGTCAAAATGGGCGGATCGCCACCACATTATGCATGCGGAGGTCACCACGATGTCGCAAGGTATTGAGAACTCCCAGAACCGTGGTATCCCTGGCGCACAATGAGTTCTCTCCATCTGATGCCCCCTAATACAGTCACATCAAGTTTGCTACGTAGGATTGCAGATGCACCAGTCCCCGGATGTTATGGCTCACCTGTTTCACGACCCTAAAATCGACAACCACCTAAGCATATAGTCACGTGACTTTTCTCTCCTTTGATCAGTTGAGATCAGCCCGGCTCAGCTTCGGCTAATATCTCCCCATTGAATATCTCTGCGAATGCACGGACTCATTCCCGAGTTTCGCTGCGCTCCAGGATCACTACGCATCGAAGCATACGAAGCCAGTTGGTCGGCCTAGAAAGCAACATCTTCCTGTAGTAAGCATAGGGGGGCAGGGTTAAAACTGGAGGCTTGTGGCTAGGGTGTGGGGTTGTCAGTGTTCTTAGAGATGGTGACGACGGGTGGGGGTGATGAGAGAAATAGTGACCGGAGTCTATATTACTATTACTTGTCGATGCCGAAAGCTTTGGCAGCGCCATTGGAAGCCACATGAAGACCATTTCTGTCTTGGTATGCCTGTTCTCGGGACTTCTTAATTATCCAGCCCTTACGATGGGCCCAATGTTTTTCACCAGCGGTGGCTTCTCTCTTGATAAGTTTCCGAAGCCACAATCAGAAAAATTCTGCAAAACGTCTAATGACTCTAATAGTTATTCGTAAGATTGCTGTTTCTGACACACCATTTGGTAAGAGAAACAGTCTAGCTGTATGAGACGAGTCTAGGCACCCTAAAAGCTACTTTTCGTTTGCAGTCCTGAGCTAGGCTGAGCTGTGACTGATTTATTTTAAGCTTTCCCTGATTCTTCCCAGAGAGGGTGATCCCACACGTAGCCGCTACAGTCTCAGAGTGGCACCCTTTTCGGTCCCCCGGTTGAGTTGCCTTTCAATAAGACGTAGACGACGTGTAATCTATAGGAATGCCTCCTGGGCAAAAAAGCCTAACCACGAATTCGCCCGCACGTGGGATATGCATGCAGGTGGTGGAGAGTTTCAAACGAAAGCGGACGGTCCACGCCTTGAAATAATCATGTCCTGTCGACGAGAGACCATATTAAGCAACGATCAAGGATGCAGTGAGAGCATTTTCCATCGTCCACTGCATCTCCACCCCCTAAGCGCCGCTCCACCACAATGCGAAAGTTTAGACCCGTCCAATGAATATCTCGTCTTTCGGCACCGCACTAAAACCGGACAGAGTCACTCAGGCCCCGTCCACCGGCCCTGATGGTGCCGCACAGGTTTACCCTTCTGGGGCGAGAAGGCCCACTTTGTAAATTTTGACAAAGGCGCATTCCCCTGTGCTGTAGTAGTAGGGTTCGACGGGGTGGCCATAGGCGGACTGGAAGTCAGTGCGGTTGCGGTTGGTACTCTGGGCACGAGTCCCACCACATCGTGTTGTCCGGACTGACGGCACCTAAATAGATCCAGATGGGAGATGGTACTCCCTACTGACGTATCTCTGTGGTAGGTGCTGACCAGCAAAAATAAGATCAAAGCGTTCGCTACCTGAACAGGGGGATGATGGGAGTTCGCAGGAGCCGAGGGAGAGGAGGGAGAGAAAGAGGCCGCGGGAGAGGCGGCCGCAGGGGCGGGTGAGGGCGCGTAAGGAGAAGGAGGAGAGGCCGAGGACGTCGAATGGGTCAGGGAGTGGCCTCAGGACGGTCGGCCGACAACCCCGTTCCAGCGGAAATTACAAGTCCCCAGATTTTGCATGTTCGCCATTTCATAGGGGGAGCTCAACGTTCTGGGTCTGGATCGAAATCATCACACAGCTCGAGTCCCCTGCGTCCGTCTACTCAACAGGCGGCAGATCGCAGGTATGATGTTGTTGAGGCGAGGCATCCAAGTGATTGGGCATTCCCCCCTGTAGAATGCACCGTATTTCCTTTATTGGACTATATCATTTATCAACTTCAGATGCGGGGCAGCCATAAAAAATCCTTGTTGCGTAAATAAAGTCCCGTGGACTGAAAGCGTTTTATGATGTCGAGACGAAGGCTGATGGTGCTAGATCGCGTGAAATTTGCGTTCGGGTCTTCCTCTGGCCTTACCTAGAGCCCTACTTTCAGGGGGCTAGCCAGCTGACCGGTTAAGCCTGGCCACATGAAGGGTAATTAGCTGGGTGAGTTAGGTACGCTAACGCCATGAGGTATGCCATCGACTGGGAGCCGTGGCTCAGTAATCATGGTTAAGGAGTCGAGTCCTGGCTCACCTCGTGCGGATACGCCTTAAAATGGGTAGGCAGAATTTGTCCCCTGTGCGCTCACTGCCCAATCAGGAATGTGGAGGCTGGGATGGAGTGTAAGTTTGTTAGGCCTTTGCTTCCGAGCTCAGGTATTGGGGCGGCACGACGTGAAATGTTACTTCACCCCTCTCTCGGGCCGTGTGGCAGTAGTGTAAGCCCCGCGCCGTAGGGCCAAGACATCTGGTAAGCCGAGTGTGGTCCTTTTGCGCAGAGACTTCGGAAAGAGACATGATGATACGCCGCATAATGCGACCCTAGGTGAGGCGCGAGACTGGAAGGAGCAGCTCTTCAGGCATGAGACCCAGAGGGGGGAGAAACTCGGTCAACCCCCCTCCTCACTTTACTCGACAAAATTGCGCCGTGGTTGCAGGTTATTGATGATATGTGCGCTCAGTTCGGGTCCACTTTCGGTCGCTTTGTTTCTGGCTTCGCTTTTGGCTCTCAGCGAGGTGTTCGTGCTGTGCCTCTCAATGACGTGTTCATGCAAGGTGTTTGCGCCTTTGCTCGCCTCACGTGTGTGTGCGGCACAATTGCATGTTGTAGACCACCCCCTTTTTTGAACGTCAGCAAAACAGCTATAAGAAGGAGCGTTTTCTCACCTCCGAATTATGATGCCTTCGCTTGTTATCAAGACAGATCTCAAGCTCCATTGAATTCAATTCTTCAAACACGCAACGGTTTATCCAATCACTCAACCACATCCTTGCCAAACATGCAGCTTACACACGTTGTCGTGGCCGCTGTTGGGCTCTTTTCCTCTGCCTGGGCTTCTCCCATCCAGGCTGATCATCAGCTCCAAGCCCGCCAGCATAGCGCTACCAGTGCTACGGTCACTAATTTCAGCGTGACACACAATGAAACTCATGTCAAGTAAGATTCTTTCCCACAGCTTAATCTCTCTTCTACTTTTCTTGTTCCCTTTTTTTTTTTCTAAAAAAAAAAAAGAAGGAAAAGGAAGATAACTCACAGTACATTCTAGCTACGCCGCTACAATACAAGTCAACCCCGGACACCCAGCCCTCGACTTCACCCACGCCACCGTTGGAACTACTCCTCCGGCCAACAGCGGTTTTTGGTCCAATTCGCCCCAGGATACGGCTCTACTGTTCCGCTTCAACCGGTTCCCTACCAATGGCCAGTACCGTCTCGTTCTGACCGACACGCATGGAGCTTCCGCTATCAGTCTCTCGTTGGTTACGCTAGGCAGCGACTGGGCTGGCTCTGGAAACGTCATCTACACCGGTCCCACGACGTTTACTCTGGAGTAAGCAATGAAGCTTCTGTATCTCTAGCCATGAAGTAAGCGTAGAGTACGGGCGGGAGGAAGGCTTCATAGGAAATAGCTTGTGAAAATGTGTGGGAAAAATCCACGACCCCTCAAAAAAACCTCCCAGAGGGGGTACTTTGCATCCTCTTCTGCAGGTCTTTGTGACTTCTTTTTTTCTTCTAGTCAAGTTTAGGTAGAATTTTGATGAAAAAAAGCGTCACTTCCCTTGCTCTGGTTAATAGCTTCTAGTCAGTTTTGCTCGTGCACATTATAAGCCCGACTCCCACCTCAGCGCCCACTGATATACCCCATTTGACAACGCCTTGTTTGGTACCGTCGATCGTCATCTTGAAGGGAGGTCTGCTGATGAGGGAGACAATGAAACGCATCGTGCTCGCTAGCAGCTAATCGATACGTGGTCTCGGTTGTTCGGATTGCTTTGGGAATAGAAACCGTCTTGCTGCGCGAAGCCCATCCATGGGAATGCGAGGCCGAGGTGGTGCTCGGGAGGTACGTATAGGATTAAGGCGTGGGGTTCGTTAAGGTCCAGTCAACGTGAGTAGTCAGGTCAGTGTTTACACTAACACCACCCAAGCCGGCCTTAGGGGTACGATTCGGCGCATCTTTGTCGAAGATTAGGAGGCTTACTTTACTACGGGAGGAACAGCCGCAGCGTACGACAAAGCCAATAGTGGCAATTATGGTAATAGCGCTAAGAGAGAATCTTATTTAAAGAACAGTTAAAATATAAAATTAGAGAGTTAAATGAAGGGGAGCTAGAGGTGATCCTGGGTCAAATCTTACGATTTTAACACAGGTGTGGGAATATATCTTCTGATAAGGACGGCAAGCTGACATTAGGGCAGCAGAAGCCATGTCAACTACGCTACTGCGACTGCCCGTATAGCGTAAGTAAGCGTTAGGTTTACTAGTCTTAGTATATTCGAGCACGGTAGCCTAAAATAATAAAATAAATGGTTCTGCTAGTGAAGAATTCAAAATCCCCTACATGCTGCCCTTCGCATCAAGCCAGATATTATCACCATAGCAACATCGAAACCCACAATCTTTGCCGCGATGGCCCTCCCTCTAATATGCGCCGACGAGAAAACAACCTCATAACGAATACCCTGAAAAGCAGAAGTCCAACCCAGTCGCTCATGAATACCATATTGTCACACCACCGCCCCCCAAAAAAAACCCCCAATCAAGCCGAGGCATTCTCAACCTTGTTCTGCACCGCAAATAAATCAAGAACACCGAGCGGCTTAGCAGAGCGCGTGAAGCCCTCATCAAAAGGTAACCTCTTGTGCTCAAACAGCGTCTTGACCCACTCCGTTCTAGCCTCGCCGTCTAACCCTCTCCCAAACATAAGCTAATACAAGGCCGTCTCGATAAAGCAGAAGCGGATGTCTTCCTTGTTCATGTGGAAATCTAGGTTAGCCGACTGCGCAGCGGCGAGCCGGTTCTTGCGAACCTGCGCCGATAGGTCGATGGAGATAGTTTCGACCGTGAGCTGGGACGTTGTGACTGCCCAGAGTTCGGGAGAGAAGGTGTGGTTGTCGCCAGAGTGGATGTCATGCCTGCTAAGGCTGCCGTCGTGCTCGATGACTGTTTAAGGTGAGTATTTCTGCTACTGGATCGGAAGGGAGGTCCATACCCCCGTGCTTGCTCAAGTCAGAGAGGTGGATGGTCAGGAAGCTGCCTGTCGAGGACGCCTGCAACGCTTTCAGGCTTACGATCAGGGTGGCGTCGGGTGCGAGGTTGATGGCATCCTTGAAGCCTGTGATGAGATCGGCCAGCGACACATTCTTGCCATCGCGGGCGAGGTAGCCGTGGTTGGCGAGCGCATTGATCATGGGACACGGACTTCGACTTGCATCATGTCAGTCGAGATCCTTAGGTCTGGAAGCGGAGAAATGGAGATGCTGTGGAGCTTGGGGACGCACGATCGGTCGGAGTCGGGGCTTGCCAAGCATTGTCAACGGCTTTTTTCCCGTGGCCTGTAACGGTGCGCACAGCGTCAATTGCGCCACCGAGAACGCTGTCGACGACGGACAGCGCCTTGAACCCCAGAGTCGTCATCCTGGTGTCGATAAGTGTCAATAAGCAGCGGGTGCGTCAGGGACTGCCGTGGGACCAAATGTCGCGAGAAAGAGCGAAGTAGTGCGTGGCTCGAGGTTTCAGTCGGCAATCTGGCCCTCTTTATGTCTCATGAGACGGATATACCTGCTGACTGACATATAGGTGTGCTGATCTTGGGTCAGACAGGCACTTTACCCAACCTCATGATGCATGCACCCGATCGGTGACGCAGAGAGAGGGAAAAAATGTCCGGACTGAGGAGGAGGAGGAGATTTCAATTGGCGACTGAGTGAGAGGCTCTGGCTAGGGCCACGTCAATGGTCCATCCTCCCACTAACAGGGCGCCACCTGTCTGTCGAGCTAGCCCTGAAACGAAGCTTGGGCTTCCCGTTCCACTGGTTCTAATTGCCGGAATGTACGGAATAGGCGGCAATTATCTCAGCAGGCTCAGAGCCTGGCTCCACTCCACTCCCACCAATCGCACACCCCCAGACTTACACCGCTGAAGGGTCTCAAGACGACCTGGGTAAAAAGGCAACCTACGTCGCTAAATGAAATACCACTACTTTCAAAGCCTTGCATGCAGCCAACCACCGAGGCAAAAGTTCAACCACAGGCATAACTAGAAAGCCCTAAATCACAGCTTTGTAACCATGTACTATTTTTCACAGTGTATGTCCCGGGGAGCCCATGATCAAAAAGTATTTACAGGGGTAAAAACACCCCTCTCTAACCACCCCTTTTTGAACCCCCACTATTTACATTGCCAAGGATTATGCTCAGCAAGCCCCTATTCCTCATACCAACCATCCTCCAAATCCCACGGCGCACTATCCGGGGCTGTGGTAAGCCCCAGATAGTTATTCTCCTCCTTATACGTCCCCTGCACCAACAGTAATGGACTACACTCCTTCACCTTGCCACCCGTCACCGTATACATGACATCCTCGCTCTTCAACGTCTCCGTTCCCGTCTCAGGATCGCTCACCAAAAAGATCTTACTCCCCAAGCTCGCCTCCTCATACTCGCACACGACCAGGTAAAACACATCCTGGTGCGGATCAACAGCCAGGTAAAAGTACGAGCCGTCCTCGTACGATCCGTCGGCGCTGTAGGGCGCGAAGCCGACGACGACGCCCGTCGCAGGGATGTCGGCTTCGTCTTCGACGCGGAGGCGCGAGACGCCCAGCACGCTCATAGTATTGTTGTAGTAGTGGGCGACGCGCTGGGCGCCGTCCGACACCAGCACGTCGTCCTTGGTCGCCCAGAGCTCGGAGCAGTCCGGGCTGTCGGGGCCGCCGACGGCGAGGGGGTAGAGGTTGCCGTTGGAGCAGGAGACGACCATCATGCTGACTTCGGCGTCGACGAGGGTGGAGTATTCGTACCCGCGCGTGTCGTTGTAGGGGCGGTTGGGGAGGGGTTGCGAGGTGTAGGCGAGCTCGGGGGAGGAGTTGGCGGGGGGTTTGATCTTGGAGGTGATGTCGAGGACTTTGGAGGAAGCGGGGGTGCCTGAGCCTGTTGGGGAGGTGCTGCTGGCCGAGGCGGATGAGGTGGGTGAGGTCGAGACGGAGGATGCAGCAGCTGGGAGGGAAGAGACCGCACGGCGTTCGGGCTCGTTTCCTGGCGGCGTCTCTGGCGTCTCTGGATCCCCGGGCGTCTCTAGAGTCTCTGGATTCCCGGACGTTTCGGGCACGCCTAGCAGTTTGATGCAACCTCGGGCGAGGACCTTATCCAGGGTGTCGAGAAGCGGGATCTGCTGCGTGCCAAAGATGTCGATGTACAACCTGTTGCGCCAGCTGAGCTGGGTCGAGATGCCCTTGCACCCACCCTTCTCGGTGAAGCCACCCGTCAACTTGCCGCCCTCGCCCTCACCAATGGTCGCGGCCACCTGGGCAAGGCCCTTGATGGACGGCTCGTCGATGATGCCGACCGACTTATCAAAGGTCGAAATCTGCAGACCGCACTTGATTCCAATGGGCAGAGCCAGAGATGCCGACAGCGAGAGCTCACCCTCGGCCTCGAAAACAGGCTTGAAGTAGGGATCCCATCCCTGCTTGCTGCTCTGGGACGGGTTGACAAAGTCGATCTTAACCTGAGCATTCTGCAAGCCCATCTCGGCGCCGGCAAGCATCTTTCCCTTAGCCGCCGCCTCGAGATTCACACGCGTGCCAACTGAGATGCGCGGGCCGATGGTCACGACACCGTAGGTAAGGCCGGGCAATCCGACATTAAACAGGTCCGACTTGAACTCCTTCGAGTACGTCATCTGGGCGTCGATGCCGAGCTTGAAGACGAACTGGATGTCAGTGTTGACTTCGACAACACCCTCAAGCCAGTTGCTGCCACCGACGCCAATCGGCGTCCATTTGGCCCGGCCGGCCAGCTTGGCTGATCCCGAGACGCCGCAGCCAACGCAAAAGATGTTCATGTACGAGTTGAGAGCCTTGTTGCTGTTGGGCTCCTGGGTGCCAAACGCCTTGAGGAGGATCGAGTCCTCGCCCCAGGGAGACGTAACCTGCTTGACGTTGGGGTCCTTAAGCTTCTTGTCTTCGGGGTTGCTCGAGGCTGGGTTCGGGATCTTCCACGAGACATCCTTGTTCACGCTGCCGCTGATGGAAAGCGTGTTCTGGACGGCCTTGTATGTGCTGACGACGGGTTTGATGACCTTGTTTTTGACCCAGCTGCAAACGCTGCATCGCCGGCGGAGAGCAAAGTCGTCGTAGCTTGCGGCGTCATTGGGAACGGCACTGAAGTCGAGGCCGGGGGCGATGCCGGTGATAAAGGACAGGTACTCCTGGCTCATGGCCTCCCAACCCAGGCCCACGTCGAGGTCGCTGTCGAAGAGGTCCCCGAAGCAGGCCGTGGGGAGATGGTACTTTTCGTCGACGGGTGGGACGCATCCGCCCTTGGGTGCAGCGAAATTGGCATCGTCGGTGGCCGATGGGGATGCCGAGTCCGAGGAAGCGGTGGATGACGACGCGGCGGAGCCGGGTTGAGAAGACGTCACCGGCGATGGCACACCGCTGCTAGCGGGGATGGCCGAGGAGGCAGAAGAATGGCCAATGTCTGAAGCGGAAGAAGGGATAGAACTAGCCGACGAATCACCAGGCCGGGAGATGCTTGATGCCGGGGTCGAAGATGCTCCCCCAGGGCCGGATGAGGACCCAGTCCAGCTGAATGACGGACCAGGGGTCGAAGTGCTAGTCGTGATAGAGGAGGATGGCTTCGGCCCGCCGTCTTGGCCGCCGTGCTTGGGGATCCACCAACCCCATTCCGTCTCACCACGGTCGATGATCTCGTCGGGGTGGCAAGGCTTGCCGTGGGCGGTGACAGAGCTTCCTCCACCATTCCAGCCCTTGAAGTCCAACGACGAGATCTTGAAGTAGCATCGATCGCCTTTGTCGTAGTCACCGCAGCCCTCGACATAGGCGATGAGGATGACCTCTTCCTCGGCCACCCAAGTGTTGCGCGCGTAGTCATAGGCCTCGCGCGTGAGGAACTTGATGACCAAACCGCCCGCCGTGGTGTACTCGACCACGGTGGTGTGGTCGCAATGATCAAGGTTGACCGACGGTGTTTTGAAGAAGTAAGTGAGGTGGGCGAAGTGTCCGGATTGGCTGGGGTCCGTGACGCCGTAGTACATGTCCGAGCCCTTTCCGACCGGGATCGGAATCACGTTCTCGGCCGGCCGGGTGTCGCAGCTCCAGTGCACGCTGGGAGGGAGGGTTTCGATCGGGCCATCGTGGTGGAAAGCAGTCGGCGAGGGCCTGGGATGTCCGACGGGGCCGGCCGGACCTTTGTCCCAAGGGGGAGCTCCGCACTCGGTCGGCGCGGCAGGGCATGCTCCGGCGTCGTTCGCGTAGACAATGACCACCTCGAAGCCCTTGGGGACGGGTGCTTCGATGGAAGAATTATCGGGCGGCGAAGGATGGCCATCGAGCGCCGGGGCGCCAAGGACAAGACCGGCAACGCCCAAAAGGGCTGTTGCGGCCTTCAAAATCATTGAAAATGACAGACTTGGGTCAGTGTTTGGGTAAGGAAAAGAAAGAACGAACAGGCACAAAGATGCCAAAAAAGCCAAAAAGAGTGACGCAGACCGAGATCCTAGGGAAAGGAGCAACGAAGCTGAAAGCGCCTAGCCATCATTTTAATCATGAGTATCGAGCTGCGCGGCCCGTTCGGGTTCGTTTTCAAATTTCGGACCCCGAGATGGCATTGTTGTTTTGCCTGTCTTGTTGAGACTTTGCCTCAATATTGATAGCTCCAGACCATGCCAGTGCGTCAATAGTCGCGGGTGTGGCTGGCTAGTGCCGAGCTCAATCGCCACGACAAGTCTAGCCCCGGCGTCAGTGGAGGTCTGGACTCTGAAAGGTCTGGATTCCAAAACGCCCCTGCTTGTCTTTTTTTTTCTCCGCCGCAAGGGGTCAATGGGTCAATGCGCTTCAGCTGGGGAATCGCGCACGCGAAAATCGCCATGGTCAAGACTGACGAGGTGGCTCAATTGATGTTTGAAGCACTTATTTGCAACCGAATAGAACGTTGAGGCAACAATTACCAATTGCAACAGCTAGGTAGTTCGTTATGTTGTGGTGTCCCGGTGTGTCCAATGGCAGGGGCGTGACATTTTCTCAGGCTTGGCAGTCAGCGCTGCAGCAGTGACGTGGTGCCGATGGGCACTTTGGCGGTCGGGCGTTCTGGCTTGCATTTTACAAATTTCTTTTTTCAAGATTGGGCATTCGGGCGAGCAAGCAACAACAGCGCCAGTCGTGGCGGGTTACGTCCGGCTTGTGATGCCCAGAAGGACCCCAAGGATGTTGCGGACCAGAACATGGCTGCGGCTCAGCGATGCGGCACGATTGAGACAGAATGGACGAGCTTTGGAGATTTTGGCGCTCTGCTGCCTTGGCCGCAATACGACCAGCATAAAGCATTCATTAGACATCGCAGGGAATCTGGGAGAACCTTCTCAAGGTTTTGGATGTTTCTTTGTTTTTCATATTCTAGTGTGAGACTTGGACAAAGAAAGCATTGGCCTTTGGCATCAGTCTGCATGGGAGAACGGTTGAGGTAGGTGGACTTAATTCCAACCCCGACAGACCACCACCAGACCAACGAGGTTTGCCCCTGACACAAACATGAGGCATCTCACACAAACTCGTCACCTACAACGGAAAACACAACACAAGTCAGAAAACTGAGAACAGCTTTGGGGATAGAATTAAGTGTATCTTTGTCGCAAGGGAAGATTCCCTCGAAATTACAGTACCTCGCGAGGCAGTCGACATTTTTGAGCGGGATATCAAAGGCCGGCTCAGCAGGGACCTCGAGGAAGCTCTTGGCCACGCCCAGGGCTTCTATATCCAGCCGTACAGCGCCAGACGACGTCAATCTCAGGGACGATGGAGTCGAGCTGGACGCCGGTACCAGACTCTATCTCGACATCGACAAAGATGCCGGCAAATCATCGTCCAATGGCATCCTATGCCGCGCCACCGTGACGAGGCACGAAACCGTCTTAGCGCAGAGATACTCGACTATCGGAGGAGTCATCTACATCAATGACCAATGCTACGGCATCACAACAGCACACGCCATGTTCGATCATGTCTGGGATGAAGCCAACAAGGGCTTCAGCTTCGATTCTTGTCGAACTACAGCCGCCTGGCTAGGCGCTCAGGCGCGCAGGCGCCCTGCCGAGCCAGGCTTGGCTGGAGCGCAGGGGCCTTGGATCATGTGCTCTCCCCACACATAGGGAGCTTCCATTTGTATATAACTGGGGAGTGCTTCGCACTCCCCTTTTCTACCAAATCAAGTCACTTTGCAACTGCACTTCCGCTGCTCGCGAGCCCTTCGTTCCTCAGTCAAAACGTTCCACAAGACCAGTTTTGGCCATCGATCTGTTAGAAAGAGAGGGGCTCTAGCCTCCGGCCAGAACACCACCGGTCGGAGTTTGGTGTAATACGGCTGGTCGGAGCTGAATGAAGCTGACTGGAGCTGTTCAGGGCTGATCGGTCAGCTGGGCAGAACGTACAAGTATATGGGCTCTCTGATTCGCCAGAGAGCCAACCCAAGAACTTTCACAATTAAGCATTTTGCAACCCATCATTCCCACCGAATCCAGAGTACGGTGTTTCTGACACCTCCAGCGGCTCGCAGCCCTAACTCCCCACCCTGGCGCAAGAATCCACATGTAGGGGGCAGCCAATCATCACGCTCCTATGGTTGCGCAGTAATAAGTTTTCCCTGACATTCGGGGATACAAGTGACGAGTTTCTGATAAGCATTTGTCTTTAGAGAGCTGTTGAATGGATTACCGAATGGTTCAGCTCGACGTAGCTCTCTCGGGCACGAGTTAGAAAATAAAATAGGTAACGAAACTAGTGGAAACTACCTGGGCCTCTCCATGATTGCGGTAAGAATAGGAAGATCGCAAGGCCGCAGAAAGGCGCTGTAGTGCGGCCGATTGTTGACGGGACAGCAAAATTGGTGGGGGGCGGAATTTGACGCGGGGTTCAAGAAAGGCAGTGGATGGGGTCATGCGGACACAGAAGCGGACGGCTCGCTGACCGGGGGTCCGGGACAAAGCTGCGGGCCCCTCGAGGAGATGGTCCTCGCCCATCTCCCCTCGCTGTGCACGGTGAGAAGGCCCATACTTCTTTGCACTACGTTGTTCCGGGCAGGGACGGACGTCGGCGTTAAGTATTTGACTAACCTCAGGCGGTGCAGCTACCTACCCTGCGCTGTCTTGGCCGTAAGAATTGCATTTCAATTTTCGCTGTGTTATCTCCCGCGAATATGGGACAAGTGTTAGTCGAGGAAGGAGCGCTAGGGGGATGACGAAATGGCCCCGCTGTCCGAGGGAACTTCAGGCAACTACTAGGCCTAGAAAACTTTCTCTCAATCAAGCACCATACAGTCACCGCCGGTCTTCCACGAACCGCCAGGGCAACCGTTGTTGCACAGCTCAACTCCGCATTCCCTCATCATGTCAGCAATCATGGCTCTCAAGGCAGACGTGCACGGACCATCCCGTGGGCGTCGTGCATTTGTCGGACAGCACCCGAAGGGGGTGGATGGCGAGGGGAACTCCTTCCAATCTCACCGCAGTTCTTCACCTTCATGCATCGCCAGAAAGAGACGACATGCCTCCACAAACCCGGTCAAAGGCCAGACATGCGGCGGCAAAGCGATTGCGTCGCGCCTCCAAACCCTTACGCGCGAAATCTGGGAAGCGCAGAGGAAACGCCTCAGACAACATCACTACCACAGCGAGTGGGCCCGCAACGGACCCCAGCAATGACAGAATGACGCCACACACACTCTGCGACTTATGCGCAACGACGGTATAGTGACGAGCTTAAGGTATTGAACAATAGAAGTAAAAGTGTATGCAGTTAGGTGTAGGTGCGAGATGTTGAGGGTAAAGGTTAGGTGAAGGCGGAACTCTTCGCTTTCGAAAGACGGGGACCAATTTGGCCATTTTTATGTATGGGACCAATTCTGGGCTCGCTAGTCTAAAATTAAAATAATTGTGCATACTACGGCATAGCCTTCCGGCAAGGGTTCTTAGGCTGAGCAAATCCTGAGCAAATCCTGAGCTAGGGTGAGCAATGTCATGTGGGCGATGTACGAAAGGGGAAACTTGGTGTGCCCAGATTCGTCGCACAGAACAGCATATCCGACAGCTACAAGACATCGAGGTGAGAAATAAGGGTGAGAGTTGTAGCCAGCCCAAAATCTGACGGATGTCACCTTCCAATCTGAAATGATACAGTGCAGTAGTCGTGTTTAGAAGCTTACTGAACACAGCGGGCCTAACACCTACTATGCTCGTGCGCGTGGCGTTGCAAGTCCCTGCATAGGTACCTAGATTTCATGCATGTTCCTAGTGGCCATCGAAAGCGATTCTCGGAGCTATCTGGGTATCTTTCCCCTTCGTCCGTTTCCCTCCTTTCCAATCACCCCGATCCTTTCCAATGGCCCAAATCTCTGACCACCACACTGCGTTGATACTAGCACTCTCTTGCCATATCAAGAAAATATCATGGGAAAGCAATGGCTGCAGGAGGCCACAGCATCACGTTTATCGGCACCGTCTCGCTCATAATCACAACCGCCGCCCTCTCCATCTTCTTCTTTTCCGGTTCCAACTCTAACACCCCTTCACCCTTTCTATCCTCACCCAAGCAACGGGATGATTCCGCCCCCCCGCAGCCTCCGCAATGTGGCAACACAACCACCACCGCTCGCACCCTTGGCTGCCATTTCGACCCCATGAGCTTCTCCTGGCTTCCCGCACGATGCTATTGTAACGGGTTGGTAATAAGTGGGAACTAGCAAGATGACTAACGGTTAGTCAACTTGCACATACCTTTTGGTGTAGCGGGCAGTTGTAGCAGTTCCCTGCATTAGCGTACGTAACGCCAGCCCCGTCACAGC
>Ga0247758_1001514_pt1 | contig 16781 bp, 19 predicted proteins | sample UWRJL156409C4_FD_180950 | JGI IMG/M metagenome (GOLD analysis project Ga0247758, IMG submission 180950) | Plant litter microbial communities from Arlington Agricultural Research Station in Wisconsin, United States - UWRJ-L156-409C-4 | ecosystem: Environmental > Terrestrial > Plant litter >...
CACTTTACCCCCCCCCCCCCCCCCCAAACAGCAAAACGCGCCATTTTGTTCTTCAAAGCTCCCAACGAGGAAACACCCCCTCCAAAATTTGGAATTAGGCACCGAACTGAAGTCGGCAACCGCGAGTAATTTGGGGCTGTTTTGGCGTCCCATCAGCTGCCAGAAGCGAGGACCTGGCCCCACACCGTCCAAACTTTACGAGCGCTCCGTCTTACATACGCTCGGAGCCTGACCAATGGCATTTGGCATCCACCACCTAGATCCAAGACTGTCGCGCGAGTCTTGGTCTTGCTACCACCCCGGCTGCCCAGAGCCACACCATCGGTGAGCCTTGGCAGACGCCGGAAGGATGAGTAGTCCATGTCAGCCCTACCCGATGCCTACCGCCATTGCGTGCGCCAGACGTCTTGGCCAGGATGAAACCAGCAATTGGGACCTCCTGTCAGCTTCAGCTCTGAGGCCACAATATATGACAGGATGCAGAGGGATTGCTAAGATGTGTGTATAAGGGTGCCTGCACCCCGGACCGTGAGTCTCAGGGGCTTTCCTCCTCCCTTCGCTTCCCACCGAAATTGAACGTCTTGCATTGTAGGTTGCTGTATGTCCCGGAATACCGATATTACTCACTTTAAGCACTGGACTGTGAGACAAAACACCAGATAATCCTCCCTGAAAGGCATCATGGCCCTCTCAAAACTGTCGCAAGACGACGAGCTGCATGCCAAAGACCACCCCTTCGAGCCCTTCCAGCCCAACTTCGGAGAGCACCTCGGAATCAATCTCTTCCGTCTCGTCAACAAAGTCGTCCCCTGGTACAAACTCCCCGGCTTCCTCGGCGCCTTCAATCTCGCCATCCTCCGCCTTGAGCTGCGCCAGTTCAACCTCCACGACGGATACGCCTCCCCGGTAGCCCAGGGCAACGCAACAGACACCCCTCTCCCGGATGAGCGATACCTCGGAGCGCGCCACTCTGATGGCAAGTTCAACTCGCTGGAGCGTCCGCTCATGGGCTGCACCGCGATGCGATTCGGCCGAAACTTCCCACGCGAGTTCACCGGCAAGCCCACGGAAGAGGAACTCATGACGCCCAACCCGCGCATGATCAGCGATAGGTTCATGGCGCGCAAGGAAGGGGGATTCATCCCCGCGACGACGTTGAACTTGCTTGCTGCGGCATGGATCCAATTCCAGATTCATGACTGGTTCAACCACCAGCAGGTGAGTCCCCCTCCTCTGTTTGCACCAGCAGAACTGACACCCCCCCAGAGCGACGCGAAGCTGGAGGTCCCTATTCCGCCTGAAGGCCATCCCTGGCCCCACGGCAAGATGGACCTACATCGCACCAAGCCCGACGACGTCCTCGACCAAAGCGACATGAAATGCCCTGGATACCGCAACGAAAACACCGCATGGTGGGACGGCTCGCAGATCTACGGCTCCAGCGAAGCCATCACCCAAAGCCTGCGCAGTAAGCACCCCGACGGGAAGCTGACCCTCGACGAGAGCGGGAACGAGGCCTTCCTCCCGCGCGATGCCCACGGAAACGTCCTGACGGGCTTGAACAACAACTGGTGGACTGGCATGGAGATGCTGCACACCTTGTTTGCGCGCGAGCACAACGCCATCTGCGACAAGCTGCGCGAGGAATACCCCGATATGAGCGGGTACGAACCCCTTTCCTTCCCCCCTCCCTACCCCTACTTTCTTCCCCTTCACCCTTTCCCCTCTTCCTCTGGTGGAAACCCAGCTAAGCCCCCTCCCCAGCGATCAAATCTTCGACAAGTCTCGCCTCGTCAACTGCGCCCTCATGGCCAAAATCCACACCATCGAATGGACCCCCGCGATCCTCGCCCACCCCGCCCTCCAAACCGGCATGTCCGCCAACTGGTGGGGCATCGCCGGCGAGACTCTCACGAAGCACCTCGGCCGGCTCTCCAAGACCAGCGAAATCATCAGTGGAATCCCCGGCAGTGGCGCCACGTCCGACGGCGCGCCGTACGCGCTGACTGAGGAGTTCGTCTCTGTGTATCGCATGCATTCCCTTATGCCGGATAATATCGCTTTCTTCTCTGCTGCGACCGGAGCGCACCAAACTACGCTGCCGGTGGAGTCGCTGACTTTCACGCACGCGAGGGATCCCCTGTGCCCGTCAACTGGGAATGGCGGTAAGCCCCTAACCTTCCAGGACATCTTCTACTCCTTCGGAATCAACTACCCCGGCGCCATCACCAACAACAACTACCCATCCTTCTTGCGCAACCTTCGCACCCCCGACGGCCAAACTCGTGACCTCGGCACCGTCGACATCCTCCGCGACCGGGAGCGCGGCGTCCCGCGGTACTGCGAGTTCCGCCGACTTCTGCGCCTCTCCGTGCCAAAGACCTTCCTCGAGCTAACAGGGGGGAATGAGACGCTTGCAAAGGACCTGTCTGAGGCGTATGACGGACGACTGGAGCTGGTTGACGCGCTTGTTGGGTCTCATTCCGAGCCGGTGATTCCCGGGTTTGGGTTCAGTGAGACTGCGTTTAGGGTGTTTATTCTCATGGCGTCAAGGCGGTTGAAGGCAGACCGGTTCATTGCCGGGAGCTGGGACGAGAAGACGTACACTAAGGCTGGGTTCCGGTGGGTGCAGAATACGGGGATGAAGGATGTGTTGGCGAGGCATTACCCTGAGCTGAGGGAGACGTTGGCGAGGACGAAGGGGAATGTATTCGCACCGTGGGAGAAGCTCGAGGCGTCGAGGGGGTATACCGGGGTGGAGACGAATGTGCCGGGGGTGTGAGAGGTGTAACGATGGCGGTTTGGTGTGTATTATTTCCGGGGCGAGGGATCAATCATGGCATGCTCGTTTTTTGGGCGAACCGGGTGTACGGGTAGCATTGAACTGAAATTGATGAAGTGGTGTTTCCAAACAGACAACTTGTACAACTCGCGCCCTTCGCCCTCATGTATTTCGACTGTGTGTGCAATCTAACTGGAGGGAAAGCGCAGCATCCAGTCATTTTTTCCAAAGTTCTGCATCGGCATCCATGATTCATTCGCATGGTCCGAATCTAGGCATCGTCGAGACCTTCCATCGACATCGTCTCCGGCACGAACGATCCCACGGACCGATTCCGGGGGTTGCGCGAACACATACGCTGCGGCGCATACCAACCCTGATATTCGAAGATGGTACCGAGGTACTCATCCATTTCCTCCAATACCGAATACGCGGTAGATATGCACATGTCACAAAGTTCTCTTTGGAATCTTTCTTCGAGCTTCCCGGCGGACGTCGGATTTGGCCGCGGTGTCACCGAGGAAAGCCGTTCGGCTTCAGCAAGAAGAGACGGCCGAAGGAGCAGTATTCTTAGCAAGAGTACCCTGACGTTGTTTAGCTGCAGCCACCAGATACGAGGCTGACGGAGCTCGCCTACCTAGTTCTAAAGACCCGGCCCTGATATCGAAACACCGCAGCCTGTGCTTCATTTAAACCTGTGTTATCCGCGTCGATACGGATATGAGCCGGTGCTCCCTCAATGAGATCCTCGATTCGTGAGTTGATACGGAGGATATCACTCGGGTCGGGGCCTAGGGAGGGACCTTTGCTTGTCGAATGAGCCTTGTGATTCGATCGCACTGTCTGGCGCATTGCTCGGATATCCTCGAGAATGGAAACAATCTTTACCCAATACACGCTAAAGTTCAGCCGTGAAGGTAGGTTGTCAGGCTGCTGGCCCTCTTCAGTCGCCGACAAGTGCTCATCGTCGATACCCTGCGGCAGAGGCGGAGCAGTCGCTTGCTTGTACATCATATTAGGCCGGCCAAATGCGGTCGAGAAGGTCTCGAATCGTGGTTAGCTTGTTGGGAGGAACGTGGCCCATTCTTAGACCTACTTGTCAAAGATGACAACACCAAGGTACCACACTCTCAGCCTCATCTCTCGTTCCAGTTGGCTATACGCCTTGCCTGACTGGTTGGTATGGAGTCCTAGGGCCATGGCCACGCGAAAGGCTGCGCCAATCATGATCCAACAACGATCAGCCATACTTGCGTAGTAAATTTAAAGGCTGCGTAACAAGAGGAGTTGGATGACAGACAATGGGAAGGTGTCGAGTGTCTCAATCGAGACGAGCTTCTGTGATCTCCTGTAGAACTCATTTGCCTGGTACTGCCTTCGAGACTCAGTGACTTGCTGATCTGGCAGCCGAGCGCAAGCACCATGTTCAGGGTGGCATGGAAAACGACGTCTTCGAATACGCGGTCGCCGCTGGAAATATTGTCCGGGATGACGGCCGGGTCCCATAGCCCAGCATACTCGGCCATGAATTTCGGACAATGTAGAACAGGGTAGATGGTGTGGATATGTAGCCAATACCCTTGGAGAAGCTCGTCCGCGAATTGTTGGGGAGGAAGAACAACGGACTAGCGGTCAAACTCGCTCAATGGCTGTTCCTGCATTTCCACGTGGAACCCAAAAAAGCCAGGCAATACTCCTGTCGGCAAAGAGCCTTCCTGTCTCGGCCCTGACGGTTTGGTCTCCGGGTCCACCATACTAACGGCATGGTGCATGAATGTTTTGGACGGCTCCAGATCAATCACTGTCTCGTGGTGCTGCGGCACAACAGCATCGCCCCTGTCGGTGTTGTCGGACTGCGCCTCGTGGGGATAGGCTCTTAAGTCCCTGCGAGCAACTGCAGAGTAGTGTAGGATGGTTAGGCAAAGGTTACACGAGCGGTTCATTCCGGGTGGATCGGTGTGAGGGCGGGGAAAAAAAAGACGTGTCACATACACGAATCCGGCGCTTCCAGACAGTGCGACCCGAAACTCTCCAACCGTTAGAGACGCCTGTCAAGATCAACGAGTGAGCTGGAAATAGAATTTAGGTCAGCGCTGCGATAACAAAGCCTCCGAGCTGCCGGTACGTCCGGCATCTACAACGCCAAAGGCGTCTGGATGGCGTGCTGGCAGATCATACAGTGCAGAAGATGCCGGCATCACACTGTCTTGCCACTAACACCTCTCGTCCCACCCTCTCAAGACACAAGCAGTGCACACTGGCTTGCGGCCATCGCAGCCCGTCTTCCGTACGCGACATGGATTACATGCCAGACGTACCTTTCGGTGCCGTTGCGTGGGGTGTACGCTCTCTAAAACAAACGGGCTGTTGAGGTCTTGTTCCTGTATTTCCAGCAGTTTATGTAACGATAACACTTCCGAGCAGGCCTGATATCCGAGTCGCTTTGAAGGAATGGGCTGTCCGCGATCCCCGATCGAGAGTTCCGTGACGTCCCCAACCTTCGCCAAGTCCGTGCCGCAGGGGCCTATATCGCGACGGATTAGCTAATCGGGTTGCTCCGACAGCTCCGAAGCTCCCCGACGTCCCAAAGGTTCAAGGTGGACGGAGATTGGCCACGATAGTGACGCTTGCACCCTGTTTCCCTCTTCCTGTGTGTTGGGAGCGGCCAGTGACGGGTGCTGTTCGGGAGTGGCACATCTCTTCGAATCCGAGGAGAAATCTGTGAAGCGAAACATGTGCCACCCATCTGGATCGCCCAGGGCGTCGAAGATCAAATCGTACGTTCGTAAACACGAGTTGGGGTTGGCCGCAGTGCCCTACTAGCGTTCCCAACGACAGGTTTCCAAATCGGCGTCGGACGAGTCAGTCGACGCAGTCTAAGCGGCTCATCCAGAAATGCCCTTGTTGTACACAATCACGTCGGGCGGTATGGTTTCGACATCAATTAGAGCATTCCGGAGGAATAGTGCAAGAGGGTGCAGAGTTCGTGGACAGGTATTGGTAATGCAAATGGTGCCGGCCGAGGGGTTGACGGCGGACAAGCACGAGGTGCGCAGAGACTTCGATTGGATCTATGCACGCACTGGACAAATGCCCTAGCCCTCGAGTGCAGTGGGTGAAGGGCAGGTGGCGGGTTAGTGATAATCTCGCGATGGGCAGCGCCTTCTCAGACCTGTCGGAGGAAGCCCAAGCAACTGGCACCGATCGGAAAAGCGCATGGGAAAGAACGGCGGCCCCACGGCAGTCTTCTGCTCGAGCATCCTACAGAGTTTTTTGCTGCGCAAGCAATGCCACGAACTCGTCAATGCGCTTCTTGCGCGTCTCCGCCTTCTTTGCCATTTCTATCCTCCACAGGAATGAGAAGCGCTTTGTCTTCCCTAGTGTCTCAAAGAAGTTCTTGGCCCTCTTGTTGCGACTCAGCGCTGCCTCGAAATCCTTGGGCGCCACGATCGTGCGTGATCCCGCATAGGCCTTGTCCCATCGCCCGTCTGCCTTCGCTCTGTCGACCTCGGCATGCCCCGGAGACCGCATCCGTCCTGCCGCCACCAGCGCCGCGACCTTCTCGACATTCCGCTTCGACCAGATGCTGCTTTTCCGACGCGGCGTGAATCTCTGGAGAAAATGGCTCTCGTCGTGGGTCTTTCTCTGTCCGTCAATCCACCCGAAGCACAATGCCGTGTCGACTGCCTCGTCGTATGTTACCGACGGAACCGCGCATCCCTTTTTGCTGATCTTCAGCAACACACCGGTCGTCTCGGTCGCGTAGTTGGTCTCCAGCCAGTTCTCCCATGCCTGCATGTCCTCGAACAAATGGATCGGCAGCGAGGAGGAGGGCGTTGGCGATGCGACTGCTGTTGTTGCTACCTGCAGTGCTTTGGACGCCGATCGAGTCGTTCTTGACATGATGCCGAAGACGCGTCGCGTCACGCGTCGCGATTGGACCGTGGCGGTTATCGGCGCGTCGGCAAAGCGAGCGGTGCTGTCCTCGGGCCAGGTCTGAAGAGTGTATGGGAAGCGACACGCGAAGAATAATGGAATTATGGCCGCCGTCAAATTGCGCTGCTCCCAGAAGGATCAGAATGATCCATGATCATGTCTCGGGTCATCTCAGGTCCGACCAGCTTTCGCGCGGCCTGCATTACGCCAAGAGGTCAGTTATCAGGGTTAGGGTCCCCCTCGGTGTTGTTATCGGCGAGGTGCTGACTCCCGTCGATGTTGAGACTGGACCGAACAATATCTTCTTCGTGAACGTGTCAAAAGATATGGGTGAGCACAGAGCCACCATCGCTGGACACGGCGCACCTCGACCAGTTACCGATGTTCATTGATTGTTCGAACCCAACAACTGGTGCCGCCAGGAACGCACTGAGGGCACAGAGAGCGGCCAGCCTTGTCAAAGCGCTCCGGGAAACTCGAAATCAGGTTCTTTCGTGTACAGCATCGCAACTGAGAACTTCAACGGCAAGGATGTGGTGGGACCGTACCCAGCCGCAGGAGCTGGCAAGCTTGCATGTTACCATAGCCGCCCCGCATCACGCCTTCGCGGCACTAGCATCGAGTCTCGCGATTACTCTTCATCGGAATCTGCATTTGTCATCGTTTCATGCTAGTTTCCCCGGTACTTCGCAATACGTTGACATCTTATAACTTCCGAAACTTCCGTCCCAACCCCTCCACAGCATTTCGGCAGCAACAACTCCATTTACCAGTCAACTGTGCCTGCCCACTCGGCGAATCAACAGCGATGTCAGACCCAACTCCCAAGAAGCTGCACCTCACGGCTTTCATGAGGCCGGTGAGCCTGCATTCAGGCGCGTGGCGTTACCCCGGCGCATACCCAGATGCCAACTTCAACCTCGCACACCTCAAGTCCTTCATCACCAAGCTTGAGGCCGCCAAATTCGATGCATTTTTCATGGCGGATCACTTAGCCGTGCTGAATATGCCGGTTGAGGCTCTCCGGCGTAGCCATACAGTCACATCATTCGAGCCATTCACTCTGCTTTCCGCACTGTCAGTGGTGACGGACAAGATTGGCCTTGCAGCGACAGCCTCAACGACATATGACGAGCCATACCATATTGCTCGGCGCTTCGCCTCGCTGGATCACCTCAGCAATGGCCGCGCCGCGTGGAATATCGTGACAACCGCGAACCCAGACGCCGCCAAGAACTTCGGACTGGACGAACATGTGGAACACAGCGACCGCTACAAGCGAGCTCGCGAGTTCTACGACGTGGTCACCGGTCTATGGGACAGTTTTGCCGACGATGCTTTCATCCGTGATAGGGAGAGTGGTATTTTCTTTGACCCCGAAAAGATGCATGTTCTCGGCCATAAAGGCGACGATCTCAAGGTCAGAGGACCTCTCAACATCGCCCGCCCCGTGCAAGGCTGGCCTGTTATCGTTCAGGCGGGACAGTCTGAGCCGGGAAAGCAACTTGCGGCGGAAACTGCCGAGGTGGTGTTTTGCTCGCCGCGGGATCTGTCCTTGGCGAAGGACTTATACGCGGATATCAAAGGGCGGGCTGTCGTCGCGGGCCGCAACAAGGACCACGTCAAGATTCTTCCCGCCGCGCTTGTCGTTGTCGGTGACACGGTCGAGGAAGCGAAGGCTAAGCGTCTGGAGCTGGACACATTTGTCCACTACGACAGTGCCATTGCGTCTTTGTCTATCTCCCTGGGGCTAGACGCGTCCAAATTTGATCCGGATGGACCGCTTCCTACGGATCTTCCGGATACCAACGCCAGCAAGAGTAGCCGGGCCGGCGTGGTGAAGCTTGCCGCAGATGAGGGTCTCACAGTTCGTCAACTGGCTCAACGTTACGGCGGTTACTCGGGTCTGGCTTTCATAGGCACACCTGGAACTATTGCGGATGAAATGGCCATATGGTTGGAACAAGAGGGCGCAGACGGATTCACGATCACCTTTCCATTTGTTCCGCAAGGTTTGGACGATGTCACTCAAAAGTTGGTGCCCGAGTTGCAGCGGCGCGGCCTCTTTAGGGAAGATTACGAGGGCACAACGCTAAGGGAACATCTTGGCTTGCCGAGACCGAAGAACCAATTCTTTTCTTAAGTACATCATTTCGAGCGGATAACTCAACACGAGAAAGTCGCTCATCCACTAGTACTCACAACATTAAAGACCCCATTCAGAACTATCCCCCGCGAGTCCCCTTTGAAGATCTTCGGAGTGCAAATATTCCCCGAGATCTCTTCGCCATTGCACTTGACCGTTCCTGCCGTTACAACTGTCAGCATCAGGTTCGGCAGCGGTTCTCGATGTCCTCGCCTTACCTGACACACAGTCAAGATATGTCGTAAAAGCAGCGAAGCCGTTCGTCTGTGTGCCAGCAAGCAGCTCCGTCTCATTCTCAACGCTTTCGTTCAACTCCAAGCCGGTGTCCATCAACTTCGCGTCGTCGAAGCTAAGGCCCATGGTGTTAGACGACAACTCAATCCGCGGTTTAGTCACGAGGATGCAACTCGGCGCAGTGATCCCTCGAACAAGGGCTTGTGTCCGATTGGAGGTAGTGGTGTATCTCTCCCGTGTTGTTTTCCAAGAACCGGTATCGCAGCTCTGCTTGACTTTTAGTCCTCTTGCCGCGACGTCTGGCTCACGCTGTTGGATATCGAATTCTCCGGGATGGCTGATGCGTCCAGTGTGGCCGAGCTGGGCACCAGCCACGAGCGCGGCGGCCGAGGCGAGGACAAGAACAAGCATACTTCGCATCATAATTGCAGAGGGGTTGTGGTTTGCGAAAACTAGAGTGGATCGTCGACTACCAAGAAGAGATCAATTTGGATCTGGCCGGTATTGTCAATGGCAACTTGGCTGGGAGGCTCAATCTCACCAAAGCAAACCCCACCTTAGGAAGTATGGTTGGCAATATTGCCCTCCTCAAATCTGAGCCCTGGCAGCCTGCCCCCAGCCGGGGAAAGTCAGCCGCGGGTCTTCGCCACTTCATCTTTCCAGAGACGGCCGAGTTCAGGGCAGAGGTATGTGGCCGTTTTAGTGGAGAATGTTCATTTCCCCGACAAGGCGCTGCGCTGCCCGAGTACCTCGCATGTATCTGGGACTCTGCCTGAAGTCCGGTTCATATCAAAGCTGTCGTACATTAACGAAGAGGCATATCGAAACAGCAAGCCCCTCACTATGGTGTGTTTTTCGGTTGCGAAACTCACGCTTAGGGCGGGCTCGTTTCCATGTTTTGACTGCCCGGTCGTCCAAAATGGTGTCGCCGAGGCCATCGCCATGCCAAGGATGGATGGGGCAGCCCGCCAGACCTTCGCCGACCCTCTTGTTGTCCCCGGTTTCGACGCAATACCCGAGGTCATGGTGCTGATGTCAACCATGAGCTCGACCAACCCCCCCCTCCCCCTTTGGAATAACCTGGATGGCTACATCCGCGACATGACTATCCTCGCCTACCAATCTACCTGGAATGCCATGACAGACATCTTTCAAGCCAGAGACGGTGCTGTCGCCGAGGTGTTTCCTCCCGAATATATGATCAAAATCCAGCTTGAGCCGGTTTGGTTCATCGCATGGCTCTCTGTCCTGTTCACGGGGGTCGTTGCGGGTCTCTTGCTTATCTGTGTCTCCCTCAACTACGATGCCGCGGCGGCGGTTCGCGATCCGGCGCTTGCGGCTCTGCGGCTTGACCCTTCCAACGGTCTTGACCACGTCCCGAGCCTTTGCGCCGCCACCGAGCTCTCTGCGTCTGACAAAAAGGTTGTCATTAGATTTGCGAGGGGCAATAACCCGGACGAGGACAGTCACGGCCATGACATGACCAGTCTGTGTCAGTTTCGGCTTTTGGAAGCTCAGGGCGGAAATGACGAAGACCAGATGCTGTTGGACGACTTGGATAGCAGGACACGATGAGAGATTACCAGAACGCATTTTCGTCTATCTTCTTCGTTGGGTACTCGAGCTGCGACACACTGGCCAGGGGATTTGTCATCATCCACAGGGGCATCATGATAGGTGAGGCCACGCGGCACAACAATACGCCAGCCCCAAGGATAAGATCTTCCAGCACAGACAAGGCAGCAACTATCTTTTGGTTCATCTGTAAGGTAGATTTTGGATTTGTCTAGTTTCACATAGACATGTATACCACACTTCGGAGGCAGCTCATCTGGCTTTCCAGTGCTTTTCTTACTGCCAACCACCACACCAGCTACATCCAAGCCTACACCACAAACTTCGCTCTCGGTTCCTTCCGTCGACACCTCAGCGGTCCCTCCATCGACGTCATCATCGAATGGAACAACCACCTCGGCACCGACACCGACGCAAATCAACTCGCCCTCCCCCGCACCAAACTCATCGCCTCGCAGCTCGCCTCCGCCAACAAACCCCCCTCCTTCCGAACACTCGACTGCGTAGGCTAGTTCCTAGAGGAGCCCCGCCGCCGTTGCGGACTTCTCTTCCGAATCCCATCCTCCCCCTCAACACCAAACCCCCAACCCGACTCCCGACTCCGTCTCGTCTCCCTCGCCCAGCTCCTCCGCCCCACAAGCAAAACCAAGCCCTTCCTCGCCGATCGCGTTCAACTAGGATTCCTCCTCTCTTACTTAATGTTCGAACTTCACCTCTCCCATTGGCTGCACAAGAGCTTTACCGCCTCCAACATCCTCTTCTTCGTCGTCCAGGACCACAAGGCCAAGAGACTGGATGCACCGCGTCGACCTCACCCAGCCGTACGTAGCGTCATTTGGGACTGCGCACCCAGGCTCGTCATTCTACCAGTCCGAGCCGGCGTGCAAGGTCATGGCCGTCGAGGCGGAGTATCGCCATCCGGCCTATGTGGCGGGGACTCGTCTCGTGCAGGCGCAGGGAGAGGCTGCCGCTGGGAATGGGAGGGTGCTGCAGCCGAGATATCATCGGGCGTTTGATGTGTATAGTCTGGGGTGTGTGTTGCTGGGGGTGTTTACGTGGACGACGTTGAGGAGTATGGGGCGCGGGTGGGAAGAGGCGCCGCAGGTGTGGCGGGAGGACTTGGTGAGGGTGGCAAGGAGGAATGTGCCGTTTATGGCGGGGTCGGTGGTGATGGAGATTGTGGCTAGATGTTTGGACGTGGGCGTGGATTTGGATGGGGAGGGGAACGGGGATTTGGAGGGGTTTTGTTGGGATGTGTTGGAGAGGTTGGATAAGGTGCGGGTATAGGCAGGGAGACCTTGAGAAGCATTTATTGACAGCATATTATAAACTTGGGTACATGTCCCACATCGAACTTCATCTTCCTGAAGCAGCACCCCATTTTCCTTCAAATTCATCCAAAACCGCTTGCGCAGCCGCCACGCGGGCTGCTTTTGAGATATTCTCCCCGCCCATTGCCAGGGCTTCGACTGATGTTGGTTCCTCCCTTAGGTACTGCAGAAATGTTGCTGAATGTTCTGGGCTCCGATGCCTGGGGCTAGTCAGCGCCTGTTGTCGGCTTCCTTCAGGGGTTGTGCGGGATCCAATCAGAATGTCCTGCACACCTCCAGCTGAAGAACTTGGTAATGTGGGGAACTTACCGCGTATTTTTGCCTAACGGGGAGTACCTCAAATGGGTGAGGGCTTTGTCGAAGCAGCAAGTTGGCATGGTGAAATCTGTTACTGGCTGGATCAATGATCTTGGCATGCTGCATTGGTGATGGAATTGAGAATCAACACGAATTGGAAGGACAAAAATGTGAGCGATTTGGGCCAAATTATATATTCTAGTCGATTTATTTACTTCAACTTTTTTTCCGTTTCGCACATCGACATTGAGTTTTGCAGCAGCAATTGAGGTGAGTTGCGATGGTGAGCTTTCTTGCTTCGAGCAGAGCGATGTGGGGCTGTTTCGGTTTGCCGTGGGAGCACCACCCCGTCCTGCGCAATTGCGCATAACGCGCCTGCCGTGAGCGAGGCGTCACGTGAATTATACCGCAATCTCCAGAAATTTGCTCAGAGCCTCGCGCTGACAATCGGTCATCACGAGCCCGTCCCAGCATCAACATTCAACGTAACCAAGCCACCCGATATGGAGCCAGATAAGCTCGACAACCTCGCTTCCGGCCTGCCGGCTGGCGACGCAGAGTCCGAAAGCACAGCGGAAGCTCTAAGCTCTGGCTTCGTTATTTCCGCACCAGTCTTGGCAAGACTTGACGCAGAACCTGAACAGCACGCTATCGCTATGAAGAGTGATTTGCTCTCTGGCGACCGACCCGAGGACTCCTCTGAATCCCCGTGGCAATGGTTCCCGTCTTCTCCAGTAAATTTTGCACACTCCGATGGTTTCGGCGTGTATGACACCAATGACTTCCCCCTGTTTCCGCAATCGAATGGCATGGAGTTATTCACCCCGATTCAAGTTGTATCAGGAAAGTCCCACTCCAGAGATTCCAGCGTTGATGTAACGGGCCCGGAGGACTACGAACAAGCCTTCGACTGCAGTGAATGCTCCATAGTGTTCGGCACACAGGACGAGCTCAGTTCACACGATGCGATGAAGCACCCCGGGTCTAACTTGAACGCCTGGGCCTATCGTCCCTTTTTCCCCGCCACGAAATCTCCGGCTTGCGGGCTGTTCGAGGCACGTAATCAAAGCTACATAAGGTTAGAAATCATGAATGAGTATGCTAACCGTTCATTCTATTCAGTCTTATGATCACTACGAGGGATTCGAAATGGACAGCCCCGGCTTCGAAATAAAGGCCGAACCCCTGACTGACTCTAGCATCGACAAGTTAAAAAGCTTCGCCAACGATTGCAGCGATTCGACGGGCGATCCCGTAGCAGAAACACAGCAATCAAAGGGCGCTTCTACCCAGGCCATGACCTCTCGTATCTCCACGCCGCCGCCATTGGAAGTTGAGCAAATACTAGGAGATCGACTGAAGGGACCACCACTATCAGAAACACCGCGTAGTGACACGAGCTCGTCGGTAACCGAAAGCTACTTGGACGAGAGAAAGGCAAAGATTGTTAACGAAATCGTCCTGTTTGTGACGAGCAAGATAAAACTGGGATTTGCCCTGGCTAGGAACAATGGGTCCGAGGCTCCTCCATCACAGGGGAATGGCGAGACATCGGGACTGTCTAATTCGTTGCCACAGGCGATGCCTAAGATCTCAACAAACAGCAAGAAGCGGAAGATTGCTGACAGGGATGCCGAAAATACCGACGAAGAAGATGATACAAGCAAGAAGAGGGGGAAGAAAGCCGTCGGCGTCAAAGAACAGGATGAAGCATACGCCTGTCCGTACTTCAAGTACAATCCGGCAATGTACAAGAGCGCACGTAACTGTCCCGGGCCAGGATGGCCAAATACCCACCGAGTGAAGTAAGTTGATACCTGACCGTTTCGTGTTGCTCTGCTGACATATTATTGCCAGGGAACATCTCTACCGGCGGCATCGCCAGCCCAAATACCGATGCGGCCGATGCTGGCAGCCGTTTAAAGACGAAGCGAGTCATCTAGACCACCAAAGACTTCCCGAACCTTGTCCCCTCCGAGACATAGAGCATGTCGAAGGTTTCGACGCGAGCCAGGAGCGCAGTCTGAGGTCTCGAAAGCGAGCCAATCCAGATCTGTCTGAGACCGAGAAATGGTGCGAGGTGTACAAGATTTTGTTTCCACACGTGGAGCATCAAGATATTCCTTCGCCATGTGAGTTGTTTTCCCCGCATTCAACCTCGTTCATGTCACTCAAACACGACACTAGTTTATGACTACGGCGAGCTATCAGCTGCGGCAAAGGGCAAGGAACACCGCAGCAACTTGGACCACTTGAATGAGTGCGAGGAATACCTGCTCCGTGAAATCCCACCACGTCTCCGCCAAGCTCTAAGCCGAGAGCTAGAGGCAGATCTGAGTGTTGTGGAAGAGAGTTTGAGATGGAAGGCCATGGCATGCGTCAAGACACTGATTGCCGACGCGTTCCGAGAGCTTCGGGAGCTCGCGTCTGTGGCTCGAACTGGGCGTTCCTCTGCTCCACCAGGGGAGCCTGAAGCAAGCGGCGATTTTCAGCAAGAAGACTGGTTCCCGGAGATAAACCTCGACTTTTTGGATGATGCCTTCACTATGCTGGGTGATAAGGAAATTGGCTACGACCAAGGGGGATTGTTGGATAACATCTTACAAGCAAGCGAGGATCTCCAGAACAACCACCAGCCCGGGAGCGCAAAGAAACTGTCTGACTCGGGCTATGTGTCTAGCAGCCCTGATGGGAGTCAGCAGGCTGGGGATGCAGTATCTGGAAATTCCGGGACATGGTAGCGAGAACTCGGAACTGGTGTCACTGTCACGGGATCGGAAGCATATGGTCCTTAACGTTTCGAAAAATTGGAGTTGCATTCGAAACCCCCAGTCGTGTCATATGTGTGGTGATGAGCCTTAACGCGCGATTCAGGGGAATTGGATTGTCAGAATCCATTGGCTGAGGTAAGATAATGTGAATCAAACGTCCGCCTTCGCTGCTTTGACACAGCGCTTATTCAGCCAACAATGTCCTACCGACGGCACACGCACTCGCAATGCGAATATCCTGCGGAATTGGTCACGCACTGTTTCCCGACAAGTATGATCAGCAAATATTTACGGCGTTGATTCAAACCGACGGCACAGCACTTACGTATGAGCCGGCGCAGCTAAAGAAGTTGCAGTTGCCGTGTGTGCTGCAGCAATATGTGACGCAGTCTATCATGCCCATTCGGTGAGTTCCCGTTCATTACTGCTCTGTGTTCAAAGAGGGAGGAGCATTCATTACTTACTGACGCAAGCTCGTTTCTCCTGTCCATCATGTCAATAATCCATCGAAAGGAACTGATGTGCTGGGAACTTACGAGAGCCTCAGGAACATCCGTTTCTGGAATTGGTCCGGGCAAAGCCGAGGCAATGCCAGTGAGGACGGCAATGACGGTGAAGAATCGCATGTTTGCTTAATCTTTGCGGTTTGTGTGGAGGATGGGTGTCTTGAGTAGGTCTTAGATGGCAAGTAAACCTAGGTACATTGTCAATTATGATAAAATAAGCTTCCCCTCTCTCATTTATATCCTGACCTCTTTCTTATCCGGCACCAAGATCGCAACATTTGCCGTGCCAGCCGTGTTTGACAACTTACACTGACAGAATATTATGAAATGAGCTGTGGATACCACCCAATGTGTTGGAGAAGGCGGGACTTTGAAGTTTATCGATTGGCGCGTTTATAGCATCGCCTCCCCGGTGTTCCATCGCGGCCCGCAGGCCGGCCCGAGCTTATGTCTGATCGGGAAACGACTGACAACTTCACACACAGGAGTATTTTAGCAGTTTCCCCGCATCTCAAACCGGTATCCAAGGGATTCCTACTTGGCCATGTATGGCAACATGTGACACGCGATAACTGTGATTGGCGGACTTTCAAGTGCATCATGCATAGTTAGTTTAGAGCAAGAGCGGGTATGCCATCATTGAATGTAACCAAACTTGAATTAGCATGGCGAGAGGCCTCTCCCTCGGCCACCTTGGTGCTCCAAGTACACCACCGGCGTCTTCACCTCGTGTCCCACAACCGAGAAGTGAGTACATGTAGGTAGAAGGTCAACGGGATAGCCAGTATTAATTGATAGGACGGTAGTAATAGAAGTACCAGAAACCCGCAACATACACAAGCTTACACGCCATCAATACATCTCCCTAGGCTCGGCCCTCTCCCGCTTGCCATATTCATTTTTACAGTCCCCATACCCCTGACCACACTCCACATCATCATTCCTTTCCATCGCCCCCATCATGTGGCCATAATCCCCGCTTCCCCTCCCCACATGCCGTGCCTGAATCGGACTCGTCCCAGGACTAATCGGCCTCGCCCCCCCTCCATCAACCGACAGACGATGCGAGCTCGGGCTCAGCAACTGCGACGCCATCTGCATCGGCCCCGGCAGCGGCCCATTCTCGCTCGACTCGCCCTCAAACAACCCCGGCCCTCTCATCGGCGACGGCGACCTCCTCTCCCCGCCCATCCCCATATTACC
>Ga0247758_1001516_pt1 | contig 16780 bp, 16 predicted proteins | sample UWRJL156409C4_FD_180950 | JGI IMG/M metagenome (GOLD analysis project Ga0247758, IMG submission 180950) | Plant litter microbial communities from Arlington Agricultural Research Station in Wisconsin, United States - UWRJ-L156-409C-4 | ecosystem: Environmental > Terrestrial > Plant litter >...
TGCCCCGAGCGCACCCCTCCCGTATCATCGGCCAGGGTCTTTGCTGCTTTCAGACGGACCTGCAGCACCTGCATCTTACTCCACAGTTGCTTCAAACAAATCAGCGACGGGCAAGCCATCACAACCATCTGCAATTGGGTGTGCCCACCGTGAGAAGGCTTGCGTTGCGTTGCCTTCCTCTTGTGCCTGCTTTGCGAGGCATCCTCGGCGAGTGGCTGCAGCACCAGCCTCGTGAGCTCGCCGGCCTTGGCCAAGCAGTACAATTAGCCTGCTACCTGAGGCACTCGCTACGTGCTTTGCCACATCAACAGCCAATAATGATAAGTTCGAGGGCTTTTGATGATAGGGCCTCCTTATTTCTGTGGATTCAAAACACCTGAAAGTTGCGCAGCAACGAGAATAGTGAGCACGTCAGAAAATGAACAACCGATAGTATCTCGGGGTCACACGAGCAGAAGTTTCTGATCAGGCGATCGCTTGCACCAGGCAATGTTGGAATGGGGTGACAATGTTTCACTGCGGCCTGGCAAGTCATTGTTCCATGTCTCTGCCGACAAATCCACACAAGTGGTGATATGTCCATGAATATCTGAAGGTGGACCCCAGTCCCTACCATCACGTTGGCATACACAGTACTGGCCCGATGATAGATGATGGGATAACTATCTTGCTCGCTCGACGCCAATGTCGGAATGATGGTATCGCTATCCGCTCTTTTCCAGAGGCGTGATTTTTACGGGTGTCCCGTAGTGGACAACCTGCCGCTGTTGGTCGTCCGGCCTTCATAAGTCGCCGGTCCCAGGTAGTCGGCGAGCAAGGAGATTGCTGTTGGCCCGTGATGCGCAGTAGACTAAGTTGGGGAAAGTACTGGCTGGCCGACTAGCAATGCTTCCACAGTGAAGGGCAAAAGGCAGTCGTCTTGCGAAACGGGGGGCTATCGTGGAGCAAGGAGGACCCGCTGGCGGCAAGTGGAAGAGCAGCGATTCGCTGAAGGTCCCGCTCCCGTCGCGGGAGCTCCCCCAACCCTGCGAGATACGTTCCCTGTCTAGCGCAGCATATCTCGAGGTCTATCTGTGGGGATAGATTCGGCTTTCGGCCGTCCCAACTCGATTTGTCGCACCCCGTTAGATAATATCAGACCGTTCCATTCACGATCACACTGCGGCCCAAGATTTTATACGCAGGCCATCAGATGCGAGTGCGGGATACCCTCCGAGGTTGCTGGAAGCAATAAAAAAAAGCTGCAGGAACCCCCACGCCGCGAGAGACGGCTAATGGAAGACGGTCGAGCCGTTCGATGTCAGTCTGCGGTAGAGTGAGGTTTCAGACAGGCACATCTTGGCTAAAAAAGGACTGGAAGATTGCCCGCTCTGAAGATGCCCAGTCGGCGTCAAGTTGCACCGCTGCACTCCCGGGAGTCGCGGGGCGGAGAGATGTTGTCATTCGCACCTCGCTCTCACGATCTGAGACAAGGCTAAAGAGCCCAGTCAAGCCCCATTGACGCAGCTCCGCTCAAGTTGGAAACAATTTAGTGGCAGGTCAGCCAGGCTCCTTGCCGCCACAGAGCTGATGAGACTGGAGTTGCCTGCCGTGCCTCTGCCTGGAAAGGCGGCACAAATTGCCGCACGCAACAACAAAAAGCTGTACTCTGCCCTAAGCCAAAAATGGGGTGCGAAGAAAAAAAGGCGACATGGGGTGTCGAGAGTGGGCCAACTTCAGGCCCTCGCTGTTCGACGCTTGCCCCCGATCGTCTCCCCGCAGCCATGGCGGACGCCACGGCAATCCGCAGGCTTCCCGATCGAGCCAGCAAGGAACAGGGAAGCAACAACGTCGCTGATCGCCGCCGATGGCCGAGTTGCAGCTGGGTATGGCTCTATCGATGATCTTTGCAGGTTGGGAAAGAAAGCCCTTCGGTATGGCTTCTTTGGAACACATCATCCAGAACAAGGTTGTCGATAGGATGACATCCCCTGGTCAGCGGCCACCGCGTCAATCACCAACTGCGGTGGGCGTGGTGAGACCGACTGCTGCGCTGAGGGTGCCCTGAGGCCGATCGGGGAGATAATCGAGAAGCAGGCGGCTTACTTCCGGCACGGAGCCGGCCAGGTCAGCGGATCTCAAGGGCGAGGTCATCTGCATCGAACCAAGCACACCACTGCTTAGTCCTGTATCGCGGTCCACGTCCTTCGCTGACATCTAACAACTCGAACGGGTGAGCCGGTCTTGGTTTTATCGAATCACAAGGTCTGGAGGACTCGTGGCCTGGTTGTGTGGCGCAGCCTTGGATTGTCCATCTTCGGGTTTGCGACTCCGGCCCTCAGCGGGGTTAGCATCGTTAGCTCTGATTCAAACCTGAGAGCACACACTCTTGAATCGTCATCGGACTGCCAGATAGCGCCGGGGGGGTGCAGACGGCATGGGAGTGGTGATAAAAGCATGCGCATTATCCTTAACCCGTCTACTGTTACCTCGCCGATCGTCCCGCGCCCTTCAGCGCCCGGAAACAGTGAGGGTTTGCACGGCAAGAGTCTGAGCACGGTTGATGGCAGGGTAGGCTTGTGAGTGGGCCAGGACCGGGGCAACCAATCGTCGAGCCTGGGCGTTGAAAGACGGCCACTGCTGCAGCCGTCTTGGCCTGCGAACTGGAGTCTGGTTTGGGTGCCGTTTGCAGATGTGTGGTGCTACTGGCGGCGGGACCTGAGCTCTACCGCCGTCCATGAAATCGCGCCGAACCTCGAATGAAAGGAGAGCCTAGGACTGGTCGTAGCAGCCGCCGGCGAATGAGAGCGGCTCACGCCGCTTGTCCTGGACGGACACGCACGAAGAAGCGCCCCACGAAACCGGCAACACGTAAGCCAAGCGATCTCGACAAGAAATTGTACAGATCTCCGAACGCGACACTGTCGGCCTGTCGACGCTCATCCACAGACCACCGTGCTGTGTGCAAATGCTCCAACGTGCTAACTTGTGTTGGACAAGCCAAGAATGACTTGCTGCTGTGGCGCTTGGCCGTGCGTTTAGATATCTTGTGGACCTCGTCGACCAACCAGCTTAGCATGGGCGACAATAAGCGCGAACCACCCTGGATCCTTGGCGACGAAGACCGACTCACCAGTACTAGGGGCGCGTGAGGTGTATCTTTAACAAACGGCCAGAGCAGAAAAGCTCGCAAAGCACTCTTCAGCACGGGAGACAGAAAGTACCGAATGTCACAGGCCCGCTGTAGTTGATAAATCCCTTCAATGGATGGCCCCTAGCTTGAGCGCCATCGTTCAGCGTCATGCTGCCGCGTTCCAGCAGATGCGCAGTGAGATGTGGGATGAGTGCGCTCCAACTTGTCTCAGACGCAACGCAGAGCGTACATTGGATCTCCCAGCAGTCCTCAGTGGGTGCCGTACACTTTTTTTTCTAGCCGCACCACACTACGGTTTCCCCAGACACAGTCAGACCAACGGCGATCCTATCAACTCCCGACGCCTTCACGGGCGGCGGCGTTATCACTCGCTCCTGCCACCACCTGGTCCTTGCTCTCCCCACGGAGGGGCAAGCATGCTGTGGTGATACGAGCCTTTTGGCGGGCGCCAACAACCTGTTCTACCTTCTGCACGTCTGGTAGGCGCCGCCTTGGCCCTGTCGTTTGGGAGGTCGGTTGAAACGTCCTGAGGCAATCTCGACTATGTACGATGTGTATGAACGATACTCATGTTTATGTACGCCCCTTTTGTCGCTGGACTGGCACGGGCAATGATTATCATGTAGGGACTCAGGGAGCACTCTGCAGTGCTTTGGCTATTTCAACCCTGCAGCTCTCCAACACCCCACAACCCCAATGGGGTGAAGGGTGCCTCAGGGTGCTGCCTGCCGAGAGCCCCCTGGACACTGCAATATGTACAGGCACATCGCTGCATCAGATGAAGATCCTGGGCTTTCGACTTCTAAAATGGTTGAACCTGTATCCTATTCGTCTGCAATTTTCACCCTTGTGGATGATCAGGAGGTCGTTTGCCAGGAGAGACGGGGAAAATTTTTCATGTTCGAATTTGTCGGCTCGTTGTTGCGGTTTCGTCGATCCTGGTTGGAGCGAGTTGAAGTGCCCAAGTCTTGAAGAGATGTCATTGGCTGAATGACGAGTTGCCCCGGATCCAAGGCGCCACATCTGGCCTGGCAGGCCAGGGGGGCTGGCTGGGCAGGCGTTTGCAAAAATAAAAAAAATCAACACAGGGGGTACCAGTTTTCTGGTCGCTTATCGGCTGCCAACGAAGGGCAAAAAGATTGTGCATGAGAGCAAAGCGATCGGGCGCGGTTCAGCGCCTGCATAGCTCATTCATGGCCTTCCCGCCAGAGGACGGTCGACTTGTCATCAGAGAAGTGACCGTGGCAGCATGATTGAGCACGTCAAAAGGGGCCGGCTTGTGCAACTCTACTGGGCTCGACGGCGACACGAAGAGATTGCGAGGTTGCAGTTGACTGTCGCCATTCCCAAAAGCTCTCGAATGCGGCTCAACCGCAGCCGCGATGACACCAAGAGTCCAAACCTGGAGGAAAGTACAAACGATCTCTGGCACGCATATCTCTTTGCTTCTTAGTTCGATGGCCCGTGATGCCAAGTTTCTCAGCGCAACATCACGCAGGGGGCTCACCAGGCACCTTCAAAACTCCGCATTTAATGCGGAGCTGCCATCTGGCCGTTTGTTCTTGATTTCTGACGCTATCGTCCTTTTGCTCTTAGTTTCTGGTCTTGTTGCGGTAAACTCCCCTGCTTCGCCACCCCTGCTCACTCATTGAAAAATGCCAAGAGGATCAGAAGACGAAAAACAGCGATGTCTCCTCCCCCACATTTTCTGGGGGACGCAATGCAGATCGAAAAGGGAAAGGAGCGGCGTTTTCTGCCTCCTTTCTTTTTTTGCTCTGAGCTCGGCAGGGGGCCGGGGTGAGACCTGACAAATCCCCAACGAAAGGTGCCGAATGCTCTCGGCAGGCAATTTTCCTTCAAGAAATGCCGTGATGATGAGGATGCAAAAAGGGTTTCTCACGAGTTCAAGACACGCAGCCATGATTTCCTTTCATCACATCACAATCGTCATCACACAATCTCAATCCCAAGATGACGGAAAAGAGACGGGCGCAACCCGTGTTGGTACACCGTCCCATTCGCTGCCACTTGGCTGGAACTGGAACGCGGACGGAAGTTTCGGCCGCACCTGTGCCCTTACAGCTCCCACAGTACAGAATAGTTACGTGGAGCGAACCAAACAAAGCGCCATCGCCCGATGGTCCTCGGATCACAGGGCCCTCTTCTTTGTTGCGCGCGCTCGGCCGCGACCCGACCGAGTGGGGCGGAACGATGGCGCGGGAAGAGCTCAACCAGGTGCCGCGCCACAGCGTCAAGCCTAGCGGGATCGAGGAAAAAGGCCTCTCCTATGCTGCGTAAATTACAACTCCACGCGAGGATACAGACGCTAACAGACCTTGCAGCACAAAATATTCAATTTTTCCCGATAAATTCTGTGGGGTAAAATACTAGAGCGGCTTCGCTCTTCATTTTCCGGGCGTCAGAACTTCAAAACACGACCTCATGATGCTCCTCGGTTTTTTTTTATATCTCGAGGCTCCACCCCACTATTAGCGGGCCGGTGGGGCGGAGGAACAGGTCGTCCTAGCGCGCGGAGGAGGGCAACGGGAATCATTCCTCTGGCTCCAAGTGGATGACGCATCAGTCGACGCCTCCCGCTTTGCAAACAAAGGGGAGAGTGAATGACGGAAATCCCTCCTCTGCTTTTGAGTAGGTGCAGAAGTTCAATCGCTCCCGGTTACAAATAAAAGGGGGCGAACAGCAAGGGGAATTATTATTCTACACTACGAAGTACGTTCAAGTGGACGCATCAACTGATGTCTCCTGTTTGCAAACAAAGGGAGGGGGTGCGGGATTCGGATGGCTTGAGTCTAGCCCTGGCCTTTCAAACTCCCCCAGGGCGCCGCCTCGCTCACCGAACGCCACCAGCTACTATTTTCCAGTTTGGTGTTTTCTTTTCATGCTTTTTCACCCTCGTGGCTTGGCCACACCACATCGCAAGGCCCATTGGATCGGGCAAGGCAAATGGGCACGAACCACTCTCTGAGCCCAGACCGGGCGAGACGCCGTTGGAGAAACGCTTGCCCTTGGTTGCCTGCCGTCACTTGGAAAAGTCCACCTCACAACACCAAGTGGAATTAGTCTGTGACACCTGAGGGCGTAGCGTTGGTGTCACCAAAAAAAATCATCCCGGCCCAGTGGTTTGTGGCGACGGGGTCACTTGCATTTCATCCTTCGCGTGCTATCCCACTGGCACCATCGCACACATGGGGCGCGCTAAAAAAAATGCTGAAGGGCAAAGGACGAACAGTCGGTACCGAAGAACCTCGGACTCGCGATCCTGGGTCCTGGGAACGAAGGCGGATTGCGGATTATTAGTCAGGTGCACAGGACGAGACTCCCCGGGTTGAAAAGGCGGCCACGGCCATCACATCGCAATCGCGGAGGGGTGTGTTCGGTGGGCCGACCAACCAGCGAGGCTCTCGGTGCACACTCCAGAAGGTGGCACACGCCCCTGTATGCGAGGTCGATCGCGATACGTACTCTAATTTACTCTAGTGTTCTGGAGAACCTCGCTGGCGGAAGAGATGTCTTCGATGGTTCTTTGCTTTGCTTTTTGCCCCCATGCCAAGTGCATGTTGGCGACATCTGCAAAGCATGTTGAGGTGATGCATCACAATTCCATATTGTTCAAGCGTTGCTCACCTCAGAAAATAGGTTGTTTTCTTTCTGTCCCTTGAAGATGGGGTTTGATCCCACGATGTACGGCCAGTACCAGGGGAGCTTAGCATGCGTGGCATGGAGCAAAAATGCAGGGACACAGAGGAGGGTGTGAGAAAAGTAACATCCTAAGCCACACACCGTGGAGAAAAAAGATGATATATCATATCGCCGTCACGCAAAACCGTGCCCCGTGCGCCTGGCGTTGCCGAACGCCTTGCGAGGTTGGGGAATCTGGAGCCGACGACGCAAGGGGGGTTTTCGGAACCTTCGGCGAAATCGCTTCCTTTCTTTGCTTTTTGGATCACACACAGTCTGGTACGCCGGGGCTGGGATGTTTCTCTTTTTTTCTAATCGATACGATGCGATTGCTTCCAAATCTTGAAGCCCCCCTGGTCGGGCACATGGGGTTTGAAACTTCACGATGAACGACTTGTCTTATTTCCACGAACTACTCTGACAAGCAAGCAGGGGATTCGGGAAGCGGCAGTAATGGATGGGGGCGAACACTCCGTAGGTACCAACACCGCCACATGACTGGCTAGGTTCTTAGACGTTCGTTCTGTTGGAATCTCACTTGACTGGAGGGCAGTGTGATAGTACCGGCTGGTGTTTTCTTTCTCAAAAAGGAGCATTTCGCAAGCAAGCAAAGTGCGCGTCACCTCAGTATCAGCATCATCCGTCTACACCTTACACTATGCACGGGAGTAGTCCGTACCAAGCTAAGCGCGCCCCCCGGTCAACTGATGATATCATTATATCATCCGTTGATCGGCTCGGAGTGCCTTGTCCTTATCTGGGTGTGTGAGTGCGTGGTTTCATGCTCGGCTTGACACTTCGCGTGAGTGATGAGGGAGAAAGCAAATCAATAATACGCTTCTTTAGGCTGGCTCTTGTTGAGCACGCTACCGTGCCGTGGCAAGGTAAATCAAGGCATTGTTCCCGGTCAGAGGGAGGTGGTTTTGGTGGTGTGGCAGGGCTGAATCGGAATTGAGACGGATGACGACAAAATTTAGATTCTTTTGGGCCGTTTCCTTTTAGGCAGGGGTGTGTGTGTCGTTGACGGAAGCCGGCCGGCAGGCAACAGAGTGAGATGGGGTGAATACTACCTAGTGTATGGGTTAGACTAGAGTAAGGTAGGAAACGCTATGCCGTAAGCTCGAGAGGGACGTGACTTGCGAATCACCTGAAAGGGGATGACTTTGCGTTTTTTTTTCTCTCTCGTGAGATCAGATCACGTTCCTGTTCCAAGTTTTTGGGGCGGGTTTGATGATTGGGGGAGGGGGTCGAGTGCGAAGACAACCTTGTTGAAACTGTCTCAGAAGCCTCGGACTTTGGGATTCCTTACCGAGTGGGCGGAGACCTCCGCTGGATATCGTCGGGTACAGATTACAGATCACAGATCACCCAGGCACGGACGGCGACGGATGGGTGTAAGCACTTGGGGATTTTCCCAAAGGAAGTGGTTCTTTTTCCGCTTACGGATTCGTACGGCGGCCCGTTGTGAAGGGTCTTGGCCCCCTTCTGGCTCGAAGAAGAAGGCGCGCTGCTGCAAGATGCCTGTTGGTACTGGTCTATAAGTGAGTCTGATATCGGTCCCCTTCTGTCCCTGCCTGCCTTCCGGCAACAACGGCTGTTGGTTGGGTTTACGTTGTATGGGGTTCTAGTTTCTAACGTGAGGGACTTGTTAGTTTGTAATCAAGATCGGATGAGCCAAGAGCCAGGTCTGGGATGCATCACTTTTTTTTCTGGCTTGTGAGCTTGTTAGTTTCCTACTGCGTACCGTGGGTCACTCAGGTTGCAGTGCTCCACCGGCTCTCGAGCCCATCTCACAGCGCAGTAAACATTCCTACGCTAGGGATATTCTCCCAGTTAAGGCGTGGTATGCGTCTCCCCAGGCGTTGTTGCATCGTGGGGTTCGGCCGTGCAGCACGGTGCATAGCGTGGGAGAGTGAGACGGGAATGTGAATTGAGGCCAGCTCGGCTGAGTTGAGTTCAGTCAGCAGCAAGCAAGCAGCAGGCAATGCCGAGCAACAGGACGGGGGCTGGGCGAATACCGCGCACCACACCACGCACACAGACGGGATTCCTTTTTCTAGCCTCTAGCTTCTGGCTGCGGGATGTTGCTGGCTGCTGCGTCCAAGATGCGGTGCTACGCCGGCGAGCGTTGGGGGCGCGGCTTGCCCGAATGGGGTTTCGTGGGGAAACGGGGAAACGCACGGCGATACGGGGTGCTGCTGCTGGTGCTCTCACTCTAATTACTCCCTTGCTTGCTGCAGGACCGGGTAAGCGCGAACTCCCTTTCGCCAACGGGTAGGCGGCCGGCCGATGGGCGACGATGGAGGAGAAGCGAGCGGAAAACAACAAGCAGTGGCGTGCGGAGGATGAGGGGAGGGGGCGTGTGATGGAGCGCTCGGGGAGATGCGTTCGTTCGTTCTACTGTGGGCGATATTCCGAGGTCCAGAGCATGGTCACCTGTCTGCTGCGTGCGTGCGTACATACATACGTACACAGTATGTCTCTCGGTCGGAGGCAGAGGATTGCGGAGGATGACGACGGTGTGTCGACGACGACTGACGACCACGGACGGGGCGCGGGGCGGCGAGGAGTCCAGTCCTGCCTGCCGGGTGGCCGAGCTTGGGAGTGGGCCATTGGCTATCCCCGCACCGAAAGCTGCGGCCTGCCTTCTCCCGTCACACACTCGCTCCAGCTCCAACCCAGCCCTTCGGCGCCTTCGAAACGTGCTGCGACCCTGGGGCCAGAAGAGAAGCATACACAGTACTTGTGTGAATGCAGAAGAAGCAGATGACAAATGAGGCGCCAGTCAGGTAACAGGCTTACCTGACATGGAAGGAGGCAGGCGCTCTCCCGTCGATCGCTTCGCTTCTGGCGAGAGACAGAGCGGAGGAAAGGACGCTCGGCTCGGCGACCCCACATCACACCGGCGCTCCAGTACAGGAGCTAAAGTAAGGCAACGGGGCAACTATCACCACCGCTGTGCTCTCGCTCTCGCTGTCCTCGGGTCCTAGGCTCCCGACCCCCATGCTCTCGACCTGCGAGATACAAGTGCTTGCAGCAGCATGTCTCGGCAGCACTGTGGGAACGCAACTCGGCGGGCGACGGGCGACGTCGTCCTCTCACGCAGCGCTCCGATCCCACTCAGCACGGCGTTGCAGTGCACCTACTCTCCCACACCACACACTGGCACCCTACCACACTACACACCACACCAAGACCTGCGCGCTAGCTGCTGTTGGATGGCAGCTTTCCAGCTCGTGGCTATAGGTGGATGGCGTGCATATTCCAACCCACCTCTGTCTCAGACTGGTGGTCGTTCGGCCTCCAAACAGGCGAGCAGCGGCGGGCCCCCATTCGCCCGGCCTCCCTCTCACTCCCCCCCTTCCCCATCTACCATCAGAGACACACAGCTGGGATATGAGGGTCCCTTTCTTCGGTTGACCTGCGGCAGGCGAGGGCTGATTGGCCAGCCCAGGCTGTACCTGCAATATCAGGTGCTGTCGCCGCCAGACGACCCTACTGCGTAAGGGGAAAAGCAGAGACTACTAGTACTAGGTGGGCACGAAAGCTACCATGTGACTGTGGAGAGCTGAGTGGTGTCGTCGTATCAGCGTTCCTTGCTTTGATGACTGGCTGGCTGAGGACATGAGATTGATACGAAGATGAGGCCTCCTTTCTTGGTGAGCTGAACGAGTGGGAATATCACGGGCATGAAGTTGAGACACTTTTTTTTCTGGTTCCCTTTCTTTGCCCTCCTCGCTGCGTAAAAAGGAGGCGTGGAGGAGGGTCGCACACCCGCCACTGCACTCTAGATTACAGCAAGGGAGACAGGCAGTCCTGGTCCCCTTTCTGCAGGAACGCCAGGTCAGGGTCTGGTCTCGTGGGCATGATCTGCTTTGCTGCCGGAGTGGTTCCATGGTTCTTCAACTGGAGCTTCCTTGTTTTCCTTAGGCGGTGGTTGATATTCTTAGGCTTGGGGTGACCCCCTCTGCAGCTTCTGCAGCTTTCACTACTGCTGGTGGCGAGGTCGCCTGCTGCTAATGGCAGTTGGATAGGGGTTGGGCGCGATGTGAGATGGCGGGCGTAGATGCACTACGACCATTGCTGTGGGGGAGCCGATGGTAAGGTACCTATCCCCTTCGGATGTAAACACAAAGACAGGCTCGCGATAAGGTTGGACTCGGTTTGCTAGACTTGAGTCGGGTTCGGTTCGGCCGGTCGTTCGTTCGTTCGCTCTTCCAGCTGCTAGTAACGACCGCATATGAGGAGGACTTCGGTTGCGCAACATACTAGACGAGCGGCGAAGGCCGCCAGCCAAGCGGGCGGACGGGAGGGCAATATGGCCCTGCCATGCACGTTGTTGTTTGTGGATGGGGTATGTGCAACGACGAAGGGATTGTTTTTGTTTCTGTTTCTGTCCAGTAGATATTGACATGCATCCCCCTCTACTCGGAAAGGGCCTGTTTGGGTAAGTCCGGTGGTGTTCATGGCGGTTGGATTCCTGCCGTGTCCTCCCCTCCGGTGTCGTCGACAGAACCTTCTCGCTTCTCGCTTGACATGAGATGGCATGTCTTGCGGGTGGCGGGTTTTGTTTTGGCCTTTTCTTTTGCTGCATCGTTTCACCGCAGCGTTACCTGTCTCTCTATTGCTGGTATTGTACAACACCAAGAAATTCGGTAAGTCTTTTGGCTACCTCCCCTTTCTCACCGGTAAACTGTGGTAACAGGTAAGGGGGGAAGGGGGAGGTTATCGACGGCTTTCAGTCCTTTTGTTTCCTTTTCTCTCGGGCTCCTCCAATGTCTGGAACTGGGTAACCTCGCCTCAACTCGCCTCACCTGAGACGAGAAGGAGGATTACAGGATCGAACATGACACGGCAGGATACACCAATATGCGCCACACGTATCTACCCGTCTGGTGCTTACCGTGACCACCACCCATCTACCTGCCACTCCCGTACAGACGCAGGGTATGCCGTGCTTCTCGGAAGGGGAAAAGGGAGGCGACGAGAACACAAGACGGCCAAGCAGCCGTTTTATATCACGGCACATTCTGTGTAGGTGTCTCAAACTCGGACTCAGACACCCCCAAAAGTCAGACCGGTGTTGTGCCTCCTGTCCTGCTCCTGCTGTGTCATGTTACGCTGCGGTCGGGACGTCTCGCGCCGCGGCTCGCGGAGAAACAGGAACGCATGCCTGACGTGAAGGGGTACGGCGGTGTCTGTCATGTAGGACCTGTCTGTTTCTCTATGTTTCTGTTTCTGTTTCTGTTTCTGTTTCTGTTCTACAGACATGTAACGGATGCGATGGTTTTTGACATGTGGAGTGTGTGGGTTCTTGTGGGAGGGGATATAGGGGTTGTGAATGTACGCTTTGCGTTGGGTTCGGTCCCGAGCGGTATATCGCTGTGTGCTACTTGGAGGCCGAGAGCGAGAGAATGGTGATGTTGTACTGAGTGTTGTTGCTTTTTGCTGTGGCGGTGAAGGTTAGGTTTGTGCCAGGCGGAGACACGCTGATTATGATAGAGCTTTATCGTTTTGGGACTGTAACTACATGTTCATCCCGGCCATTATTAGGTAGTAGGTATGACATGAATTTGCTCATCTTGATATTTACACTTGGTCGCAGAGATGCCAAGAAAAGGGGGCTTGCCGCATCGAGATAAAGCGAGAGCAAACACGACAACGGTCTTGCCACGCCTATGAGCTAGGAATAGGACAAAACCGGACGTTTGCGGGTTATGTGGATCCAACACATGACCTTCAGATATCAATGCAATTGAATGAATGAAGTTGAAACCTCAGTCTGACGCTCTCCCAACTGAGCTAAACCCGCTTGTTGATACTTTATGGGTGCTTGCAATGACTCGAATGCGATGGGAATGGAGCTAGATGTGGAGTCACACGGACTTCGACCCACGAGAGATGAGGGGACCTCATACGTCGAGGCCGTTATTGATCGGTAAAAGCTCCCATTACATACTGGAATTTCGGTGATGGGAGTGTTGTCAGTCTGTGGGAATGTGTGATAGCGAGGAAGTTGCGTAGGCTAAGAGGAACTGGTACTAGGTAGTTTGAAATTTGGACTTTTTTAACCTCGCTACGCGACAGGCAAAAGTAACACGGGGAGTTTATCAACCATGAGTGTTACCCCGAAGTGTTTGACCTGGGTTGACTGTAGAGTCGGGGGAGATCAATTTCACTCCTGCTTCTGACATCCTGATGCGCTTTTTGATGGTGAACCTCGCAGATTGGTGTATCAGTATCAGTATCAGTACAACTATACCTATGGCGGAGAGAATACTATCACCTGGTAAAGCAGATCAAAACCATAACGCGTCCAACAATCGAGAAGCAAAGGTAACCAAGCCAGAGGTATCATTGATATATACTGTTGTTACTGCGTTGAAGTTTGTGAAAAGACCGCCGCCAGCGCCGCCAGCGCCACCCAAAATCTATGTGCCGTGCGCGTTACAATCTAGATTCGATATCATAGCCCAGCCACTGAGACCGACAAGTAGAAATGCCTTCGTTGTCCACCCAAACCTGATTTCTCCATTCTTAATGCGTCCCATGAAACACCATCGAGGCTACCGCAAGCCTCAGGACTGAAGATGGGGGAAGCAGACATCCCGCTGTGCAAATGCTTCGCTCGCTCGCTCGCTTGACCCTAGGAAAGAGGGAAAGGCCTCAAATCGATCAGAGCATGGACTTAGTAGACACTCCCTTGGATACTCCGATCCTCTTTCTCAGCCTTTCTCAGCAACGCATCATCAGCTTCATCCGTTAAGGTCCTTGACAGATCCTCACCTCCCCCCTCACCTTCTTCCGCTTCGGCGTCGCTATCATGGGCATGATCGTGATCGTGATCATGCTCATGCTCGTGCTCACAATCTGCTTCGTGCTCACCATCACTGCTATGGGGTTGATCACCGAGTCGATTCGCCCTTGCTCCCCTTCCCATCCGGCTATGGTCTCTCGCACCTTGGCGAGGATGTTGCGGCGTTGGTGCTAAACTGGTTTTCCCCCCCTCATGGATACCGTTAGTGCCACCTGTTACGGTGGCCCCATTGTTACCGTTCTCCCTAAGACCCAATACTTTAGCCATACGTCGACGATGATGTTCATCCTCGGACGAATCGGCATCACTAGCCACGAGACTGTTGTGGCCGCTGTAGGTACCGCCAAAGTCGCGACCCACGTGCAACTGCTGATATAGATGCTCTAGCGGGCTCTTTGAGTGGTTGCGCAAGCGATCTTCGACCGAGATGAAGGAGGGTGTGCCATCGGGGCTGGACACAACCTCCTCGCGTGCCTTGGTTACGTCGATCTCGATCTGACCTCCACCAGAGATGGTAAGCTCGGGGACGTTGCTGTCGTTGGTGTGAGACTGTAGTCGCTTAGCTGCTGGACGGCGACTCAGGATAGTCGTTGAGGAAGCCTGGCCACCCGTGGTGGTTTTATGACTGGCGGCGGTGCCGTTGAAGGAGGGATTGGCCGTACCGTGGGTGCGAGGACTGGCGCCATTGCTGTTGGTCACCGTGCCGCTGCTGCTAGATCCGCTTCCGTTTTCACTGGCCGTGCCGCTCTTATTAACAGGACTCGTGGCAATATTGACGTCAGAGATGGTGCTGTCGCTCTTCACGAGGTCAGCCAGGGTTTGGCGGATCTTGAAGTTCTTGTCGTGGTTGCATCCGTTCGGACAGCCTCCCCACCGGCGGCGATTCTCGACGGGAGCCCCGTTGGTAACGGTGGAGTAGGAGTGAGCGCGGGTGAGCTTGGAGCTATCCTTACTGTTTCCGTTATCCTTGCCCTTCTCCTTACCGGCGTCATCCTCACCCTTCTCCCCCTTCTCCCCCTTCTCTTTGATGGCGCGCTCCCGCCTGAGCTCCGACCAGGTACGCAGCTTGTTCTGCAAAATGTACTTGCCGCTCTCCTCGTTTTTGCGCATGATGAGAAACTCGCAGTGGTTGACATTGCGGAGGTCTTCAAAATACTCGACGCTGAAGTGATACCACTTCATCAGGAAAACACGGGACATAAGACCGTGGGTAACTGTAGGGGTGGCACATGTCAGCTCAGACTTCTCTCCTCCTGTATGTCTCTTTCAACATACCAAGCACGCAGACACTGGCAAAGTCATCCTCCCCAAACTGGCGCCACAGACTCTCGTTGAAGCCGCTGACGCGGTCATAGGCGTCAGCGGCGCTCTCGCCGTTGGGGATGCGATAGAAGAAATGGCCGTAGTCGGCGCGCTCCTGCCACATGCGCTCCATCTCGGCGCTGCATGGCTGGAAGTTTCCGAAATCCTGTTCCCGAAGACGAGGCTCTTCATAGACCTTGATATTGTTGCGCTTGAAGGGGCTCGGCTCGGGCTCGTCGCTTGTCAGAGTGGCAAGAATGCCCTCGGTGGTCTCGCGCGTGCGCCGGTACGGACTTGTGAAGAAGTGCAGTGTGTCGTCGGCTCGCAGCATCTTGCGCAGGCGACGGCCTGCATCGTATGCCTGCTGCCATCCCTCGGTCGTCAGCTTGACGCGGTGGTCAGGCACCGTCTGGTGAATGTCGCGATTGCCTAGTGGAGCGGGAAGTTAGCCCAGACATGCGTTGACAATCCCCATCCGATGACGACATACGATTTCCTTCGGACTGGGCGTGCCTGATTAGGATGAGAAGTCTAGGCTTCCCCATGGCTGCGGTTGTGAGGTGCGAACGTTGGGACCAGATCAATCGGCCGAGGTTCCTGGAGCGTTGGATTGGTGGTTGGTTCAATAGGAAAGATGGTGCATCACCAAGATAGGGGGGGTAGTACGAGGGCGAGAGGCGCAGAGCATATATACAGACAGGGTGGCTGTAGAAATACAAATATAGGGGAGACACGAGTGGTTTGGCAGCATCAGGAGGCGTGTAAGAGTCACCCGAGGTAAAGAAGGCCGGAGGCAGATGCAGAAGCGGCGAAGGCAAAAAAGCAATGCGCAGGATAACCAAGCAGGGCAGCAATTGGGATCCCGTGCAGCGAAATCGGTCGTGTCCGAGCCCAACTTAGAGGCCAGCAGACAGAGAGCAATGTTGGCGTCCCCCAGAGGCTCGATATTATTACAAATGCGAGTGAAGGCTGGGCAGAAGGACCGGTCTGATATTGGGATCTGGATGTTGGGCAAGACAAGAGAGAGTCTGAGACGGCTCGTTGTGCAACCCCACAAATTTCTTTTCTTGGTCGCAAGCGGCGGATCCAATGCATCTTTTGCACCTGCCGGACTACTGGGCCATCTTTCTTTTAAATCTCATCTGCAAGAAGCAGGGAGCCTGATGCAGTTTGGGTTGTATCATGAGGGAAAAGCCTCGCGCGTACCCAAAAACAGGGGGTTGTTTGCTTACCCCTCTCCCAAAAGACATGGCCGTGAGGCAGCCCATTTGCCACGGCGCGAAGCGATCGTCCGATTTGCAGCGATAATGACAAGGCTGTTCGCATTCCGCCGGCCCCTGAAGTGCACACCGAAACAGCCGCCACGGCCATGATTGGCCTCCCGTCTTCACCGGGGCGGTTATTATCACGAAATCCAAGCGCCTCACCTTTCCCCCGGTCTACGACGCGTTTAGGGTGCGGTCAGGAGCGGCATCCGGAGATCACTCCAGGAATTCTCAAGGATAATCCATAAGGAAGAAGGCATTTCCCAAAACCCCATCTTTCCAAAGTGGGGCTGAGATAAGATAAGACCCAAATTTCCGCCCTCCAAGGCTGACAACCCCCCAGCCACAAGCCACGCCTTCCTTCCTCAAGCCACCGACCCAAGCACAATTCTCAGCCTCACCCAACTTCAACCTTCGCCCTCCACGACCACCAACAACCAAGTTGGCACCACCACCACAACGTAAACAAACCACCCATAAAACTAGCCCAAAATGTCCGCCCCAGGGCCAGAAGCAATCCCGACCTCGTCGGATCCGCGTTCCCACCGGCCCACCAAGAAACGC
>Ga0247758_1001517_pt1 | contig 16747 bp, 20 predicted proteins | sample UWRJL156409C4_FD_180950 | JGI IMG/M metagenome (GOLD analysis project Ga0247758, IMG submission 180950) | Plant litter microbial communities from Arlington Agricultural Research Station in Wisconsin, United States - UWRJ-L156-409C-4 | ecosystem: Environmental > Terrestrial > Plant litter >...
GCGGGCTTTGCCGAAAAAAAAAAAAAAAAAAACGCAAACAGTCAGCAGCGGTTGACCCATTGGCACTCGAGGAGTCATCGCGCCATTCACGGGACACTGGTGATCCTCAAGTCTTGCCAAGGAATTGGCAGACAGTCGATTCCTATCCTGCTTTTCAGCGCAGTTGCCAAGTGCGATTTGAACAGTCACGACATGGGCGGTTTTATTGTGCTGATACGTTTGTAATTCATGGGATCGTTGCGGGCTACGTAAGAAAGATACATCCATCGTGTTTCCTCTCCACAGACACGCCTACAAACAGTTTCAGTACGAGGTTCCTCACTGCTCATCCCGAAGTGGCTCTTGAGGAGCAGCCATGTAATCCAACACAGCCAAAGCCTTGGCTAGGTCCTCAGGCGAGACTTCAGGAGGCGGCGGGTCGAGTGGTATAGCGCTTTCAAGTGCCTCATCATCGGGGCCCGTTGGCAAAGTCTGGGTTCGCGGAGGGTTGTTCGGGATGTCGTTGATGATGTTGATATAGTTGATTGTTGCATAGTACAGCCTACTAGCACAAGCAATGGCATGCGACTCAGTGGCTGGAGCCTTGAGAACCCAGTCACTCTTGGCAGGGATGCCTTTGGAAAGCACCGCGGCGATCTGTTTGCACAGAGTCTCCCATTGGTTCTTTCCAACGTTGTTGGCATTCCCTGAGACGACGGCTGCACCAGTGATACCAGTCAATGGTGGAAGGTCCTGCTCGTGCCGTAAGTCTATGCCGAAACACGATTCCAAGGTCCGTAGCACTCAAAGAACTCGCAACGAACGGAAGTTTCCCACCCCAGTGACTGGGATCCATTGCTTGGACGTTGGCATGGTTGCGAGACTGGTTACAACCGTTGGAAGTTGGGCCAATCATGGTGAAAGCGAGTTCTGTTGAATAAGCTGAGAAGCAAGAAGTTCAGATGAAGTTGGAGACAGAGAAGTCAGAAGTGTAGATGAAGTTGGAGAGAGAGAAGAAGTGGAATCACATCTGGCAATCCATTTATATATAGTAAAATCTCGCTGGCGTCTGTGGAACGTGTCTCTTAACCCACGGCGAGCCGGAGATGCAGAAACCCTCAAAAATGTAGCGGCTGAACAGAGAGCTCAAGTCGGGGGTCGAGAACATAGAGCCTAGAATGTGGCGTGCTGAATATGCAGAGAGATCAAGTCGGGCCGGCCGAGAACATAGAGCCTAGAATGTGGTGAGCTGAATATGCAGAAACCTCAGGTTGTGATAAATCGAGAATATAGAGCCGAAAATGTGATGTGCTAAAGAGGGGTCCAAACGCTCCCAGCAAGCACCAATGCCGAAAATGTGGCGGGCTGAACAGAGAGCTTAAAATCGGGCGGTCGAGACCATAGAGCCGAAAATGTGGTGAGCTGAGTATGCAGAGAGCTCAGGATGCGCGGTCCAGAACATAGAGCCTAAAATGTGGTTTACTGAATATGCAGAGACCTCAGGTTTTGATAAGCCGAGAATATACAGCCGAAAAGGTGGTGTGCTGAATATGCGGGGAGCTGAGGTCCTGATAAGTCTAGGACGAATAAGCCCAAAATGTGGCCTGCCGAATATGCAGAGACCTCAGGATGAGCGGGCGGATGCGAGTCCGCTTCCGACATACGTAAGAACTTGCCCGCCGTAACCTCTTTGAGAGTGGACTAGATCCGGCATGAGGAATGTAGTCTGTGAAACAACTATCATTCCAGAGCATGGCGGTGAAGTTGGGCTGCCGCAAGCTGGCCAAGTATGATCGGCAATTGAAAGTGACCGCGGCTTCCTCAAGCTTCTTGCCAATACGAGTTTATCACCACCTTGAGTCGCTGAGACCACAGCCCTTCATCACCACCACAGCCGCGACCAGACGGCAAGATTTGTGGCTTGCAGTCACAGAGGCACTTGTCAGAATGATGGGGCGCACCGGACTCAGGAGCCCCTAAACCCCTGAATGGTGTGGCTGGCAGAATGCCGTGCATTGCCCTGGCACTAGTGGCTAACAGCCACCGCCAGGCGAAGGCTATAAAGTCTGTGATAAGTCTATAAGAGCAACATAAGCAATTCAATCAAGCAGTTGCAACCCACAGTTCCCAGTGTGCCAACGTTTCTGACAGCACCTATCCCACGACAGTATGACCGGTCTTCTAAAGGACTCTTTTGACGCTCGACACCACTTCTACGTACCTGAGCTTACTGCACAACGTCCAAGAAGCGTAAATTTACGACAGGGTGATGCATGCCTGACCCTTGAAATCTATGATCAGCTCAAAACAGGATCATGTACAGCCAACGCGACAGCAGCTGCGTTTTGGTATGAAGAAATGGCAGGGAATCGTGGAGAGGTCTGGGGGAAAGCAGGTCCTTCACGATTATTCATATACTGGCTTGCTCGTGGGGCTTACAATCACCCGAGCTTGAACATCTCGTGGCCTTCTGATTCAGGATGCAGTGTAAGGGACGCTATGAGAGGCATTGCGAAATGTGGCGTCTATCGCGAAATCAATTGGCCTTTCGATATCACTCAGATCAATCGTCGTCCACCTCACGAAGCTTTTGAGAAAGCCAAGCCACACAGAATCGACTCGTTTTACCGCCTGGATCCGCAACGACCATACTACAACGACGTGGGGCTTTCCACAGAGGAAAAGGATCAGATGGGAGCCGCAGTACTTGAAAATCCTCGGCAATGCCTCGCTGAACGACACCCTGTTGTCTTTGAGTACCGGTACTTCTTGCCATCTCATAAGTCTTTCGACGAGTCTCAAACACCGTTTGTGCTCAAAGACGTATGGGCATTGCAGGATAAGAAGTTCCCACGCCATACATTTCCCGAAAACCTGCCTGACGAGCTTCGAATCAGAGGCAAAGCTCGAAATCTTGTTACTGCTGGACACACTGTGCTCGCTATTGGGTACGACGATGATAAGGAGGCTGTCTTGATACAAAATTCTCTTGGTCCTGAATGGGGTGGTGAAGGCACTTTTTGGATGCCGTACTCCTGGATAACAGACTGCGGAGCTACGTACGACTTTTGGACAATTCGTTGCACGAAACCAGAGACACCATGCATCAATAGATAGTAGGCATGTCGCCGCAATAATATCAGCACTTCAAGCTATCCTTGCTCTGCCAGAAAAAGGAGTCCTTTGCTTGCCAAGACCACATGTAGTTGATTACTTGCCAAGAGCTGCCAAGGTCTTACTAATCCACATAATAACTGACTCCGGGCTCCGAATAGGCACTCCCGGGAAGAAAAAGAATCTACGAGTTTTGACTTGAGACCCAACTGTTTAGGCATTGAAGCATGGAAATCATTAAAATGGACCTATACAGCAACGAATCGGTCGGTTGCCCATGCCTCGAAGCACAAAGACGCACTTAGAAAGAGGACACGAATTAGGAAGCGGGTCAGTTTCGCTTGAAAACGGCACATATTTATAATTTCGTAAAAATGAGGTCATTTCCCTTCCTTGCAGGCGACTCTTTCGTCGGATTGTAGCAGCCAGCAACACCCAGGGCCCCCTGCCCTCGGCACCCTGGAAACCAACTCTGATGTCAGGCACTTAAAAAGTAATCTCCTCCGGGCATCTGGTAAATGGATTTTTATACAGCTCAGCCTCTTCAACCACATCGTCCAACTTCGTTCCGCAAGGCTCTTGAGGCAAACCGCAAGCGGTTTGCGTCTCCTGTGGGATGATCCCCGCATTTGGTGGTTGAAAAATAACCAACGGATGTGGGTTAATCCTAGGGAATCTTATTGGTCTGCTCTGGTGACTAATCCTGAGTTTCTGCCAAGGGCCCCTGACCTAGTGGCTGGCGCGGTGATCCGCCATAGGTACCTTACCAAGATAGTTATCGTTCATTACAACTATATAAGGCCCTAAGCCCATCCGGACTTGAAGTCGCAGGAGCTTCAAGTAAGGCAATTCACTGTTGAGAACTCATAAGTTCTTGTGTCATACCCGGCATCTTTCGTACCTCGAGCTCGGTTAAAGAACAGTCCGCTCTAATTGCCGATTCTGTTTTCTCGGCGAGGTGAGTACAGAAACGGACGAAATTTGGACATCTCTATGGAATTTCTGTTGCAGCTAGTGCTAAGGCATGGCCCGTTGTTGCCCAAGCTTCTTTCTCTCATGTCCATAGGGGAGGACCTGCTACTTCCAAATTCGGATTTAGAAACGCACGGCGCCGTAGGACTAACAGGTCGCCTCATATAGAGAACGTTAACAGTAGCAGATGCACCCCTGGCTAGGCGCATTAGGAGTAACGGATCCTCCCCTACAAAGCGTGTTAGCAGTAACAGGTTCCTTCCCTCCTCCCACAGACGGGAGCACTGTTGGCACCAGCAGGCCCTTTCCTCTAGAGCGTGTTAGGAGCAGCAGTGCAGCTTGTGCTTGTTATGGTCACGACCAGGAAACCACTCACATTATCGATTATGACTAGCTTCGACCGGTCAACATGTGACGTCCAATATCACAGCTGCTGCGGTCAAGGTTCTGCAGGCGCAGCTCAGCTGAGCTACTGGCCACCTAGAATTGCCTGATCATTGCTTACAACGAAGCAAATCCTCAAGACACTCACACAGACGTGGTGTGCTGCCTAGGGATGTCCGTGGCTACGATAAGTCGTTTTAGTTCGTGTGATCAAAGCCACGGCGTGCGCAACGCGCAGCTCTGCGCCTTCAACCAGTTTTGGTTTGGCGATTGAGACGATAGTGTGTCTACCGTTTAGTATAGGTGAGGGTAGCAGCGCCCCTCTCTAAATAAAACCTGCACATTCCCCCCATTCTCGCCTACCTACGCAAAGCTGAATACTAACAACCCTGGGTTAACCGCAAGACTACATAGCTTACAGAAACAGCTTTCCTCTGCGCCCTGTGATGCCCTCGCGGTGTATGGTATTATGGAGCTTACCATTGATAGTCTCATTCATTGGATGGGCTGGCATGGCCAGCGTTACCAAGATCGCTTCCAATCGAAACATTGGTAACGTAACCTGCCTGTTTGGCACTTGCGATATGCTAAACACTCAAGTGCAGTTTGCCCAGCGGATACGTGTATCTCCCCCGGAGTAGGCGTCGTGTGGCACTACGACTCTAGGCTACAAGTCTGTTTGCCTTCGTCGACTCTTCGCGGCTGTGGGCTCCTCCCGCCTCCGCCTTCCTGCCGAGAGCCTTCGATAACATGCGGCACCACTGGGTGCTGCGCCCCGAGCACAGCAACCATGAATAGCGACTGCATCGACGAGAAGAAGGGAATATGCCAACAGACGCCAAAGTGCGATCCCACGAATATTCCGTCTGACAAGAAGTGCACATCGGCGGGCTACGTTTGCGACAAGAGCGCGCCAGAGGCAGCATGCGGTCCAAAGTGCTGCCGGGCCGGAAGTTTTGGCGTTCCGGCGGATGGCATAGATTGGCCATGCTCGATGGCCAACGGGCGGGCGAAGTGTTGTCCTCCGGGCCGAGTCGTGTCAGGACCGGTGAAACCTGGCGGGGAGCTAGTCTGTTGCGAGCCTGGCGATGCCGTAGTTGGAGATCCTGGGTTCCCGGTGTGTTGCCCCATTGAGCAAGTGACATTCCCAGGACCGGGGCAGTCCGACTACTATCCGTTATGCTATCGAGGGAACCCGGGCTACCAGCCGAAGCCCGGGCTACCTCACTATGGTCAATTTTGCTTGACATCGTGCTACAAGTTCGATGGGGTGAACTGCATGAAGCGGAACCCTGCTGATAAGAGATGTGTGTGTGCTCCTCCAGTGTGAGCGAGCTTTTTCTTCTTTTTTTTTCTTTTTTGGTAGTGGTGGTGGTGATGAGTGATGTGGTGAAGGTAGGTAGGCAAGCAGTCAGGGATCCTTGAATCGCCGGTCTAGGCCTTGGAAGCAATTTTAAAATAGTTTAAAAGGAGCAGACATGGCAGGTTTTAAGTTGAGAGCGTCTCGCCGTACTGTCACTTCCGTCTCTAAATACTGTTTACCATAATTCTATAGTTATGTCAACAAGAAAAATGCCTCCTCGATGCCATTACGTGTCTTAGGAACGCCTAAAATCACGAGCCTGAGGTATGTAAGTGGGACTGGAAATGCCTCGACACCTGAATTCAGAGGCATATTATATAGCAGTGAAAGGGCATTTACAAAAGCTTGTTGAGGTATTCGCAGAGCTTTGATAGGCGTCGAGGAAGCTTCCAGTTTACTGCAAAATCCGTAGATGATACTTATACAGTATTTTAAGACGGGGATAACAGTACGACCAGACGGTCTCTTTAAGTTAGGCTCGTGGCCTTCATCGCCGCAAGTATGAACCGTCGCGAGACTAGTGAGCCATGGGTATGGCTTCCCGTCAACATGCCGAAGGTGCAACACTTGCATATGTGTCAGAGTTTGGGTACTGTGATACTGTTAACACCGAAAGAATATATGCCGCACCCAAGATGTACTTATCGTGGCGGCCTAGACTGCCGAAACTTGAGGCCACCCGCCCGCCAAAAACAGCAGTCCAAACCACGGCACATGCTACCTCTGTGGGAAAACCCGTGCAGCACATGCAGCAGCCAACGACTTGCAGGAGTGTCGCCGGGGTTCGGTTGCGCCTGCATGGAGCTTGACCTTCGTCGCAACATGAGCAACCAACAAATGCAGATTGATTTGTCACCGTCGCGAGGCAATGTTGGGGCACACTGCCCTTCATTGGCGGGCTGTGCCAGCTCGGCGCGCATTTTCCACGCAATCCCATTCGTTGGATTCTAGCCCGTTTCTGCAAGAAATGTCTGGGGGGAGCGTCTCCAGAACGGTACCAAGAGTTGCCGTTTTAGCTACATCCGTTATGGCGACTTAACCCTAACCCTAGGATTACAAAATAAATGTTGTCGTAAGGTCCGTGGGTGGCCGGTCTTTCCGGCATCAGATGCAACCCATTTTCCGGAACTCATCATCCCATTTCCTGGACTCCGCCAAATTCGGCATACTTTGTACCTACGACCACGACCCATAGGAAGAATGTTGATCGTGTTTCCACATAAGTGGGGCTCTAGGTGGGGCTGATGATGATGATAAATTTAACGTGTAGGTTTCCCTGTTTTGGGACCGGGGACTTGCCCCGGGTCCCAGCCATCTCCACCTAAGGGGACTGGGGACCTCCTAATTGGCTGTGTCACGTGACTATCCACGTTACTCCGGAATGAAATGTAACGCCTCCAGGCGGGGGCACGTGCGAGTCGCCTGTGGCGAAAACCCGGCACATTAAATTTTAATCAATCAATCCGAAGCACGCGCACTCAAGCCAGACTTGGCATTCTTGTTGAGTTCCTTCGTACGACATGGACAAGGCCGATTGCTCTCACTGGGAGGTAGGAGATAATGGCAGTACTCGCGGAAGTAAGCTGAGCCTATCGTCTCGAATTGCGGATTTGGGGACGAAGAGCTAACATTTCCTGGTGGCAGGCAGGAATTTCGAGTTTATTTCGATACAAAATCCAGCAGAAGCAAAGGATCGCAGCAAGAGACGGCTAGCTCGCTCACACGCTGTCAGACAAGCCCTAAAGAACAGTCGAAGGCCTCCAGAGGAATTGCCGAGGCCTGATGCCGTCGCATCAGGCCAAACGCTCAGCCCCTGGTCCGTCTTCGTCTCTCCATCGGTTTACGGTCCTTTCGAGACCCTGTTTGGGAACTCGCCCAGGCTGAGAAGCCTGCTAAGTCACGGTAAGCAACTCTCGTGGTCTGATACGAGCCCCCTGGGCTCATGTCGGTATGTATGTAGGTGATGCTAGACGTGCCGCGGAGCCGGTGTTCAGCGTTGCGGACCCGGTCCTGTTCCAGGACTTCGGCTCCGTCTTCCGTACTGATCTTGACGATCCGGCCCTGTTGAATGCCGTCCTGCTCACCTTTGCCTTGGCGGTGACCGGGGGGAACATGGACAATGAATGCGTTGGCTACCAGAACCAGGCGTTGGCCGCCGTTCGCCAACGAATGAGCTCTCCCGAGACTGCGTTATCGCTGCCTACGTTAGGCGCTATCTTGCTTCTTGCTGGAGTGGAGGTTCGTGAATGGAAACGGCCAGAGAGTTCATCAAGTCATAGCTAACTCTGCAGCAATCGGTTAGGCTCGACTAGGCATGCGGTGGCAAGTTCAGCTCCACATGGACGCCATACGGCGACTGCTTGATATTGGCCAGTCCAGGACTATCTACTTGACCGACGGGATCAAGCGAGCCATTTTCTGGTAAGCCATTTCTAGTCTGACATTCCCTTGTGCGCTGAGCAAGAAATCAACTCATCACGATTGCCTACGCTTCGGACAGGCAAGATCTGAACTCATCCATCATGACTGGATCGGACCGCATCCTAGATCACACGACATTTGGCGAGCTGCAGTGGAAGCGGGACCCTTTTGCCCCTACCTTCTTTGTTCTGCCGCCAGGGTTCCAGGAACGGGCCCATCTGCTCCCGGAGGATTTCGTCGAGGTCCTTAAAGACATTCATGCGCTGCAGTGCATCCAAGAGCTTCCCGGCTATTCCTGCCAGAACCCGATCGAAATGCTCCGCGTCGACAACCACCAAGCGTCCATCGGTTCCAGACTCGTGGGCTTGCCCAAGCTTTCTCCCATCATGGAAGCCTGTCATCTAGCTGCATATCTCAGCGTATGTATGCTCTGCTGCAAGGTTTGGCGCCACTCCGTTATACCGGTATGTGACTTCTATCCGAGGAACCACCTTTCACCAAAATGAAACAAGACTTGTCGGGCACGTTGATACTAACCCGAGAGGGGTGTGTTGGAAAGTCTTACGTGTCGAAGCACCTATTGCGCAGCCTAGAAGAGTCGGATGAGGACCCTTTCTGGAATAGTGATCCAGATCTCCTGATCTGGATGCTCTACTTGGGTGGATCATTCTCCGCGAAGGGGCCGATACGCTCGGCGTACAAGCGGCTCCTGCGGAGCAACTATGAATCACGGCGATTTATACAAAGTCATGATTCCCTGGCGGACGTAATAGAGGTCATGAGGCAGTTTATCTGGTCGGAAAAGTCGTATCGCTCGCAGTTGGAGGAGTTCTGGACAGAGGTCCATCCGGGTACATAAAAAGGCTGACGATGCAGCCTGTAGGTAGTTTTTAGCCACCCAAGCGGTTGACAAAATAAAACGCAGTCACAAAGTGGCACGTGCCGTAGCCCACTAACAGACCCCCTAACAATTCTTCCAGTTTCTACTCAGGCCACCAACTCTCCACCACAACCACTGCAGACTTCGCAATTACAATGGGCCTTGGTGACCTACACCATACAACACCAAAAAAGTCGAAAATTATCGGAGCCGTTACCTTTGCGAAAGCCCACAAGTTAGATTTCTTCCATTCCGACGTCTTTCGAGAGAATGAGGTTTGCAAACAGCAGGGGTGGAAAATTCTGCACGATGGCCGTGACAGACGGCACCTAGAAGTCGAAACACGCGGCCGACCAAAGCTTATTACGCCCGACAACCTTCAGGCAACGGAGCGTATCATATGGCAATACGGCTTCCAAGCACGTGCCTTAACATGGCAAGGTTTGGCCTTAGAGGCTGGAATTTCTGGGATATCTGCGCGGACAATTGAGCGCGCGATGGGTGAGTTTTCTCATACCATTTCCTGGCTTTGGTCTTCCACGCCTAACTTTCTGTCTTTTTCTATAGGAACCTTAGGATACCGTAAGTGTATCGCATGGGAGAAAGGCTTCGTTTCCCCATTCAACGCCGAGCGCCGTACCAAAGCCGCCCAAACTGCTCTATTTTATCACCCTCGCCCCGAAGATTGGCACGATATTCGTTGGTCCGACGAGGTCCATTTTGCAAAAACGTCACAAGGCCGGGTTCGAATAATTCGGAAATACGGAGAGCGATACTGCCCTGACTGTATCCACCATGCAGAAAAGGAAGATGATGATGAAATTCGAGAAAGATACCACGTCTGGGGAGCAATTGGGTGGAATTTCAAGTCCGAATTAACGTTCTACGAGGTTCCAACTAACACCAACGGGAAGATGAGCATGCAGGTATATCAAGATGTTATCCTTAATGGATAAGTTGCCGAGTGGCTGGACAGAGGTGATAAGTTGTGGAACAATATGGATGTAGTCGCTGTTACTAAATGCTAATATCAGTGGATTCACTTTTACAGTGTTTTGGTGCAGCGGTCTAGTTCGACATAAGTTTATCCTGGAAGAGGATGGCGATTCCGGACACGGTGGTGGTAACTGTCAGCGTATATGGGGCTGTGGGGGCTAACTTGCGGATAATTCCGGCTTGGCACCAGGCCCTTTTCAGGGGTCAGAGATTTCACAGTTTTTGAACAGAACAACGCAAGACACAACAATACAATAGAACTATTACAATCTACCAGAAGTGCTGTACTCTGACAGTAACTCTGGGAAGCGGAATATCGTGAAGGTTTGGAAAGAGGAACACGGCTTAAAGCACTTTTTTAACACTCCTGGCTCTCCAGACCTCTCACCAATCGAAAATTGCTGGCGTGCTGTAAAGCAGTATATCAGGGCAAACTTTCGGTTAGGTTCTGACCTGAAGGCCTTAATAATTGAGGCCTGGAAGAAGGTTGTAACTATCCCCATGATTAATAAGCTGGTGGATTCTATGGTAGTGCGGATGGCCGATGTGTTAGCCGGCGGAGGTCAAATGACTGGGTGGTAGTACAAGAAAGGTACCTCGTAGCCAGAATTGTATACGCGGCAAGGTACCTGTGAGGTAGTGAGTGCGTTTTATTTTGTCAACCGCTTGCCACCTTATTGCTCCTCCTCCTCCTCCTCCTCCTCCTCCTTCTTCTTCTTCTTCTTCTTCGATCCAGCTACTACTAAATTCTGCAACCTGTGTAGGAACTGCTCGCTGAACGGATAGTCAATGCATCCTGCAGGGTTCTTGACGGTGTAAAACGTGCTGCGATGATAAGCATTGAGTGGCAAACTGTTCTTGATTCGGAAGACGAGGTCAGGGTTCGCAACAAAGGCCCTGCCAAACATGACCATAATATCCTTGTTTGGATAAGCATCGTCGAGAACTCGCTGCACGTTATCCGGTCGATACCCTCCGGCAAGAAGAATGGGCCCGGTCCAGAGGTCAATCGCGAAATCCAGCGTTTCGTGGGCGGCGTGTTCTGCATCTTCATTGTTGGTCACGCGTGGTTCGATCAGGTGGATGTAGCCGAGACCGAGCTCTTTGGCCTTGGTAATCACGTCGGAAAACTGCGGGACCGGGTCCCTCATGCGCATACCCTGGAAGGTGCTCCAGGGGCTCAGACGGAGTCCGACGCGCTGGGGGCCGATGGCATCGCCTACGGCCCTCATGACCTCGTAGACAAGACGCGAGCGGTTCTCGACGCTGCCGCCGTACTCGTCGGCGCGGATGTTGCTGACGTCTTGCGTGAAGCTATCGATAAGATAGCCGTTCGCGCCGTGGAGCTCGACGCCGTCGAAACCCGCGCGGATAGCGTTCTCCGCCGCAGTCGCGAAGTCGTGCACGATCCGCTCTATCTCGTCGGTCGTCAGAGCCCTCGGCACGGGAGCGGCCTCGTCGTAAGGTATGGCGCTCGAGGACACCAGCTCAATGCCCTCGGCCTCGGCAGTCTCTGGGTTCGCGGCACGGCCAACATGAATCAATTGACAGATGATGAAGCAGCCGTTACGGTGCACCTCATCGGTGATGGTCTTCCACGCCGCCACCTGGTCGTCTCTCCAGATGCCCGGTGCATTGGGGAAGCCACCAGCGCCAGGCGAGATGATCCCGGCCTCGGTGATGATCAGGGTACCTGCGACCTGCGACCGCTGGCCGTAGTACTCCTTCATCATGGGCGTGGCAGTGTGGTCGTCACTGGCCCGTAATCGGGACAGGCTGGGCATTCCAATGCGGTGCTTCAGCTCGACCCCGCAAATCTTGAGTGGCCTCCAGAGGCGAGATCGGGTCATTGTCCAGGAACAAGAAGTTCGTGTGGCTGGAGAGTTTGATGCCGTTGGGGAGACGTAATCACGACCCAGTATGAGGAATCAAGAAAGTTTGTGGTAGGTTGATGGAAGTGGGTGCCGCTCACATATAATCATGCATCTCCACGCCAAAAAGCCCAAAGGCCGGGAAATCAAGAGAGGAAAAAGGGAAAGGCGTTCTAGAAGTCGCATTCTGCCAATCATAGATGGCCCCATCCGTCCCAGGGTGTGTCAGCGCTGTGCACACAGGTGGACTCTGGTACGGTAAAGCGAGCCACACCTACCCTTTTAGGAAATATCTGGAATTTCCAAAAGGGTAAAACCTAACAGGCAGCATTTATCTCAGGGTGAGTCAGCACTGTGCACAGGTGGACTCTGGTACGGTAAGCGAGCCACACCTACCCTTTTAGGAAATATCTGGAATTTCCAAAAGGGTAAAACCTCACAGGCAGCATTGATTGTATAAAGCACGGGCAGACCGCTGCCATTTACTGATATATCTCCCCCTGAGAGATGCTTGCTAATAATCATGCTCTCGATAAGCTGCTCAGCTTCTTCCTGTGTTGGCTTATATGACAAGTGCACCCCCTCTCACCGGCAACAACCTGTTCTCGCCAGTCCATCAAACCCTACATACAGCAAACCAATATTGCAATAGAGATCCCGCAGCCATGGATTTCAAGCTCGCTTGGATTGCTCAACTGCTTTTGGCGTTTTACGCCTACCCATCCCTCGGCTTTCACCATGCACTTCCGCGGGATATCAACCAGAAGCCGACGCAAGTGATTGGCGGTGTCACGGTCATCAACACGCCCCTGTAAATCAACCCTCTCTATCTGGAACAAAACACGTTTTTTTTCCCTCAAGCAAAGCAATTAATACTTTTCTGAAACCAGTGTACGCAACGCCCAAGCATACGCCAAGCAGGTCAGCGAAGTTCACCTCTACAACCACATCATGCGGACCTGGCTCTTTGGGGCGCTCGTCTTGAAACACAACACCACGCTGCACAATACCGTCGATCTCGAGGTCCACGCTGTCGGCTCGATGCTGCACGACCTGGGCCTCGTGCTCAACGGCTCCTGGATCAGCAACGACCGCCGCTTTGAAGTCGACGCCGCCATCGCCACGACCAACTTCGTCGAGCGCCAAGTCCCGAACGACTGCGAGGGGGCCGCCACTTGGGACGCCAACCGGCTGCAGCTGCTGTTTGACTCGGTCTTATTGAGCTCGGAGCCAAGGTTCTCACTATATAAGCAGCCGACCGTGGCCGCAGTGGTGCAGGGTGTGTTGATTGATTTGGAAGGGCTGGCCATTACTTCGGCCTATGGTATTACGGATACTGAATACAACAACGTCGAGGAAGCGTTCCCAAGGCTGAACTTCATCACCGCTGTCAACGCAACGCTCGTGGAACTCTGTACGACGAAGCGGAACACGACTTATGGTTAGTAGTAGCCCTTGGCACGGCGACTGAATGCAACGATAAAATTCGTGCTAACTATGACGATCCGTGGCAGATTCGTGGCAACAGGCTTTTGGAGACGCCTTCGTGCCGGGCTATTCGGCAGTCGGAAATCGCATCTTTGACTTCTTTGTGTAGGCGTATATGGCTTGGTTGTGTAACTTACAAGTAGCCAGTCTCGAGGCTTCAACCGGTGGTTCGATTGGACGGTCTGAGTAGTTCAATTCATTGGAACACGGAAGATACCATTTCTTGTCTCACGATACTACAGTTGGCCTCCCTTCTAGATGGTTAATACACCAAGTTCTGTACTTGTATCAGCCTTTTGCTCTTCACACAGTACCAATAGGATGTCTGGACCGCTGTTCTTCTCATGACCTAAGAGCATATCTACCAAGAAGTATTTGGATCAGAGAAAACAGCTCGCTCGGTCACTTAGTCAAGAAACCAATCATGCTTATTATCCAGCGTACAGTAATCTACCGGTTGCTCTTACTACCCTTTCCAACCCTGTCTGACTCTTAGTATCCAGTCTCCCCAATCAAATTTCGAACATGCTAGAGGTGTTGCGGACCACAGGAAGCCTCCTGCGCAGGCTTCCAAACATATATCTGTTATTAGCTTGGCGGGAAAAGAATTTGGAAGAAAGAACAGACTGCTAAAATACTACTTAAGAAGCAGAGATTTAACAAGGTCTTTGCAAAGCTAGCTTGCTGGCCATGGCTCATCTAAGAGGCCAGCTCCATGAAGAAACATCACGCCGTCCCTCGGCGCTCAAGGTGCTCTGAAGTGGCTCCAACATATTGTCACTCGTTGCGGCAAGTAGGTACTTCCTACATAGAGAGCATACTGCCGAATTCTCCTGGCCCAGCTCCCTCCTTGGAGGTACTGCGGCGGTTCGAGCTGCTTTAGAGAATTTTTATAGTATGTATCGGAATACTGAGCAGGCTTCCCTTCCGCCGCACGCCGTGGATTAGCCTTGACTGCTCTATCGAGCTGGGGGATGCCCAATGTTACAGCGCCAGCACGCAGTGCCCGAGGCTGATAAGGAGTGGTACATCAACGTCACCGACGTCGTCCTTGACTTTGCCCTCTCACTTTGGCCTAGCAAGCATTCACCAGCCCTAATTCGCAAGGCAGTCTGGTTATACGGCCATGTGGTCGTGTTAAGAACACAGGCGTATACCCTTCTAGTTACGGCCGACTAGAAAACCGACAAGGTATTAGACCGTATCTAGCTTAACGGGCTGGCGAGCTGGCCGTCGTTACTATAATCTTATAGCATACTAAAATAGCATCTTCGTTAGCTACTCGAGCCTAGAAAACCTGGGAAGCCTTATTTATACCGAACTACCCCTACTATAGCTTTATTAGTAACTTACTAGGCCTTCGCTTCGACACAGCCTAAAAACACAAGTTTGCCGTCAACTGGAACATGTCTATACTTCTAGCCGGTAAGGACTGGTCCGGAGTGGGTGTTTGGGGCATCCAGCCTTCAGTTAACGGACGGCGTAACCTAGTGTTCGTGGGAACGGGTAATATCTAATGCCTTTCCTAATGCCTACTCGTACTGCGAGACCGAGACGGGCGGCCTGTCTTGCCGCAGACCTTCTGGTCGCGGGGCAGAAGGACGGCATTCTACACTTTCTTACTATAAAGGACGGCAGCCTGCTACCGGCCGCGCCCCCGCATGAACAAGACGAGCGGTTGGATGGCCTGGATGCATGGCCTTCGTCGCGGCATGAACAACCAACAAATGCAGATGGGTCACCGTTGCAAAGCATGATGAGACATACTGCCCCTTATTCGGGGGCTTGTGCGAGCTCGGTGCGCATTTTCCACGCAATCCCTTTCGTTGGACTTTAGTCCGTTCCTGCAAGATATATCTGGGAGTAGCGTCTCCAGAACGGTACCTAGCGAGCTACCGTTTTAGCTGCATCCGTTATGGTGACTTAACCCTAACCCTGGAATTACAAAATAATGTTGTCTTAAGGTCCGTGGGTGGCTGGTCTTTCCGGCGTTAGATGCATCCCATTTTCCGGAACTCATCATCCCATTTCCTAGACTCCAGGGCTCCCAAATTCGGCATACTTTTCACCTACGACCCGGACACATAGGAAAACTCGGGATCCCGTCTGCTCTCTCATAGAAAGCCAGTGAGGGCCAGACTATTAGTTGTGTCGGTGACGACCAGCGAATCCCTGGTGTTGTATGTTTTTTGCCGGTGCAAACCCCACCATATCCGCCCCTTTTTGCCGTGTGTTGAACAGCCCACCACTACGGTTCAAATGAGATGTGTGAAACAACAGGTGTTCCATAAGGTCCAGATTTTCGATGAAATGTTGTTGTCACAGTTCTATCTTGTTGACCGAAAGTCAGGGGCACCAACACAACCGGCCAAGATCCCGTCAGAGGGGTGCATGATGAGGTTACATCGGGACTTTCGCGCTCCAGTCGATGATTGGTGCAAACATGCTGTTTCAAGTGCCGCGTAACATCAACCGAGCGCAACACCAAAAGACCAAGCCAACGTCAGCTCAAGACACCTCCATGACATCCTCCATTTCAAGCTCACCCCATACAATCCGAGTCCAGCCGTGACATCGGGGTTAACAACAACCTCTCAACACCATGGCGCTCATCAACACCCTCATACACCTCACCGACTTCCAGTCCAGCCCTTTCCTCTCCAACTACATCCCCGCCGTCGCCGCATCCTACTCCGTACAACTCCTCATCGGCGCCCCCAGCATCCTCCGCCGCACCGAAATCTTCTACGACCTCGCCGGCGGCCTCTCCTTCCTACTAACCCTCTCCTCTTCCCTACTCATCCCCGCGCTGCGACGCGACGCGACCGTATCTCTCGATGCCGCGCTCCAGACCTGGAACTGGCGGCAGCTGGCTCTGACGGGTACGGCGGCGGTGTGGATCATTAGACGCAAGCATCCCTCCTTCCCTTTCATCCCATCTCATCTCATCTTATCTCATCCACCCTGACTGACACACGGCAGTGGCATCCTTCCTGTTCACGCGCGTCCTCAAAAACGGGCACGACTCACGCTTCGACAAAGTCAAGACCCAGCCCCATCGCTTCGTAATCTACTGGGCCATCCAGGCGATCTGGGCAATAGTATGCCTCACGCCCGTGATTGCCGTGTGCGCCGTCCACCCCGCGGCATTTAAGGCTGGTCTCGGGGTGCCTGAGGTGCTGCTGACTGATGTTGTGGGGTTTGGGCTGTTTGGGGTGGGGTTGCTGATTGAGGTTGTTGCGGACTGGCAGAAGGCAGCGTGGCAGGCGAAGAAGGAAA
>Ga0247758_1001518_pt1 | contig 16736 bp, 18 predicted proteins | sample UWRJL156409C4_FD_180950 | JGI IMG/M metagenome (GOLD analysis project Ga0247758, IMG submission 180950) | Plant litter microbial communities from Arlington Agricultural Research Station in Wisconsin, United States - UWRJ-L156-409C-4 | ecosystem: Environmental > Terrestrial > Plant litter >...
AGGCCCTGGAGGAGTTCGGCGCCGACGCCGGCGACATCACCCGCGAGGCGACGTTCGAGACCCTCGACATCGACTCGCTCGACCTCGCCGAGCTCGCGCAGATCGTCGAGGAGGAGTTCGGCGTGGAGCTGAAGAGCGACGACATCAAGAGCATCAAGACGGTCGGATCCGCCATCGACCTCGTCGCGGCGCGCGCCTAGCCATGCCCGCCTCCGCGATGCCCGACGTGGTCATCACCGGCGTCGGCGCGGTCACGCCCCTCGGCGTCGGCGCCCGCACGCTGCACACCCGCTGGACGGCCGGCAGCAGCGGCATCGCCGGCGGCGAGGCCCCGTGCGCGGACTTCGACCCGCTGTCCGTGCTCTCGCGCAAGGAGGCGCGCCGGGCCGACCGCTTCACCCAGCTCGCCATCGCGGCGAGTGAGGAGGCGCTGGCCGACGCCGGCTGGGTCGACGGCATCCCCTACGACGCCCACCGCGTCGCCTGCGTCCTGGGCACCGGCATCGGCGGCCTGAGCACGCTGGAGGCCGGGCAGACCGACCTCCTGCAGAAGGGCGCGGCCGGGGTCTCCCCCCTCTCCGTCCCGCTGATGATGGGCAACGCGGGCGCCGCGAGCCTGGCCATGCGCCACGGCCTGCAGGGCCCGTGCTTCGGCGTGGTGTCGGCCTGCGCGGCGGGCGCCAACGCGATCGGCGACGCGATGCGGATGATCATGGTCGGTGACGCCGACGCGGTGGTCACCGGCGGCGCCGAGGCGACGCTGACCCCGCTGTCCCGCGCCTGCTTCTCCTCCCTCGGGGCCCTGTCGCCCTCCGGCGAGTCGCGCCCGTTCGACGCTCGCCGCGACGGGTTCGTGATGGGCGAGGGCGCCGGCGTGCTCGTGCTCGAGAACGGCGACTTGGCCCGCGCCCGCGGCGCCCGGATCATCGGCGTGGTGCGCGGCTACGGCGCCTCGTGCGACGCCTTCCACCTCACCGCGCCGCAGGCGGACGGCGTCGGCGCGGCCCGGGCGATCTCGTCCGCGCTGCGCGACGCGGGGATCGTCCCCGAGGACCTGGACTACGTGAACGCCCACGGCACCTCGACCCCGCTCAACGACCGGGCCGAGACGATGGCGCTGAAGCTCGCGCTCGGTGCCCACGCCACCGCGGTCCCGACCTCGTCGACCAAGTCGGCGATCGGCCACCTGCTCGGCGCGGCCGGCGCGGTGGAGGCCATCGCCACCGTCCTGGCCCTGCGCGACCGGGTCGCCCCACCCACGCTGGGCTACGAGGAGGCGGACGAGGGACTCGACCTCGACTACGTCCCGCTGCGCGCCCGTCCGCTCCAGACGGCCGGCGACGGCCCCGTGCTCGCCCTGTCCAACTCGTTCGGGTTCGGCGGCCACAACGCCGCGCTCGTCCTGGAAGCCGCGTGATTCCGTGAGTCCCCCGCACCTCGCCCTCGCCCCCCGGCCGCACGAGCGCCTCACGCCGCTGGAGCGGCTCGAGGTGCTGTGCGACCCCGGCTCGGTCCGCCTCACCCGCACCGGGGTGCGCTCGCACCGCATGGGAGATCGTGCCCGCCCGGGCGACGGCGTGCTCGGGGCGACCGGCATGGTCGACGGCCGGGCCGTGGCCTGCTTCGCCCAGGACGCCTCCTACGCCGGCGGTTCGCTCGGGGAGGCCCACGCGGACACCATCGTCTCGGTGCTCGAGCTCGCGGGCCGGGCGCGCATGCCCGTCGTCGGCTTCATCGAGTCGGCCGGCGCGCGGATGCAGGAGGGCGTCGCCGCCCTGTCCGGCTACGGGCGGATCTTCCGCGCTCACACCGCGCTGTCGGGTCAGGTGCCGCAGATCTCCGTGGTGTGCGGGGCCAGCGCCGGCGGCGGCAGCTACGCCCCCGCGCTCACCGACATCGTGATCATGACCCGGCAGGCCAGCATGTTCCTCACCGGTCCGGGCGTGGTGCAGGAGGTCACGGGCGAGGACGTCACCGCCGACGAGCTCGGCGGCCCGCGCGTGCACCAGGCCAACGGCGTGTGCCACGCGGTGACCGACACCGAGGTCGACGCCGCCCTGCTGGCCCGCGACCTGCTCGACCACCTCCCCCAGCACACCGGCACCGAGCCGCAGCGCTGGCCCACCGTGCCGCCGCCCGAGGGCCGTCTCGACGCCGTCGTCCCCAGCGAGCCGCGCAAGGTCTACGACGTGCGCCACGCGATCCGCCTCCTCGTCGATGGCGGGCGCTGGGTCGAGGTCGGTGAGAAGTGGGCGCGCAACGTCGTCACCGCGTTCGCCCGCCTCGACGGCCGGGCGATCGGCGTCGTGGCCAACCAGCCCCGCTACATCGGCGGCGTGCTCGACGCCGAGTCGGCGGCCAAGGCCGCGCGCTTCGTGCGCACCTGCGACGCCTTCGGGCTGCCGCTGCTCGTGCTCGTCGACACCCCCGGCTTCCTTCCCGGCACCGGGCAGGAGAAGGCGGGCGTGATCCGCCACGGCGCCAAGCTCGTGCACGCCTTCGCGGCCGCCGCCGTCCCCACCGTCACCGTCGTGACCCGCAAGGCGTTCGGCGGGGCGTTCATCGCGATGAACAGCAAGGAGCTGGGCGCGGACTTCGTGTTCGCCTGGCCCGACGCGCAGCTCGGGGTGATGGGCGCCCAGCAGGCCGTGGGCATCATCAACCGCCGCGAGATCGCCGCCGACCCGCAGCCCGTGCGGGCCCGCGACCGCCTCGCCGCCCGCTACGCCGCCGAGAACCTGGCCGTCGGCGCGGCCGCCGAGCAGGGCTTCGTGGACGAGATCGTCCCGCCCGGCCACACCCGCGAGCGCGTCGCCGCCGCCCTCGACACGCTCGCCACCGCCCACCGACCCCCGCGACCGACGAGGAACATCCCCCTGTGAACTGGTCAGCCCCCGCCGCAGAACTCGACCCCGGCACCCGTTTCACCACGCGTGGCCGCACGATCACCGAGGCCGACGTCGTCGGCTTCGCCGCCCTCACCGGCGACTGGCACCCCCAGCACGCCGACGCCGAGTGGGCGGCCGACAGCCCGTTCGGCGAGCGCATCGCCCACGGCATGCTCGTGGTCTCGTTCGCGGTCGGGCTGGTGCCCTTCGACCCCGCGCGGGTGATGGCCCTGCGCCGCGTGAAGGACGCGGTGTTCCGCCGGCCCGTGCGCCTGGGCGACACCATCCACGTGGAGGGCAAGGTGCGAGAGCGCAAGGCCGTCGGCGACGAGGCGAGCCTCGTCACGCTGGGCATCGACGTGATCAACCAGGACGGCAAGCGGGCCTGCGGCGCGCAGGTCGAGGTGCTGTGGCGCGAGGACGTCGCGGCCGAGGCCGTGCTCGTGGCGGCCGCCGTCACCAACGGCGCGGCCGCCGCGGCGTGCGGCGAAGACGTCTGGAACCTCGGTTGATGTCGCTCGCGGGCCGCCGGCTGCTGATCACCGGCGTCGTCACCAAGGACTCCATCGCCTACACCGTCGCCCGGCGTGCGCAAGAGCAGGGCGCCGACGTCGTGCTGACCGGATTCGGCCGGGCCCGCCGCCTCACCGAGCGCGCGGCCCGGACCCTGCCCGAGCCGGCCGACGTGCTCGAGCTCGACGTCAACGAGCCGGCCGACCTCGAGGCGCTGGCCGTGGAGCTGCGGACCCGCTGGGGCGCCGTGGACGGCGTGCTCCACGCCATCGCGTTCGCCCCGCCGGACGCGCTCGGCGGCGCCTTCCTCGACACGCCCGTCGAGAGCGCCCAGCAGGCGTTCGCGACCAGTGCGTTCAGCCTCAAGTCACTGGCCGTCGCGCTGCGGCCACTGCTGGCGGCCGGGGACGCGCCGAGCGTCGTCGGCCTCGACTTCGACGCCCGCGTGGCCTGGCCGGTGTACGACTGGATGGGCGTGGCCAAGGCCGCGCTGGAGTCCGTCTCCCGGTACCTGGCCCGCGACCTGGGCCCGGACGGCATCCGGGTGAACCTGGTCAGCGCCGGCCCGCTGGCCACCATCGCCGCGGGCGGCATCCCCGGCTTCGACCGGCTCGCCGACGCCTGGACGGACCGCGCCCCGCTGGGCTGGGACGTCACCGACCCGGGCCCGGTGGCCGACGCGGTCAACTTCCTGCTCTCGGCCGGCGCCCAGGGCATCACGGGCGAGCTGCTGCACGTCGATGGCGGGTACCACGCGATGGGCGCCCCGCTCGCATGATCCTGCTGACCGGTGCGACCGGGTACCTCGGCACGCTCGTCCTGGCCCGGCTGCTGGAGGACCCCGACGGCCCGGAGGTCCTCTGCCCCGTGCGGGCCGGGGACGAACGCGAGGCCGCGGCCCGCATCGACGCCACGCTGGCCCGGCTGTGGCACGAGCCCGGCCCCGTGCGGCGGGCCCGGGTCCGCGCCGTCCCCGCCGATCTCGTGCACCCGCTCGACGTGCCCCGCGTGGCGGACATCACCGAGGTCCTGCACTGCGCCGCGGCCGTGTCCTTCGACGTGCCCCTCGCGCAGGCCCGGGCGATCAACGTCGGCGGGACGCGGCAGGTACTCGACCTCGCCCGCCGCGCCCCGCGCCTGGAGCGCGTGGTCCACGTGTCGACCGCGTACGTCGGCGGTCGCCACGCCGGCCGGTTCGGCGAGGACGACCTGGACGTCGACCAGGCGTTCCGCAACACCTACGAGCAGACCAAGTACGAGGCCGAGCGGATGCTCGCCACGGAGGCGACCGACCTGCCGGTGGTCATCGCCCGTCCGAGCATCGTCGTCGGCGAGGCCGGGACCGGCTGGACCACGAGCTTCAACGTCCTCTACCCGCCGTTGCGGGCGTACTGCCGGGGGATGATCTCCCGCGCCCCCGCCGACCCGGACGGGCTGCTCGACGTGGTCACCGGCGACTACGTCGCGGACGCCCTGGTCCACCTGCTGGACCACGGCGAGCCCGGCCGTCGCTACCACCTGGTCTCCGGCGCGAACGCCCCCACCTCCCGCCGGGTCGCGGACCTGGCCGCCGAGGCGTTCGGGCTGCCGCCGCTGGTGATGGACGCCGGCTCCAGCGCGCTGGACCAGGTCTACGTCCCCTACTTCGACGTGCGCCTGCGCTTCGACGACGCGCGCTCCCGAGCGCTGCTCGCGCCGCACGGCATCGCGCCGGCCGATCTCGCGGAGTGCTTCGGCCGCCTGATGCGCTTCGCGCAGGACACGCGCTGGGGCAAGCGGACCGCGGTCCGCGAGGACGGACTGGCCGTCCCGGCCGGCTAGCCGCGGGCGCGGGCGGCCGCGAGCGCCTTGGCCGTGACGTCGATCATCACGTAGCGCCCCGGGCCCACGCGCTTGGCGTGGCCCGACTTCTCCAGTTTCTTCAGGACGACCGGGCAGCGCTTGCAGCGCGGCTTGTCCTTGCAGCACTTCGTCTTGGCCTTGACGACCTTGGGCGCCTTCGTCTTGGTCGCCATGGTCAGGCGCCGGTCGGCAGGGGTCGCACGGCGATGGTCATCCGCACCAGGGCGCACAGGCGGTCCTGGTCGTCGGTGATCTCGACCTCCCACACCCACGTGGTCCGCCCCTTGTGGCGGCGGTGGGCGACGGCGTGGACGGTGCCGTCGAGGATGGGGCGCAGGAAGCTCGTCTGGTTCGACAGGCCCTGGGCCATCATCCCGTCCTCCGCGACGACGACGGCGGTCCCCATCGAGGTGATCGACTCGGCGATCGACGCGAAGACGCCCCCGTGAACGAGCCCCATCGGCTGCTTGATCCCGTCGTGCACCTTCACCTGGGCACGCACCAGCTCGGGCGTGGCCTCGAGCAGTTCCAGGCCGTAGAGGGCGTCGAACGTGCGGTCCAGCGGGATGACGGGCTCGAACTCCATGGGCGCCGGACAATACCGACCTGAGCGATCGGGGTTAGGTGTGCCTACCTGTGATTGTCGCCCACCCGCCCGCAGGCTTCACCGAAAGTCCACACGGCGTGTACTAGCCTCCCCCGCCATGTCCCGCCTCGACGCCCTTCCCGCCGACCAGCGCGCGGTCCTGCAGCTCCTGCTCAAGCAGGGCAAGTCCTACGGCGATCTCGCCGGGCTGCTGCGCATCTCCGACGACACCGTCCGCGCCCGGGCCCACACGGCGCTGGACGCGCTGGCGCCCGCCGGCACGTCGGGCCTGCCGGACCACCGGCGCGAGGAGCTGGGCGACTACCTGCTCGGGCAGCAGACCGCCTCGCAGCGCGCCGCGAGCCGCGTGTACCTCGACGACACGCCCGAGGCCCGCGCCTGGGCGCGCGGCGTGGCGACCGAGCTGCGGCCCCTGGGCGGCGACGCCCTCCCCGAGATCCCGGCGGACGCCGCCGAGGTCGACGAGGCGTTCGACGCCCTCGACGCCCGGCGCGAGGCGCGGGCCACGCAGCAGCGCAGCTCCAAGCTGGGCGGCGTGCTGCTGCTGATCGGTCTGGGGATCGCCGTCGCGGTCGTCGTCGTGCTCATCGTCTCCGGCGGTAGCGACGACAAGGACTCCCCCTCGGTCGCGGCCAAGACGCAGACCACGGCCGACGGCACGTCGACCACGGCCACCACGCCGCAGGTCGTCGCCCAGATCAACCTCGTGCCGCCCGGCGGCGGGCGCAAGCCGCTCGGCGTGGCCAACGTCGTCACCCAGGCCGGCAAGGTCGCGCTGGCCATCGCCGCGCAGGACATGCCGCCCAGCTCCACCAGCTCCTTCTACGCGGTCTGGCTCTACACCAGCCCCACGAAGGCCAAGCGGCTCGGCTTCGCCCCCGCGGTGAAGAAGGACGGCGTCCTGCAGGCCGTGGCCCAGGTGCCCGCCGACTTCACCGACTACGCGCAGCTCGTGATCACCAAGGAGACGGCCAAGGCGCCGAAGCAGCCCGGGACGATCGTCCTCGGCGGCAAGCTCCCCAAGGCCTAGGTCCCGTCCCACGAGTGTCAGCTCGTGTACCGAGTCGGTACACGAGCTGACACTCGTCGGGGCGCAGGCCGCTACGGCAGCAGCTTCCCGGGGTTCATGATCCCGACGGGGTCCAGCTCGGCCTTCACCGCGCGCAGCACCCGGCCGCCGCCGTCACCGATCTCCGCGCCCATCCAGGGCGCGTGGTCGACCCCGACGCCGTGGTGGTGGGTGATCGTCCCGCCGCGGGCGACGATCGCCTCGCCCGCCGCGACCTTGGTGCGGTGCCACTGACCGATCGGGTCCTCGGCGTCCTGCCGGGCGAACAGCGTGAAGTAGAGCGACGCGCCGCCCGGGTAGATGTGCGAGACATGGCACATGACCACGGCCGCGCGCTCACGCAGCGCGGCGTCGACGGCGCGGTAGAGCGTGAAGAGGTTGCTCCACGTCGTGGCCGTCTCCAGGGTGTCGACCATCACGCCGCGGTCGAGCAGGTCGTCGCGCAGGTACGGCCCGTGGAAGCGGCCCTGCTCCCACGCGTTGCCCACCGTGCGGCCCAGCCCGATCGCGCCGTACCGCTTGAGCACGTCGACGGTGGCGTCACGGCGGCGCCCGACGCGCTCGACCGTGTCCTCCCACCCGACGATCGCCAGGGCGCCGCCGGAGACGTTGCGCAGGTCCAGGTAGCGGCGCCCGAGCTGGCTCTTGAGCCCGCCGTCGTCGGCGATGGTCAGCGAGACGCGGGTCTCCTCCTCGTCCGAGAGCCGCGCGACGTCCGGGGTGACGCCCTCCTGGGCGAGCACGCGCAGGGCCTCGGAGCCCGCGGCGAACGACGGGAACATGAAGCCCTCGTAGCGCTTCTCGTCCGGGGCGCGCCGCACCCGCAGCGTCATCTCGGTGAGCACGCCGAGCGTCCCCTCCGAGCCCATCAGCAGCTCGCGCAGGTCCGGTCCGGCCGCGGTGCCGGGCACCGTGGACGCCACGACGTCGACCGTCGGGGTCACGCAGCGCAGCCCGAGCACGTTGGCGTCGATGCGCCCGTACCCGGCCGACGCCTGCCCGGAGGACCGCGTGGCGACCATGCCGCCGATGCTCGCGTACTCGAAGCTCTGCGGGAAGTGGCCGAGCGTCAGGCCGCGATCGCCGAGCGCGGCCTCCAGCTCCGGTCCGCGCAGCCCCGGCTCGACGACGGCGAGCAGCGACCGCTCGTCGACCGTGCGCACGGCGTCCAGCCGGCCCAGGTCCAGGGAGACGACCGCGTTGAAGGTGCCGCGCAGGGCGTCCACCCCGCCGACCACGCTGGTGCCGCCCCCGAACGGGACGACCGCGACGCCGGCCTCGGCGCACACCTCGAGCACAGCCTTGACCTGCTCGCTCGTCGCGGGCGAGACGACGGCGTCCGGCGCGGTGGAGGCGTCGCCGGTGCGCAGACGCATCAGGTTGGGGTACGACTTGCCGCCGGCGTGCAGGACGCGGCTCTCGCGGTCGTCGCGCACCGCCTCCGCGCCGACGGCGGCGACCAGCCGGTCGCGCACGGCGGCGGGCAGCGCGATGTCGGGCAGCCGCACCTCGTCCAGCGTGGGCCGGGGCGGCGGCGTGCCGAGGCCGACCTCGGCCTGGAGCAGGGGCAGGGCGGGGACGGGCAGGCCGCCGTGGTGGCCGGGGTCGCCCCAGCCCCACCAGCGCATCGTCCGGTCGGGAATGCTCATCCGTGGATCTCCTGGAGGGCGTCGAGGGCTTCGTCCAGCTGCTTGGCGGCGGCGCGGCGCCACATGAACCCGCCGAGGGCCGACATCCCGCGCAGCTTGGTCTCGCGGGTGAGGACGACGACGGTGCCGTCCTGCTCCTCCTGCAGCTCCACCGTCAGCTCGTTGTGGTGCAGGATCCGCTCGAACGGGCTGCCGGCCAGCTGCTGCTCGAAGCGGAAGACCGTCGGCTCCTCCCGCTGCAGCACGACGAAGTCGGCGCGGATGCTGCGCCCCTTGCTCGTCTTCAGCAGCTGGGTGAAGGCGTCCGGCTGCACGTCCTCCATCCGGCTCACGAGCGGCCACCAGCGCGGCTGGTGGTTCGGATCGGCGACGGTGCGCCAGACGGCCGGGGGATCGGCGGCCAGAGCGCGCGTGCGGCGGGTGGTCGGCACTCCGGGGACGCTACTCGCTACTCGCTGTCGTAGCGCAGCAGCGCGTGGACGTCGTGCGGCGCGAGCCGGGCCCGGCCGTTCAGGAAGCCCAGCTCGACGAGGAAGCCGCAGCCGACCACGATGCCCCCGAGCTGCTCGACCAGGGAGCACAGCGCCTCGGCCGTGCCCCCGGTGGCCAGGAGGTCGTCGTGCACCAGCACCCGCGCGCCGTCGGCCACCGCGTCGCTGTGCAGCTCCAGCGCGTCGGTGCCGTACTCCAGCGCGTACTCGGCGCTGATCGTGTCGTAGGGCAGCTTGCCGGGCTTGCGGGCCAGCACGAAGCCGGCGCCGAGCTCGCGCGCGACGCACGTGCCGAGCAGGAACCCGCGGGCCTCGGCCGCGATGACCACGTCGACGTCGAGCGGCCGGGCGTGCTCGGCGAGGGCCAGCACCGCGGCGTCGAGGCCCTCGGGCGACGCGATCAGCGGCGTGATGTCGAAGAACTTGATGCCCGGCTTGGGGTAGTCGGGGATCTGCCGGATGTGGCGGTCGAAGTCGTAGGGCACGGCGCGGAACCTCGGTGGGAGCTCGTTGGCGAGCTAGTTGGCGATCTTGCGCAGGTCGCGCACCAGCAGCAGGTGCTTGAGGTGCGTGGTCACGGCGGCGAGGTTCTCCAGCGCCTCCAGCGCCTCCTTGCGCCGCTCCACGTTGCGCGAGCGCAGCGAGGGGGCGAGGATCTGCTGCAGCAGCGCGGCCTCGCGGTCGGCGGAGGTGCGGAACGCGCGCAGGTTGCGCCCGCCGACCCCGTACCGCGCCAGCTCGGTGACGGCCCGGACGATCTCGCGCTCGGTCTCGTCGTAGTACTTGATCCCGCCGCGCGTCTCGCCCTTGATCACGCCGTACTCCTCCAGCTCGAGCACGAGCGACGGGTCGGCCCGGGTCTCCTCGGAGACCTCCTCGAGGCTGAACATCGCGCCCGAGCCCTTCACGCTCACCGTGGTGCGGCGGCGTGGACCGCGCTCCGGGGTGGCGGCCAGCGTGGGCGGCGGCTCCTCGGCGCTGTCGTTGGCCCGGCCGGAGGCCAGCTCCTGGCGGATCACGCGCAGCGGCAGGAACTCGTCCCGCTGCATGCGCAGGATGGTGCGCAGCCGGGCGACGTCGGTGGCCGCGTAGAGGCGGTAGCCGCCGGGGGTACGGCGCGGCTCGAGGAGCTTCTGGTCCTCGAGGTAGCGGATCTTGGAGATCGAGATGTCGGGGAACTCCTGCGCCATCGCCTTGCAGACGGCACCGATGGTCATCGACTTCGCGGGCCGCTCGTGCGGGTCCGGGCGTGCGGCCTCGGGCTCGCCGGCGGTGGCGTCGAGGGCGGTCATGGTCACCGCTCCAGGAAGCTGAGCTTGAACTTGCCGATCTGCACTTCGTCCCCGTCCTCGAGCCGCCGGGACTCGGCCAGCTCGCGATTGACGTACGTCCCGTTCAGCGAGCCGAGGTCGTCCAGGGCCCAGCCGTCGCCGCGTTGGACCACGAGCGCGTGGTCGCGGGAGACGGTCACGTCGTCGAGGAAGATGTCGCTGTCGGGGCGGCGCCCGATCGTCATCTTCTCCTTGGTCAGCGCGAAGCTCTCCCCCACGCGGCCGCCACCGACGCGGATGACGAGGGCCGCGCCCTCCTGGGCGATGACCTCCTCGAGCTCGACCGGCACGAGCTCGCCGGACTCGTCGACCCGGTAGGTGGCGGTGACCGAGGAGTCACCGGCCCCGGAGTCCAGATCCCCGAGGAACGCGCCGCACCGCTGGCAGTAGTTCGCTCCCTCGGTGTTGACGAACCCGCATTCGGGGCAATGGACGGCCATGCGAGGAACATACCAGCGTACGGCTGAGGTTCAACGTGAACTTGAGGGTCCGGGCGAAACCTTGCGTTCCCGTAGCTGACGGATCGCGTCCCGCCCGTACTCCGCCGTGGCCCACAGCGTGAAGAACAGGCCGATGTAGAGCAGGACCGACGCGAACGTCCGCAGGCCGCAGATCGCGAAGAAGATCGCGGACATCACCGGCCACACGCCGATCCGCCCCGGCCAGTTGATCCGCAGCTCCAGCCCCTTGCGCACGTAGAGCGGTCCGACCAGGATCATCAGCACCTCGCGGGCGACGAGGATGGCCAGCGCCCAGCGCGGCAGCAGCTCCCCCCACCAGCACACGATCAGCCCGCTGGCGACGAGCAGACGGTCGGTGATCGGGTCCAGCAGCGCCCCGAGCCGGGAGTACTGGCCGGTGACGCGCGCGGCGATGCCGTCGGCGTAGTCGCCCCACGAGATCACCGCGAACAGGACGGCGGGCCACAGGCCGGAGCCGTCCTCGCTGGAGAACGCCACGACGAGGAAGACGGGGATCAGCCCGAGCCGCGCGAACCCGATCGCGTTGGGGATCGTCCACGGGTTGAGCGGGGCCCCGGCCTGCGTCTGCGTCGGGGGCGGCCCGCTGCGATCCAGCCCGAACAGGCGCCGGAAGGTGAGCGGCCGCCTTACGGGAGCTGGTTCCACTGCTCGCGCACCGCGTCGACCAGGCCCTCGAACGGCAGCCCGCCCTCGATCTCGACCAGCCCGCGGCGCACCTGCGCCTCGATCTGCCCGGAGTCCAGCGAGCGCTTGCCCAGCGTCAGCCGCAGCGGCAGACCCAGCAGCTCCGCGTCCTTGAACTTCGCGCCGGGCCCCATGTCGCGGTCGTCGTAGAGCACGTCGAAGCCCGCGGCGGTCAGCTCGTCGTAGGCCGCCTCGGCGGCCAGGCGCTCGGGCGTGTCGGCCTTGCCGAGCGACACCAGCTCGAGGTCGTAGGGCGCCAGCGCCCGCGGCCAGGAGATGCCGGCGTCGTCGGCGTACTGCTCGACGGCGGCCGCGACGATGCGGGCCGGCCCGATCCCGTAGGACCCCATCCAGATGTCCCGCTCCTGGCCGTTCTCGTCCAGGTAGGAGGCACCGAGCGGCTGGGAGTAGCGCAGCCCGAGCTTGAAGATGTTGCCGATCTCGATGGCGGGCTCGATCGTCACCACGTGCCCGTCGACGGTGTCCCCCGCCTCGACCACGCGCACGTCGGCGGTGCGGAACGGGAAGTCGCGGCCCGCCTGCACGCCGCGCAGATGGGTGTCCAGGCGGTTGGCGCCGGTGATCCAGCCCGCGTCGACGTCGACGGCGGCGTCGAGCAGCACGGGCGCGTCGCCCAGCCCGACGGGACCGAGGAAGCCGGCCGGCCCGATCGCGCGGGCGACCTCCTCGGGACCGGCGGGCCGGAAGCCCTGGCCGAGGAAGTTGCGCAGCTTCGTCTCGTTGACGCGGTGGTCGCCGCGCAGCAGCACGAGCTGGGGCTTGCCGTCGTCCAGGACGATCGGGAAGGCCTTCAGCAGCGCGCCCTCGGGCACGCCGAGCAGGCGGGCGACGTCCTTGATGGTCGTCACGCCGGGCGTGCTGACGGGCTCGGGCGTGGGCAGCGGTGCGGGCAGGTCGACCGGCTGGGCGTCGGCGGTGGCGATCTCCACGTTGGCGGCGTAGCCGGGCGCGAGCACGACCTCGTCCTCGCCGGCCGGGCACGGCGCCATGTACTCGTGGGCGCCGACGCCGCCCATCATGCCGACGTCCGACTCGACCTCGTACCAGCGCAGGCCGGCCCGGTCGAAGATCTTCGCGTAGGCCTGACGGTGCAGCTCGTACGCGGCGTTCAGGCCCTCCATGTCCCGGTCGAAGGAGTAGGCGTCCTTCATGATGAACTCGCGGGTGCGCAGCACCCCGGCGCGGGGCCGCGCCTCGTCCCGTTCCTTGGTCTGGATCTGGTAGAGGATGAACGGCAGATCCCGGTAGGAGCGCACGATCTGGGCGACGTGGGTGGTCAGCGCCTCCTCGTGGGTCAGGCCGAGCACGAGGTCCGCGCCCTTGCGGTCCTGCAGCTTGAACATCTCGTCGATGTCGTAGCGGCCCGTCTTCTTCCACATCTCGGCGGGCAGCAGGACGGGCAGGAGCATCTCCTGGCCGCCGATCGCGTCCATCTCCTGGCGGATGATGCCCGTGGCCTTCTCGTGCGCCCGCCAGCCCGCCGGCAGCCACGACCACAGCCCGGCGCCGAGTTGGCGAATCAGGCCGGCCCGCACGAGCAGCTTGTGCGAGAGGGCCTCGGCGTCGGCCGGGGGCTGACGCTCGGTGGGCAGGAGGAGATGGGACATCCGCATGGCGCGCCGAACCCTACCCGGCGCCTGACCGCTCCGGGGCCGCGAGGACCGCCCCTCGCAATCCCAACCTCAGCGCTACACTTTCCGCGATCAATTAGGTGCTCCTAACCAGGCTCGCCTAACGACCCGAGGATTCCCGTGCTCCCCACGTTCGTCATCGGCCTGCGAGAAGGCGTCGAGGCCGCGCTCATCGTCGGCATCGTCGCCGCCTTCCTGCGCCAGCAGGGCCGCAACGACGCGCTCCGCTACATGTGGGCCGGCGTCGCGCTGGCCATCGCGCTGTGCGTCGCCGTGGCGGTCGTGCTGGAGCTCGTGAACGAGCAGCTCCCCCAGCAGCAGCAGGAGGGGCTGGAGACCGTCGTCGCGCTGATCGCGGTCGCGATGGTCACCTACATGATCGTGTGGATGCGCCGGCACGCCGCCGACCTGGCCGGCGACCTGCGCGCCACCGCCGGCGAGGCGCTCGCGCTCGGCTCGGCCTGGGGGCTCGTCGGCATGGCCTTCTTCGCGGTGGTCCGCGAGGGACTGGAGACCGCGGTCTTCCTGCTCGCCGCCTTCCAGAACTCCACCGACCCCACCGCGGCCGGCCTCGGCGCCGCGCTCGGCGTGGTCGTGGCGATCGCGATCGGCTGGGGCATCTACAAGGGCGGCGTGAAGCTCAACCTCGGGCGCTTCTTCAAGATCACCTCGGTCGCCCTCGTGCTCGTCGCCGCCGGCCTCGTCGCCAGCGCGATCCACACCGCGCACGAGGCCACCTGGTGGAACTCCCTCCAGGGCCAGGTCATGGACCTCACGTGGCTCGTGGAGCCCGGCACGTGGACCAGCTCGCTGCTCACGGGCATCCTCGGCCTCCAACCCTTCCCCACCCAGAGCGAGGTCTTCGGCTGGCTGCTGTACGCCATCCCGATGCTGACCTTCGTCCTCTGGCCTGTCCGTCGCAGTCCCGCCAAGGCGCGGGACACGACGGCGGTGCCCGCACGGGCGGCCACCATTCCCACCGAACAAGGATCGCGATGAAGCTCGAAGTCCCCACCATCTTCCCCGCACGGCACCTCGCCGTCGGGCTGACCGCCCTGCTGGCGGCCGGCACGCTGGCCGCCTGCGGGTCGGACGACAAGACCACGTCGACCGCCGCGAAGTCCGGCAGCACGACGGCCGCCGTCTCCGAGAACTCGGGCACGGTCAAGCTGACGCTGAACGACGACGGCTGCTCGCCGAAGGACGTCACGATCCCCGCCGGCACCACGAAGTTCGAGGGCGTCGGCAACTCCGGCAAGGTCACCGAGTTCGAGGTCCTGGACAAGACGGGCCTGATCCTCGGCGAGCGTGAGAACGTGACGCCCGGCCTGGACGCCTCGTTCACGCTCGACCTGCAGCCCGGCTCCTACGACTTCAGCTGCTCGATCGGCGACCACAAGCCGACCGGCACGCTCACCGTCACCGGCGCCGCCACCAAGACCGAGGACACCACGCCCAGCGCGATGGTCGCCGCGGCCGTGGCCGGCTACAAGCAGTACGTGGCCGCCCAGGTCGGCGAGCTGCAGACCGCCGCCAAGGGCTTCGTCTCCGCCCTGAAGGCCGGCGACACGCAGGCCGCCAAGGACCAGTTCGCCAAGACCCGCGTCTACTACGAGCGCGTCGAGCCGGTGGCCGAGGCGTTCGGTGACCTCGATCCCCGCATCGACGCCCGCGTCAACGACGTCGCCAAGGGCGACAAGTGGACGGGCTTCCACAAGATCGAGCAGATCCTGTGGAAGGAGAACACGACCAAGGGCACGGAGAAGTACGCCGATCAGCTCCTGGAGAACATCGACGAGCTCGCCACCAAGGCCGGCACGCTGAAGTACGACGCCCCGCAGATCGCCAACGGCTCCGTCGGCCTCCTCAACGAGGTCGCCGCGTCCAAGATCACGGGCGAGGAGGACCGGTACAGCCACACCGACCTGTCCGACTTCAAGGCCAACGTCGAGGGCGCCCAGAAGGCGTTCGAACTGCTCGTGCCCGTGCTGAACGAGCGCGGCGAGCAGGCCCTGGTCAAGACCATCGTCACGCGCTTCGCCGCGGTCAGCGACGCGCTGGCCCCGTACGAGCGGCCCGACGAGCCGTCCGGCTGGGCGCTCTACGACGAGCTGTCCAAGGCCGACCAGAAGAAGCTGGCCCAGGCCGTCGATGCGCTCGCCGAGCCGCTCTCGACCGTCGCCGAGAAGGTCAGCGGAAGCGGCGCGAAGAGCTGATGAAGGACGACGGCCTCACCCGCCGGCGGCTGCTGGCCGCCGGCGGGGGCGGGGCCATCGGCCTCGCCATCGGCGGCGGGGCCGGCTTCGCGCTGGGCCACGACGACCCGCCGGCCGACCAGCCGGCGGAGTCGCCGGGCGCGAACGTCGTGCCGGTGTGGGGGCCCCATCAGGCGGGCATCGCCGACGCGCCGCAGGACCGGCTCGTGTTCGCCGCGTTCGACGTGACGACCGACAGCCAGGACGTGCTGGCCGACGTGCTGCGGCAGTGGAGCGACGCGATCGTGAAGATGACCGCGGGCGACCCCGTCGGTCCGGTGGCCGGCCACCCGCTCGCCCCGCCCGCCGACACCGGCGAGGCGATGGGGCTGCCCGCCGCCGGGCTCACGGTGACCGTGGGCTTCGGCCCCTCCCTCTTCCGCGCCGGCCGGCTGGGCCTGGAGAAGCGGCGCCCGTCGCTGCTGCACCCGCTCGGCCCGCTGCCGGGCGAGGAGCTCCTTCCGGCGCTCTCCAACGGCGACCTGTGCGTGCAGGCCTGCGCCAACGACCCGCAGGTCGCGTTCCACGCCATCCGCAACCTCGCCCGCATCGGGCGCGGCGTGGTGCTGCTGCGCTGGACCCAGCTCGGGTTCGGCCGCGCCGCGGCGACCAGCCCCGACCAGCAGACCCCGCGCAACCTCATGGGGTTCAAGGACGGCACCAACAACATCGACGCGAGCGACCAGGCCAAGATGAAGCGGTTCGTCTGGGTCGGCGACGACGAGCCCCAGGCCTGGCTGCGCGGCGGCAGCTACCTCGTCACGCGGCGCATCCGCATGCGGATCGAGAGCTGGGACCGGGCCAACCTCGACGACCAGCAGGTGACCATCGGGCGCTTCAAGGTCAACGGCGCCCCGCTGTCCGGCGGCCAGGAGCACACGCCCCTACGGCTGAGTGCCAAGGGCCCGGACGGCGAGCCGGCGATCCCCGACAACGCGCACGTGCGGCTCGCCGCGCCCGAGGTCAACGACGACATCGAGATCCTGCGCCGCGGCTACAACTACACCGACGGCACCGACCCGGCCAGCGGCCAGCTCGACGCCGGCCTGTTCTTCATCGCCTTCCAGCGCGACCCCGCGCAGTTTGTCGCGCTCCAGAACCGGCTGGGCGCGAGCGACGCCCTCAACGAGTACATCCTGCACACCTCCAGCGCGCTGTTCGCGGTCCCTCCGGGGTTCCGGCGCGGCGGCTTCGTGGGCGAAGGCCTCTTCGCATAGCCGACCCTGCGGGGCGGGTATTGTCAGGGGAAGAACCGATACCCCCTCAAGGAGAC
>Ga0247758_1001520_pt1 | contig 16707 bp, 16 predicted proteins | sample UWRJL156409C4_FD_180950 | JGI IMG/M metagenome (GOLD analysis project Ga0247758, IMG submission 180950) | Plant litter microbial communities from Arlington Agricultural Research Station in Wisconsin, United States - UWRJ-L156-409C-4 | ecosystem: Environmental > Terrestrial > Plant litter >...
CCGTGAGCTGGTGCAACAGATTGAGAGCGAGGCGAAGAAGTTTGCTGGTCCCCTTGGTTTCACCGTCGTCAGCATCGTTGGTGGGCATTCGTTGGAGGAACAAGCATACGCCCTCCGAAATGGTGCTGAGATCATCGTGTGTACCCCTGGTCGTCTGGTGGACTGCCTTGAGCGGCGTCTACTTGTCTTTTCACAGTGCTGTTACGTCATCATGGATGAAGCAGATCGCATGATTGATCAGGGCTTTGAGGAGCCCCTTACCAAGATCCTTGATGCAATGCCCGTGTCGAACGAGAAGCCAGACACGGACGATGCAGAGAACCCGCAGCTCATGAGCCAATATTTGGGCGGCAAGGACCGGTACAGACAGACGATGATGTACACTGCAACAATGCCGACATTGGTGGAAAGGATTGCAAAGAAGTATCTGAGGCGTCCTGCAATTGTCACTATCGGCAATGCTGGTGAGGCTGTGGACACCGTGGAACAGCGTGTTGAGTTTGTGGCGGGCGAGGACAAGCGGAAGAAGAGGCTCCAGGAGATTCTCAGCTCTGGCCAGTTCAAGCCCCCTATCATTGTCTTCGTCAACATCAAACGGAACTGCGACATGGTAGCAAGGGACATCAAGGGCATGGGCTTCTCTGCAGTCACTCTGCACGGTAGCAAGACGCAAGAACAGCGTGAGGCTGCGCTGGCATCACTGCGGATGGGCCAAACGGATATTTTGGTCGCCACGGATCTTGCTGGTCGTGGTATCGACGTCCCCGACGTGTCGTTGGTCGTGAACTTTAACATGTCCATGAACATCGAGTCCTATACCCATCGTATTGGACGTACTGGTCGTGCGGGCAAGAGTGGTGTGGCTATCACATTCCTGGGCCCCGAAGACAATGATGTGCTGTACGACCTGCGGCAAATCATATCCAAGTCGTCTATATCGAAGGTGCCTGAAGAGCTGAGAAGGCACGATGCGGCACAATCGAAGCCACAGCGGGGTGGAAACAAGAAGGAGGAGAACTTTGGTGGCGGGTTCGGAGGCAAGGGAAGCTCGTGGAATTGAGCGCTATCCATGTTATTCATGTTTCCATAATTGGATACCATGTACTATTAACAAAGAGTATACCAACAGATGTTGCACCTTTTCGATCTGTGATGTAAAATTCGTGTACTTGATGATCTGTCGCTCAGCTCAGGAGCACAAACCAGCCGGTCCCCTGTGCCCGTAGGGTACTGACCAGTAGCAAACGTCCCCGCTCCTTTGACCGGAGCACTTATGCAACTCGGAATCTCGTAGCTACGATCAGTCACTCCCTGTCCCGCCGATTTTGTTGTGGAGTTGAGAGCTTGTAGATCTGATAACTAGACGGGCCCACCAAAACCCCTCAGCGGGAGCTGAAAAGTCTATCTTATCAATCTCGCCAAGCCAATTCAATCGCAGCTAACGCGCCATTCTCGAGCAAATCCCCGCATGCTGTGCCGCCCTGGCCCCACTAGCCACGCCAATCCAGGCCTGGAATTGACTCAATTCTCCCCCTAAAAAATTCCCTGCAACGGTGTGACAACAACGGGATTCGCTGCGGGCAACTTTGACCTCTGTGACATTCTGAAGCTAACTCCACCCGACCCTCAGACGGAGAGCTGGCCGCTGCTCGCATGCTGTGAGGCCCCTGGCCTTATACATGCTTAGGCAAGGCACTGGCCTTCTTCGTCTCAGAGAAACGGGGCCAACAAGTAAACCCATCCCAGAAAGGCTGCCCCGCTCCGCCCATCGGACCATACCCGCGTGGGCCCGTTAGTGGTGACCGGAATTCACCTAGCGAGAGCATTGAGCGGTGACTGAGATCGCAAAGAAAGCATGTGTTGACTGGAGTGTTGGCTGCACCCCGAATTGAATCATCAATTCAGCGAGCAAACTTAACATCTTCATTGCCGTCTTCTTCATCAACCATCAGGAAACCGGCTGGTCGAGTTTGCTCTGGTTTGTTGGCTGCAGACTAACAACTCCAATCAACGGCAAAATACACATATACTCACGCAGACGCACGCCCCCATCGCACATACACACCGCGCGACATTTTCGGCTCCCCCACTGTGTGACTTGTGCTGGGTGTTGCCATCCGCGCCGCCTGTTGGCTTGGCTCTCACCGGAACATCACCACTCCGACCCCCGCCTGCGCTGAGGAATCAGCCAGGTCTTCATCCCTCCTCTTCACCACGTCCTCGTCACTATGCAGTCGGCCTCACAAGGAACTCTCAAGACCGAAGCGCCCGGTGCGAGAATAGCGGTCTCCTCAACAGATGTCAAGCCCAAGACGGCGTCCATGGAGGCTCTCGAGGACGTCACCTACGGCTCCGTGAGCTCCTCGCCCATTCTCACCACCGCGCCTAGAGAGCTAATGCAGAATCTAGGTTGCCGGAATCATAGGCAAATATATTGAGTACCCGTTCGATACGGTCAAAGTCCGGTTACAGTCTCAGCCGGACCATCTGCCCCTCCGGTACAAAGGCCCGCTGGACTGCTTCCGCCAGTCGATCCGCTCGGATGGCTTTCTCGGGCTGTACCGGGGCATCAGTGCCCCTCTCCTCGGCGCTGCCATCGAGACCAGCAGCCTTTTCTTCTTCGAGCGCATTGGTCGAGAGGCCGTCTATGCCGCCGGCCTCTCCTCCCGTGACCAGAGCCTGCCCCTCTCAGCGCTCTGGTTCACAGGCGCCTTCTCGGGTGCCTTCACCTCCTTCCTCCTTACCCCGATCGAGCTTGTAAAATGCAAGATCCAGGTCCCCGAAACTGAGGTTGGCGTCGTCAAGGCCCCGCTGAAACCCATCTCCGTCATCAAGGACGTCTTCCGCCATCAGGGTTTCATGGGCTTCTGGCACGGCCAGATGGGCACCCTCATCCGCGAGGCGGGCGGCTGTGCGGCCTGGTTCGGCAGCAAGGAGACAGCTAGCAAGCTCATGCGCGACTGGAACGAGCTGTCGGCGAAATCCCCTCAAGAGCTGGCAGATATGCGCGCTGAGGCGCTCCCCCTTTGGCAGCAGGCCGTGGCCGGCGCATCGGCCGGCATGTCTTACAACTTTTTGTTCTTTCCGGCCGATACAGTCAAGTCACGCATGCAGACCACGCCCATCGGGGAGACAACACACAACCGGTCGTTTGGCAAGGAGGCTGCCGCGCTGTGGAAGCAGGCTGGCGTCAAGGGTTTCTATCGCGGGTGCGGCATCACGGTGCTGAGGTCCGCGCCGAGCTCGGCGTTCATCTTTATGATCTATGACGGACTCAAGAAGTACCTTCCCATGCAATAGATGCAAAGTGTCGATTTGAACCTACACGGATAGATAGACAGACGCGTTGCTTTGGGGTTTCGGTGTGTTGGTTGGTTGGCGGGTGGGAGAGCGAATTAGGCATGGGAGTCAAAGGATAAAGGCATCGCTTGCGCGGGGTTTTGCGGTGTGTTCGTCATCGTCATCATGGAACGGCGTTTGTGGTTTTATGTGTTCTGGATTTAGCTTGGGGCATTTTCAGCATTTGTGGAGAGAATATGTATATATATAGGTATATTATACCTATCGAAATATGGGCAGCCTTGGCCACGAAACGCTGCATTTTCTGTGCATCTGTGATATGGGAAGGTAGGTTACGTATGTCTCGTTGCTTATCGAAGAGAATCCACTGTGTCATTTGGCAACACTACTCGCCTCCTTTTCCGGTTCCAACCCGGCCGAGACTCATCCCATTAAGCACTCTTCCCGGCCTTGCCATCCTTGGCCTTGTCCTTCTCATCTCTTAAATCCCAATCGTTGAGATACCCTGTCCCTGCGGACAAGTACGTCGCAAACCCGAGCCATGCGACGTATGGCACGAGGAGAAATCCCGCCGTCTTATCGACTGTTGCCCCCCACAGATACGCAAGGTAGACGTTCACGCCCAGTAGCGCCGCGCAGTCGACGGTTGCCTCGATGGGGCGACGCAGACCGAAGAATAACGGCATCCAGGCCAAGTTGAGGCCTAGCTGAATTGTGTAGAGGGTTGCGCCATGTTTGGCGGCGGAGATGGTTGCCTAGGTGGGCTGTTAGGTAAGGTGTCATATGGAAGGGGGGCATACAATTCATACAGGTAGGTTAAGAGGAGATGTCCCGAAGTGTACGGCGCGGTAAGCCGCGTAGCCCATTGCTCCGTATAAAACGGTCCATACTGGACCGAACAGCCACGGCGGAGGACGCAGTGGGGGCTGCTTCCACGAGACGTATTGCGATTTTGTGTCTTTGGCTGAAGATGGAAGTCAGTACTAAGCAGTGGAGGCAAAAGGGGGAGATATGGGATGGGGAGATGCGTACGACGTGTGCTGTACCCTACGGCTGTGCCAAGGGCGATGGGAAACAGAACCGAGGCCACGGGGTTGTTGAAGATGGCCTCGGGGAGAGTCAGGGCGGGAATATAGGTCGTCATCGTTGCGATGGTGTGGCTAATTGGGGATTGGGCCAGTGAGATTGGTGTTGTGAAGGGAAAAGAGGATTAGGTCTTATATGTATTGCACAGGAGATGTGATGTTACTTGGACGGGGAAGCCGCCGAGGTATGACGACATATTTAGGGGTTCAATACCGGGACAAGATCTCAGAGCTGAAAACGGCCCAGGTGGAAACGTACGATATGTGCCATAAGGACCGACTACTTAGCCTACAACACCCCCATTTGAACGGAAGCGGTTGCGTACAGTCATGAATTGGTGATGCTACAGGTCATGCCACAAGTGCATCCCGGGGCTTGATCTTGTGCCTTGCGCCGGGAATTGGGGGGATTTTGTGGCTCTCCTCAGCTGATCGAATTACCAATCCATCACGGAATCAAATGGTGAGATTAACTGCTGTTTCAAGGCAACGCCCTAACTGCACCTCCCAACGATCTTGCTGTGAAAGCTCGATGGCTCGCCGGCGGTGCATTGTTCTTTGATGGAGAGTGGGTCAACGTCTCTCGCCTGAAGAAGGTGGGGGTCCCTGACTTGTGCTACTCCTCTGCCGGGTAGGAAAGGTTAGCTTGGATAGGGACCCACTGTTACCTCCTGGCAAAGAGAGAACCAAACCAGTAACGGTGGACCCCTAGCCGAGCTAACCTTTCTTACCCCGGCAGAGGAGTATTCCCATCCAAGCGCCCTATGCGGCTGTCCCCAGCCACCCCGGACTTACTAACACGTGATCTCTCGACGCAACAAGGAATTCTCAATTGCCAAACTCCTCCACCCCGTCGACCAAGGCGCGCCGCCACGATCGACCTGACATCGATCAACAACACACGCCCTGGCCATCTACTTTAGGAGTCGCTCCTCTACGGCTTCATGTAATTGTTCGTTACACCCTTTTCGTTGCACCTCTTTCTTGCCTGTTACGTGCCGTCTTGTGCCTTTTTGGCTGCCCTTTGGGCTGGGTCGTTGGCCGTCTTCCAGAGCTTCCTTCCTCTCACCTCACCCACACCTCCTCTGCTCGACCCCGTCAACACCCCTTACAACCCTCATACCCCCATCGCATTTTTGATCGGGCGCTCTCATGCGTCTTGGTTCCCTTCCTCAATTGCCCCCGCCGTTGTCTTCTCTATATCTTTACTTCCCTCACTCTTCTAAGGGTCATTCTAACCGCAATCATGTCGCCAAACAGTGGACAGCTTTCCCAAGCAAGCAGCCGCCCTGCTTCTGATATAACATAAAGCAGCAAACTGCAGCTGCGCTCCGGCGCATCAGTACCCCGCCCTCACAACAAAACCCCGCCGTTGTTGCCGACACCTCACTCGTCGGTCACTCGCTCTCTGCTCAAGCAACCGTCTCTTCAGAAACCTCCGACGACATCGCACTCCTTCCTTTCGCATTCTGTCGCAAGACCCCGACAGCCTAACGAAAAGATAATATGGATACGTTTCACTACCGCGAGGGTTCGGCCCGGTCGCCCAGCGAACGCCCAGGCGACCGTGGAGGATGGAGCAACAGAGACGAACCTCGAGTCAAGGATGAAAGAGGTGACAGTTTCTATCGCGGTGGAAGATCTCCTGGTGCGTTATCCACTTTATTTCCAACTTCCCTATTCACCATGTGCCAGCGCGTATTGGAGTCCTGGCCCGACTTCGCCTGCTCCTCTTGTCCCTTTCTTGATTACTTACATCCTTTTAGGTGATCGCAGCAGACGCCGGTCGCGTTCTCCCGCCGCAGTCGATCGCTATGAACCCGGTCGCCGGAGTAGGGATGACTACTCCGGCACTCGGGACCGTGACGACCGCCCCCGCCGTATTGGCTCCCCACCAGCGAACATCGACCGATATGTGCCTGGCCAGGAAGCCGCTCCGGCTGCGCCCGTAAACAACCCCATTCCGGACCCGATCAAACTTCCATATCAGGTTGGCTTCTCCTACTTTGGAGAGTGGTGGAGGGCGAACGAGAAGATCAAGGAAGAAAAGGAGCGTTTGCGGACAGGCAGGCGTCGCGAACCTGAGCGCGTTCGGGGCTCACCCCAAGAAGAGCGGGAGAAGGAAAAGGCAAAAATCCAGGTTGCCTACGATGCTTATAAGGAGGATCTCCAGGCCAAAATGGCTTCAACATTCGTCAAGCAGCACAAGGACGAGCAGTGGTTTAAAGAGCGCTATGTCCCCGAGATTCGCGATGGCTTCAGGAAACAGCTCAATGAATTCCGCCGAGATAACTATGCCCAGTGGGAGCAGGACCTTGAATCCGGCACCTTTGACGAGTTCTCGCTTGAAGGTATTCCTAAGAGCGAGAGCAATGGTCTTGGTGGCGTAGTTGAGAAGGAAGAAGGGGAGGCAACCGCCGCGAATGAGGTGCTTGGCGTTGGCGATCTGGTACCTGCCAACAGCGCTGATATCAGGGACGAGAACCTATTCCAGCCGACACTACTAATCAAGACGATTGCCCCGTCAGTGAGCCGTCAGAACCTTGAGGCGTTCTGCAAAGAACATCTTGGCGAAGAAGAGGGCGGGTTCAAATGGCTTTCGCTGAGTGACCCCAACCCGAGCAAGAGGTATCACAGGATCGGCTGGATAATGCTGCACCCTGCACCAAATGTGCCCGCCAACGCAGACGAAATCAAGGCTGACGAAGAAGAAGAAGGTAGCCTCCCGCTCATTTCCCCAGCTCCTCCTGCTTCGACGGCAGATAAAGCCCTTGAAGCCATCAACGGCAAGACGGTCAAAGACGAGCAGCGGGGCGACTTCACGTGTCACGTCGGCGTTCACAATCCCCCAATGAATCCTCGAAAGAAAGCCCTGTGGGACCTTTTTTCATCTCCAGAGCGCATTGAGAAAGACTTGGACCTCGTCAAGCGCCTCGTGAACAAATTCGAGGAGGACTTTGGATCTAACTTCAATGCTATTCTCAAGATCGAGGAGCGTGTCGAGGAGCTGAAGAGCCAGGGTCAACTTCAGCCTGCAGTTCCGGCCTCAACAACCAGAAAGTCCAAGAAGGAGCGTGTCCTTAACATGGATGAGGCTATGGATGAGGATGGTGAAGAGCATGACGATCTTGATGGGGATGATGAAGAGGAAGAGGGTGCGGTGGATGATGAAGTTGACGATGAAGACCTCCTCATCAAGAAGAAGCAGCTGGACTTGTTGATTGAGTACTTGCGGCGAGTCTTCAACTTCTGCTTCTTTTGTGTCTTCGAAAGCGACTCCATCCACGAGTTGACCCGCAAGTGTCCTGGCGGTCATTTGCGGAGACCGCGGAGCACTCTGTCATCATCGGCAAAGGCTGTGGCGAGAGCAAGCGCTCTTGGCGAGCCCTTCCCCGTCAAGAAGCGCAAGGAGCCAGAGGAGGCCGAAGAGGGCGAGACTGCTGATGGAGAGCGGAAGTTTCGCACCTCTTCAAAGACAGAACAGCAACTCCAGCGTGCCTACAATTGGGTCAAGACCTTTGAAGATAAGATTATGCAGATCCTCGAACCGGATACAGTTGATATTCGCAAGCTTGGCGGCAAATCTATCGAGGATGCCATCAACGAGGAGCTGGTCAAGTATGTTAAGCAAGAGGATGAGCACAAGTGGCGTTGCAAGGTGCCTGACTGCACGAAACTTTTCAAAGAGGATCACTTTTGGAAGAAGCATGTGGAAAAGCGTCACGTGGAGTGGCTCGACAAGCTTAAGGAAGAAGTAAATTTTCACCAAAGCGAGGTATTCCCTGGAACGAAATGCTAACGAAAAAAACAGTTTGAGTTGATCAATGCCTATGTTATTGATCCGGCTCACATTGCCCCGTCGCGTACTGACGCCAACTCCAATGGCCATTTCCCACCTTCCAATGGTCAACAGCCGACAGGGACTCCTCGTGGCTTCAACCTCCAAAATTATGGCCTGAACAGCATGCTCAATCTCGGAGGCTTCCCAATGGCAGCCATGTTCGGCTCGATGGGTGTTAATCCCCTGGCCCCGGCACCTGGCTGGCACGCACCCGGTGGCGATGATCGCAGTGGCGGTCCGATTCGCAGAGGCGGCGGCCCCCCCGGAGCGGGTGGTCGCTTCCAGAGCCGCCCGGGCCCTTACGATCGACGGCCAAACCCTAGATATGCCGATGGCAGTATGAACGGCGCCATGGGCGGCCGTGGCCGCCCTGGTCCAGCTAATCGCTGGGGCGATGGTGCGGCCGGCGGTGCTGCGATGGGTCCCCGCGAAGCGGTGCAGGGCCGGACAATAAAGAGCTACGAGGATCTGGACCAAGTCTCAGGTGGTGGTGGCGGCGAGCTCAACTACTAGGCCATGCGTTGCTTTTAATATTCTTCATGGCCCTCGAGCAACAAGGGTTATGGAGAGGACCTTTGTCTCATGTTTTGGCGTTGGGGGTCGTTGGCCTTCCATTGATATGACGTTAGTTGTCTTAGTGTAGGTGTTATGTTATTGGCTGAAGGGACGCTCACTACTTCCGAGTAGCGTCTAGGTGGAAAGGGGGAAATATTCCGTTTGGGGTAGCTTTTTAACTAGCTGCCGCAAGGCTGTCATCAGTTCGGGTCATTCTACTGAGGTGGAAGAAACCAATGCCTTGCTGTACGCATGTAGTGTACAGTAGTAAAACTAGGAACAGTCTAGCAGCAATGTTGACGGTTTCAATCAATTTGTAGACTTCCTTGTTTTCGTGTGTTGAGTGTTGGATGTTGAGTGAGTGCGTAACTGTTACGAATGTACAAACCTGCTCAAGCCGAAAGAATATGCCCTGGTACTCCGTATGCAAAAATTTGTTAGAACCCCCCATATGCCTTATGATAGAGCAGCAAGATTTCGCTTATTATACGTACCTACTTGTATTGCTAGCCGTACCCGCATCATGAGAGGCCTTTACCACAGTGAAATAGTTCTAGTCTTTGATTGCACAGACTGGGTGTAACCTACAAGTTCAAAGCCAGTCGGCTGCTTTGACAGTAAGAGGGCGTCATAATCAGGAAACACCCCCTCACGGCCGGTGTCTTCGTATGTTATTCCGAGTTAGGAGAACTGGCACTTAAACTGGAAAGGAGGAGCGGCAACGGTAGTGGGTATCTGGGTCGGAGCGAGAGGAACAATGGAGTGTGTGAGTTTTGCGATCTATAATGAGTGCTCGAATTATCAAGGTTCGTAGCTCTGGGACCCTTTTTTTGGCTGGATCGGCTCTGGACCCAGGCCCCTTTCATGTATTTCCCCCCCGCGTAGTTCAGCTTCTTGCTCAGGCTGTTGGGAATCGGTTGGCTGGCTTGACGCTTTAGATGCGCAATCCACCGTTGCCATAACTGCACGTTGTCCCTCATTGTCTTTACAGCCTTGGTTTCTCGGCCGGGAATTATTATCTGTGTCTTGGGGTTTGACAAACGTGATGACAGCTCGTCTCCCAGATGTCTTTTACAAGGTATCTAGTATTCATTTCCATCTAATCCATCGCTCCTATTGACATAACTCTTTCTACCTGCTCAGGCAGATATCGTCAATACGAAGAATCATCTTGACCGTCTCAGCGGCCAATTCGATGGCGCTGGTGCTGACCAACAGTGGCTGCAGCACGTTCTCCTTTGCAATGTTGGAGTTGACACCGCCGCTCTTGATGCTTACACCGGCGTTCTTCTCGCCCATCTCGTGACGGTGACGAAGGGCTGTGACTACCTTAATGCTGTTGAGGCCGGCATTCTCGGCCAGGGTGGTGGGAATAACCTCCATGGCATCGGCAAAGGCCTTCCAGCAGATAGCCTCGGTGCCGGTCAAGGCTCGCGACTGTTTGCTCAGCTGGGCGGCGATCTCGATTTCGGCGGCACCACCACCGGCGATGAGAGCCTTCTTCTTGACGAGGCAGCGTACGACGCAGAGAGCGTCATGGAGCGAGCGCTCGGCCTCGTCCAGGATTAGCCCGTTGGCACCACGAACCACAACCGACACGGTCTTGCCGACCGATCGCGTGCCCAGGACCTTGACCATGCGGCTTCCAGAGCTCTGAACCTCCTCAACAATATCGGCAGAGCCAAGCTTATCCTCGGTAAAGGACTCAATGTCGGCAATGGGCTTGCAGCCGGTCGACTTGCAGATAAACTCGACCTCGTCGCGCTCAATATCCTTGACAACGAGGATACCCAGGCGCTGGAGGAAGTGGAGCGACAGATCGTTGACGGCATCGCGGAGGATAGACTTTTGGATGAAAAGAACATTGCACTTTGCCTTCTTGATCTTCTTGACCATGTTGAGCAGATACATCCGCTCCTCCTTGACGATCTTGTCCATTTGACGGTAGTCGTTGACCGAGATGGTGTTCTCCATGTCGGGCTTCGGCGGGCTAAGCTGGAACTGGATAAGACCGATCCGTGCCTTCTCCATCCGGACAGGGCCGCCGGCGTGCTTGATGACGGGCTGGGTGAGGACAAGGCCGTCGACCAGCTCGCTGTCCTCAATGGTGCCACCGACCTTCTTGACAATGCGGATGTTCTTAAGATCCACATTCTCTGCTGTCTTAATGTCTATTGTCTTGGTAACAGCGTTGACGGCCATGGGCCCGAGGAGGTTCGCGTATTGGGAGACGATTTTGGACGAGAGAGACGTGTTAGCGGCCTGGAGGAGGGCTGAGGTGTCGGTGAGCGCGATGGGCTGCGACATATCGTGCAACACCTGTACTGCGGCGGCGGCGGCCCTTTGGAAAGACTCGGAGATGACGGAGGGGTGGATGCCCTTGCCCAGTAACCTGTCGGCGGCGCCGAGCAAGCTGCCGCAGATGACCACGACCGAGGTGGTGCCGTCGCCGGCCTCGACGTCCTGTGCGTTGGACAGCTGGACCAACATCTTGGCTGTGGGATGCATGACGGCCATGCTCTTGAGCATTGTGCTGCCGTCATTGGTAATTATGGTCTCGCCTCTGCCGCTTCGAATCATCTTGTCCATACCCCGCGGTCCGAGCGATGTTCTGATCGCATCGGCGACGGCTGCAAGTCTGTCAGCAAGGCGATGGCAACATGGGAGAGACGCGGATGGGGACAGGCATACCTCTGGCTGCGACAATATTTGCGGACCGGACGGCGATCGGCTTCTCCTTGTCCTGTTCGTCGTGAGATTAGCTGGGCGGTCTCCGCGCGGGGAGGGGAACAGGGAACGCACTCTGAAGGTGGTATTTCCTCCCACCACGGATGCTTGGGCTGCGGTCGCCATGTTTAAAGCTCTGGATAGGAGTGAAGTTGGGGAAGCGGTTGCGGGTTGGCGACGTTGGCCTGGTGCGAGTGCTGGATATCTGGTTTATTGTTGGTGACTGCAGGCAACGAGCTCCCCTCCAGGTGACGATTTACAAGGCGGGATGGTCAATTTTTTGTCGGGCCTGGAGTTGCTGGCTGCATGCATGGCCCGTGCACAAGAAAGTTAGGGATCACCTTCGCTGAAGCTAGCCGCCTTTGGCTTAGGCGCTTTTCAGCCTCGCAGAAGCTCCAGCGCAAGGCAGCATGGATTACGAGCTGCTTCCACCTGCTGCCGTCGTTCACCATCCCATTAACCATCAATCTTTCCCGCGAACCACCACTCCGCTTACCAACACTCGCGATCTTCTCCTCCCACAACGCGATATTCCCGTCGGAGGCACGCATTTGATTAAAATCCCTTCCATTTGTTGCGGACGTCAAATAGAGTTGAGCTGCGGGATCCTGACAGGTCCCGACCGCCGCCACTATGGTTAGAATACCCTGTGCCTCATTCCTTTGCGCGCGTCGCTAACCCACCATAGCCTTCGGCCACGGGTGCAAATTGGGAGAAGTACAAGAAGAAGTTCGCCGATGACGAGGTAGAAGAGAAGAAGATCACACCCCTCTCCGATGAGTATGTTAGGCCCGACTCACGCACCACTCTCGCCCGACTATAGCTAACACATCGAAGGGATATCCAGGTTCTCAAGACCTACGGTGCCGCCCCCTATGGAGCCGCCTTGAAGAAGCTCGAACAGCAAATAAAGGAGAAGCAGCAGAGCGTGGACGACAAGATCGGAGTCAAAGTACGAGTCACTGTTCGGAAATCACCCGGCGATGAGTGGGATGGGAACGTACAACTGACTGTGTTTCACTTGCCTGCAGGAATCAGACACCGGACTCGCACCACCCCATCTCTGGGATGTCGCCGCTGATCGCCAACGAATGGCAGAGGAGCAACCGCTTCAGGTAGCACGCTGCACGAAGATCATCCCCGATGACAAGGACGAGTCCAAGAGCAAGTATGTCATCAACGTCAAGCAAATCGCGAAGTTTGTCGTACAACTCGGCGAGCGCGTCAGTCCTACCGATATCGAGGAGGGTATGCGTGTAGGTGTCGATCGCAACAAGTATCAGATCCTCTTGCCGCTGCCGCCCAAGATCGATGCAAGCGTCACAATGATGACAGTCGAGGAGAAACCTGATGTCACATACGGCGATGTCGGTGGATGCAAGGAGCAGGTTGAGAAGTTGCGCGAGGTTGTGGAAATGCCTTTGCTGTCACCAGAGCGTTTCGGTGCCCTGGGTATCGATCCCCCTAAGGGTGCCCTGCTCTACGGACCCCCTGGTACTGGCAAGACTCTATGCGCTCGCGCGGTTGCCAACAGGACAGACGCAACATTCATCCGCGTCATTGGCAGCGAGTTGGTGCAGAAATACGTTGGCGAGGGCGCGCGGATGGTTCGTGAGCTGTTCGAGATGGCTCGGACGAAGAAGGCATGCATCATCTTTTTTGACGAAATCGACGCTATTGGTGGTGCTCGTTTCGACGACGGTGCTGGCGGAGATAACGAGGTGCAGAGAACTATGTTGGAGCTCATTACACAGCTAGACGGGTTCGATGCCCGCGGTAACATCAAGGTGATGTTTGCCACCAACCGACCCTCCACTCTCGACCCGGCACTTATGCGACCGGGCCGTATCGACCGCAAGATCGAGTTCTCCCTGCCCGACTTGGAGGGGCGCGCCAACATCTTGAGAATCCATGCCAAGAGTATGTCGGTTGAGCGCGACATCCGATGGGAGCTCATCTCACGCTTGTGCCCCAACGCCACAGGAGCCGAGTTGCGCAGCGTGTGCACTGAGGCCGGTATGTTCGCTATTCGGGCACGGCGGAAGGTGGCAACGGAGAAAGATTTCCTCAGCGCTGTCGACAAGGTCATCAAGGGCAACCTGAAGTTCAACTCCACTGCCGCATATGCGCAATATAACTAAAACATTGCGTGAGGGGCAACGGGATAATTACTGTACCATTGTATGATAGACCATTTTGCTTCGTCTATTAGCGTAGACTGCAAGGCAGGCTTGCTGGTTGCAGAAATAGGAAAGATGAGGAAAGCGTGAGGACAAGTCCGGTCTGTGATGTTTATTACTCTCCTGTGTTCACATCTACTACAATTCTACGTTTGCCATTATGACACAGAGAAGCCTGGACGCTATGTGATATGTTTGGTAAGTCCTACACTACATACTAGACTACGGGACCTATCATATCCCTCTCCCTGAACAAAAAAAGCTGTCTTATAAGAGGGCAGCGAAATCATCTCGCTACCCCCTGCCCCTCTTGGGGGCGATGAAGAGTATTTCTGTGTCAAAATGCAGTGGGTTCGTTCCGCAGAAATTCGGTACAAGCATCTGGTGCTTCGCTGTGATATCGCTCTGCCGCCCTTTCACACTGCCCACCCAAATCTCCATCGTTGTGCTCCATAGCCCATAATCTGCTTACACCGACGAGCAGGTCCTTGGCTCCTCGCCTCCAAGAGATGTATCCGCATCTTAAAGTGCGGATAGTGCTGGGGCAAGACGCTGGACTCGAATAGGGGATTCGACCTTTGCTGGTGGTACTGTTGTTGGGGATAGTTTTAGGCGGGTCGGTTGCGACCGTGTCGAGTATTGACATTATGGACCACCACCGCCGTCGCAAAGGTGAGTTATTGTTGATTTATATCGAAAGAGGGTTTGGTACGTCGCCACCCCTCACGGATACTTCCCCCTCAGCCCTCGATACAGGCCAAACACCCGAGACAGACGACATCGCCGTTTTCCCCTTTTTCTACGCAGCACTGGCTGCAAACCATTTGCCTATGCCCTCCCCCCGCCCAGCCGTTTGACTCCTGTGGCCTGTTGTTGTTTCTGTGCTGCACCCGCCCGTCTGTTTGCTGGTTCGTATGGTGGTGAACCATATCCGACTCAGCCACATCTTCCGCGTCTACCATGGTGAAGGACGAGTCCGAGCCCGTCGGCGATGCGGATGGCCTAAATCCTGACGAGTCCCCGCCGAGACTCGTCTCGTTCCCATTGGTACGTTGCTGATTTGGCGTTGGGCTTGCCCGCCACCCTAGGCACTCCCGGATGCACACATAACACGTCCGTTGGCTGCACCCCTGGCAGTCGGCGAAGGAATCGAGGTCGGATTTCTTAGCAGGTTTACGGCCACAGATGTGGCAGCGGCTCATGAGCTTTGCGGAGGGAGCGGTGGTATGAGAGGGTGTCGTAGATCGGCTATTAGCACTCTTCTCCTGGAGTCGTTGTTGTGATGGCGAGGACTGCCGTCGCCGCATTGAACGATCGTCCCCCGAGCCCCTGTCCTCGTCGTCTAATACTTTTTGCCTCTTAGCGGCAGGTAGTGGTATCATCTTCCGAACAAGTGGAGACGAATGGTGGTGGTGATGGTGGTGATAGAGAGGTCCATGCTCGAAGGTCTTCTCTTGAGGGATGCTAAATAGGTTTATGTGCGAGCTTGCGTCGGGATTTTGCTGAGCAAACGGGCTGTAGAGCATCCCGGTGGACGTGGAAGAGGCTGATTTCGCGGCATTGCCACTGAGCAGCGGGAGGGTAGTCGCAATGCTGCTGTGGATATGTTCCTTCTCGTCTAACCTCCGCTTCTTGCCCTGCATCGCTGACGGCGATTCCTGGGCTACTGACGGCATGTCTTGTGCAGCGAAAAGAGGGAAAATCGTGTGTTCGAATGTGGGATAGCGACCCGCGGGGAAGGAACCCCGTGCTATGATCAGACAGGATGTAATCGGTGTAAGAACATGGAATGCGGGAGAAGATGCCAGGAGAAAAGAGCGGTCGTGGATTTGAAGTGTGGAGTTGGGAGCCGTCGAGGTTGGCAGGCACGGCAGGCAGCTCTCCCCGGTTGGTATGGAGGGCCCGTGGATCGGGTGTTGCTGTCCGACGCCCAGCGCTGCAAGTCGCGTAAAGTGCCTGGCTTGGGTAAAAACAGTCCAGCTGCAAAGGTGAGGTGGTCTGGGCTCAGGCTGGTGGGGCGGGTCCTCCATCACGGCACTGTGTGCCTGCGGAGCAGGCACACTTCCCAGGCCTGCGACTTGGGGAATCAAATTCAGGGCCCCTGAGGGCAGCGAATCCGGGACGGTGAGACTTCACCCCTAAGAACTCGCTTCAAACACACGTTGAAGCGATGCTGCAAGGTGATTGAACAAGTCGTTCACGAGGCCCGGGGACTGAGTAAATCAGAGAACTAATTATTACTGCACTGCCCTCCAATCATGTCAGCTCAGCAGATGTCCAACACTGCCGAGTACGGAGTACCTAGGTATAACAAGAGATCCGACCACCTCCTACTGCCAACATTGAGGTTGGGTGCCGCTACCTTAGGTGGTGCAATAAACCAACCTTTCCATGGACGAGACCTTAGTACGCGCCTGGACACAGATATCAAGCGGTTGGAGCTTGGGGGCGGTTGGAAACATTGAGACGGCGCATATGAAGAATCACTTCGCCTTATCAGCGGGGCCCTGGATAGAACTAAAGTTGACCCGGAAGGCCGACGACGCCGCGATAATCGGGACCGCCGGGTGTCAGTGGATGCGGTTCAATGCTGTGTCATCATTCGCAGTGTGGCTTGGCCCATTTTGTCTCGGTTGATGCGCTGCTGGAGTGACGGATTGGGGGCATCACGTGGGGGCGCTAGCGGGCACGAAATCTGCCCCACCCAGTCGCTTCCCATCTTTGAACTTTCTCCTCAATCACTGCACTCCCGCGATCACCCGTCTCGCATTCTCCTACCGTCACCCAGCCCCAGTCCATCGACGAACGATTTCCATTGAGAGAAACGTGTCGAGAATCCCGATATCGACATCGAGATATGAGTCGCGCCAATAAACTTGGCCCGGAGGTAAATCGGTGAGTAAACTGGCACCTATGGCTTCGCCTTCAATTGTCTCCACCCATCCGGTCCCTGCCGCGACCACACCCCCCCCCCCCCCCCCCTCCCTGGGCCCCCCCCCCCTCCGCCCCCCCGCTCCCA
>Ga0247758_1001521_pt1 | contig 16707 bp, 14 predicted proteins | sample UWRJL156409C4_FD_180950 | JGI IMG/M metagenome (GOLD analysis project Ga0247758, IMG submission 180950) | Plant litter microbial communities from Arlington Agricultural Research Station in Wisconsin, United States - UWRJ-L156-409C-4 | ecosystem: Environmental > Terrestrial > Plant litter >...
GCGGTGCTCGCGCCGCCGAGCGAGTCCACACCCGCGATCTTGGTGATGCCGACGATCTTGTACGGCTGCTTCGGGGTGTCCCCCTGCACGTCGATCGTCCCACCGAGCGCGAAGCCCTTGCGGTCGGCCGTGCTCTTGTCGATCGCCACCTCGTCGGGGGCGGTCGGGGCGCGGCCCTCGGGGTAGGTGACGGCCGCGAACTGCTTGACGTTCGAGACCGAGGCGATGAAGTTCGGGGCGCCGGTGCTGACCGGTTTGCCGTCCTTGCCGAGGATCACGCCGTTGGAGTCGAAGATCGACCCCTCGGCGACCCGGACGCCCGGGGCACGTTGGACCTGCGGCAGGAGCGCGGCGGACAGCGCCGGGGGCGCCCCGTCGCTGCCGGTGACGTCGTCGTTGGGCGAGATCGCCACGTCGGTGCCCTTGTTGGTCACCGAGAAGATCTGGGCGAACGACGCGTTGATCGTGTCGGTGAAGACGTACGTGCCGGCGATCAGCGTCACGCCGAGCGCGACGGCGACGACGGTGAGGGCCAGGCGGGTCTTGCGGGCCAGAAGCCCGCGCAGTGCGACCTTGCGCACGGCTCAGCCGACCTTGCGCATGAGGTCGAACACGTCGTCGGTCGAGCCCGCCGCGCCGTCGTGGACGATGTCGCCGTCGGCGAGCACGAGCAGCCGGTCGGCGACCGAGGCGGCGCCCGCGTCGTGGGTGACCATGATCACCGTCTGGCCGAACTCGTCGACCGCCTGGCGCAGCAGCCGCAGCACCTCGGCGCTGGCCTTGGAGTCCAGGTTGCCCGTCGGCTCGTCAGCGAAGACGACCGCGGGGCGCGCGGCCAGGGCGCGGGCCACGGCCACGCGCTGCTGCTGGCCGCCGGAGAGCTGCGAGGGCCGGTGGGTGAGCCGCTCGCGCAGGCCGACGGTGTCGATCAGGGTGTCGAGCCACGCCTGGTCGGGCTGTTTGCCCGCGATCGACAGCGGCAGCAGGATGTTCTCCCGCGCGTCGAGCACCGGCAGCAGGTTGAACGACTGGAAGATGAAGCCGACCTTGTCGCGCCGCAGGTTCGTCAGCGCCGCGTCGTTCAGCTTCGTCAGGTCGACCCCGTCGAGGGTGACGGTGCCGGTGGTGGGCCGGTCCAGCCCCGCGAGGATGTGCATCAGCGTCGACTTGCCGGATCCCGAGGGACCCATGATCGCGGTGAGCTTCCCGGCGGGGAACGAGACGTCGATTCCGGTGAGGGCCTGCACGGAGGCCTCCCCGGTCCCGAAGGTCCGGGTGATCTGCGCGGCGTGAACGAGGTCGGTCATGGGCCGCAGGTTCGCAGACCCGGACCCCGAGGCGGTATCGGGAATGGCCCCTAGGGGGTGGGCAGCCCGGAGGCCGCCGCGGCGGCGATCTCCGTGTACGCGGCCGCCGGATCCGGCGCGTTGAACACCGCGGAGCCGGCCACCAGCAGCCGGGCGCCCGCGGCGACGACGCCCGGAGCGGTCTTCGCGTCGATGCCGCCGTCGACCTCGACCAGCGCGCCGGAGGCCAGCGCCGCGATCCGCTCGATCTTCGACTCCGACCCCTGGATGTAGGCCTGGCCGCCCCAGCCGGGGTTGACCGTCATGGCCAGGGCCAGGTCGACGCTCGTCTCCCCGAACACGCCGGGCGGCGTGGCGGGGCACACGGCCACGCCGGCGCGGCAGCCGTGCTCGCGGATGAGGTTGACCGTGTAGCCGACGTGGGGCGTCGCCTCGGCGTGGAAGGTGATGCCGGTGGCGCCGGCCTTGGCGAAGTCCGCGACCTGGCGCTCGGGCCGCTCGACCATCAGGTGCACGTCGATGTCGACGTCCGCGCCCACGTGGTCGCGCAGCGCCGACAGCACGAGGGGACCGACGGTGATCGAGGGGACGAAGTGCCCGTCCATCACGTCGAAGTGGATGACGGAGGCGCCGGCGGCGAGGACCTCATCGACCTGGGCGCCCAGGCGGGCGAGGTCGGCGGAGAGGATGGACGGGGCGATGCGAAGAGCGGTCACGCCCACATCATCGACGATCTAGACCTCGACGAGCATCGAGCCGCCGCAGACGTTGCAGCTCATGATCGCCGTGGACGACATGCGGATGATCGTGGAGTGCTCCCCGCAGTCGGGGCAGACGGAGCGCAGCTCGAACCGGTGCAGGCAGTACACGCAGCGGTAGCGCCCCGGCAGGTTCGAGGGGCGCAGCCACGGCTCATGGCAGCTCGGGCACTCCGGGCCGAGGTCGGTCGGTTTGTCCGTCGCCATGCCAAGCAATATAGAAGCCGTCCGTCCCATCGCGACTTGGGAGGGTCCGCAGCCGGCCGTCGCCGACCATCCGCTCCTCGCGTTTGGAGATGGTGCAGGTGGCGTACACGAGCCGCCCCGGGCCGGTCTCGCGCAGGGCGCCGCGCGCGGTCTGGAGCAGGCGATCCTGGATGTCGGCCAGCGCCTCCACGTCCTCGGGCCGCACGCGCCAGCGCAGGTCGGGATGGGTGCGCAGCGTGCCCAGACCGCTGCACGGCGGGTCGAGCAGCACCCGGTCGAAGCCCTCGGCGTCGGTGAACGTGGACGCGTCCCCCACCACCACCCGCACGTTGTTCGCCTTCAGCCGTTCGCAGGCCTCCTGGAGCATGCGGGCGCGGCCCTCGTGGCGCTCGACGGCGACGATCTCCCCGGTGCCGCCCATCAACGCGGCCAGGTGCGTCGTCTTGCCGCCGGGCGCGGCGCACAGGTCCAGCACGCGCTCCCCGGGCTGCGGGTCGACGATGCGCGAGACGGCCTGGGCGGCGCGGGACTGGACGACGAACGCGCCCGCGGCGAAGCCGGGGTGCGTGGCCGGGTCCAGCCCGCCGCGGACGACGATCGCGTCGCCGAGGCGCTCGCCCTCGATGTCGGACAGGTCGTGCTCGACCAGCGTGTTGACGCGCAAGGCCAGCTCGGCGGGCTCGTTGTTGGCGATCAGCAGCGCACGGGTGGCCTCCGGGCCGAGGTCCTTCCACCACCGCTCGACCAGCCAGGCGGGATGGGAGTGGCGGATCGCCGCGCCCGCGGGTCCGTCGTCGGAGGGCAGCACGATGTCGTCGCGCTGCACGCGCCGCAGGACGGCGTTGACCAGGCCGCCCGCGCCCTTGCCGGACGCGGCGCGGGCCAGGGCCACCGACTCGCCCACGGCGGCGTGGTCGGCCACGCCGTCCAGGTACAGCAGCTGGTAGATCCCGAGGCGCAGCGCGTCGCGGACGGGCGCGTCGAGCTCGCGGTCGACCCGGTCGTTGATCACCCAGTCGAGCGTGCCGCGCCGCTGCACGGTGCCGAAGACCATGCGCTTGGCCAGGCCGTAGTCGCGCGGGTTGAGCCGTTTGGCGTCGCCGCGCAGCGCCCGGTCGGCGTAGGCGCCCTCGCTGCTGATGCGGCGCAGGACGGTGAAGGCCACCCGCCGCGCGGGTGCGACGTCGTCAGCCGCCATGGCCGCGGACGTAGTCGGCGTAGGGCATGGGGCGGCCGCCGGCGGGCTGGACCTCGAGCGGCTCGAACGCCCCGTCCTCCCCCACGCGCGCGGCGCGGATGCCGAGGAACGATCCGTCCGCCAGCGGCAGGCGGGCGCCGATGTGCGGGCTCAGGGCGCGGACGACGTCCACGTTCTCCTGTGCGGGACGGTCGGGATCGAGCGTACGGTCGGCTGGACCGATCTTGTCGGCGTAGGTGACCAGGGACTCGTCCTGAGCGGCGTACGGCGGACGCTCGGCCAGCGCGCGGACGAGCAGGTCCGCGCCGAGCCGTTCCAGACGAGGGGCCAGCGTGCCGTAGGTGTCGTCCGGGGCGATCGGCTCCGTCGCCTGCAGGCAGACCGGGCCGCTGTCCAGGCCCTCGACCAGGCGCATGATCGACACGCCGGTCTCGGTGTCCCCGGCTATGATCGCCCGCTCGATCGGCGCGGCGCCGCGCCAGCGGGGCAGCAGCGACGGGTGGACGTTGAGGATGTCGTAGCCGAGCAGGGGTCGGCGGATGATCGCCCCGAACGCGCAGACGATCACGGCGTCGGGCTGGTCGTCCTCGATCCGCTGCGCCACCTCGGGCGCGTTGACGTCCTCGGGCTGCAGGACGGGGATCCCCAGCGCCCGCGCGGTCTCGGCGACGGGCGGCGCGGCGAGCTTGCGGCCGCGGCCGCGGGGCGCGTCGGGCCGGGTGACGACGAGGGACGGGCGGTACGGCGAGTCGGCCAACCGCTCCAGGACCGTCGCGGCGAAGGCGCTCGTGCCCAGGTAGGCGGTGCTCACGCCTGGTCCGCGGCGGCGGCCTGGGCGGCCTCGCGCAGGCCGCGGACCGCCGCCTTGCGCTGGTCGCGCGAGGTGCGGTCGAGGATGAGCACGCCGTCGAGATGGTCCATCTCGTGCTGGATGACCCGGGCCTCCAGGCCCGAGGCCTCGACCAGCACCGGGTCGCCGTGGGTGTCCTGCGCGCGGACGCGCACGTGGACGGGGCGCTCGACCTCGACGAGCACGCCCTGCAGGCTCAGGCAGCCCTCGTCGGCGATCTCCTTCTCCTTGCCCGCCCACTCCAGCTCCGGGTTGATCAGCGCCTGGACGGGGCTGTCGGGCTCGACGCGGTAGACGAGCACGCGGTGGAGGATGCCGACCTGCGTCGCGGCCAGTCCGATGCCCAACGCGTCGTTCATCAGCGCGCCCATGCGGTAGACCTCCTCGCGGAGGCCGTCGTCGAAGGAGTCGACGGGGCGGGCCCTGGTCGTCAGCACCGGGTCCCCCCACTGGCGGACGTGGTCGAGCGCGGCGCGGCGGCGCGCGGCGGTCTCGGGATCGAGCTGCGGACGCTCGGTCTCCTGCTCGCCGTCGGGCTCGAGCTGCTGCTCGTCCGTGCGGACGTACTCCTCGGTGGCGGACTCGTCAGACATGTCCCCCCAGGGTACCGGGCGCTACTGGGGGTCGACGTCCACGCTGAGCGTGACCCCGCGGTGCGCCTTGTCCCGAGCGACCGCGTCGACCGCATCCCGGACCGCCTTCACCGCCACGGAGCGCTCGCGCGCCTTGATCACGAGCTGGCTGCGCTCGCGACCCCGCAGGCGGAACAGGGGCGCCGGGCCCATCGTGTCGCGGCTCAGCGCACCGAGCCCCTCGCGCACCGCGGCGGCGGCGACGTGGGCGCTCGCGGCGTCCGGCGCGCCGCAGACGATCCGGATCAGGGTGGAGTACGGCGGGTAGCGCAGCGCGCGGCGGCGGGCCAGCTCCCCGTCCAGGAACCCGTCGGCGTCGTGCGCGGCGGCCAGGACGAGCGCCCGCGCGTCCGGGGTGATCGTCTGGACCATCACGTGCCCGCCCGCGCTGCCTCGCCCGGCCCGGCCGGCGAGCTGGGTGACCAGGGCGAACGTGCGCTCCTCGGCCCGGAAGTCGGGGAAGCGCAGCGTGGCGTCGGCGTCGACGACCACGCCGAGGTCGACGTCGGGGAAGTCGTGGCCCTTGGCGACGACCTGCGTGCCGACGAGCACGCCGCGCGGCGCGGCCTGGAACGCGGCGAGCATCCCGCCCGGATCCTTGGTGTCGGCGTCGAGGCGGAACACCTCCCCCACACCGGCCAGCTCGTCGGCCAGGCGCTCGGTGCCGGTCCCGTGACGCACGAGCGAGACCGAGCCGCACTCCGTGCACGTGTCGGGCACCGTCTCCCGGTGGCCGCAGTGGTGGCAGGCCAGGAAGCCGCCGGAGCGGTGGAGCACGAGCGACACGTCGCAGTTGGGGCACATCCACACGTGCCCGCACGTCCGGCAGGTGAGGAAGTTGGACCAGCCGCGCCGGTTGAGCAGCACGATCGCCTTGCGCGAGTCGGCCAGGGCCTCCGCGGTCTGCGGGTGCAGGACGCGCGGAGCCTGGCGCATGTCGATCAGCTCGACGGGAGGCATCTCCTGGCCGTCGACCCGGAACGGGAGGCGCAGCCTGCGGAGCGAGAACACCGCCTCGGGGCGGGGCGTCGCACTGCCGGCGATCAGCAGCGCCCCCTCCGCCCGAGCGCGGCGCATCGCCACGCGACGGGCGTCGTAGCGGGGATCGCCCTCGTTCTTGTACGTGGCGTCGTGCTCCTCGTCCACGATCACGAGCCCGACGTCCTCCATCGGCGCGAACACCGCTGACCGGGGGCCGACGCAGACCCGCGCCTCCCCGCTGCGCAGGCGCCGCCACTCGTCGTAGCGCTCCCCGGCGGACAGCCCGGAGTGCAGGACCGCCACCGTCTCCCCGAACCGCTCGGCGAAGCGGGCGACGATCTGGGGGGTGAGCGCGATCTCCGGCACGAGTACGAGCACGCCCTGCCCCCGCTCCAGGGTCACGGCCGCGGCCCGCAGGTACACCTCGGTCTTGCCCGAGCCGGTCACGCCGTGCAGCAGGATGCGGTCGTCGCGCGGAGCGGCGGCGATGTCCTCGAGCGCCGCGGCCTGCTCGGCCGTGAGCGGGGGCAGGCCCCGGCCCGCCGCGCCCACCGACGTGTGGCGGGGCGCCCGCCGCTCGGCCTGCGGGGCGATCGTCACGAGGCCGCGGCCCTCCAGACGCCGCAGCGCCCCGAGATCGTCCCCGGCGGGGGCCGGCAGCCCGGCGAGCAGCGCGCGCTGGCCGTCGGTGAGGCGCTCGTCGGGCGCGGGCCGGCGGGCGGCGGTCGCCCACAGCCGGGTCTTGGCCCGCGCGCCGGTGGGCGGCAGGACGAGGGACAGGCAGCGGGCCGGCGTGGACGCGTACTGGTCGGAGATCCACAGGGCCAGGGCGACGAGCGCGGGCGGCACCGTCTCCTCCCTGACCTCGATCGGGGCCGACAGCGCGTGCTCGGACTCGTCCTTGATCCCCGTGACCACGCCGGTCAGCTCCTGCTTGCCGAACGGGACCACCAGGATGGACCCGATCCCGACGTCCTCGGACACGGCGTAGTCGAACGGGCCGCGCAGGACGCGAGCCGTCGTCAGCGGCTCGACCTGAGCAACACGGGGCACGACCGCCAAGATAGTCTCAGCGGACCATGGACCTGCATTCGGGCGAGAGCGCCTACTTCTCCGGCCATCCCTCCTGGCGTGGTTCGTTCGCCTACCACGCGTGGGGCATCATCGCCGCCATCGTCATCGGCGTCGTGGCGTACCTCATCGAGGGCGTTGGGCTGGGCGTCGTGGTGGCCGCGGTCATCGCGGCGGGCGTCATCCTCTTCAGCTTCGTGCGGCGCATCGCCACCACGTACACGATCACCGACGAGCGGCTGATCATCGAGCGCGGCATCCTCGCCAAGCACATGCAGCAGACCCGCATCGACCGCGTGCAGAACGTGAACACGAACCAGAGCGTGCTCGAGCGCATCCTGCGCGTCGGCGTCGTGGACTTCGACACGGCGGGCTCCTCGGCCAACGAGGCGGACTTCCAGTTCGTGGGCGTCGCCAACCCCGGCGAGATCGTCACGGTCGTGGACCGGGCCCAGCGCTCCGCGCAGCAGCGCGAGCGCGCGGGCGGCGTCGGCGGGCTGTAAGACCAGCGCCCCCGGGCGCGCATTGGGATCCCTCACACTTTTCCGCCTTTTCACTCGGGTGCCGTCCCGATGTGCAGCAGGGTCCTCGCGAGTACGCTCAGATGCCCGTCCAGGGGTGGAGAGAACGGCCGCGTCACGCGGTCGCCACGGTCCGGTTTTCCGAGGAGGAGTTGCCAGTGCTCAGGGGTCCCCGACGCGGTACGTCCGCGTCCAACGCAGCCACGCGCGTCCGCATCCGCGCCGGGCTGATCGTGCCGGCGGTCGCGCTCACCGCGCTGCTCGCCGTCCCGGTGGCGCAGGCCGCCACCACCAAGGCGTCGGTGTCCGTCGCCACGCCGAAGCGGGCGGCCGCGCTGAAGTCCGGCGTCACCGTCAAGGTCACGGCGACCGGCAGGACGACCGTCCAGCTCGGCGGTGACCTGGTCGCGTCCGCCGCGGTCAAGTTCACCAAGAAGGGCACCAAGACGGTCCGCCTGCCCCTGTCCGGCACGGGCGTCACCAAGCTCGGCGCCTGCGGCAACGTCAAGGCCACGGTGTCCGTGAACGCCACGTACGTCGTGAAGGGCAAGACCAAGAAGACCAAGGGCAGCGCCAAGGCGAAGTGGAAGGGCGGCGCCTGCGCCAAGGTCACGGTCGCCAACGCCGACCGCTGCGACCCCGTCGGCTACGGCCAGTGCCTCACCCCGTTCCCCAGCGACTTCTACACCGTCGCCGACCGCAAGACGCAGACCGGCGTGCGGGTCAACCTCAAGCGCGACGCGATGCCCGCCAACAAGGACGGCGTCCACATGGACCCGGCCGAGTGGAACCGCAACGACGGCTTCAGCGTCGGCGCGCCGATCAACGTCCAGATCGCCGGGCTCGACACCAAGGCGGCCTTCGCGGCCAACAAGATCGTCCCGGTCACCGACATGGCGCAGTACGCGCGCAAGGACCAGCCCGTCGTCCTGATCGACGCGGCCACCGGCAAGCGCTTCCCGATCTGGGCCGAGATGGACGCCAACGCGGCGACCGACGCGGACCGTCTGATGGAGATCCATCCGTCCAAGGCGCTGGAGCCCGGCCATCACTACGTGGTCGCGATCCGCAAGCTGAAGACCGTCGCCGGCAAGGCGATCGCCCCGACGCCCGCGTTCAAGGCGTTCCGCGACCGTAAGTTCACGGCCAACAAGGCCGTGGAGAAGCGCCGCCCGGCGCTCGAGGACGACTTCGCCGTGCTGGCCGCGGCCGGCATCGCCCGCAAGGACCTGACGCTGGCCTGGGACTTCACGGTGGCCAGCACCGAGAACACGACCGAGCGCATGCTGAGCATCCGCGACGACGCGTTCAAGCAGCTCGGCGACACCAACCTCGCCGACGCCACGGTCCAGGGCACGTCGCCCCAGTTCACGATCGAGAGCGTGATGAACTTCGCGAACTCGGACGCGCCGGACCCGCTCCAGCCGGGGCAGGAGCGCAGCGCCCGCGGCGCCCGCCGGGTGGCCGGCACGGTGCGCGTGCCCTGCTACCTGACCAGCGACAAGTGCGCCCCGGAGGGCTCGTTCAACTACGGGGCCAACGGGCTGCCCGCCCAGAAGCCGGGCAACTTCATCGACGCGAAGATCCGCTGCATCATCCCCCGGGCCAGCGAGAACGGCCCGATCGCCACCGGCACCCGGCCGGTCATCTACGGCCACGGGCTGTTCGGCACGGCCGAGCAGGGCTGGCGCGGCAACAAGATCGACTACGCGTTCGAGAGCGGCCTGACGATCTGCGCCGCCGAGTTCGCGGGCATGGCCGACGAGGACGTCAACCCGTCGACGATCAAGATCATCCAGGACCTGTCGCTGTTCAAGAACATGGCGGACCGGATCCAGCAGGGCCTGCTCGACTTCACGTACGTGGGCCGCGCGATGGTCAACGCCGGGGGCCTGGGCACGAGCCCGGCGTTCCAGGACGGCGACGGCACCACGGCCGGCGGCTCGGTGTTCGCGGCCGACAAGCAGCTCGGCTACTTCGGGATCTCCGAGGGCGGCATCCTGGGCGGCGCCCTCACGGCGATCGGCCCGGACGCGATCAACACGGTGCTGAACGTGCCCGGCATGTCGTACGCGACGCTGCTGCCGCGCTCGACGGACTTCGCCGAGTTCGCGATCCTGCTCTACCCGTCCTACCCGAACCAGCGTGAGCGGCCCAACGTGTTCACGCTCATGCAGATGCTGTGGGACCGCGGCGAGGCCGCGGGCTACGTCCACAACATGACGGACGATCCGCTGCCCAACACGCCCAAGCACCGCATCCTCATGCAGGAGGCGTTCGGCGACCATCAGGTGGCCAACGTCACCGCCGAGGCGCAGGCCCGCACGCTGGGGCTGTCGGTGCGCGGCCCGGTCGTCTCCCCCGGTCGCTCGACCGACGTGAAGCCCTTCTGGGACATCCCGGTGATGGGCGCCCTGCCGTTCAACGGCTCGGGCATCACGCTGTGGGACTCCGGCCCGACCCGGATCACCGGCTCGGTCGAGGGCCAGGACGAGAAGCTGTTCGGCACCGACGCGCCGCCGACCGACAACACGGCGCCGCTCAGCGGCTCCGACGGCGAGGTCAAGGACGGCGTCTACAAGCCGCTCGTGCGCGGCAACGGCGACGATCCGCACGGGGAGCCGGGCGCGAGCGTCCCGGCCCGCCTGCAGCTCGGGGCGTTCCTCAACACGGGGACCGTGATCGAGACGTGCGACGCCGGCAAGCCGTGCTTCGACGGCGGCTGGACCGGCCCGTAACGGCCACCATCTCGTAGGGGACGAAGGGCTCCGGGCCCCGCTTCGGCGGGGCCCGGCGTGTTTCCGGGCCCGGAACGACCGAGGGCCCCGCGTGTGCGGGGCCCTCGGTACGACTCGGTGCTGCGGAAACTGCGGGCGACTAGAGCCCGGCGTCGGCCTTCAGGGCCGCGGCCTTGCTCGTGCTCTCCCAGGTGAAGTCGGCGTCGTCGCGGCCGAAGTGGCCGTACGCCGCGGTCTTCTGGTAGATCGGACGGTGGAGCTTCAGCTCCTCGCGGAACGCGCCGGGGCGCAGGTCGAAGTGCTGGTCGATGAGCTCCGCGATGCGGCCGCGGCCGATCTTCTCGGTGCCGAACGTCTCGACCGACACGCTGACCGGGTGCGCCACGCCGATGGCGTAGGCGACCTGGACCTCGGCGCGGTCGGCCAGGCCGGCCGCGACGACGTTCTTGGCGACCCAGCGGGCCGCGTAGGCGCCCGAGCGGTCGACCTTGGACGGATCCTTGCCGGAGAACGCACCGCCGCCGTGGCGACCCATGCCGCCGTACGTGTCGACGATGATCTTGCGGCCGGTCAGGCCGGTGTCGCCGACGGGGCCGCCGATGACGAAGCGGCCGGTCGGGTTGCACAGGAACGCGTCACGCAGGCCGTTCGCGTCGTACAGGCCCTCGGGGAGGACCGGCACCACGACCTGCTCCCACAGGTCGTCCTTGATCTGCTGCTGCGTCGCCGAGTCGGCGTGCTGCGTGGAGATCAGGAGCTGCTCGATGCCGACCGGCTTGCCGTCGCGGTAGCGGACGGAGACCTGGGTCTTGCCGTCGGGGCGCAGGTAACCCAGCGAACCGTCCTTGCGGACCGCGGCGAGGCGCTCGGCCAGGCGGTGGGCCAGCGAGATCGGCAGCGGCATGAGGGAGTCGGTCTCGTTCGACGCGTAGCCGAACATCATCCCCTGGTCGCCGGCGCCCGCGATGTCGAGCTCGTCGTCGTCGCTCGGATCGGTCCGGGTCTCGTAGGCCTGGTCGACGCCCTGGGCGATGTCCGCGGACTGCTTGTCGATCGCGTTGAGCACGGCGCACGAGTCGGCGGAGAAGCCCAGCTCGGCGTCCGTGTAGCCGATCTTGCGCACGGTCTCCCGGGCGACCTCCTGGATGTCGACGTAGGACGACGTGGAGATCTCACCGGAGACGACCACGAGACCCGTGTTGACCAGCGTCTCGCAGGCGACGCGACCGTAGGGATCCTCGGCCAGCACGGCGTCCAGGACGCCATCGGAGATCTGGTCGGCCACCTTGTCGGGATGTCCCTCGGTGACGGACTCGGACGTGAAGAGGTATTCGTTGTCAGCGTAGGTGCTCATGGGATCTGAAGGTTGATCTCCGCAGTGGATTCGCCTGCACTCGACGTGGCCGTCAGCCCCACCGCGGCGATGTGCCGCAGATCGTCTCGCACCTTCTGGTACGAGCGGCTGTCGTTGAGACCCGTCTGTTCGCCGAGGCGCAGAAGCTGGTTGAAGTCGAGAAAGACTAGCGAGTTGACCGGCTTTGAGTGGTTTCCCAGGACGGACTTCCATGCCGCGGTCTCGGTCACGTTGTCCTTCTGGCCCTGCACCGCGCGCAGGCCGGCCAGCTTGGTCGACACCACGAGCAGCCCGTCGAAGATCGCGTAGTCCAGCTCCGCGCCGTCCGCGAACGGCAGCACCCAGGCCCGCGTCCCGCCGGCCAGTGGCTTCTGCACCCAGGTCGCGGCCGTCCGCTTGCCGGCGTCGTCCTTCTGGGCCAGCGCCTTCGCCACCGTCGGGCGCAGCGCGGCCATCGCCTTGGCGGTCGCGTCCTCGTCGTCGGTCTTGGTGATCAGCGTGAGGGTCGGCGCGGGCAGCGACGGCGTGATCGCCACCACCGCCTCCTTGCCCAGCAGGCCGAGCAGGCCCGCCTTCAGCCCCGCGCCGGACTTGGCGCCCAGGACCTTGCTCGCCTGCTGCAGGAGCCCGCCGAGGTTGGCTCCCGCGCCGGCCACGCCGAGCAGGCGGCCCAGTGCCGTGTCGAGGCCGCGCACGCCGAGCGAGAGGATCGCGTCGGCCGGCACCCGGTCCTGCAGCGTCGGCACGAACGTGGCGGACGTCCCGGCCTGCTTCTGGTCGATCAGCGAGTGCACGACGATCTTGGCGCCGCCATCGCGCGGACCCAGGGCCAGGGCGGCGGCCTCCAGGCCCTGCCGGTCCAGGAGCGTGCCGCCCACGCCGAGCAGGCCGCTCTGGGGCGCGAGGATGCGGCGGATGCCGTCAGCGGTCGCCCAGCCGGTGGCCACGCGGTCCGCCGGCAGCGGCTCGACGGCCTTCCCGTACTGGGCGCTCTTGGCCAGCGACGCGCCCTGGCCGGCCTCCAGGTCCAGGGCCTGGCGCACGGCGGTCTCCTGTCCGACCGCCACGAAGTCCCCGACCATCGCGGTGACGACACTGCCCGCCGCGTACAGCGGGACGCCGCGGTAGCGGCTGACGCCGACGGCGCTGCGGCCGCCGGTGACGTACCGCTTGGCCCCGTCCTCGTCGTGGACCTGGACGAGGACGAGCGACTGGGCGGTGGCTCCGTCGCCGGGCAGGAGGGCCAGCGCGGCCTCGTTGCCCGCCCACGTGCGCACGTTCCCCTTCGCCCCCGGTGCCGTGAGCCGCTTGACGATCGAGTCGCGCTGCGCCGCGTAGCCGGGGAACTTCTCGGCCACGGTCAGCGCCCGGCGGGTGACGTCGCGGTCCCCGTCGATCGCCACGTTCACGTAGACCAGCGCGTTGGCCGGCACGAGCTTGGCCGCCGCGGCGGGCGGCGGCGAGCCGTCGGCGTCCGACCCGCAGCTGCCCACGAGCAGGACGACGAGCCCGACGACGAGGACGACGCTCAGGATCGCGATGGCGATCCGCAGCTTCTGCGGCTGCGGACCCTGCGGCTCAGCGGCGCTCACTGCGGCGTTGCTTGCGCTCGTTGAAGTCGATGATCAGCGGCACGCCGTCCATGCCGTAGCGGGCGCGCATCCGGTTCTCGAGGAAGTAGGCGTAGTCGCGGGTCACGCGGGTGCGGCTGTTGACCGCGATCGCGAAGCGCGGCGGGGACTCCCCCACCTGCGACATGTAGAGCATCTTCAGGCGGTGGCCCTGCTTCTGCGGCGGCTGCTTGACCTGGGCCGTCTCCGACAGGAAGCGGTTGAGCTCCGGCGTGGGGATCCGGCCCTTCATGCGGTCGCCGAGCGCGATCGCCTCGACGAGGATGCGCGGCGTGTGCCGGCCGGTCAGGGCGCTGGCGGTGAGGACCTTGGGGCGCAGGCGCAGCTTGTTGTGGACGTGGGCCCGCTCGTGGTCCAGGTCCTTCTCCTCCATCGCCGCGATGTCCCACTTGTTGAGGACCAGGGCGGTGGCGCAGTGCTCCTTCATCGCCAGCTCGGCGATGCGCATGTCCTGGGCGGTGACGCCGTCGGTCGCGTCGCAGATGACCAGGGCGACGTCGGCCCGCTCGACCGCGCGCTGGGAGCGCAGCGTCGTGTAGTACTCGACCGACTCGCTGACCTTCGACTGGCGGCGCATGCCGGCCGTGTCGACCACGATCAGCTTGCGGCCGTCGACCTCCAGCGGCAGGTCGATCGCGTCGCGGGTCGTGCCCGCCACGTCGCTGACGATCACGCGCTCGTCGCCGATCCAGCGGTTGACCATCGAGGACTTGCCGACGTTCGGCCGGCCGATGATCGCCAGGCGGATGACGTCCTCGTCCTCCGCCTGGTCGTCCTCGTCGGGCAGCAGCTCCACGAGGCGGTCGAGCAGGTCGCCCGTGCCCAGGCCCTGGGAGGCGGAGACGGGGATCGGCTCGCCCAGCCCGAGGCCGAAGAACTCGGCGGCGGCCGGGATGTCCCCCACCACGTCGACCTTGTTGGCGGCGACGATCACCGGTTTGGGGAAGCGGCGCAGCAGGTCGGCCATCTCCTGGTCGCCGGGCCGCAGGCCCGCGTCCGCGTCGACCACGAGGATCGCGACGTCCGCGTCGGACAGGCCCGCCTGGGCCTGGTCGCGGATCGAGCCGGAGATCGGGTCGGCGTCCTCGAAGTCCATCCCGCCGGTGTCGACGAGCATGAACTTGCGCCCGTTCCACTCGCAGGCGATCTCCTTGCGGTCGCGCGTGACGCCCGCCGTCTCGTGGACGACGGCCTCACGGCTGTGCGACAGCCGGTTGACGAGCGACGACTTCCCGACGTTGGGGAATCCGACGATGGCGACCTTGATCACGAGGAGGCTCCGCCCCGAAGACAGCGGAAGTTCAGCAACGGCATCGGGCGAGCATAGAGGCGGCGCGGAGCGCGGGCCTTGCGGTGACGCGACACGGCCGCTACCCGAGCCCGTCCGTGCCGGGCCATCGCCGGCCCGCCGCGAGCCACACGTGGAGGAAGGGATCGACCACCGAGAACCGGGATGCGGTCTCTGCCGGCACCAGGTGACCCTCCGCCTCGAGCGCGTCCGCAGCCTGGCGGGTGCCGCCGCTCTTGGGCAGCTGGAAGCGGCGCAGCGCCTCGGCCCCGGCCAGAGGCACGTCGGCGGCGACGGCGGCGAGCACACGCTGCTGGGTGAACGAGACGTTGCCCCACAGCACCTCGATCTCGCCCCGGGCGTCCTTCCAGGCTCGATCCAGCGCGACCGCCCACGTGTCCTCCGTCGCAGAGGCGCCGGACGGCGTCGCCTCGAAGAGATGGTGCGCGCACAACATCGCGCGCTGGGGGTGTCCGCGAACGAGGTCCAGCAGCGGACCGAGCGCCGCACCCGGATCGCGCCGGTGCGCGGCGAAGCGCTCGGTGAGGTGGGCCGCCAACGCATCGGCCGGCAACGGGCCGAGCTCGACCGGCGCCGCCTGACCGAAGAAGGCCCGAGCGCGGTTGGCGAACAGGTCTCGCATGAGGTGCGGGTGCGACCCGCTGAAGATGTACCCGGCGACGTCCCGGTGCCCCTCGATCTCCGAGCGGATCACCTGATCGATCGACGGGCCGGCGGCCAACACGGCCTGGAACTCGTCGAAGACGATGAGGGAGCGCTGTCCGGTCCGCTCGTGCAGACGGCGCGGCAGGGCCAGGCGCTCCAGCAGCACCTGTCCCTCCGGCTGGGGGCTGACCGAGACGGAGACCGGTGCGACGCCTGCTCCCACCGTCGGCCGCAGGGTGCGCAGGACGCCGGTGAACCATCGCCGTACGGCCCCGTCCAGGGACTCGGCGTACGCCCGGTCGATCCGCGCCGCGACGTCGTCGGCGCTGAGGACGCCCAGGAAGTTCACGTACACGGTCGCGCGTCCTTCGTCGGATGCCTCGTGCAGGACCTTGCGCACGAGCGACGTCTTGCCGTACCGGCGCGGCGCCTCGATCCGGCTGTTGCGGCAGCTCAGCGCCCGGTCGAGGAGCGTGGCCGCCTGCTCCTCGCGATCCACGATGTCGTCCGGCGCGACCGGGTCCTCGTAGACGAAGGGGCTGCTCATGGTGACATATTGTACCACCAGATGGTGGCATGTCTCACCACCAAAAGGTGAGACATCATGCCACCTTCGTTCAGCGGTCTTCGGTGAGCGCCACGATGCGGGCGACGACCTCGTCGATGTCGAGGCCGGTGGTGTCCAGCTCGACGGCGTCGTCGGCGACGGCCAGCGGCGAGTGCTCGCGCGTGCTGTCGCGCTCGTCGCGCAGCGCCTGCTCGCGCTCCACGACCGAGGGATCGCCGCCGATCTGCACGGCGCGGCGCCGGGCCCGCTCCGCGGACGAGGCGGTGAGGTAGACCTTCACCTCGGCGTGCGGGGCGACGACGGTGCCGATGTCCCGGCCCTCCGCGACCCAGTCCCCGGAGGCCATCAGACGCTGCTGCTGGGCGACGAGGGCCTCGCGCACCGCCGGGTCGGCGGCGACGACGGACGCCTGCTCGCTGACCGCCGCGGAACGGATCTCCGCGCTGACGTCCTCGCCGTCGAGGATCACCGCGTCGCCGTCCAGGACGATCGACGATGCGGCGGGGTCCGCGGCGGGATCGCGCAGCCGGGCCAGCGCCACGCAGCGGTACATCGCGCCGGAGTCCAGGAACGTGAAGCCGAGCGCGCGGGCGACGGCCCGGGCGACGGTGGACTTGCCGGCCCCCGCGGGACCGTCGATGGCGACGACCATGAGGCTGAGCCTAGATGGTCAGACGGGGCCGGAGCCGTCCGGCTCCACGGGCGGCGGCACGGGCGGCTCCGCGGGGGGCGTCTCGTCCCCCGGCGTCGCTTCGGTCTCCGCGAGCTTCGGCCGCTGGACGGGCGCGTCGACCTGCTCGGGCATGGGCAACCCGACCGACTCGTAGGCGTCCTCCTGGTCGAGCGTCTCGTGCTCCATCAGGGCGTGGACCATCGCGTCGAGGCGTGGACGCTCGGTGCGCAGCAGCTCGATCACCTCGGCCTCGGCCTGCTCGAC
>Ga0247758_1001523_pt1 | contig 16681 bp, 14 predicted proteins | sample UWRJL156409C4_FD_180950 | JGI IMG/M metagenome (GOLD analysis project Ga0247758, IMG submission 180950) | Plant litter microbial communities from Arlington Agricultural Research Station in Wisconsin, United States - UWRJ-L156-409C-4 | ecosystem: Environmental > Terrestrial > Plant litter >...
TTACGCCGGCGCAGTGATGGCTCCGTCGTCCTCATGGTGTTTGTTGTTGCTGATCCGAAACTCCTCGCAAGGCTCAACCTTACAAAGCGTACGTTCCCCTGCGTAGATAGGTCCTCATCTGCTAGACGACTGCCCGAGTTCGCCCCAAAGAGAGGAAATGTTGAGTCTAGAAGAGAGAAATATAGAAAGAAGGGAAGATGTAAAGATGCAGCAGATAATGCAGGCCAGCTGTTTGTTCCCCGAAACCCAAACAAGGAAAAAGAAGAAGAAGATGGGGTGGAGTTGTTGATCGTCTTCCCACCTCAGAAGTCGCCAAAAAGAGACAAGAAAGCTTGGGAGGCAATGAGAGCGAAGGCGGACGGTTTTACGAGAACCCGGGCCCGTCCCGCGACAACAAGAGATCGGCAGGAGTTGCAAGCTTTGGCCATAGCGACAAGCATCGCTCCACCGTCCAGGGCCGGCGCGAGAAGCACCTGGGGGGGAAAGACTGACATCGACCAGAGGCTGGCGTCGGAGTGCATGAAACACCATCATGGTGCGACGGCATTGTGCCGCCAAGCACAAAATTCCACCAAACTTTCCAAGACACAAGGAGCCCACCAGCAGTGCCTTGGTGTGCTAGCCAATGTCGAGGGGGTGATGGGCGATTGGGCCCACGACGATCAAGCTGCCAAGTGGTCTGTCTTGTTTGGGGATGGTGGGGGCAACAAGGGTAAGAAACTGATGCTGCAACGGAGCTTTTTCGCGGGCACGGCGCCCGGCTACCGGCAACCCCCGCCAACAAACGGCACGCGACTCTTTGCTGATTTGGGGTTGACCAAACTGCCCGCGATCGTCTTTTCGGCCGGGTTTGGCTTTTGTCGTGATGCTATTTTTGCTCACATCATGGGGATTCTGCAGACACTTCAGCATAGCAATTTATCTTACGTTGGCCTGTTGGATGATGTGACTGAGCCTTCGAGTACCGCAAGAACAGGGTCACATGGAGTCAGTATGTCCGGGTCCGTAGCTGACCCCTTCAACTCTGGACTTGTTTAGGTAAAGATAGTGGAGGAGAGAAAAGATTTTGCGGCAAGAGGAGCCGCGCAGCTTAATGGAATCTTGACCTATGAAGCGACCTGGATAACCACGCTCTCAGGCAGGTTTACACGATTGGGCATGTTTCACCCAGCGCAGACCGATAATAGCGAGCCAAGCCGTGTTGTATAACCCTAACCCTCTATCTGATAAGCAACAGGGTGATGGTGCCTGTTCTGCGCGGCTATTGACGCACCTCCTTAAGGCTGGGTAACAGGGCAAGGCTTGCCGCGACCGCTCTAGCGACCCGAGACGCCTGCGGAGAAGAAAAGCAGGCACCAAACAGGCACGGTAGGTTCAGCCGAAGATGGCCTTTGATGGTGGACCGTCCAGCCGCTAACTTGATCCTTTCGCGGCGCACTAGAGATGGACGCCCCGCTTGGGTGCTGCACCCCACAACTCCAACTTACCTACACCAGCGCCAAATCTCAGGATCGTCTCAACCTGGCTGTGGATCACCTTCATCCTTGGACCCTTCTTGTCGTCTCAACCTTCCCAAATACATGGCTCTGAGGGTGGTCAGGCTGGCGCTCGTACTTCAATATGCCATGCCGTGATATCCGTTGCCATGATGATGGATGCACATAAAGGCACATTTCCAGGATTTCTCCTGTTTGGAGCCCTCGCCTGCCCTCGCATCTCCTCGCCGGGCATCTGTCCACTACCCGGCTGTGCGGCAAGCTTTTCGTAGCTGTAAGTTCGGCTCGACATTGTCAAGAATGGGGTTCGACCATTTTGGCTGCTTCACATCTCTGTTCTCCTGGGATGTTGGGTCCTTGGCATTTTCAGGGCTGCTATGGGACGGCCTAAAAATCTCTATGCTGGACATCGCAAAGGGGCTTTGCTTGCCGGCCAAGCATCCCTTAGGCACCTTAGCTAGGTAGGTAAGGTAGGTGAACGTTTTGCAACACCCGTTCTACTTATATCTCACTACGTCCTGCTGTCTGTGGTTGGAATGCCTTCTCTTACCGTCACCCATTAATCCTTTCCGGTGTTTATTGTTTTTTCTTCTTCCTAGCTGGAACTAAGGATCTGCTTCTATTCTTGGTCTTGTTTTTACACACCATCTTTCCTGTTCTCTTCTATCATCCATATTCCGGCAATCGTCACGACTGCCAGCAGACCACTACATTGTTGACAAGATGCCGCAACACACCACACGACGCAGCCATGGCCGCGGCCTACTCCTCGCTCTCGGGCTTTCCACCTCTCGGGTCGTCGCGCAAACAACATCTGCTTTTACCGATCAGGCTACGGGCATCCAGTTTCAGCGGTTCTTCGGCGCTAAGACCGACTTCGGCTTCGGCATTGCCCTCCCTACCAACCCATCTAACTCCTTTGTCGGCCAACTGTCGTTCCCGCTTGCCAATGGCGCAGGCTGGGGCGGCTTTTCCTTGACCGGAGACATGGAAGGCCCCCTCATGATGGTCTGCTGGCCCAATAACGGTGCCGTCGTCGCTTCGTTCCGCCAGGCCTTCAACGAAGATGACAGCCCCCCCGAGGTGACGGGTGCCTTCTCTGTGAAGCCCATCGCCCAGGCAACATCGGTGAACAACACATTCATGACCTTCACATTTCTGTGCGAGGGCTGTCTTGACGACAGCCTTGGTCTCGGGCCCGCGCAAACAGCCGGGACGGCCGAGATGGGTTGGGCACTGGCCAGTCGTGCAGTTAGAAACCCAGCGAGCTCAGCAGGCGTGTTGGGGTTTCACAACAGCGGCTTTGGAGACTTCAAAGCCAACCTAGCCGCCGCAAGGAGCGCCGAGTTCGACACCTGGGCGGCGCTCGCTGGGACCGCCTTGCCGCCTGCCGCTGGGGCGCAGGCCTTTGATCAAAGTGCCGCATTCGGGAGCGGCGATGATGACAGCGGCAACGATAGTGATGATAGCAGCAGGGGTGGTGGTCAAGCCGGCGGTGGAGGCGCAACTATTGGTGGGGGTTTGACAGGAGGAGGTGGTGGTCAAACTGGCGGTGGTCAAGCTGGAGGCCGTGGCGGCTTTAACAGCGACAGCGACGGCAGCGACAGTGATAACGGTCGCAGGCGCCGGCGTAGCTTGAGCTTGAAAGCAAGGCAAACTGGCGGCCCTGGCACCGATACCGATGGTTTCAACAGCGCTACTGACGGCTTTGTTAGCGCCACCGATGGTCTCGACAGCGGCAGCGATATCGTTCGCGGGGGAGCCCTGAGGAGTACTACCGGTCGTGTTCCCCGCTCCCGGAGAGCCGCTGTCGTGACCAGTGGCTTGAAAGCAAGACAGACAGGCGGGAGAGCAGGAGGTCAGAGCCAGGGCGGGTTTGGCACGGATACCGATGGCGTCAACAGTGGCACCGATGGCTTTGACAGCGATAGCGATATCGGCCGCAGGAGTGTCACTCCGGTCCGCCATGTCGCTGCTTCTAGACCCGTCGGGGGAGGTGCAGCCATCAGTGGTCTGGTAAAGAGACAGACTCGTAGACGGGCCGGTGGCAGGGTGACAGGATGCCGTGCTCGTGGTGGGTTTAGCACTGACAGTGGTAACGACAATGGCTTCAACAGCCCTGACGGCGGCTTCAGTGACTAGGGTCTGGTTTCGATCACTTATATTTTCCCTTGTATCTTTCCCTGTATGTATGTGTGTATGTCCTGGTTGGCAGCAAAGGTGAACATAGTGCAATATCCTGTACATATTTTCAACTTGTATTTCATATCATCCAGTATTCCCATTTCAAGTTGGCTTCGGACTTGTCTGGACTTGGGAGAATCCAGTTGGCTTAAGGTCATTGGATGGTGCGCGAGGTACCCACAGAGGGGGAGGGGGGCTCAGAATCAAGGTATTCTCAATGTGATTGTTGAAAAGTAACTGCTGGTCCGATGATAACTGTTCGTGATGTAATATAACTGTCGCCCGTGTCAAACTGATATCAAACCTAGCCTTGTAGAATGAATGAATAGCTATTCCGAGTGCACTAGTGTTTCACTTTGCTTTTTCAAAGGCACCTGAAGTTGAAAACATCATTCTCAAACTTATGCTCTCGATTCTTTGTTTTTTACTGCTTAATATCAAGGTCTGTCTGTCACCTCCCAAGGCATGTCAGGTGCACGTGCCTACCTAAGGTCATGTTCCTAGCCAGCACGGGAGATAACTCGGCTTTCAAAGAATGCGCTAGAAAACTGTGGGACTTGGATTTCATATTGAGGTTCATCTGAAACACTAGCTAGTGGTTTGCACAGTGTACGCACGATTCTTTGTCGCGGTCAATGCTGGTCGCCCCTCTTGGAGCCGAAGCCCCACACAAATCTTACCGTCAAGGTCAGCTACGCATTGCCTTCACAACCCCCTTGGTTTTGGCTTCGACTCAGCCCTCTCCTTGCGCTTCCATTCCTTGTGCCGTGTACCCGGAAGGGCCTTTGGTGGAAATATGACGTCAACGAGTCAATTGACTTGGGTAGATTTTCCGGGTGTATCAAACTCATGCTGCTTCCTTCCCACTAATTATCTGGCCCGTCGTAGTAATAGATAAGCTATCCTACCAGCTCCAGCCATCGCCCAGCAAGCTACGATGGATGACTAACATCCATGAATCTTCCGTAGTATAGTGGTCAGTATGTGAGCTTGTCAAACCAGACTTCGCTCGAGACCCGGGTTCAATTCCCGGCGGGAGAGAATATTATCTTTTTGCACCTCCATCTCTTTCCCCCCCCTATTCTTGTAAGAGAGATATGGGTAGGAAATCACGACGTGCAGCAGTTAACAGGCGCCGGAGAAAATATCATTCTGGACCAATGCATGCGTCTAACCCATTTTGATTTCTGTCCCTTCTATGTACAAGGACGAAGTCCTAGAAAAACACCAAATGCCACCTCCCTTATAAACTCCCGGCTAGAAACGTCCAGACGTCCCAAACCAAACATGTTGTGGACAGGTTATATACACGACCCAAAACCCCAGACTATCTATGTACACCAAGCATCAGTTGCGGCCAACCGCTGTTGGCGCCCTCTGGGATGCTTGAAGGTAGCAGTGAAAATACCGATACACCTTTAGGCGGTGTTCCCGACGAGCTTCAGAAGCTGATCCAAGAGATTCTGGACATCCTGGTTGGCAGCACCGCCGGCAGCCTTTCCAGCTCCCTTTCCAGCTCCCTCTCCAGCGTCCTTCCCAGCACCAGCTCCAGCTCCAGCATCGGCTCCGGCTCCGGCTCCGGCTCCGGCGTTGGCAGCGGCATTGGGAACGAAAATGCTCCACTCGCCGACCAGGTTGTCGACAGTCAGTGTGAGCTCGTTCTCGTCGGCCTCGAACTCCAGCTCGCCGACACCCTCAAGAATGAAGGTCTTGGTGTCGGTGCAAAGCTTGCCGACTCTGCCTTGGCTGATATCAAGGGTGTTGCCGGCGGTGAGGATGTAGTCGATCTTCTGGAGCGTGAGATTGGCCGTGCCACCGGCAACCTCAACGATGTACGAGACAGGCTCCAGGGCAGAGAAGCCAGCCGGGGCAGCCGCGGGGGTCTTATTTTCGGTGACGCGAAGTTGGCGGGCTTGCTGGTTCTGGAACTCGACCTCGAAGGCGCCGTTCAGTCCAGGAGGGAAAAGAGTATCGGTCTTGACGTCGCCGCCACCGAGGTCGATGACTTGGCCGAATGCTCCGGTTACGTTGACTTCATTCTCCTTGCCGGCTTCTCCTTCGCCGACAGTTGCCGGGGCGGTGGTGGTAGCAGCTGCGGCGGCCGAGGTCGTGGCGGTACCCTTGTTCTGGGAGGGTGCGGCGAGAACGGCCAACATCTGAACGGCGAGGGCGAGACTGAATGAGGCCTTCATACTGGGCGGGTTGATGGGGTGATTTCCGGTAAGGTTGGAAAAGACAGGTGGAAGATACGTTGAGAGCGAGAGTCGACTCGGGGCGATGGCAAGTGGATGGAATAACGAATGGGACCAGCCTCGAAGAGAAGATAGAAGAAACAGAAATGTAGGAGACGAAACTTGGAACTGAAGAATACAACCACGAAGAGGATATCGAAAGAAAGAAGATGATGAGGACGAGGATCGCCGTTCTCTTTATATCTCACATACGAAATAGCGTGTGCCCAGCTTGGTCCCGCCGTCCCCTCGTATGGCTACCCAGTCCATCGTCCGAATCTCGAAACTTTGCCAAGAGGGTTGCCAAGAAGGTTATTGCAAGCGAATGTGGTGCACTGGTGCACGCCATCCAAGGATACCATCAGTCGGACGCGGACCACAATCGCCAAGACTGACTGAGCGATCCCTAGATCTCCTCGAAATCCACCCAGGGAATGGGGAACGCACGGAAGGGGGTCAGTACCGCAAACAAGCTCCATGACCTCTTGGCATGACCAAGGGTGAGACTGGCCGAGGGCAGTTGCGCCATTGACTACCTAGATTGCAAGAACCATCAGTAAATGTTAGATAACTGGCCTCGAAGTGGTCGCATGTCCCCTACTATGTTTTGCGAGTGCCGCGTGCCGGACAGGCGGGCGTGGGCAGAAGCATGTCGATGGGGTCAGAGGCCAACGGGTTCTTCAAAACAAATGGGTCCAAAGAAGGGAAGGCCAACACCTGAATATGGGGCGAGTGCACGCGACCGCTTAACAAGTTCGGACAAGTTTAAACGATGTGGAGCCAGGGACAGAGCTGAGACAGCTGCTGATCCGCTTGGCAAACCCTGGGCGCTAAGAACGCCAAGACCCGTGTGCGCTTTCCATTTTCTAAAAGTCGGGTCGTTTTTTTCTTGAGTTTTTTAAGCGGGGACGGAGAACTGGACTTGGCGATGTGTCGTCGTTGTGCCAAGTTGCCGATATATCCAGCGTCGCCTCCAAGTCGCTAAGTCATTGTTAGCCGCGTTCCTCCAGGGACCATCCTATGACACACGCCACCTACAGCAAGACGGCCGAGCGGTTCCGAAAAAATTACACTGCGGATTGTTTCTCGAGGCACTAGAAAAGCTTGAAGATATTGTGGCTCTCAGGTAGGGCTCGATCTTGACAAAGGCGTCCATGAATCCTTATGACCTGACTTGGATGGCAGGTCAAATCATGCGAAATCTGCCGTGGACCTTGTACAAAAATAAAAAGGCCCACTCGTCCCATCCCATTCTTGAGAATCTGCTAGCACTACTAACTTGGGAGGCAACCCGGGCGAGAGGCAGTGCAATGTCCTTCAGTCTCTGGGCTTCGGTTTGATCTTCAAGGTATCGGTACAGGGGCTCATTTCCTCGGAGGATTCCGCGCAAACAGGCTGGGATCAAGCTGCTCTACCCCCGCTGCGATGCACGCTGCCCAGTTGGTCCTTTATTATACCTACATCATGGGGCGCATCAGTTCTACCTGCCCCAGACTCTTGAAGTTCTACTCCTACATAGATACGTACTTAGTAGACTTTCATATAGAAACACGCTCCCACCACAGTTGTGTGATATCTGAAGCGTTAAAGGATTCAGAGAAGGGGCATATTTCAACTGACTATCATATCTCAAGGTACACATATAACTTGAGTTGCTTCGGTCGTACTCCTAATGAGAACACCGGATGAGAGTGAATGGTGCTTGAAATTCAAATTTGGTGTATGGCTATTTTGAGGATTATTGGCGGAGGTCGACAAGCAGCTCATTGGAATGAAGGCGCTCAACTCGAGGTCATATTTGTAGACATTCTCTATGATATAAATCATCAAATCTTTCAACAATACCATACCTGTCGTCGAGGTCTGACATATCCTAGCCACAAGAGAAGGTTCCGGGCTTCATTTGGAGAAGGGCAAACCAATTAGTTATCGTCATGCTTTCTTTCAATGTAGACATGAGTTCATCACGGCCAGACGATGCAAACGGATGGCTCGGAGGCCTTCAGGGGCAAGGGTTATTCCAGGAGTAATATCATTATTTTTGAAAAAAACTGCGGGTTTCTTGCTTCATTCGATTTGGAGAAGAGTAGGTAGCGTTTACCCAGGCAGTGGTTCGGCCGGTCTTTATCCATGCTGGTGTCATTCTATAAAGTTCCAAGTTGTGTTCGGCATAAATATTCTGATTGGTTGCCTTCCCCACTATGGGCTGATACCAAATACTAGAACCCGGCAAGCGGTTGACAAAAAAACAGGGCCACACAAACTGGCCTGTGCGGTACCTCGCTAACAGTGTCCCTAACAATTCTTATCAAAAAACGGGTAGATTCTATGATAGTGTGGGTGGAGCAAGTGTTAGCAGGGAACGGTCAGATGACCGGCTGGTAGTACAGAAAGATACCTCTGTTATGCCTGCAACTACTATGGTAGCCTGTCAAGCGGTTGACAAAATAAAACGCACTCACTACCTCGCCGGTACCTTGCAACGTATACGATTCTAGCTAAAAGGGAGGTACATTCTTTGTACTACTACCCAGTCATCTGACCGTCGCAGGCTAGCAATTCGGCCATCCACACTATCATAGAATCCGCCAGCTTATTTATCATAAGGATAGTTACAGCCTTCTTCCAGGCCTCAATTATCAAAACCTTTAGATCACAGCCTAAGCGAAAATTTGCCTTGATATACTGCTTTACAGCGCGCCAGCAATTTTTTGATTGGTGAGTGGAAACTGGATGAATGTTAGGGTGTCTGTTAGTGGGGTACGGCACGCGCCACTTCGTGAGTGCGTTTTATTTTGTCAACCGCTTGCCTGTGTACTGCACAGGTAATGTGACCCTTTTTTTTGTCAACCGCTTGCCCGGGTAGAAATCAGGCCCATTACGCCACTCAGAATCATGATCTACCGATACTAGAGAAGCTGAGCCAGCTATGCTACTAGTAGTAAGGTGGTTAGCTGTACGATCTACTCGAGGGTGCCCTCGAGAGCCGTTGAGGGGGGCCAAGTACCGGTGGGCCGAGTACCCGTCCTGCAGCCTGCCTGTAAACCTGCCCTAGGTACCTACCTTTTGTGCTTGGCACCAATTGCGATGTCAACGGCTTTGCCCCTTCAAAGTAGTGACTAGAGATGCACCCTGGACCCCTGGGTTAGAGTTCGGATTGAAGTGAATCTCTGAGCGGCTGAATATGTTGCGTCCATCGTAGCGGCCGCACACAAATCACCGCATGTTGGGAGGGTTGGCCAGGGTCGACATTGAGCTTCCCGTCCGTCCCGCGCTCCCCCACTCTGCCCCGCCATGCAATGGAGAATTCAGAACAATCTCTGCATCGATAAGCATTCCCGTCACACCGAGAGTCCAGAGTGCCTGCCTGGTGGTGCCTGGGATGATGTAACTTGGACCTACCCCTCGAGATTCGAGATTCGCGAATTCCCACACTTTTCGTTTTCACCACGCTGCCTGCTTCCAACTCGACCGCGCTCATCTGTCCATTACCCGCTTCACCGCAGGTCCAACCCGTGCTTCCTCCGTGTCCCGCAGGCTGCCCAAAATAGGGAAAGGGCGCCATCACTTGGAGCGCTTTCGCGCCGGCGGCAGCGGCAGCAAGTGGGACGACGATTCCGGTGGTGCTGACGATTTTGGCCCGGATATTCGCGTCCAGGCAAAGAGAGCAAAGAGTGGAAAGCCGAAGAGGGCTAAGAAGTCTAAGAAGCCAAACCGCCGCAAAATGGGCCAGGAACATTCGTCGGTCATCAGCGATGACACTCCTCCGGAGACGCTCCGGGAGCGCAGCCTCGCAGCCGTTGCTGAGCACATCAAGTCCGGAAAAGCCCGCCGCATCGTCGTCATGACAGGCGCCGGCATCTCGACCGCCGCGGGAAGTATGTCTTCGCGCCGCCCACAACTTACGGAGAGCTCCCCGTCACTAACCTGGGCTGTCTAGTCCCTGATTTCCGCTCGCCCGAAACGGGCCTCTATGCTAACCTAGCAAAGCTCAACCTTCCCCGGCCAGAGTCGGTGTTCGACCTGCCATTCTTCCGGTCTAACCCGAAGCCGTTCTACGTCCTAGCCAAGGATCTCTACCCGGGCAATTTCCACCCCACCGTCTCTCATGTTTTTATCAGCCTACTAGCCAAGAAGGGCTTGCTGCACCAGCTATTCACGCAGAATATTGACTGCCTGGAGCGCGCCGCCGGCATCCCGAGCGAGCTGATCGTGGAGGCTCATGGCAGCTTTGCCAGCCAGCGCTGTATCGACTGCAAGACGCCCTACCCAGAGGACTTGATGCGTGAGCATGTCGCCTGCGCCGAGGTGCCACGATGCGTGCGCGGTCCCGCCGAATGCACCGGCTTTGTCAAGCCCGACATTGTCTTCTTTCACGAGGCCCTCCCGACACTTTTCTACGACCGCAAAGACCTTGTAGACCACGCCGATCTGGCTCTAGTCATGGGCACCAGCCTTCAGGTCCACCCATTCGCAGGGCTACCCGAGTATGTGCGCGAAAGCGTGCCTCGCGTACTATTCAACATGGAGCGCGTCGGCTCTCTAGGCAGCTTGGCTGATGATGTGCTGGAGCTTGGCGACTGCGACACGGGTGTTCGCAAGTTGGCCGACGAGCTAGGTTGGCGTGACGAGCTGGAAGCCGAGTGGCGAAAGCTGGTTGGTGAAGAAGAGGCCCGGCGGCAACTGAGTGGTACGGCAAAGAAACGCGTGGAGGAGCTGCAGGATGAAGTCTCGCGTCTTGCCGACGAAGTGGACGAGGTACTGCATCTGGGAGATCACGAGGCGGATAACGAGCTAGGCAGTTCTACTCAAACTACGAGAGATGCGCGCAGTCCAGGTGATGCTGAGGATGGCAGCGGGCTACGATCAGGAGGCGATGGTCAAGCTGAAACCTCCCAAGAAACGGCCAAAGAAGAAGTTCGGGAAAAGGCGGAGAAGGCGAGCCAAGCAAGTCCCGACGTTGGTACAGCCAATGATGCTCAACTTTCCGCCGGACCAGGCGGCCCAGGCGAGTCTGGCCAACGACAAAGTCTTGCAGCCGACTTCGTAGGTGGGGAACAAGATGCCCCAGGAGCCGAAACCAAAGCACGAGACGGTGAGGGAGAAGCTGGAGCTTGAGGAGATGGACCAGGAGCAACTGGATCCTGCGCTCTTTGAACCAACGAGCGTAGGTAGGTTAGGGGGCGAGGCGGGCTCATACGAAGAGGATTTACGTGGGTATTAGGGCGCATGCATTAGCGGGGTTTGTGGGTGATTACGTTGACGGCCTTCAACTTGGTGTAGGGGGAAACTGGCGGGAAAATCTGTTGTAAGGTTTGCATTTGTATATCTCTCGAGTTGAGATTTGTTTGTTTGGGTAAGCCTTAGGAGCGACCATCGTGTTTGGGCGGCAGGCGAGCGAATATCAATTGCTAAGCCTATTAAGACCCAACCTGGAAGAAAATATTTGGTAGAGGTCAAGTGAGTGTTGGCTGTGGCTTTGTTGGAGAACCCATTTTCCCTCATTTCCTGAATATCTCGCAGCAGGACAAAGGTCCTGGACGGCGTGAGGACAATGGCTTTGTCTCTTTTGTTCTCCAACCTCTTACCCTGAGTTCGTCGTGTTGTTAAATTGTGTATTAATAAAAACACTTGCCATCTCAGGGAAGATCTCTCACTCTCCATCAGTATTAAGTCAAACATCACTTCAGCGACTCACTTGTAGCCGAGCACAGCACAGCCTCGACACGAGAGCCAGCCATAAACAACCACATTCATATCCTTGCAAGGTAGCAAGGTAAGTAGGTAAGTAAGATACCTCCTCTCGCTAACACGTAAGCCATGGCTCTTCGTGTCAACCATACCGATGCTGAGGCTCACATCAAACGCTACGAAGACTGCTCTGTTCTCGACAGCGACTCCGACTCAGACTTCTTCAAGGACAGCTCCGCCGACAGCAACGCAAGTTCCCCAGTCATCGAAGAACCCCAAATCCCCGAACAGCCGCCCTCGCTAGAATTCTCTCCCCGCAAGGAGGTCGAGCCGCAAGGCCCCAATATCTCAGCGCTAACTGTTGCCCTTCGCGACGCAGATACCCCTGCGCAGATTCCGAAGCCCAGCGACGACGGGAGAAGGAACCAGCAGCAGAAAACTAAGACTATCTCCATCTCAATCCCTACTCAACAGAAGAGGAAAGCACAAGCGCCTCGCCAGCAGCAGCGTCGCAAGGTCCCGAGTAACTACAAGAGCGACATTGCGTATCTGGCTGAGGATCACGCCTGGGAGTGCTGTGGATGTGGCGCGAGAAATACGAAGTGGGAATTTGCCTGCTCGGGATGCCATGTGCATTCGAAAAAGAAGTGCTGTCGCTTGAGCGATGGAGACTACGGGTCTTTATTCGCGGGCGGGGAGCGGAAGGTGAGTATGGTGAGGCCGAATGATAGGTGTTTTGTTGTGGACTGGGTTCTGGAGGAGGATTGAGGTGAGTGAGTGCCTACCGTAACTTTTCTGTTGGTTCTCTGCCTTTATGTTTTCCTTTGACGGCGATGCTGTTGAAATAGAGGAGCTGGACGGGAGGCTGCAGATCCCCGTTTGTGAGGCTTGCTTCGATGGTGCACTGGTACCTGTCCGGACAAAATGGATCGGAGGTGATTTCCTGTCTGTATATCTACTGAAGAATAGATATGTCCCTTGAGATACTTTAATTATACAAGTCTTTCCCTCCCTTGTTATTTGTGCTAGTAATTGCCCCCATCCTATCTGTTTCAAGGTAGGCCGCCGTGATAAACGTCCCTAACAAAGGATCCGCGAATGCCGCCACCCGGATACGACCAGACGTCAGAGACGCCCCCCCCCGAACCAAAAAGCAAACTTACCACAAAAGTTTGGCAGCAAATCTAGCCAAAAATAGAGAGCAGTTCCCCCACCGGGGTTTGAACCCGGGACTTCAGAGAGCAGTGTTAGGACACTTGAAAACCTGATATGCTAACCACTACACTATAGGGGAGGCGACTTGGTGCTGAGAGTTTGATGTAAATGTAACATATGCCTTTGTGAGGCGTCTTATTGAACTTGTGGCGTAGTAAGCGACCTTGAAGTGATTTGGATAGAAGGGCCGTCTCTTGCGGTCGCGGTGGTAGGAACTGAGATGGTTGTGCAACGTCCGAGTCACGAACCTATCGACAGGTGTTGAGATAAACCAGAGGGCGCCTGGACATGGTATCTATGTTGGAAAATGGCAAGTCCACCTATTTTTCTCCTGTCTCAAAGGTAGGTATGTAGGTATGCTGGTATTTGAGAATACGACTTGTGGGTGGTGCAGGCGCAAAGCAGGGGGGCGTGTTTACATCAGGGGGTGACCTCCACAGCGTTGCTGGTTGCAAATCTCAAAATCAGCACTTCGAAAACTCCCGTCCAACGAAGAAGTACGGTATTACAATTGCCCACCGCATCGAACGTCGCGTAAGGTAATAGCAGCTTAAGACACCGTGCCAGCGGATCACAGATCACTATTCACCAAGCGCATCTGAGCTTTTAATCCCATAAAATATAGCCATCAGGCTATTGGTATGTATGCTAGAAACCCTCACATCATGACTTTAGGCCTGTCATCTCTCATTCCATCTCATCCCGCCTCAGCTGAGTTGCAAACTTCGCTATCGCCATGCAAACACGCAGAAGCCTACAATCTTAACACGCTTCTTTCTCCGCTCCCCAGCACAATGCTGTCCCACCGGCAAACTATTGCTCTTCGCCACACCGCTGCTGGCAGCCGGTGTGATCATGATATGTGACCTTATTCAAGTCCCAAGACCGTGACCATGGTAGTAGCTCAGTCAAGTGCCTGCTGCGCAAACAGTGCATCTCGGTACTCCCGCTCTGAGATTCTCCGCAAGGACAAAGAACATCCATCGAAAGACCGCTTAGCGCCTCAACTCCGCATCCAGTCCCAACTCCGGCCGAGAAAAAAACTGCAAGTAAAAGGAGGAACCCCATAGCCTGCAAGGTTCATGATACATTGTGGCATGAGCGAAAGAGCGAAGGTAGCAAAAAAACATGACCGGCTCCCGCTGGAAGAAGAATGCGTTGTAGTCAGTTACAAAGAAAACATAGTTGCCAAGCGTCCAATTGCTGGCAAAGGGTGTGATCTCGTCATAATCGTCGGTCGTTTGTGTTTTAGTCACCGCCGGCTTGATGTTGGGTAAAAACTGTTCAGACCACTTGTTTCAGCGATCCAGCTTCGGCTGTGGCTGCCACCCATTGAGATACGCCATCAAGCCCATCCCAATAAGAACGACCCCAATCATGGACGCATACGGCAACGTCTTTATTATAGCCGGATCTTGCGGCGGGGATGCCAGCGCCCTCGAGGCTGGCGTGATGGTGTTCGCCCGTGAAAGTGTGGGCACCCCTGCAGACTCGTCCGTCGGACCATCAAGCTGATCCACTGGTGCCGTCGCTGCGCCATTGGGCACCGTGGAATCTTCTTCAGGACCCTTGCCACGGTTGACCGGTCGCGTGCTTCCTTTGGATGGTGACCGCGATTTCCGCTCAGCTGCTCTTTTCTCTTCTTCATCACGCTGGCGAATTTGCTGAACCATTTCTGCCAGTGTGTTGCGGTCGACATCTCGCTCAGCTTCTGCCTTCTCCGCCCGCAGCCGGAATGCCTCCAGTTGTTCCCTCATCCCAAGCATCTCAGAGGCCATCGTATCTATGCGAGCCTGGAAGACCGCCGCCAGGGCTTCAACCTTATCTGGCTGTGATGCCGGGCTTGGATCTGTGGTCTCGACAGGGATGCCAAGCTCGGGCGTTGAGGGTCGCTCTGCTGGGAGGTCGAACGCCTTATCCAGCTCCGAATCATCATTAACCAGAGGAGCTACCGCAGACCCATTCATACCGGTATGGCTGCTCTCTTCCATCTTTTGCACCATGTCCTCAGCAAGAAGACGCGCCTCTCGCTCTTTGTTCAGCATCTGTTCAAGATCCCGCACTCGCGCAGAGTGCGTATCGAGCTCTTTTTTGGCGTTGTTGAGGGCTTCAGTCAGTTGCATGATTTGCAAGCTATTGTTATTTGAGTGAACGGGGGATGTGTTTGAGGGGTGTGACTTTGGTCGTTCTGTGGCGCCTCGTTTTAACGCCGGGATTTCTGACGACACAGGCCGTGATATATCGGGCTTCTCCGGTAGAGGCTGCGACGGGGGTGGAGCCGGTGGTTCGGAGAACCTTGTCTTGCCGCCGTCTGAGCGGAACGACACGTTTCCGTTCGTAACCTGGGGAATTTTTGGCGGCTCGGGGACTTCGGGTTTGTCTTGGTTTTTGACATCCTCTTTTGAGAGGAGGGCGTTGATAAACTGGCTTGTCCTAGCAAGGTCCTGATTTTGGAGGCGGGCATTGCGCATCTCGGCCTTGGGAATCGTCAGCGTCACATCCACATCCGGGGGAGGGGGGTATCACGGCTTACATGAAGTTTTTTCACAATGTGCTCTGTCGTTATAGGGTTCAGCCAGAATTGCCGTTGTTGTGCCAATCCATTCGTTGGCCCTCCCATATTAACAGGGGCCATACGGCTGCCGGCTGCCATCGAAGCTTGACTGGCAGTTCGCCCCCTTGGAGGGGCCCCTGACACTGGCATCATCATCGAACCATTCGATGGGTCAAGATCGCCGAAGTTCATCTCCATCAAGTTATTGGAGGGGCTGACAAAGCCTGCATGTTCGACCTTGGCAGCAACTTTGTGGTGTACAACCGTCTTTTGATCTTCACTCACAATATCGATGCCAAGTTCGAGATGGTCTTGAGGCTGCAACTCGTGTGGTTCCGACTCCCTATTTTCCGGAGACAAGCGAGTTCCGTTGACAAAGGTTCCGTTGGAAGATTTCACATCTCGAATCCAAATTTTGCCGCTTCCGTCCGCCCAAACTTCGGCATGTTGTCTCGACAGCACTTTACTATCGAAAAACCCATTTACCGGAGTCGGGACGGTCTTGGCGTTGGTTTGGCGACCGATCCGGAGGGTATCTGGATAGAACGGCACGGATATCGTCTTGCGGTCGAAGCTGCCGTTGAGGGAAAGCAGAGAGAGAACGGGCTGCCGTCCGGGCACAACGCCTTCCACACCTGGCCTGGAAAGCCCATTTTGGGACATCATGTGGCTCTGCTGGGCCAAAGCCGACTGGTTCTGATGCATCACCGACGCACCGTTCACGCCGTTAACCGCGGGCGGCCGCGCAGGTGTAGCCCGTTGAAATTCAGAAGCCCCTTCCGATTTCCCGTTCGGCCAGGCCTTTGGTTGCGGCGGTCTCTTTCGCGTGGCGGTATTGGGCCAGCCGCTCAAATCTCCGGCGGCGGGCATGGAGTTTCCGCTTGTTGGAGCATTCGAAATGATGGTGCCAGTAGACGAATTCGAAGACGTCGACGATACGGACGACGAAGAGTTGGTTCGTTGGATAGTCTTGCGACCTGCAAACATGTTGATGCCTCTGAGATCGTCCGCATTCATCGAATTCGGTGTCGGGCCGCCGTTAATCCATCCCGGGCGATTGAGATTCGCAAAGCTAGGAGGACTCGCAACAGCCGTCATGAGGAGAGCGTCGCGGAAAGGGGCCGGAGCGGAGGCCGACCACGTGGAATAAGAATGTAAGAGGGATGATGGACGTTGGCGTGATTCCCGCGGTCCTCACATGCGTCTCCCAATCGGTTGGCTCGCAGGCGGTAGTATTGCAATTATCTTGCCTTTGAGGCGTGGATAGGTCGCGCCGTGCTAGAGTTGGTTCGGTGGTCAGCTCTGACGTT
>Ga0247758_1001525_pt1 | contig 16647 bp, 16 predicted proteins | sample UWRJL156409C4_FD_180950 | JGI IMG/M metagenome (GOLD analysis project Ga0247758, IMG submission 180950) | Plant litter microbial communities from Arlington Agricultural Research Station in Wisconsin, United States - UWRJ-L156-409C-4 | ecosystem: Environmental > Terrestrial > Plant litter >...
CCATGTGGAAGTCGGCCTTCATGAAGCCGGTGTGCTCGCCCGTGATCCGCAGGTCGGCCATGTTGTGGGCCAGCAGCTGCCCGAAGCCGGGCGTGTCGATCATCTCGGTGCCGGTGACGAAGCTGCGGCCGTCGTCGGAATAGCCGTCGTAGCGCACGGAGTACTCGCCGTCGATCAGGAGCCCGTGGTACTGGATGGTCGCCGTGCCGGCCCTCAAGCCCTTCACCGTGACGTCCACCCCGCTGTCGATCACGCCCTTGTGGGCGACCGGGGTCTTGGCCCAGGCGCCGACGGTGGAGGGGACGACCTTCAGCGGCTTGGTCGCCGGCCGGTCCAGGTCGGCGATGCGCAGCCGGTTCGTGCCCATCGCCGTCTCGTAGGACATCTCCGTGAGCGCGACCCGGGTGCTGTCCGGGCTCCACGCGCCGCGGCCCGGCACGTTGTTCTGCGCGTGCAGGTCGCCGCCGGCGTACGGATCCAGCGGTTGGCCCGCGAGCCGTCCACCGTCGTCGCCCCCGCCGGGCAGCAGCCACGGCTGCAGGTCGCACTGGAAGCCCGTGGTCGTGCCGACGTAGTAGATCGCCGCGTTGGCGGAGATCGGGTAGTCGACGAACGACCGGCGCGGCAGCAGGCCGGCGGCGTCCACGCGGTGCATGCCGCGGTCGCTGTAGAGGACCATCGAGTCGCCATCCGGCGCGATGCCGTTGTCCTCGTCCCAGTCGGGGTGCGCGGTCTGTCGCGTCACCCTGCCGGACGCGAGGTTCACGGAGAACACGTCGGGGTTGCCCTCGAACTGGCTGCTGACGTAGTTGACCGCGCGGCCGTCGGGCGAGAAGCCCTTCAGCTCGTAGAGCGCGCCGCCGTTGGTCCAGCCGCGCGGATCCGGGTCGGTCATGGACGCCGGCCCGGCGGGGTTGATCACCTTCACGTCGGTGGTCACGTAGTGGTCCTCCTCCCGCTGCAGCGTTCCGACGAGCATCGGCCGGGTGTCGAGCCGGCTGGCCGTCCAGCCCAGGTGCTTCCCGTCCGGCGCGAGGTGCCAGACGCCCGAGTCGAGCGTGAACGGCGCGCCCTCGGGGGCCACGCTCGCGGCCACGTGGATGGGGAGGATCTTCCTCGTCTTGCAGTCCAGCACGCTCGGCGCGCACTCCAGGACCCAGGCCTCGGTGAAGTTGCCCCACAGGATGCGCTTGCCGTCGGGGAAGACGTCCTTGAACGCCTCCTGCACGGCCGGCTCGACCTTCGGGTGGTCCGGCAGCCCGCAGCTCAGGCACGTCAGGCCCTTGCCGTCCGCGCCGATCCGGTGCAGCTCGCCGCCGGCCGAGAACAGCAGGTGCCGGCCGTCCTTCGTCCAGATCGGGGTACCGGCCTGGTAGCCCTTGGGCAGGGAGATCGAAGCGTGGTGGACGGGGACGAACGGCGGGGTGGAGGCGGCCTGCGCCGTCGTCGCGCTCACGCCGAGGAGGGCGAGCGCGGCGGCGGCGACGGCCGCGTGACGAGCGCGCCTCATGACCACGGGATGCAGTCGGGGGTGCCGGCCTTGCGGGCGGCGCGGTCCGCCGTCACCTGGCCGGCGAGGTCGGGCTGGGTCATCCGGCCCATGGCCAGGAGGACGTCGGTGTAGGCCACGGCTTGCTCTCTCATGTGGGTGAAGTCGATTCCCTCGACGCCGAAGGCGGGGTTGAAGAGGATGTTGGGCGCGGCGATCGTCGCGACGGTCGGCAGGATGTGGTGGTTGTAGGGCGTGCCCTCACCGCCGAAGCTGCAGTGCTCCGGGACGCGGCCGGGATCGGGCGCGTCGGCGCCGACGATCACCGCGGTGCCGTCGATCTTGCGCGCGGTGACGGTGTCCACCACGAGCTTGCGCAGCGGGACGCTGTTGCTGACGGCGACCAGGGCCGGCTCGTGGCGCTCGGTGCGCACCAGCTCCCGGCCCGGCCCGCCGTCCTTGCGCGGCACCGAGTCGTAGGCCAGGGCGCCGAGGTGCTCCAGCACGAGCACGCCGGCGACCTTGCCCTTGTCGTAGTCGCGGTCGAGCCCGATCGCGATCTGCTCCGAGCCGCCGTCCCGGACGGCCGTGCCCAGCAGGTGCTGGTAGAAGTGGCCGGTCACCATCGCCAGCTCCACCGTCTTCTCGCGGCACGCCTTCGGCCGCTTGGCCAGGGCCTTGGCCATGGCGAGCATGGCGACCGGGCCGTTGTCCTCCACGGCGTTGGTGCCGTCGGTGTGGCTGTCGACCACGAGGCGCTTGGCGCTCTGGCCGGGGATCGTGGCGATCAGCGTGCGCGTGGTCACCGGGGTGCGCTTCGCCTGCAGGACGACCGTGCCCGTCACGGCCTTGCCGGTGGCCAGCGCGTCGGTGATCCGCTTGCCCTCGTCGGCGCCGAGGTACAGCCCGGGGACCTTCCAGACGAGCCCCTCGTAGGGCGCGTAGAAGCCCTTCAGCTGCTTGCGCGGCAGGGGGCGGACGAACAGCAGCGCCTTGGCGCCGGCCGCGCCCGCCGCGTCCAACTCGGGCTGGGCGGCCTTGAGGAAGTCCCGCTCGTACGTGCCGGTCGGCGCGAACGTGTTCATCGGGTCGTACAGCGCGACGCCCAGGACGCCGGGCTGGAAGACCGCGTTGGGCACACTGCCGGGCGGGAGGTCGCGCACGACGATCTTGCCCGCCGCGTTGGCGGCCGTGATCTCGGTGTCGGCGGGGACGTAGGCCAGCGGCGCGGTGACGCCGGCGGCGGGCGTGCCGTGGGAGTAGGGGACGACGGCGGCGATCGGCACGGACGCGCCGTCGACCGTCAGCTTCGGGGCCTTGGCGTCCCACCGCTTGATCCGGTAGGGGATCGACGTGACCTTGACGCCGGGGATCTTGCGGAGCTCGGTGCCGAGCCAGTCGACGAAGCGCCGGTGGGCGGTGTTGCCCGTGGCGCGCGGGACGCCGAAGCGCTCCATCGTCGTGTTGAGCTTGCGCAGTTGCGCGGCGGACGCGAAGTCCTTCCCCGCGATGCCCGTCGGGCATGACGGCGCCGCCTGCGCGACCGCGGCGGTGCTGCCGATCGATCCTCCGACGAACGCCGCGCACAGCACGAGCGTCGTCGCTGAAACCCCTGTCCTGAACCTCATCCTCATCCCTCTCCGTTCGACTCGGCCAGTGCCGAACCGCTACATTACTTACCGAAAGTTATATGTGTGCCACCAAGGCCGCCGGACCATCCGGCAGAGTTGCGTCCGTGACGACGCCCCCTCGTAAGCGCCTGCCGCGTGCCGAACGCGAGCAGCGGATGCTGGACGCTGCCGAGGAGGTCTTCGGGCGCGACAGCTTCCAGGCCGCCTCCATGGAGGAGATCGCCAAGCGCAGCGGCATCACCAAGGCGCTGCTGTACCAGTACTTCGCCTCCAAGGAGGGGCTGTACGAGGCCTGCGTCGAGCGCGGGCGCGAGCACCTCTTCGACGCCCTCAGCGCCGCCGTGGCCTCCGCGCCGCTGGGGACGCCCAAGCTCGTGGCCTTCGTCGAGGGCTACTTCGACTACATCGTCGAGAACCGCGGCTCGTGGTGGCTGCTCTACGGCGAGGCCTCGAGCGCCGCGATCAACGCGATGCGCGATCGCAACGCCACCCTCATCGCCGAGCTCCTCGCCGAGTCGCTCCTCGAGACCGGCCGCACCGCCGACCCCGACACGCTCGCGCTGCTCGCCCAGTCGCTGGTCGGCGCCGGGGAGCAGGTGGGGCGCTGGTGGGTCGGCCGGCCCGACGTGCCCCGCGAGGACGTGGTCGCCAAGTTCCTGGCGGTGTCCGCGGGGTCGATCGAAGCCGTGTACCGCGGCGCCTCGGCGCCGGCCTGAGTCGCAGGAGCGCATCGCTGCTCAGCCCGCCCGCGCGATCCGGACGGTCACGGTCTTCCAGCCGCGGGCGGCGGCGGCACCGAACGCCGTCTGCTGCACGGTGTGGCTGGGCCCGAGCGCGACGGTGAAGGACAGGCGGCCGGCCCGGTTCGCGCGGACGGTGCGGGTGGTCGCGCCCGCCTGCACGACGTAGCGGCCGGTGGTCCGGTAGCGCGGCGGGGTGACGACGTCGAGCCGGCCGCTGCCGGTGACCGTGAGGCCCTTGGCGCTGGCCTTGCGCAGGTACGTGAGCTCACGGACGGAGCGGTGGGTCCTCAGCCGCCAGCCCCAGGCCGTGAACGTGGTGTGGGCGGACTCCACCGAGAACGTGGCGGGCGCCGTGACCGGCCGCTTCAGCTGGGCGTCCAGCCACGTCAGGTACGTGCGCAGGTCCTGCTGCCAGTACGGCCAGGTGTGGGTTCCCTGGCCGAACGCCGCATCGACGCTCGTGACGCCCGCCGTCTTCAGGGCGGCCACGAACACCTGGTTCATCTGGCCCACGACCGTCTCGACGATGTCGGTGCCGGTGAAGCTCGGCGGATCGAGCGGGCCCGGCGTCCCGTCGCCCGAGCGCACGAACAGGCGCGTGCCCCGCAGGTTGCCCGCCGTCTCGGTGGGGTCGTTGTCGTGCCAGACGACGCCCTGCGTGGCGGGGTCGCCCCAGGTGCACTGCTTGACGAACTGGGTGTAGAGGGGCAGCCCGGGGTGCACGGCGCCCGAGAAGCTGCCGGCGTACCCGAACGTGCCGGGCGCCTCGTCGGCGTACTTCATCGCGCCGTGGCCGCCCATCGACAGGCCGGCGACGGCCCGGCCACCGGGCGTGGCCTTCGTCCGGAAGTGGGCGTCGACGAACGGGACGAGCTCGCCGAGGTGGTAGCTCTCCCATGCGGGCGCCCCGCCCGGCTGGCCGCTGGCGGCACTGGCCGGATCGTCGGCCGCGAACCAGTCGGAGTACGAGCCGTCGTGACCGCCGTCGGGCATCACCACGATCAGCCGGCGGTCGCCGACGATGCCGGCCGCGTCGTGCGCGGCCCAGGCCGTGTAGTCGTCCTGGGCGCCGTGCAGGAGGTAGAGGACGGGGTAGCGGGTGGAGGCCGCCGGGTCGTAGCCGGGCGGGAGCAGCACGTTGACTCGCTGCTGGGCACCGAGGGCCGTGGACCGCAGCGTCAGGGTGACGAGGCGTCCCTCGGTGTGGCGGGCCGCGGTCTCGCGCAGGCCGAGCGCGACCGGAGCGGTGCGCGGGGTGCACGCCGGCCAGTCCGCCGCCGGGGCGGCGGCCGGCAGGACGAAGGGGGCGGCCGCGGCCAGGACGGCGGCGACGAGCACGGGCACGGGGATGCGGCGCATGGGGTGGTTCTCTCTCCTCGACACAAAACTAACTGTACGTCAGTAATAACGTGCGGAGCGTGCGTCGTCAACCCCGAACCCGTCGAGCCCGGCGCCGAGGCGCGCCGGGCCGCGAGGCCGTCCGAGCGGGTCGGACAGCACTGAAGCGGACATCACGTCCGCTCAGCGAGCGTGATGTCCGCTTCGGCGGAAGCGGGCGGATTCGGAGAGGCGGTCGGGAGCCGGCGCGGGCCGGCGGGCGGCTAGTGGCCGGCGGGCCGGCGGAGCGTCGCCCGCCACACGAGGTAGATCATCCCGGCCTGCAGGGGGAGCCGGGCCCACAGCCCGGCGCGGCCGCCGGGCACGTGGTCCTCGAACCGCTCGGGGCGCACCGCCATGTTGACGTTGGCCGGGAACACGCCGACCAGCGTGGCGATCAGCAGCCAGCCCCCGAGGCGGCGCGTGGCGGGGATCATCGCCAGCACGGCGGCGCCGGACTCGGCCACGCCGCTGGCGTAGACCAGCTCACGGTGGGCCGGCAGCTCCGGCGGCATGATCTGCTCGTACATCTGCGGCTTGACGAAGTGCAGGATGCCGGCGGCGAACATGATCGGGCCGGTGAACAGGCGGGCGAGGAGGTCCATGGCGCTCATTCCATCACGCCCGGCGGCCCGCCCAAGCGCCACGACCGCCGCCACCCAGGCGCCACACCCTCGTCGAGTGTCACTTTTTGGGTCCATATGACCTGAAAAGTGACCCTCGGCGGCGGGATGAGGGCCAAGTCGCGGGCTCCGGGTCGGGGAGGGGGCTCCCCTCCCGGCCTTCCGTCATCTGCGGTCGGGGTCGAGGGACTCCGTCTCTCAGAGAGGCGGCCGTCCGGGGAGCCCCCTCCCCAACCCTCCCGGCGTCCTGTGCGGCGTCGAGTGGCGTGGCCGGTCACCACTCGTGGTCGCAGGCGGTGGGGTGGGGTTCCCCGGACGGCGCCTATCGAACCGCCGGAGAAACGCGAAGACGACCGCAGATGCCGGAAGCCGGGAGGGGAACCCCACCCCACCCAAGGAGGACAGGCCGGGAGGGGAGCCCCCTCCCCGACCCGGAGACCTCATCCCCGACGCCGAGTGTCACTTTTCACGTCGTATCGACGTGAAAAGTGACACTCGGCCGGCCGGTGGCGTCAGTCGCGGGTGAGCGGGGGCGGCCAGCCCTCGGGCATGTCCAGCTCGTCCTCGCCGAGGCTGACGACGACGGGATCCCCCGTGCGCGCGCTGATGCTCAGCGCGAGGTCCGGGGTCGTGGTGTCGAACAGGCCGACGGCCACGTCGCGCGGGCCCAGGGCGGCGGCCAGCGCCTGCACGCCGCGGGCCATGTGCTCGGGTCCGCCGATCATGCCGGTGAGGGTGATGGCGCCCTCGTCGTCGACGGTGATCTCCAGCGCCGGGATCTGGCGCAGGTCGGCCGGGAACCGGGGGACCTGCGCGTCGAGTTCGATCGCGTGGGGCAGCGCCACCGTGCCGTTCTCGTCCGTGACCTCGATGGGGGCCAGACGCGGGCAGTCCACCACGATCGGCGGGGCACCGGGATCGCCCTCGACCACGGCGATGGCGCGCGCGGCGCCCGTCAGGTGCAGGTACTCGCGTAGCAGGAGGACGACGCCGTCCAGCCGCGGCCCGACGGAGGCGACGACCTGGATCTCCTGCGGCGCAGCCTCGTCGAGCGGCTCGTCAGCGGTGGACATGCGGGCGACGATAGCGCCGGTCAGGCGGGGAACGCGGCGTCCCGTAGGGCCTGGGCGACGAAACCGCCCCAGGGGGCGCCGGCGGCCAGGGCGAGCACACCTTCGACCGCGCTGTCCGTGGCGTAGGGGATGCGGTGCAGCTCCACCCGCCCGTCGGGGTGCAGCATCCCGTACGCGGCCCGGCGGTCCCCGTCGAAGGGCAGGCCGACCGATCCGGGGTTGATCAGCTCGACCGGCGACGCGTCCCCGCGCAGGGCGATGCGGCGGAACGGGAGGTGGGTGTGGCCGAAGAGCAGGCGCCGTTCGGTGACGCCGGCCAGCAGCTCCGCCTCGTCGCCGTCCGGCGTCGACCCGAACGACCGCACGTCGCTGACCGGGGAGCCGTGCCAGGCCCGGGTGGGGCCGGAGGGATCGGACGACAGGGTGACGCCCGCGCGCAGCCCGCCGAGCGCCGCGACGCGTTCGTCGCCGAGCGCGTCCTGGACCACGTCCGCCACCGCGTGGAGCAGCGGGTTGTCAGGGATCGCGGTGCGGTCGGCCGTCCACCGCTCCCAGTTGCCGCGGATCCACGCCGCGTCCTGCAGGGCGCCGAGGCGCTCCACGGTCTCGGCCGGCCAACCGCCGAAGGCCGACACGTCGCCGCCGATCAGGTGGCGGCGGGCGCCCCGGGACTCGGCGTCGGCGAGTACGGCGTCGAGCGCGGGGAGGTTGCCGTGGATGTCGTAGAGGAGGGCGATCATCGGGGGTCGGCTCCGTCGGTTGACTAAGGTGCCGGACATGGTGCTGCGCGGTCCGACCCTCACCTTACGCCCGCCGACGCCCGACGACGCGCACGCGCTGTTGTCGCTGGCCGGCGACCACCGGGTCACCCAGTGGTTCTCGTGGGGTCCCTACAAGACGGTCGAGGAGCCGCTCGCGTACATCGAGCGCCTGGAGGTCCAGCGGGCGTCGGGCGAGCAGCTCGACCTGCTCGCCGTCCATCGCAACGCGGGGCCCGTGGGCATCACCGGCCTCAGCGAGTTCTCCGGCCGCAACCGCCACTGCATGGTCGGCACCTGGTTCGGCAAGGACTTCTGGGGCACGGGCATGAACCGGGAGAGCAAGGCGCTGATGGCCCACCTGGCCTTCGTGCTGCTCGGGCAGAACCGGCTCGGCTCCTACTCCAACCCTCACAACGTGCGCTCGACCCGGGCGCTGGAGGGCGTGGGCTTCACCCGCGAGGGCGTGCTGCGCCAGTGGCACCGCCACGGGGAGGAGTACCTCGACGTCAACGTCTTCGGGATGCTCCGCAGCGAATGGGAGGCCGGTGCGCTGAAGCGCGAGTTCCCGGTCGAGTTCGAGGGCGAGCTCCCGCCCGCGTTCCTGCCGGGCGACGCCTGACACTCGTGGTCGGCTAGGAGCGCTTCGACTCCCAGCTGAAGCCGCGCACCGCGAAGAAGATCCCGCCGAGCGCCCAGATCCCGATGATCACGAGGTTGCTCAGGTTGTCGGACAGGGACTCGCCGGTGATCATCGCCGCCGACAGCCCGTCGATCACGTGCACCAGGGGCAGCGCCTCGGCCAGGTCACGCAGGAAGGCCGGCGCGTTGTCGACGTCGTAGAACACGCCGCTGATGAAGATCACGGGCAGGAACACGATGTTCGTGTAGGCCGGCGCCGCGTCGAAGTTGGGGATGACGTGCGACCAGGCGATGCCCAGCGACGCCAGGCAGACGACGCCCGCGACGACGAAGACGACGAGCTCCAGCCAGTCCTGGGGCCAGCCCACGCCGAAGAACACGCGCCCGGCGAGGATGACCAGGGCCACCTGGATGACCGTGTTGGTGACCGCGTTGCCCAGGACGCCGCCGAGGTAGGCCCGGGTGGACAGCGGCGTGCCGCGGATGCGCTTGAGGACGCCCTGCTCGCGCAGGAACGTGAGGTTCATGGCCAGCGCGCTGAACGTGGTCGACATGACCGACAGCCCGGCGATGCCCGGCACGATCACGTCGAGGTCGTCCTGGTTGCCGGCGAAGATCGCGCCGAACAGCGCGAGGAAGAGCAGCGGCAGGGCGAAGTTGAAGAAGGCGGCGGACGGGTTGCGCCAGAACATCCGGCGCTCGAGCCGGTACTGCCGCCAGGTCATGCCGAACGCGTCAGACACCGGCGACCTCGGGAGCGGGGGTGACGGCGTCGACGTCGGCGGTCAGCTCGAGGTAGACGTCCTCGAGGCTCGGTCGCGTGACGGTCAGCTCGCGGACGTCGTGGCCGGCGGCCAGGGCGGCGCCGGTCAGCTCGTGGACCAGCGCGGTGGGATCGTCGACCTGACGCTCCTGCAGGAGGCCCTCCTCGTCGCGCCAGGACACGCGCACGCGGGTCTTGGCCCCCACGCCCAGCTCGGCGGGAGTGCCGACGGCCTGGATCTCGCCGCCCTTGATGATCGCGACGCGATCGGCCAGCTCCTGCGCCTCGTCGAGGTAGTGCGTGGTGAGCAGGACGGTCTTGCCGAGGTCGCGCAGTGCGCGGATGGTGTCCCACGAGGCGCGGCGCGCGGCCGGGTCGAAGCCGGTCGTCGGCTCGTCCAGGAAGATCAGCTCGGGATCGCCCACGAGGGCCAGGGCCAGGTCGAGGCGGCGCAGCTGGCCACCGGAGAGCTGGCGGGTGGTGGCCTCGCGCTTCTCGTCGAGGCCGACGGCGGAGATCGTCTCGTCCACGTCGCGCGGGTGCGGGTACAGCGCGGCCCAGTGGGCGACGGCCTCGCGCACCTTGATGTGGCGGTACATCCCGGTGGACTGCAGGACGATGCCCGTCCGCTGGCGCAGCGCCACCGGGCGGTCGCCCGGGTCGAAGCCCAGGACGCTGACGTCGCCGGCGGTCCGGTGGCGGTAGCCCTCGAGGATCTCGACCGTCGTCGTCTTGCCCGCGCCGTTGGGCCCGAGCAGCCCGAACACCTCGCCGCGGCGGACCGAGAACGAGATGCCCTTGACGGCCTCGAAGTCGCCGTAGCGCTTCTGCAGGTCGGTCACCACGATCGCGGATTCGGAACTCACGACGGTGAAGCATGGCAGGATCTCGCTCATGGCCTTGGGACCCATATGAGACGGGCGTGCGTCGACATCGGCACCAACACCACCCGTCTCCTGGTGGCCGATCGGGTGCCCGGTGGTCTGCGGACCGTCGCCGTGGCCCGCGCCTTCGTCCCTCTCGGCGCGGGGACGCTCGTGTCCCGGTCCGCCGCCGACACCCGTGCGGCGCTCGTGGCGGCGGTCACCGCCCATCTCGCGACGGCGCGGGAGCACGGCGCCCGGTCGATCCGCGTCGTCGGCACCGCGGCCCTGCGCACCGACGGGGACGCCGACGGCCTGTGCACGGCGTTGCGCGAGGCCGCGGGCACGGACGTGGAGATCCTGCCGCCCCGCGAGGAGGCCCGCCTGGCCTTCCTCGGGGCCACTGGCACGCTCGCCGTCCCGCCGCCCGAGGCCGGGGACGTCGCGGTCGTGGACGTGGGGGGCGGGTCCACGGAGATCGCCGTCGGCGCCGTCGGGGGGCCGGTCGGCTGGTGGACGTCGATCGCCACCGGCTCCGCCGTCCTGACGAACGCGCACGTCCGCAGCGATCCGCCGACCGCCGCGGAGCTCGCCGCGTTGCGCGTTGCGGCCGGCGCGGCGGTGGACGTGGCCGAGCCGCCCCGGCCAGCGGTGGCCTACGCCGTCGGGGGGAGCGCCGCGTCGCTGCCGCGCATCGTCGGGCCGCGCGTCACGGCGCAGGCCGCCGAGCGGGCCGTCGCGCTGCTCACCGCGGGTCCCGCGGAACGGGTCGCGGCGGAGCACGGGCTCGACGTGCGCCGGGTCCGGATGCTGCCCGCGGGGATCCTGCTCCTGGCCGCGGTGGGGCGGGTGCTGGGCACCGATCCCATCGTCGCGCGCGGGGGCCTGCGCGAGGGCGTGGTGCTGGACGACGGGTCCCACGAGGTCACCGAGGCGTGAACGCGCCGTGAACGTTTGGTCGCCACCGTTGGCGTCCTGCGGGGGCGAGCCCGTATCGTGGGTGGTGCCTCCGTTGCCCCGACGACCCGAGATCCCATGACGAGCCCGCCCGAATCCGCCGCACCGCCGCAGGAATCGATCCGCGACGTTCCTCGTGCCGCGCCAGCTCAGGAGCCGGTCTCGGATCTGCGGGAGCCCGCGCTCTACGTCAACCGCGAGCTGTCGTGGCTGGACTTCAACGACCGCGTCCTGCAGCTGGCGGAGGACGAGAGCCAGCCGCTGCTGGAGCGCCTGAAGTTCGCGGCGATCTTCACGTCGAACCTGGACGAGTACTTCATGATCCGGGTGGCCGGACTGCTCGACCAGGTCGAGGCCGGGGTGAGCGGGCGCAAGGCGGACGGCCTGGCCGCCGGCGAGGTGCTGGAGCGCATCCGCACCCGCGTGCTGAGCATGGGCGAGCGCCAGTCCGAGGTCGTCGACGACGTGCTGCGGCCCGAGCTCGCCGACCACGGCATCGAGATCCTGAGCCTGGACGAGGTCACGTCGGCCCAGCGCGCCGCGCTCGACGACCGCTTCATCCGCCAGATCTTCCCCGTCCTCACGCCGCTCGCGGTCGGCCTGGGGCGCCCGTTCCCGTACATCTCCAACCTCTCGCTGAGCTTGGCCGTCCAGGTGCGGGACCCGCAGAACGGGGTCAGCACCTTCGCCCGCGTGAAGGTGCCGAAGGAGATGCTGCCCCGCTTCGTGCCGATCGACGACAGCGGCACGTCGTTCGTGCTGCTGGAGGACGTCATCGCCGCGCACCTGCAGGAGCTGTTCCCCGGCATGGAGGTCGTGGACCACGGCTACTTCCGGGTCACCCGGGACGCCGACTACGAGATCTCCGACGAGGCCGACGACCTGCTCCAGGCGGTGGAGACGGAGATCCGCCGACGGCGCTTCGGCGAGGTCGTGCGGGTCGAGCTGGGCTCGCGGATGAACCCGGGTCTGCGCGAGGACCTCATCCGCGCGCTCGACGTGGAGGAGTCCCAGGTCTACGACGTCGACGGGCTGCTCGACCTCACGGACCTGTGGCAGATCGTCGGGCTCAAGGGGTTCGACGAGCTGCGCGATCCCCCGTGGAGCGGCGTCACCCAGCCGCGGCTGCAGGCCGACCAGGACATGGGCGAGGGCGCCTCCGGGCACTCCTCGATCATGGCCGCGATGCGCCAGGGCGACATCCTCGTCCACCACCCGTACGACTCGTTCACCACGTCGGTCGAGCGGTTCGTGCAGGAGGCCGTGGCCGATCCCGACGTGCTCGCGATCAAGCAGACGGTGTACCGCACCTCCGACGACTCGCCGCTCGTGCCGGCCCTGATCCGCGCGTCGGAGTCGGGCAAGCAGGCCGTCTGCATGGTGGAGCTGAAGGCCCGCTTCGACGAGCAGTCCAACATCGGCTGGGCCCGCACGCTGGAGGAGGCGGGCGTCCACGTCGTGTACGGCATCCCGGGGTTGAAGACCCACGCCAAGTGCATCCTCGTGGTCCGCCGCGAGGGCGACGGTGTGCGGCACTACGTGCACATCGGCACGGGCAACTACCACCCCAAGACGGCCCGGCTCTACACCGACTTCGGCCTCTTCACCTGCGACGAGCGCATCGGCGCCGACGCCTCCGACCTGTTCAACGTGCTGACCGGGTTCGCCCGGCCCAAGCGCTTCCGCAAGGTCCTCGTCGCGCCGCAGCACCTGCGCGACGGCCTCCTCGCCGAGGTCGACCGGGCGATCGAGGCGCGCCGCGAGGGCAACCCGGCCCGTGTCGCCCTGAAGATGAACTCGCTGGTCGACCAGAAGTCGATCGAGAAGCTGTACGAGGCCTCGCGCGCGGGCGTCAAGGTCGACGTCAACGTGCGTGGCATCTGCTGCCTGGTGCCCGGCGTGCCCGGCGTCTCCGACAACATCCGCGTGGTCTCGATCGTCGGGCGCTTCCTCGAGCACTCGCGCATCTACGCGTTCGAGCACTCGGCCGAGCAGCACGTCTACATCGGGTCGGCCGACCTGATGCCGCGCAACCTCGACACCCGCGTGGAGCTGGTCACGCCCGTGCTCGACCCGGTGTTGCGCGACGACCTGCTCGACACGCTCGACCGCTGCTTCGCGGACGACACCAACGCGTGGGAGCTGGGCTCCGACGGTCGCTGGACCCGGCGCCATCCCGCCGAGGGCACCGAGCCGCGCAGTGTCCAGCGCGAGCTGATGGCGGGGCACCTGACGCGCGCCGCCGAGGGCGCCGCGTAGCCCCGCCGTGAGCGCCTCCGAGCCCCTGCCGCCGGTCTCCCCGCGGGAGGCCATCGCCAACATCCGCATCAACGCCCCGACACGCGGCAACCAGAAGCTGAAGCAGCTGCTGGCCGCGGTCAACGAGGACGAGCGCGTCAAGGCGTGGTGGCACGTCGCCGACGTCAACGCCACGCGCCGCCTCGGGATGTCCGACCACTCCTGGGTCCACATCCAGATCGTCACGAACATCGCGCTGCGGCTCGCCCGCCTGCTGTTCAAGCGCGGCGTCACGCCGAACGTGGTCTCCGACCACGGGTTCACCGAGAAGGACGCCGAGGTGGTGATCTGCGCTGCGGCGCTCTTCCACTGCGTCGGCATGTCGGTCCACCGCAAGGACCACGAGACCTACTCCCTGTTCCTCACCGGCGACCGGCTGCCCGGGCTGCTGAAGGGGATCTACCCGGAGCCGGAGCGGTCGGTGATCCTGGCCGAGGTGATGCACGCCGTGATCTCCCACCGCAGCAAGGGGGACCCGCTGACGATCGAGGCCTCGATCCTGCGGGTCGCGGACGCGCTCGACATGGCTCAGGGCCGTTCCCGCGTGCCGTTCGAGGCGGGGGAGATGAACATCCACTCGCTGTCGGCCTACGCGATCGACGAGGTGCGGATCACCCCGGGCGAGGAGCGCGCCGTGCGGGTCGAGATCCTCATGAACAACTCCTCCGGGATCTTCCAGGTCGACGAGGGCCTCGGGACGAAGCTGCGCGGCACCCCGCTGGAGCCGCACATCGAGGTCGTCGCCCGCATCGAGGCCGAGCACGAGAAGCGGCTCGTGCCGATCTTCCGGCTGTAGATGGGACGGACGGCGATGCGGCGGTGGATCGGGCTGACGGCCCTGCTCGTGGTGGTGGCGTTCGCCACCTTCCTGGCCGGGTGCGGCGGGGACGGGGGGTCGTCCGGCTCCTCGGGGGACGGCGGGTCCGCTCAGACCACCACGACCAAGGCCGCGAAGAAGAAGCGGGTCGCGACGGCGCCCAAACCGCTCACCGGGTCCTACCGCGGGCCGGTGCCGATCCTCATGTACCACGTGATCACGGCGCCGAAGCCCGACACGGCCTACCCGGAGCTGTGGGTGCCGGCCAAGACGTTCGCGGGGACGATGCTGGCGCTGCGGGACGCGGGCTACTCGGGCGTCACGCTGGACGCGGTGTGGAAGGCGTGGCACGGCGGGCCCGGGCTGCCCGACCATCCGGTGGTCGTGAGCTTCGACGACGGCTACCTCAGCCACTACGAGCACGCGCGGCCCACGCTGCGCGCCCTCGGCTGGCCGGGCGTCCTCAACATCGAGGGCAAGAACATCGACCCGAAGGTCGGGCTGTCGCGCCGGCAGGTCCGCGCGCTGATCGCCGACGGCTGGGAGATCGACTCCCACACGATGACCCATCCCGAGCTGCCCTCCGTCGATGACGCCCAGCTGAAGACCGAGCTGGTGGCGTCCAAGAAGCTCATCCACGAGCTGTTCGGGGTCCCGGTCAACTTCTTCTGCTACCCGGCCGGCAAGAACGACGCGCGGGTGCAGGCGGCGGTGAAGGCGGCTGGCTACCTCGGCGCCACGACCGTCGATCCGGGCATCGCGTCCAAGGACGACAACCCCTACGCGCTGCCGCGGGTGCGTGTCAACGGGGACGACTCCGCGGAGGCCGTGGTGCAGCGTCTGAAGGACCTCGGGGCCTGAAATACCGGCTTCCTAAAAGGTTCGTGCCGTTTGTGTGACATCCCCGGTTTCGGGTGTTTCTGGTTGCTAGGCTCGGATCCATGACGACCTGGACCGACGACCGCCTGGGGGAGCGACTCGACCGCATCGACGAGCGCTTCATCGGCGTCGACCGGCGGTTCGAACAGGTCGACCGGCGGTTCGAACAGGTCGACAAGCGGTTCGAACAGGTCGACAAGCGGTTCGAACAGGTCGACAAGCGGTTCGGACAGGTCGACCGGCGGTTCGAACAGGTCGACGGGGAGATCCGGGAGCTCCGGCGAGACATGGACCGTCGCTTCGACGGGCTCGACCAGCGCTTCGACGCGCTCCAACAACTGCTCATCCGCCTGGCCGGGGCGGGCTTCGTGTCGCTGTTCGTCGTCCTCGTGACGCTCGTCGGCGTCCGGGCTGCCTGACGCGCTACGGCGTGGCGGTGCCGCCGGCGGGCGGCGTGCCCGTCGTGGTGGCGGGCGGGGTACCGGTCGGGGGGACGGGGACCGTCGTCGTGGTCGCGGGAGCGCCCGGCGAGGCCTTGCGCACGAGAACGGTCGTGCCGTCGTCGAGCAGGTAGACGGTGCCCACCGCGGTGCCCTTGCCGACCACGGTCTCGCCGGTGTTGAGCGGGATCTTCTGGGTGACCTCGTCCGGCTTCTTGATCACGGAGCCCTTGTCGGCGGTGCGCGCGGACTTCGTGCCGTCCTTGTTCTGCGTGAGGACCGACGACGTGATGTTCACCGACGACAGGGCGGCGAGCAGGAACGCGACGGCGAGCACGATGCCCAGGTCGAACAGGTTGACGAGCCCGTCGAGCGGGTCGCCCGCCTTGTCCTCGCGGGAGCGCGCCCGCGGAGTGATGCTCGGCGCGTCGAGCTCGGGACCGGGCGGGACGGGGGGATGCGGGGTGGGCGGGACGCTCACGGGGCCGCGGCGGTCGACGGCGCGTCCGCGGGCCCGGTCGGCGGGAAGCCGGTGGGACCGGTGTGCGCGAGGGGGACCGCGTGGGCCGGCGGGGCCGGCAGCGGCTGGGCGAGCTTCACGTTCATGAACTCGACGTCGGAGAAGTCCTGGGCGTAGAGCCGTTCGCGGATCAGCGAGATCGCGAACGCCACACCGCCGATGAGCAGGCCGACGACGGTGACGCTGAACGCCACCCGCAGGTCGTTGGTGAGCTGCTCGACGTTGCCCTCGGCCAGGCCGGCGAGCGCGGGAGACAGCGGGATCAGCGTGCCCATGAGCCCGAGCGCCGGACCCATGCGCACGAGGATGCGGGTGCGCTCCAGCCGCTTCATCGACGAGTAGTCGTAGTCGGCCATGCGCTTGGCGATCCGGTTGCGCGCATCGGGGTCGGTGCGCAGCTCGACGATCGCGGTGAGCGTCTCGGCCATCCCGTGGCTGAACGCCATCGCGCGGACGATGCCCACGGCGCCCGGCACGTCACCGGCGGCCAGCGCGTTGCGGGTGGCGATCGCCGTGTTCTCCAGGTTGGTGGTGCGGCGGTCGCGGCGACGGTAGACCTCGGCGATCAGCGCGCCGGCCTCGATCATCACCCACACGAGCGCGACGAGGGCGAGGATCAGCACCGGGTACTTCAGCGCGTCCGCGAGGTCGAAGAGGATGTTCTCGATGGTCATGGGATCCGGGGGATGGAGCGGGGGGCGACGGCGCGGTAGGCGTCCTGCCAGAACCCGCCGATGAGGAGGAGCACGAGCAGCAACAGGATCCACACTCCGG
>Ga0247758_1001526_pt1 | contig 16635 bp, 20 predicted proteins | sample UWRJL156409C4_FD_180950 | JGI IMG/M metagenome (GOLD analysis project Ga0247758, IMG submission 180950) | Plant litter microbial communities from Arlington Agricultural Research Station in Wisconsin, United States - UWRJ-L156-409C-4 | ecosystem: Environmental > Terrestrial > Plant litter >...
AGAGCATGCCAGGGAAAGGGGGCCAAGACTCGGCCGACGACGGGAATGGCGGAGAAGATGGCGACGACGGGGAGAACGAGACGGAATCCGGCGGTGACGGAGTGCCGCAGGAAGACGATGAGGAGGAGGAGGATCAGGACGGCGACAGCTCTGGGCCATCCTGGAATGCCGTCTGTGTCATCGGGCTCCGCGTCTACTCGCAGGACCCCAACCTCGCCATCGGTCTGGCGGATCCCGACAGCGCCGAGGAGGTGGCAAGTCTGACGGTGAATCCTTAGAGGGATAGAAGGACGTTCGTCTATTCAGCATGTGTGCATTGCTGGTCTAATAGATAGGTCGAGGAAATGAATAATCCATATCGCGAGGGTGGCGGCGCCTTAGTTGCCTACCTACCCTATAGTCACCCCCCAGGACATTTTTGGCCAATTCTGAATAAGTCGCGGAGCCTGAGCAGTGGGTGAGGCACGGTGACCACCCTGAGCTAAAGTGAGTTTAGGGAAGCGTTTTTTGGTCCGTCTCAGTCACAGTGATCCAAAATAGGGTACATACGGGCTGCGAACCTAGTTTTGGGGCCCTAGTCTACTGTCAAGTACTACCGATGCCCTTCAAGTTACGCGACAGGATCTGGGTTCCATATCGTTCTAAGGCGAGATAATTGATTCGACGGTGTTGAGAAAATGCCTCTCACCCTCTCCTTCCCCAATGACTGGCCAGGCTAAAAGGCCCAAAACGGCTGAATACACTGTAATTCATGGGATGGACTTATATACCCATATACTGATGGTTCTCTCGTCAGAATCGCTTCCTTCTTCAGTGACCCTAATACATTCCATGGACCTAAATGCGTTGACGATTACTACCAACATCCCTGCTGGAGGATAAGTATCCGTTGTGCTGAGATTGTTGGGTTCTTCCTTACTTTTCCACGCCTGGGCTGCTGTCCCTTTCTACCTTCCTTTGAGCCCCCGGAAGATGGTTTAGTAACCTTGAAAGGCCATCGCCTAGGTGACGGGCAGAAACGGACTCTGGTGGCGAGTTGGTCGAGTTTCGGCGAGCTGCGTGTGAATGCTGACGAGGTGCTGTATTCCGCTCATCGCCGCTCCCATGCTCCGCGATCATCGAGGTTCCCGGGCCTTGGTTCTACCGTGTGAAGGAAGTTAGACGCGAGAAAAGCCACTTCCTCGAGGTTGGGACTCTTGTTGCTGGGTAGAGGTGTGAGATAGGTACCTACAAACACTTGGCTCTCGATGGCCTTGATGGCGTCGCGGCGGATCTCCACAACCATTCTCTCGACGGCCGCCCTGCGCCGCTTTTCCACCCCGGCACCGTCACTCTCCAACACGTCGGGGGCCCGCCAGTTGTAGCCTATCTGACTGTCATGCGCGGGCCGCACCTGCACGCCATCTGCCTGTGCGGCAAGATATAGGGCGCACAGCCGGCACGCCGGCTGGCTGCTGCCGATGTAGCGGCCGAACTCTGTCTCTCGGAAGAAAGGGGGTGGCTCGCGGTCGGCGAGCCCGCTACTGTTGCTGCTGCTGCTGCTGCGGCGGCGGCGGCGGATCGCGTCGTCGACCAGCAGCTCGGCGTGAACGAAGGGCGCGAACCGGCCCACCGCGCGTCGGACCTGACCATCGAGGTCCAGCCCCATCCTCTCCATCTTGGACATATTGCATAGGCACGCGTTGACGATGGAATCGCTGTACGTCATGCGCGCGATAATCCCACTCGCAGACGTCCGAATTCGTAGTGCCTTGGGGCCGCCGGGGACGGTGCTTGCGTTCGAGGCGACGGGAATGACCTCAACGTCGACGAATAGCTCGGGCCACAGGCGGTGCGCCCCGAGAAAGGCCTCGGCGGCAGACAAGTAGGATAGGAGCCGGTGGGTGGCGTGGCGGACCCTTGTCCATCGCGTCGCTCCGGGACTGAAAAGGCCCATGTCGTCCTCGCGGACCTTGCTGTCGAGGAAATCCTTGAGGGAGTCCCGACACGGCTGGCCAACCGCGCACAGAAGGGCTTGACTTCGCTTTGCCACTGGAAAACAGGGTACCAAATAGCGTTAGCAAGGCTCGGATGCTTTTTTTCCCTACCTAGGTGCCTAGCACGCAGCCCGAGTAGGTACGTACACTCATCGTCGTCGATGCTGGGCATCTTCGAATCCAAGGCAATCGCCCAGACTCGAAGGTTCTTTAACACACGCTGTGCTAAACCATCGTTGAGCCCACAGCTCCGAGGGAGAGAAAGGAGCAGTGGGATAGGTAACTTACCTTCAGAAGTGTCTTTATTGTCCGTCCTCTCGATACAGGAGTCAAGCTCACTTGCCAAGACTTTGGCGCAAGACTCGATCTGGGGGCGGTTGAATCCGAGGATCTTCTTCAGAATTTCGCCAGAGATGAAGCTTTCGGAGGTGACTTCCCCGACGAAATTCTCGGGAATATCCCTAACAGTCTGGAGTAGATCTACGATGTACGCCTTGACAGTTTCCAGAGCATCTGCGTCACGGTCGTTGGAAGCGAAGTAGTATTCGGCACCACCAGTAGCCGGACAAAGGATGGCAAAAGAAGTGGACGTGCCGCCACCTCGATCTGTATCGCAAACCTGCCCGAGCTTGTTGAGAAAATGGAAATAGACCTGCCGAGGGCTGTGCCCGGCACCGGTCCCGATTACTAAGTTCTCGGCGTCATTCAGCGCGACAGAAAAGGGTGTGAGGCAGGAGAGGAGGATGGCAGGCTCATAAAGCCGCTTCTGCAGACTCCCCGGTAGAGGAATCGCAGGAGAGAGTTCTGTGTTCATTTGAAGGAGCTTCTGCAAGGGGGGTCAGCAACAAAAGCAAAGTTTTGGAGAATGCGACTTGCATTGAGCTCGACGTAATTGAGGAGCAGTGCTTATAAAGAACTAGAGTTGGGGGGTTTGACAGGTGCCTGTGAAATACAAGCTTTAGTTTTGGACATGGCGAAAAGAGCCGGGGGAAGGGGTTATGCAGTAGGCCTCATGGAAGGCCTCGGTACAGAGGCTCCCGGCAGCTTAGCCAATCATATAATTGGGGGTTGAGCGGCATGAGGGTGGTTGGCTGGCGGTGGAGGTGGTAACGGTGGGTTGAGAGGGGGTAGTAGCGTCGTGACTTGGCACGCGAGGGTAAGAGTACAAAATCGTCGAGATCTCGAAGCGATGGCCTTGAAGGCGCCGACATCCTCGGGACTGTTCAGCCTAGCTGCGGCATTTAGGAGACGCAACCTGTCAGATTACCCCATATAAACGATCAAATGCGGCCAAAATCAGTGTATTGTAGTGTTTTGTGTGTTGTCTGAACTCGCCAGTCGAGCCAGAAATCTCTGCACTGCGCACGCGCCCCCTATCCAGGGGGTAGGACCACAGACCACAAGCAAATCCTCGGTATGTGGATATTTCAACGTATTTCTGCCAGGGTGGGCCGGCCTAGGAAATCAACGGGGCGAAGGCTCTTCAAATTTTGAGGTGCCGTTTGTTGTGTTACAGGCTAGTTATATAATACAAATCTAGGCATAAAGAAACTCCTTTTTCGTTCGTAGTCCTAAGTCGGAGTGTGCTGTGAATTTGTCCTGGGCTGTCCCTGATTCTTCCCTTAGCTAAGTTGATCTTATACACGGCCACTGTACAGTCCCCCCGGTTAAAGTTTCCTATCAATGGAAAGTAAACAACACGTAATCTGTAAAGATAGCTCCCAAGTAACAATTCAAGTCATAGACGGGTAGTCGCCCAGGTCGACCGTAGCGAGGAACGAGCAAAGGCGACGCCGCCGACGGTGGCGTCGAGGGGCCGTAAAGGGGGGCCCAGAACACGAAGAGCAACGCCGAACCCAGCTGAGGGCGCCGAGCGACGATGCCGAGTGCGAAGTTCTGCAGCTGCAGGCCGCTCATGGCGTGCTACTGGCTAGGCAGCAGATGATTCACGTTCCGCTGGGGCATACATACGGGACGGGATATTTCCTCGTGAAAGCTACCATGGATGAGGGGCTCACATGTGCATTACCCTCTAATGAACAGAGAGCCTCTATTGTTGATGTATGTTGTAGCGAAGTGATGGCAACAGGTGTGCTTGGCTAGCTGGACTGACTACGGACCTCTTTTCAACTTCTCCCTTCACAACCCTTTCTTCAATGAACTCCGACGTTGAGTAAACTGGCCCCCTTTTCAAGTAACAGCTCCACAATTGCTGTGTGGCCTTGTCGTGCCGCCTGCCTAAGTGGTGTATTCCCATCAATGTCAGTAGATTCCAACTTGGCCCCCTCTTCAAGTAACAGCTTTACGGCTACTTCACGGCCTTCCGACGCTGCCTGCCCTAGCAGTGCATTACCGCGATTGTCGATAGATTACAAATCGGCCCCCTTTTGAGCCAACAGCCCCACAGCTGCTTCGTGGCCTTGCCATGCCGCCCGTCTTAGTAGTGTATGACCCTCACTGTCAGTTGATTCCAAATTGGCCCCCATCTTGAGCAGCTAGTGTGTGGTTGCTTGTTCATAGAGCTGCACCAATGTCGCTTTTTCCGCACACAGAGCTTCGTATGCGCAGTCCCACAGAGATCTGACACAGAGCTCATCGGGCGTCGTGAGTGTAGTCGGTTTGTTTGTGGTCGTAAAAGACTCGGAGTGGACGGCCGCGTCGCTTACTGCGAATGAACTTACAGGCGGGTGTTCATTTGTTGAAGCGGGCATGCGCCGACGTAGATGGAGAAAACCGCCGAGCTTTTGACCCAGGTTACTTGACAACCAGACTGACTCTGACTCAACAATCCGCTCCCATTCTCATCTATCCCCTCCTACATCAGCCAAAATGGCCTTGGAAGCAAACAGCGACGTCCGCATGTAGAACAAGGAATCAGAAAAGTACTCCAACAAGCCCATCGCCGATCCCGAAGCGCACGCACTATCGCCCGCACCCGCGAGTTCCTCCGTCCCGACTTCAGGGTGGTCGAACTCAGCTGCGGCACAGGCGGTACCGCGGCCCAGCTGTTCGGGCATGTCTAGAGTTACCTCGTGACAGACTTTTCGGGGGGGCATGATCTCCATCGCGGAGAAGAGACATGCAGCTGACCCGAAGCTCGCCTTTCGCGTCGCTACGGCTGAGTCGTTGGTCGCCGAGAATACGGGAGAGAAATATGACGCGGTGATTGCGTTCAACTTGTTCCATCTGGTTCGTGATCTGCCGCCCACGCTGCGCACAATTCATGGGTTGCTTGGGCCGGGGGGATTGTTCATCTCCAAGACGCCGTGTATGCGGGATATGAAGCTGGGGGTGGTTATGCAGGTGGTGATTCCGGCGGCCGTGGCGGTCGGGCTGGCGCCTTCGTGTCGTGTGTTTACGGCGGCGAGATTCAAGGAGCAGGTTCAGGCAGTGGGGTTCGAGATTGTGGTGAGTGAGTATCATGGCTCCGGGGATGGGCCTTTAGGCCGTTTATTGTGGCGAGGAGGCTTGGTTGAGTAGTTATCATGTATATTGGGGGGCTTCGGAGAATTGTTACCTACCTTAAATTACTACCTAGGTAACCTGTGGTTTTCTCGCCTGCCTTATAATTTTTGTCATTCTCTTGTTCTCGAGTAGGCTTCACGATACCTGCCAAGGCTGTCTGGAATCGACACAGATCCAGAAGCCGAGTGTATTTCCCTTATCGTATATCGTACTCTTCGATCAAATCTCATACCGGTTAGTCTTATGCTGCACTGGCTTATACACAAAATAGTCAAACTTGGCCACGTTCGCCGTCCCGTTGAGATCCGACGCCGCGACGCCGACAAATGCACCGGTAAAGCTCCCGTGCGCCTGATGCCCGCCGTACTCGTCCGAGATGATACTCGCGTCAAATATGGGCCTGATCTTCTTTAGTTCTTCATCCTTGCCGCGCATGCTCACAGCCAGCTTCACCTTCCCTCATCCGGAATCGGCGTTGGCCCGTACAGGTACTGCTGCATTAAGTTGCCGACAGGCCACGACACCTCGCTCGCCTGGATCAACAACTCGCGACGGCCGTCCGAGTGGGCCGAGACGGTCAGGTAGAAAAAGTCATACCGGTAATAATATGCCATTAGCCCAGCATACTCGCGCTTATCCCGCGGCGAGAACTTAATAACGGTCTCGGCGTCGTAGCTAAAATGCTGCTGGCGACGCGCCACTAACACCTGTTCGACCCAGCTCCCCACACTCTCGCGGCCAATCAGATTTAACATACTACCGTTTATATTAAAGATACGTTCTATTTCCAGCGTACGCAACTACTAGAAGTCAAATAGTAGCCCCTTCTCAAAAATATACCGCTTTTCGGCCTAGTAGGGCGTATCGTCGTGCGCTGCGGGCAGATCTACAAATAAACTCGGCACCGGCCCGTTTTTAACGTATAACTAGTCATCCTCACCCCAGTAGGCTTCCTAGATAATTATCTTGCGGCCAAATACGTACCGGCGGCGCTGTATAATAAGGCGGCCCGTCAGGTGCACAACATACGTACGCCCGTCGGGGGTCTCGACGATATCGCCGTAGCCGGCACGCTGCAGGGCCACGTTGGGATGGTCCTTAAACGTAACAACGTACTTTTACGGGTACGTCTCGTAAGGGCCCCAGATATCACGCAACCGCACCAGCGTACAGGCGTGGTCATACCCAGTCCCGCCCTTGGTCATCAAAAGATAATACCACCAGTTGCGCTTGTACAGGTGCGGCCCCTCAACCAGCGCCAACTCAGTACCGGCGTAAATATTCTTACGCGGGTTGACAAGCCTCCCCGTAACGGCGTCCCACTGCTGCAACGCGATGCCATCGAAAAGCTACGGGCGGCGACGGCAGCCCCACAGCATGTTAACAAACCACTTCTTACCGTCGTCGTCGTCGTCGTCGTCGTCGTAGAACAGCAAGGGGTCAAACCCGGACGAGTTAACGTAAACCGAATCCGACCGAGGCCCCGTAATAGCCGGCACCGAGACGATATAGTTATACGCGTCCTTATAAAAGCCGTCTTTACGCTTAACCTCGGTATAAACTAGCCAGAAACAGTCGCCGTCGTATATAAGGTATGGCGCCCAGATACCGCAGCTATCTGGATCGCCGCGCATATCCAGCTAGATTGACGGGTAAGCGGGCGGACCAAGAGTTCTCAGTTGGCGAGGTCCTTGGAGTGGTGGATTTGCACGCCGGGTACCACTCGAAAGTAGACGTGGCGATGTAGTAGTCGTCGCCGACTCGGAGGATCGACGGGTCCGGGCTAAAACCCGGCAAGATCGGGTTACGGACCGGCGGCATAGTGGCGGCTCTTGAATCTCTTCCTGCTTTCTTCTCTGTTGTATTTATCGAGAACCAAATTCTCTTCTCAGTGTGTCATCTCCATGCCGGCGATCCACCCTTCAACAGGTCACGAACCTGGGCCGCTAAGGGGTTGCGGGGACCCACTCCGCATTGCATTTAGCCCGCGCGGAATGCCTGGGGCGCCGAGTGGGGCTCGGCCCTGGGCCGGTCGTTCTCGGGTCGGACAGGTACATGCCTCGAAGGGTGTAACGGCCGTCGGAAAAGGGCTGTGTTGTAAGTATTCCGTTTTATATTCCATTGCGCTTTTCGGTCATCGACGAGATACTACACCTCCTTGAAGCTGGACCGAGGCAAGGAGCAGCGACGGGAATGTGGTCTCGGGCCGGAGATTACACCCTTCCCCGCCCTGACGGGGTGCAGCTTCCGATTCGCCGTTGGGCGCCAGCCGGGGGATCTCGAGTCGACAGCATTATCTCGTTGTTGTGTTGAGCCACTCGTGGCTTGAGATGACGTCCTGAGCTTTTCTCTGCGCGTTCGATTTTTGAGCACCCAAGACCGCTCCTGCCACAAGTCTTCTTTCAGTGGCAGAGGGTGGCCCACAGTGGAAGCTCCGGCGTTAGGAACTGGCAGGCCGGACGAAGCCGCACGGCTCGCAACCACTGCCACAGAGATTGAAATTCGTGACAAACCCTATCTGCGGCCTCCCAAACTTCTTCACGAGAGACACAGCAAAATTCCATCGAACAGAAATCACGGGGTGCTAGACCAGATCCAATGGCGACTCTTTAGCATTTGACATCTTTCGACCCCCACGCACCCCACATTTCTAGTTTTAATCGATTGAGGGGCCGTCTTCGCACAACGTCAATTCGTCAACTGCACGTTCGAGTTTCACAATCCAACTGAGCAGCACAACCGCCATGGTCGTAACCCCATTAGAGACATCTGTTCCCACATACGTCCGTTATGGCTTCCCGTGGTGCATCCCACCCGCACGCGGGTTAGCAGCGACTCGCCCACGACGAGGGCGCCAAAGACGGCGTGAATGAACCCCGCAGTCCCGTGAATGTGCCGCCCGAAGACATGGCCGACCACGAATCGGAAAATGGCCATGCTGTCGCCGCCTCGAGAATAACTCTGACGGAGCGCAATGTGAGTACTGGCCCCTCTCCCTGACTCTCGCAAGACCAACCGCAGCAGAACCGGCGCATCCTCCGCAAGACAGACAAGGTCATTCTTTCCCTTCTCATCTGAGTCTACTTCCTCCAGATCCTCAACAAGACAACCCTCGGATACGACGCCATCTTTGGTCTCCACGAAGACACGCACCTCCAAGGCAACCAATACTCGCTTGTCCTTCTCCAGGTTATCAACTTGGTCGCATTGAACCAAAGTCAGGCCAAGAAACGTGTGGAAAATGGAAAACCAGCCGTGATCCACGACCATTCCATGGAAGAGGAGTATCTCGACATTCACGCAGATAATAAAGGCGGGATTGGCGACCGGGCGTTTACAGACTTGACGGACCGAGAGAATGACGAGTTCATCTATGTTTACCAGCGAACAGACGAGATTCCTATCGCAAAAAGCTCTTGTATCCCTTCTCTTCCCACCTTCAGCACAACCCAATCCTCCATCCGCTTCGCACCCAAACTCTCATAGAACCTCAGCGCTTTATCATTTCCACGCAGACAAAACCACTCCATCTTCGAGCACCCGGCCTTGTGCGCCTCCCCAGCAATAGCCTGGACTAAGAGTCTCGCATAGCCCATTCGCCTGTACTCGGGGAGGACGTATAATTCTTCCAGGCAAATACCGGGCCGCGCCATCCAGGTTGAGAAGTTGTAGAGATAGATGGCAAGGCCAGCGGTGTCTCCGTCGGGCGAGATGATGAGGAGAGGATATGCGAAACGGGGAGTTGGAGCAGATTCAGGCTCAGAGGAGGGGGAGTTGAAGAGGTGCAGCGTGGCGGGCAAGGGATGCCTCGGTTGCTTCGACGATAGCATCGGGAGCTTGCTCGGCCGCGGCGGCGCGGATGAGGGTGAGGATTGCTGAGACGTCTTCAAAACCAGCGCGCCGGATCGTGGGGGTCGACATCTTGAAAGCCGCGAAGCTGCTAGGATAGATAGGCAGAGTCTTTAAGGGGAAAAGGGTCTGGCCGCCGTGCAGGGGAGAGGGCTAAGTTATCGGTGATAAGGCTCACACTAACGAAAGCGCGCCCTTCTGAAGGCATCAACTAGCGCCTAATGCGGCGGGGCCTGGAGGCATTCCAGTCCATGAAAATGGACACACAGCTTCACGACTAGGGTTAGGGTTAACTGCTTCCCTCACAGCAACCTCCCCTCAAAGAACAATCTGGCAAGGGAGCCTGAACGCTAGCACCTGGCTGACTACTCCTCTGCCAGGATCACAAACGTTAGCTCAGCCAGGGACCCCCTGGCAGGAAGGGCACCAAACCAGTAACAGTGGGCCCCTGACCGAGCTAACGTTTGTGGCCCTGGCAGAGGAGTATGAGACTTCGAATGGGGAGTAATTGAAGAAGAAAAGGAGCTGACGTCATTCTGTCTGGGATTTTCTCGGAAACAGGGGTCCTAGCTTGAAGAGAGCATGGGAGATGACGTAGTTTGTTGCTCAACAGTGCGAAACCCTTGCGCGTCGATTCGCGTCGTAATCGCCGAGAAAAGTAAATAAGTCAACATCATCGCAAGACGCGACAACTTCTCAACTTTACCTTTTCACCCAACTCTCAGAACCGGTATTCTCATCATCTCACAACAATGCCTCGGTACCGTGTTTTTAAAGCTGGAACGGAACCGCCCGGATGGACACCAGCAGGGAAGAAACGCCTCGGTTCCACCATGGTAGCCAACCCGAAACGCAAGAAGCGGTCAACGAGACCTGCTCCAAAGGCCATTTGGGAGAAGCGCGATGGCTCAATTGCAAGCGCCGAGGCCGGTCGGGAATGGACCAACCAATTCCACCAGGGCAAGAGTATCGTGGATCTGAGCGGTGTCGGATGCGGTTTCTACACCTTGGGAAGTCCTTGGGTCCCCTCTCAATATCCATCTCCGGACGAGACAAAGCTTGAACTTATGACCGGGACAAATGGCGATCGTGGAGGGAGTATCAAACTGTACGGTCCCCGCCAGTATTGGGGCAGCGGGTTGTGCTCAGACGCCTGCTTTCTTGTGCCAGCCGCACACATTGGTACGCTGCCATCCTCTCTACTCCTCCCCAGTCGGGTCCCGAACGCACGCTGCAGATCAGGTCTAATTGTTCCGAAGAGCAAGTCATCGTTCTTCCCCGACACCCGACTTCGGCGGAAAAGGACCAGTACCACCAGGTCATCATCGTGCCCACGGCCGCCACCGGTGCCTCTCCCACCAAGAGACAATACCCCCAGATTGTCTCCTTCAGCTGGCCGGACAAGAAGGCGAATAAAAAGCTCAAGGGAAGGATCGGCGAGGGTGCCAACCCGGAACAAGATACTTACCTCTCTGTATTCAAAAAAGCCGTCAACGACCAGCTGGCTCATTACAAGAAATCCGTCATAGATCTTACCGGCGAGGGACAGAAAACTTTCCTTCATTGTGACGCTACCCTCAGCCACTCGAAAGAAAGCCGGGACGACAAGGTCCTAACGCCAGGTAAGCGACTTATTTGACCGTCACCAAAGATTCCCACGACTTCAGTGCTGATCAAGTCAAAGGACACCTTTACTTCCTTGATACCGGTCTCTTGTTCCTCTCCGATTCCACTCGGGTCTATCTCCCTATGAAGTCTTTTTCGAACGTCATCTCCGTGCTGGTGAGAGATATTGCTCGCGCGAAATCGAGTAACAAGGAAAGCGAACCAGTTTGCCTGAATATTTACATGTACGTCGGCGAGCCGTTCTTCAATAACAAAACCTCAGACGAAAGTGGAAGTGATTCGGGCGGGCAGGAGGCAAAATCGACGTCTCTCCTCTTGGGCTTTACCGAAATCTCCTTGGATATGGTCGACAAGGTGGAACAATTCATCGAAAAGCACGGGGTTGGGTTCGAAAAATGTGAGCAGCACTTTTATGATTACGACAAGAACCAGCCACTCACTGGCTTTGATGACCGGCAAGTTTAGAATAGTTGCACCAGAGTACCTACCTAGCTTACAAGGCGAGATTCTTCTTGAAATAGAATGGAACTTGAGGGGGCTAGCCGGAAAATTTTGCTTCTTGAGGCTCCAGTAGCCAGCTTCCTCTCACCAGGCAAACCTATCGAGGTACAAAGACGTGTACATATGAGGAATAAAAGAATGTGATGATGGCTAAACGAGGAGATCTAATGTCAACTTCAATTCTGAAAACTTAGCTATCAAACTCGATATAAGCCCCGGACGTTATGATCTAACGGCTCCTCCCTTCCAGTACACAAAATGCTGGACCGCAAAGTCGGATTGATATGAAGCTGATGATTCCCGCAACTGTCGGCCTGCGGATACCAAAATTCATTGTTAAGCCGTACCAGGATGAGCCACAACTGCACATTTACTGTCTTTGAATCCATTTACGGATCTGCCGAAAGCTCAGGTGGCATTCTGAAGTTAGAAGTTGGGTTTTCTTCAAACTGCCTGAGCTGCCGCATGAACGAGAAATTGGGCTGTGCGACTGGCCTCGCAACTTGAACCACCTTTAGCGCTTCGTCAAGACTGAGATGCTCCGTCGCCATCAAGTACGCGACCACCAGGGACACAGAGCGCGACCGGCCCTGATGACAATGCACAAGCACGCGCTTTCCGGCTTCGACGGCCGCTTGAAGGAATTGGACGGCGCGGACAATGTACGGCGCAAGCACCACACTTGCGTCATCTTCGAAGTCCAGGTATAAGTAGTGGCCCTTGTCAGGGAAGGCGGCATCAAGCCTGACGTTGTGAGCTCCCGCATTGAGGACTGCTTCTATCCGCAGGTCTCGCAGAATGAACTCTTCGGCCGAAGAACTCCCGCTAACGAATATATTGGGCCTGACCCGCGAGGGAAAGGCGTAGAACACGTCAGGGTCCCGAGCGACATATGCCTCGCACAGGCCGGGGAACTCTTTCACAAACGCGTGCAGTCCGCCAGTAAGCAAGAAAACTTGACGGAACTTGGACAACACCGGGTCATCCCGAATCGCGCTCATGAGAGGCTGCAGACCCGCGGCGTCGCCGTTGTCGTCGTACAGCACGATCCCCTTGCTGAAGCAGCTCTGCTCCAAGTAATCCAGCACGAAGGTTCGGATTTGCTCCAACTGATCCACCAAGTCACCCGAGAGCACCAACGCCGTCGGGATACTCACGGGTGAGCGTGCGCAGTGAATTATAGGCATGGTGTACTCATGGAGCGGTAGATTATACAGCCACAGGACATCGATCTCTGCCATATGCGTCTGGTTCCTGGTTCAAAAGGCAATGAGTTTGGTGTTTTCGGTGACGAAATGGCAAGAGCTTTGACGTGCCTTCCAAAAAAAAAAAAGTATTCAGGGGGTCTGACCGTGGACTTGAATGAGAAGTGTTTTGGCCCGGGGCATCAAATAGGTACATGGGCCGTGAATAGTTGACTAGAAATGAAGAAATCTTCTGCTATTGTGAAGAGCATATGATATGACACAGTCTCTGATTCAGCATCAATGACAGTGCGGGTGACGTGTCAATCGGCAATGTTGGCAAGGCAGCATTGTCATGAGTCACCAAGGTCGTGAGGCTGTGGTTTGCTGAGCGTAAAAGAAATTTGGTAGCGGGGCAGCTGCATTAGCCGCCTCTGCATTAGCTACCTTGGCGTTTGAAAATGAGTGAAATTCCATTCGACATATCCCATTTCCGTCCTGGGACCTGCGCAACCACGGCTAACCTGCGACTAATCTGAAACCGGTTATAAATGCTATTGCTGTCAATTACTAAAAGGTCTAAATATAGACGCTATTTTTAAATCCACCGGCCTCGGATGAGACGTAGCTGCAAGGCCGGAAAGCAAAACACCTTTCTCTTTCGAGGTTAGCAGCAAGCGATGGATCTGTTTCGGGATGGCTTGCAGTTTGGTTGGAGTTGGCCGCCGGCGTTGCTAATGTTGGCATTGGCATTACTAACGCTCGGTAGTAGGGAGGAGACAGCCTTGAAGGTCTTTCTCTCGACCGAGGATCCGCGAAGAGGTACCCGTTGGGTCCGTAGTTGAATCTCTGTTCGTATTGGCCGCCTAGAAGGGCAACAATGCTGAATGCCGTGAAAGACAGGAGTATTTCCTAGTCATTCTCATCACGGACAGGGAGGAGAAAATCGTAAACAAGGATGGCTGTCTACCATTAACTCGAGCCACGGGACGACGCTGGTACGATAGGCTCGCTGCTTGTGTTGGTCATGAACGTGCATGGGTAGATAGCTCTAGGAGGCGGAATAGTTGAGCTTGCTAGACTTAACAAGCAGGGACGAGGCTCGTGGCGGCGTGGACGAGTGAACGTGGCACGGTACTGGAGGTAGAGCAGGCACCTAAGCAACGCAGTACAATACCTTGGTACTGTGTTTGCTGACGAAGTGGAATGACTGGGTGGCGGATAATGAGCTTGTGAGTGGACCTTGTTGGAGGGATACGGCCTCCGCCTGACCCTGTCCAAAGGGCCCTTAACGACTGGAGGGAACAAGAAGGGGAGCGAAGAGGGAGTTAGCGTGTTTATATCTGCAACGGCCGGAGAGAATAAGGAGGAGAGCGAAGGGGAGAGATGGTATGCCTACTTCTGCAATGACGAGAGGGAACCGAAAAGCGAAGACGACACGTCCGTAGACGAGGCCATGCTGTATGCCGAGGGTATTGATGAGTTCAAGGTATTAAACAACAGAAGTAAGAGTGGATGCAGTTAGGTGTGGGTGCAAGATATCGAGGCGGAACCATTCGCTTTCGGAAGACGGGGACCAGTTTGGCCATATTTATGTAAGGGACCGATTCTAGGCTCGCTCGGCTTGAATTGAAGTAATTGTGCGTGCTGCGGCGCAGCCTTCCGGGAATGGCTCTTGGGCTAAGCAAGTCTGAGGAAATCCTGAGCTGGGGCAGAGCCGGGGTGAGCAACGTCACGTGGGTACGAAAATGGAAATTTTTGTGTGCCCAGATTCGTCACATAAAACAGAAGATACTTACACATGGGTTAGAACGATAAGCTACCAAGTTCCAAAGGTTGGACATTCCGTTCACCGCGTGATCCCCAGCCCCACGAAGCCGTTTTTTTTTGGGCCTGAGAGCTGAGATCGTTGCTACCCCGCATCTTCCAACATGTAGTTTGCCATTTTCCCCGCGGCTCCTGGACAACGGCCGGAGTCTCGATCGTAGCCATGGCGCGAGAAGACTCTCCTCCGCCCAAGCCGCCATCTAGGCCCCCCAATAACGACGAGCTTCGATTCGAAACCATCACCTCACCTTGCGAGTGGATTGAGAACTATCGCCCGGGAAGTTACCACCCCGTCCATCTCGGCGACCTCTTCAACGACGGCCAGTGCAAGGTCATCCGGAAGCTCGGCGAAGGCGCCTACTCGACCGTTTGGCTAGCCCGCGACCTGAAGTCAGTTTCCCCGCTCTTACAAGTGTGCCCGCAACGGTGATATGCGGTGCTGACCCCTCTTCAGACAGGGCATCTACGTTGCTTTGAAGATTCAGATCTCCAGTATCTCCGACACGTCGACCGAGCTGCAACTCCTGCGCGATAATTATCGCTAAAGTTGCGCCAGTGGAAGGGGCCCAGCACGTCACGCGGCTACTGGACGAGTTCAAACATTTTGGTCTCAATGGTGTCCATACGTGTCTCGTGTTCGAACCCATGGGCCCGAGCGTGAACTCCATGGTCGAAGAGCTACCCCAGTTCAACCCGTGCAAGTGGGGAATGAAAGTCCGCTATCCGCCTCGGATGGCGAAGAGCATCCTCAAAGAGTCGCTACAGGCTATCGCATTTCTCCACAAGCTTAACATCGCACATGGAGACTTTCAGCCGGGGAATATGCTCTTTGCTCTTGATGACATCGACTCAAAGCCCGAGGACGTGCTCCGTCAAGAGGAAAATGAGCAAACAGGATTAATCTCCCTCCCAGTAAAGAGGCTAGACGGGAAAAAAGATCTTTGGGCTCCTCGATATCTTTGCATTGCCCAGCCGCTGACGCCCTTCACACCCTACACCGAGGGCTTCAAGATCAAACTGTCCGATATGGGAGGCGCATGTTTTCTTACTGACCCCCCGAAAAAGCCTCTGACTCCGCGCGGTCTTCGGGCTCCTGAGATGGTTCTCATGGGGACTGTCAATGAGTCCCTCGACATTTGGAGTTTTGGCTGCCTTGTCTTTGAGCTCATAACCGGACAGCCACTCTTCTGTGTACCGGCAGACGAGCTTGAAGATGATGATCATCTCCTCTCTCTCTCCGAGCGCCTCGGCCCCCTCCCCGACGAGCTGTACAAGCAATGGAAGAACTCTCCGTGGTACTACACACCTGACAGGAAACTTTACAACAATCGACTCGGGGGGGTCGTGGAGGGCGGAGAGCCATACATGCCAGACGCTGCTCCCATATCGATGGAGGAGGCATTCGACAACACTAGCCCAGAGATCGACGAGGAAGAAGCCGGCAAAGTCAAGGCACTCATTCGATGGATCCTGCAATATGATCCAGCCAAGAGACCTTCGGCTGCCGAGATCTTACGTGACCCTTGGTTTTCCGAAGAGCACTCATCGCTGTAGTGGAGCTGCCCAGAGGACGAAGGATTAGGCCGAAAGAAAGGATCCCCTTGGCTAGTGTGAAAAGTGTCTTCTTGCTGTAAAGACCGCTGATAGCTTTCGCTATTACAGGCCATCCTCTATTCTGAAAACACCTATATAAATACTGAAAATGCCGTCTTGCATTCTGAAAAGGCCTTCCTGCATGTCCAAACGTCTGTGGTGTGATAAGCCCAGGCCTTGCCGTTCCGGAATAAGGCGGTGTGAGAATCCCAAGAACGCATTCTCCCACGGAGATAGCAGGCCCTTTCTTTAGCCCAAGCCCCTCTTAGCTATATAGATCCGAAGTCACAAGGTACCCAAGCAACCGTCACCTAAGCTGCTGGCAGACGCACATCCATCACACTCTCATACCCCCCCTCATTGTAGACATAACTCTTCACAACCCTCAACCCCCACGCCTCCACCAACGCCCTCCACTGTCCCTCCGTCCGCTCCACGCTCGCAAACGCCCCCATCATCGTCAAATCCAGCATCGCCGTATCAACATTAACCTCCACCTCCGGCAAAATCATCTCATCCACCAACAACACCGACTCCGCGCCCATCGCCTCCTTAACCCTCCCCAACAACTCCAACACCTTCCGATCCGGATGGTTATGCAACACCCCCCGGAG
>Ga0247758_1001527_pt1 | contig 16631 bp, 9 predicted proteins | sample UWRJL156409C4_FD_180950 | JGI IMG/M metagenome (GOLD analysis project Ga0247758, IMG submission 180950) | Plant litter microbial communities from Arlington Agricultural Research Station in Wisconsin, United States - UWRJ-L156-409C-4 | ecosystem: Environmental > Terrestrial > Plant litter >...
CCTCGATTCCCCGGCCCCAGCAATACAGATTGTCTTCCGTATCGATGCCGCACGCGTGGAAGGTATCGATCGCGACTTGGGCCCAAACGCGGTTCGCCACGACCTGAGCTGGAACGAGGCGTTGCTCGGTGTCGCCGAGGCCCAGGTTCCCGGAATCGTTTCCTCCCCAACAGAACAGTTTGCCGCCGCGGCGCAGGCCGCAGCTCGAATCTTGCCCAGAAACGACGCTCAGCCAGTCTTCGTCGCTGCCAATTCGAGTCGCCGAGCGGCGCTGCGGGTCGTCGTTCTGACCGATGCCGAGGTTGGCGGCTGTGTTGCGCCCCCAGCCATACAGTAGCCCCACGCCGCGCACCCCGCAGGTATGACCGTCCCCCGTACCAGTGAGCTTCCAGTCGTCGAAGTCACCGGAGCGCACGGGTGAGAGCTGATCGACGCCCGGATGAGTATCGTTCAGGCCGATGTTGCCTTCCCAGTTGCGGCCCCAACAATAGAGTTCGCCGTTCTCGAGCACGACGCAGACCGTGTTGGCCTCCGAGCTCAGCTGTACGACGTTGCCCGGCAGCGGCACCCGCAACGGCACGCTCGAACTCTTGGTCGTGCCTTGCCCGAGCTGGCCAACGGCGTTCGAGCCGAAGCACCAGACCCCGCCGTCACTCTTCAAGGCACAGGTGTGCGCAACGCCCGTCGCGACCGCAAGCCAATTGGTATCACCGCCGACGCGAGTCGGTGAATCGCGGTCGTCGGTGTCGCCGAGGCCCAGCCGCCCATCGGCGCCCCTGCCCCAACAATAGAGCGTTCCGTCACGAGTCGCGCAGCCGTGAGCATCGCCCGCGTCGACAGAGACGCCAATCACCGGATTGGTGGGCCGCGCCCCCCCCGACGCGGATTCGCCGCCGGCTCCGGAATCCTCGCCCGCCGTGGCGCCCGAGCCACCTGCGCTCACGTCCGCGCCACCCGCGCCGGCTCCGACAGATGATTCGCCGCCGGCACTGTTCAATACCTCGACCACTTCGCGACAAGCTCCCTGCTCGATCCCGAGCAGCAGCACGCAAAGCACGAGCCGCGGGTTCATGGCAGCTCCAACGCAAGGCCAGTCGAGGCAAACAACTCCAGCTTCGAGACGCCAGTGACCGTGACCTGAGCATCCGCCGCCGAGAACGACTTGAGCGGCAAGCCAGCACCGAGGGTCGAATAAGAACGAAGGACCCCCAGCTTGCCGAAAGCCAAGCCCAGCCCAGCGCGCGAAGTGACGGCCAGCCCATGTTCCGCAGTCGCCGTGCCTCCCGTGTCGGCCTCGGGCTCGAAGTTCACGCGCAGCAGTCGGGCAGATACGAAGGCCCCCAGCTCGAGCCCAGCGCGCTGGAAGAACGCCAGCGAGAGCCCGAGTTCGCCTGACAGCGCGCTCGCGCCGATCGAACCATGGGCAGCTTCTTCAGAGAGCGCGCGGCGCGCGCCAAGCGCCAAGAAGCCACCCGCGACACGGCCGAACGGCACCACGCCGAACAGATCCACCCCGTAGTGGGTCTGGCCACCCAGGAAGTGTTCGAAGGCCAATCGACCTCCGATCCCGATCGGGCGCCGTGGCTCAGGCCGTGCTTGCCCGGACTGCTCGACGATCGCACGCACTTCTGGCGGCGTCGCCGAGCGCGGATTATCCGTACCGCGCAGCGCAAGCTCGGCCCACGTGGCGCGCAGGAGCTCCTCGGTGGCCACTGCCAAGGCGAACGCTCGACCGTCAGCGGGCAGCTTATCGAGCGAGAGATCACGCCCAACGCGCTTCTGGGTAACCGAATCGGTCACATCCAAGCTGTAGCGCGCTCCACTCGCACCGATCTGCACCACGACCACACGAGCCAGCGGCTCGACAATACCAGCGGCAGGTGCTTCGCAGACGTCGATGTTGCTAGGCGCGAGACCGGCGCGCAAATCGGAACGCACGGCGGCGGCAAAGGCCGCGGGCAGCTGCCCGGAAACCGCGACCCACGGCTTTGCCCCCGAGCATTCGCCCTCAGCGTGCGCCTTACGCGCGGGCAGCGAGGCCAAAAACAGTAGGCAGGTGACGAACGTCAGACACTGCTTCACGTGTCCAAACCCTAACAGGTTCTAGCGCGCTTCCAAAGCACGTCGCGACGCGGAGCAGACCGCTATTGTAGCTTAGTGCGAGCCGCAGCGGGTCGCGACTGCGGCAGCGTGCACGCCAGCGGGATAGCTCGAGGCGTAACGATCGCGCGCGCGCCGACAAGCCGCGAGATTGCCTTGTGACGCGTAGACCGAAACCAGGCGAGCCAAGGCGTCTTCGCGAAAGCTCGGCCCGATATTCATGGCAACCGCGCGCTCGAGCGCAGAGATGGCACCGGACAGATCGCCCAAGCGATCCATCCGCAGGCGGCCCAGCTCGAAGGCAGCGAGGCTCGCGCGCCCGTCGCCGGGATGGAGGCGGAGCAGCTCTTCATACGCGTGAGCCGCGCCCGCGGCGTCGCCTGCGCGCCTACTTTCGCCGGCTTTTTCGAACAACTCTCGCCCACTTGGCACGACCGGCTGAGCCGATGGCAACGGTACGTCGGGCTTGGCGGATTCACTGCTCTGCGGTGCGACTTCGGGCTTGGGAGCCGCGCTCTCGCCGTCTTGAATCCAGCTTTGACCTGCGGCGACACGCGCTACGATCCCCGGGCGACGCGCGCTCACGACCTCCACCACGCCGCGCGTCACGCTCACCTCGACGCGGGGGCTCGGACCAGCGCTGGACTTTACGCTGAACTGCGTGCCCACGACCCGCACTTCGACGTCCCCCGCCACGACCCTGAACTTGCGCTCTTCGCGGTGTGTGACATCGCACCACAGCGCGCCACGGCTGAGTTGCAGCGAGATCGACGACGCTTGCCCGCTCTGCACCTGAACTTCGCTTTGCGAGGCGAGCTTCACTGACGAACCGTCGCCCAGCGTGACCGAAAGCTCGTCGCTCTTGGTTTCGAGCTTGGCGTCCGCCAACACGGCGCGCTCGGCACTGCCCGAGGACGGCCCCGTGAATGACGGCAGTTTCAGCCAGAACGCCCCGCCCGCCGCGGCAGCGGAGAGCGCAGTGCCCAGCATGACCCCGCGCCAAACTCGGCTCGGGCGCGGTTCGAGCCGTTGCGAGACGTTCTGCCAAAGGCGATCGACGCGCGCCTCACCGACCTCGGGTTGGACATAGCGGTTAGGAGGCGTGCTCATGGCTCAACGGCCCTTTCCAGGCGCGCCTCCGCAGCGTTCAGCCGTCGCTTCACGGTGGAACTGCTGAGCCCCATCTGCTCGGCAATTTCCGGGATCTCCAGCCGCTCCACCCGCCGGAGCACGAGCGCGATGCGCTCTTCGACGCTCAACTTTTCGAGCAAGCCGTAGACCGCGCGCAGCTCGACTGCGACGTCGGGCGGGGCGCTCCGCGACACGACTTGATCCACATCGATCGGCTCGCTCCGGAGCAGGCCCAGGCGAATCTGCAGCCGTCGCCGGCGTAAACGTTTGCCAGCCGTACGGACCACGATCGAAGACAGCCACGCTTGAAAAGCTTGCGGATTGCTCAAACGATCCAAGCGCTCGAACGCGGCGAGGAAGCTGTCCTGCACCAAGTCGTCGACGTCGGCATCGCGCGGCAAAATCCGGTAGGCGAGGCCCAGCGCCAGCCGCGCATAGCGACGGAAGAGCGCCTCGCGCGCCCATTCTTCGCCCGCGCGTGCCGCCAGCACTAGAGCTGCGTCGCTGGGACCTGCACCCGACCTCGTCGGTTGTGGCTGCGGGGAGTGAGACAGCAGCTCTTTCATTGGATCGAAGGGCCATGGGGTGACCGTGCCAGCGGAACGTTGCCGGCTAGTATGTGCCCCCAGGGTGCGCAAATGGTTCAAAAAAACTGCGTGACTGACGACCCATCTAGCCGGGAAGGAATTGTCCAGTCACCGCACGGGTTTCACTTGGGGATCCCACGCAGGCCGAGGTGACCGTAGCGGTGATAGCTCACGCTGATCGATTGTTCGCGCAACGAGTGCAGCATCTCGTAGCGCCCGACGCTCGGCTTTTCCGTAAATACCTGTAATCCGCGCTGACGCAGTATGCCCAGCGCGCGGGCAGACAGTGGCGCGCGGCAGCGAACGCGTTCGGCCGTGGTCGACTCGAGCGCGGCGCACAGTGCCCGATCGGCGGCGTGCGCGTCGGGACCGAGAACGCGCGCGCCGAGCGCGAGCGCCAAGCCGTGCGCAGGGCTTGCCTCGACGCTGACCAGCGACAGCGGACACTCCGTGACAACGGCCGCCAGCGCGATCAACGCCAGCTCCGGCTCGGACATGTGCGCGTCGACAATCACGAGCAGCTCCGAAAGCGGCTGGTACCTGAGGAGATTGTCCTCCCCGCGCAACTGACTCTCGTCGCATTCGCTGGCAAACCACTGGGTGTGGGCCTGCACGAACCGTGCGGCCGCGGACCGCAAATCGGCAGCGCCCGGAAGCCTACCTAGGACACTCAGCAGGTCTTCCACGCGGATTGGCAATGGCGCGCGCGTGGCATTCAGCGAAGCCGAGGACGCTCGGCTCAGCTCGACGAACTGAGCCACGTAGTTTGGGCCACCCGCTTTTGCTCCGGGGCCGAAGCTCGATTCCTTCCAGCCGCCGAAGGGTTGGCGGCGCACGATCGCGCCAGTGATCTTTCGATTCACGTACAGATTGCCAGCTTGCATGTGCTCGATGAAATACTGTTGTTCGCGTTCGTCCAAGCTGTAGATCCCCGCCGTGAGTCCATACGCGGTATCGTTGGCTAAGCTGACCGCTTCGCGGATGTCCTTCGCCTGCAAGACGGCGAGCAGCGGGCAAAAGAACTCCGTCTGGTGGCTGCGACTGCCTCGCTTCACCCCGAGCTTGATGCCGGGGCTCACGAGTCGTGGGTTCTGGGCATCGAAGCGAGGTTCCAGTAGCCAGGATTGTCCAGACTCGAGTTCGGTCAAGGCCTGCAACTGCGACTCGGAAGGCGGGTTGATCAAGGGCGTGACGTAGCTGTCGAGTTCCCACGCCGAACCCACCTTGAGACTCTGGGCCGCGTCTTCAAGAGAGCGACGGAAACCCGGATCAGCGTACACTTCTTGCTCCAGTATGAGCTGGCTCAAGGCGCTGCATTTCTGACCCGCGTGCCCGAAAGCCGAAGCCAAGATGTCTTGGATCGCCTGTTCTCGGTCGGACATCGCCGACACGATCAGCGCATTTTTTCCGCCGGTTTCCGCGAGCAGATGGAGTTCGGGACGCAGGCGATGAAACAAGCGCGCGGTGCTCGTTGCTCCCGTCAGTACGACACTGCTGGTTCGCGGATCGGTGATCAACCGCGAGCCCGCGCGATCGTCGCACACTACGTATTGCAGCAGGGACTCGGGGATCCCCGCGTCCCAGAGCAACTCGCAGGCGCGCTGAGCCACGAGCGGAGTTTCGAGCGCGGGCTTGAGGATGACCGCGTTGCCCGCCACGAGCGCCGCAAAAGCGCCGCCGAGCCCGATCGCCAACGGGAAATTCCAGGGCGGCGTGATGACCACGACCCCGCGAGGCGTCGCTTTGATGTGCGAGTCAGCCCTGAGTTCGCGATGACAGCGCAGGTAATATTCCGCAAAGTCGATCGCCTCGGACACCTCTATGTCCGCTTCCTCGGCCCGCTTGCCGGCATCCAGGACCATGAGCGCAATCAGCTCTCCGCGTGCATTGCGCAGCGCTCGGGCGGCTTGGCTGAGCCAAAGTTCTCGCTCTTCGTCGTCATAGCCGCCTTGGCGATAGGCCTTCAACGCGCGATCCAAGGTCTGTTCGATCGCCTCGGGGCTTGCCAGATGGATGGAATACGGAACGTGACCGGGACGGGAGGGATCGAAGCCGGGCAGCACCTCTGCACTCGGGAGAGCTGAACTCGCGACGCTGGACGCGACGGAAAAATGCGTCTCTGCGACTCGCGCCAGCCAGTGCTGCACGTGACTTCTATTTGCGGCAAGTCCAAAGTCGGTGTCGGGCTCGTTCTGGAACGGCGCATGGGGCTCGAGAGCGAGCGCGGGGCGGCCACGATCTTGGCTGCGTCGCGGCACGCTCGACACGGCGTTCGTGTCAGAACACGCCTTCAAGAACCGAGCTTTTTCGCTTTGCCACTCCGCGCTGTCCAATTGCATCGTGAAGCTGTGCGCTAGGTAGTTATGCGCGGACGTGTTCTCGTCCAAACGGCGCGTCAGGTAGGCGATTGCGCTAGGCAATTCGTGCTCGGCGACGATCGGTGCATAGACCAATACATTGGCTCCGATTTGGGCGAGCGCGCGCAGCAGCGGATTGGCCATGCCTTCCAGCAGTTCGAAGCACGTGTGGGACGTCACTCGCTGCGAGGCGCTGGCGACCAAGCCAAAACAAATGTCGAATAGGTTGTGGCTAGCGATGCCCAACTCGGCGCTGGCCGCATTTTCCGGCTGGCAGGCCCGCAACGTCATGCGCTTGAAATTCGCGTCTACCTCGGCCTTGCTGCCGTAAATGGGTGAGGGCCAGCCGCGCAGCTCGGACTCGACGCGTTCTAGCGCCAGGTTGGCTCCTTTGACGATCCGGATACGGATCGGACTACCGCCCTGCGCGACGCGCTGTCTCGCCCACTCCAACAGCCGGATTTGAAAGCCGTCGGAATCTGGCAAGTAGGCTTGCAACACGAGCCCGGCGCACAGCGGCAAGAACTCAGGCTCATCCAAGACGCGTTGAAACGCCGCCACCGTCAACGGCAGATCGCGATAAGACTCCATATCGAGCGTAACCAGCTTCGCTCTTCGGTCGGGCCCCGGGTGGCTCATCGCGGCTCGATAGACAATGCGTAGACGTTCGGCAATTCGAGCCACCGACTGCTCGAATGACAGCGGCTGCAGCTGGCTGAAGATGGACGAGATCTTGACGCTGATTGTGTTGATCTGCGGCGATCCGAGGAGCTCGACGTATCCCGCAACCCGCCGGGCCGCCTCGCCCTCCCCCAGCACCGCTTCGCCCAGATGATTGATGTTCACTCGGATCCCGGCTGCGCGCCGCTGACCCAGGTACTCATTCAGCTCGGCATCGGCGGCTGGCAAGATGAAGGCGGTGGTCTCTTGCCGAATATGGTTCAGCATGGCGGTGCCGCTCAACGAAGGCAGCCACGTACCGACCCGTCGCAGCGCGGCCAAGCTCAGCCGATCCATGACCCCCAGGTATTCGGGCGAGCCGAGTCGCTCGAGCAAGTAACGCGCTTGTTCGACCGTGCGTTTGCGCGAGCTCGAGCGGTAGGCGCGATCAGCCAGCAGCGTCGTGAACACCTGTCCGCGCGGGTCCCGCATCATGCCGGCCAACACCTCGGCTTGCTCGATGTCGCGAGGCGTCTTGAAATGTTCGACGAGGCCGAGCAGGATCCGCGCGAGCTCGACGCTGCGCTCGCCGACCTCGACCGGCGTCAGGGTTCGCCCAGCGACCTGTGCGAGCAGCTGCTCGGCTCGAGCGAAGAGTTGGCCCGTCGGGCTGTGTGCCATCCCAAAGTATGTTCGACTTTGCCCGGTTCAGCGAGGAATGCCGGCTAGTTGAGCCATTTCCGAGCCGAGCGTCCATTGTGGCTGCTGCGCGCAGGATGTACACTTGGCGCATGAATCGGGTGACCGCGAGAGGGGCGGCGCGCAGTCTCACGACGTGTCTCGGGATTGCCTGCCTTGCGCTCGTGTCAAGCTGTGGCGCCAAGGCCAGCTCCGACTCGAACGACGCGGCCTCCCCAGACCAAATCCGGGTTCCATCCGAGCTCCAGCGTCCGGGTCAGCTTCGTTACTTTTATGCGGGCAACGCCGCCGGTCCGAGCATGATCACGTTCGAAGCTCCGGCCGCGCCGCATGTCGTTTCACTCACCCACCCGGAGGGCCACTACCGCGCAGGGATTACCGGCTGGTCGCCGAACGGGCGTACGTTTGCGTACCAGCTATTCTCCGAAGAGAGCGGCATCGAGCCCTATCACTTCATGTTGGCGGATGTCGGGCAGGGCTTCGCCCCGCATGCGATCGAGCACCCAAGCTTGCGCGAGCGCGCCTATTTCGTGCGCTGGGTCGGCGATCGCGCGATCGCGGTGCAAACAGGCGTCCTTCACCAAGGCCTGGACGACTACGGCTGGTCCGGTCACTACCTCTGGATCGATACGCAGCAGGAGCGCGTCACGGATCTCGGACCGCTCGCGCGCAGTTTGGTCGATTCGCAAGCGTTTGGCGTGTTACCAGCGCTCGATGCCTCCACCGAGCACCTGTGGACTTCGCGCCTCGGCCTGGTCTATTTGGACGCGAGTTGCGCACTCGTCTACCTGGCAGATCCCACCCGAAAGCAAACTCTGATTCGCGACTGCAGCGCGCGCGCATCCTGGTCGGGCGATGGCTCTTTCCTCGTCGTCACGACCGACACCGCGCGTCAGATCTACCAGTGGGTCGACGGCCACCTGGAACGCTGGGCCTTCCCCGCATTGGAATCGTCGTCGCCCGCGGCAACCTGGTCATGGGCGCCGGGATCGCCCCTGTTCGGGTTGTTCAGCGTCACGGGCGACTCTCGGGACCGACTCATCACGAGCTTGGCAGTCGGAGACGTGAGGACGAGAGTGCTCGCTTCGGTCGCAGAGCTTCCGAATATCAGCTATGCGAGCTTCGTCACAGACGGCTTGTTCATGGCCAGTCACCCGAGCGACGCCGATCAGCCGGCCCGCAAATATTTGCTGGACACGACTCAACTACCGAGCGATTCGACACTCCAGCTGGTGCCGCTCGCAGCCGCCCAGTCAGCAAGCGATTGGCCAGTCGCGAGCTCCGACTCGCGGCGGCTTTATTTCGCGGCACATCCGTTGCTCGAAATCACGCTAGAGGCAGGACGCGTCGGCCACATCGACACGCTCTTCCAGGAGGCGCACCCAGTCCGTAGCGTACTATTTCGATTTTTGAACGATGACAACGCGGGCCTGCTCACGACCGTGGAACCGGAGCAAATTGCGCCCGGAGGCGACTCGTTGAGCGCGTTCCAGCGAAACCACCAGTATCTATTGAATCTGGCTGGCGAGCGCGCCGTCGTCCCCCTTGGAACATTCGACCTCAGGCATCGTTCCGGTTCGTCCGGATTGCACACGTTTGCCTCCGCCCCGCAACTCGGTGGCATTCTTTACCAAGGCGACGGCGAACACGGCGGATTCGTCGATTGGCTTGGTTTCGACGACATCACGCACAAGGTACGCTTGTTCGAAGCGGCGGGCTGCTGCTTGCTCGACCTGCCACCCGCGATTGACGGTGTGGTCATCGACGAGTGAATACCGCGCTCGAGGGCCCATCAGCCCCGGCCCAATTCTCACTCGGATCGTGCCGCATCGAAAGCCTGGACCCCTAGTTGGAGGACCGACTACCATGCCCGAGCGGCCCGCCAAGCGCGGATCATCGGGATTGCCGGACGGAAACAGCCAATGAGCGAGAATGACGAACGACTACTACAAGCCGTGAGAGCCGGCGGCATTGGCATTTTCGATCACGACCACGCAACGGACATCATCTATTGGTCGCCAGAACTGCGCGCGTTTTACGGTTTCTCGCTCGACGAGGTCGTCACGATGCGCTCGATCGTCTCCCAATGCTTCCCGGAGGACTTGGCGCGCGTCCAGCAAGCCGCCATTCGCGCCCATAGCCCCGATGGCGACGGCTCGTTCGACATCGAACATCGGATCACCGATCGAGCAGGCCGTCTCCGCTGGCTACTGACTCGATCGACGACCTTGTTCGCCGGCGAGGGCTCCGAACGACATCCGGTTCGCACCATCGGTGCCGTTCAGGACGTCACCGACCGACACCACGCCAGTGCCCAGCTGCGTATCTTGGATACGGTCATCCGCTCGAGCGGCAGAGCCGTAGCGATTGCCGATCCGAGCGGTCGCCTCACGTTTGCCAACGATGCCTTCGTGCGCTTCTGGGGGCACGAACGCGGGGAAGACGTACTCGACCGCTCACTGTTCGAATTCTGGGAGCCGAGCGAAGGCCCAGGCGAGGCGATTGCCGAGATTTTTCGCAAAGGAACTTGGCACACGCAAGCCGTCGGTCACCGCCGTAACGGTGAAGCATTCGACGTGGCCGTGGTCGCGGAAGCGGTATGCGACACTCGTGGCCAGCTCGCCCAGCTGCTGACGACGTTCAACGACATCACCGCAAGCAAGCGTGTCGAGCATGCGCTGCGCTTGAAGGACCAAGCCATCGCCACGTCGCTCGTGGCCATCGCCATGAGCGACGCGGTCGGACGAATCGTCTACGCAAACCCCGCTTTTCTGAAGCTCTGGGGCTATACTTCCGATGATGACGTCCTCGGACGGTCACCGCTCGAATTCGCAGACCAGCAGCAAGCATCGAAAATCTTGGACAGCGTGCGCGCGCACGGCTCCTGGGTCGGTGATTTGGCGGGCAAGCACAAAGACGGGACGGCCATGCAGCTACGGCTGTCAGCGCAGTCCATCAGTGACTCGAGTGGGCAACTCGTCAACGTGGTGGCGACCTTCGTCGACGTCACCGAGCAAAAGCGCCTCGAAGGCCAGCTGCTGCACGCGCAGAAGATGGAGTCGGTCGGGCGCTTGGCGGGCGGTGTCGCGCACGATTTCAACAACCTGTTGACGGTGATCCTGGGCGGCATCGAGCTCACCCGGCAAGAGCTCGGTGCCGGGCACCCCGCGCACGAATACCTGGCCGATGCCGAGGATGCCGCTGATTCCGCGGGCACGCTGACGAAACAGCTGCTCGCCTTTTCCCGAAAGCAGATCATCGCCCCCAAAGTGCTGAACCTGAACGACGTGCTCGCTCGCGTGGAACGCATGGCGCAGCGGCTCTTGGGTGAAGACGTGGTGCTACGGACCAACTGTGCGCCGGATCTCGGCTTCGTGCGCTTCGATCCGGGTCAGGTCGAGCAGATCATCGTCAACCTCGCCGTCAATGCACGGGATGCGATGCCACAAGGGGGTCGTTTGACGATCGAGACCCGCAATGTGCGTCTCGATAACGCTTACGTCGACGCGCATGCCGGCGTCCACGTAGGCGACTATGTGTTGCTCGCGGTCTCCGATAGCGGGACCGGAATGAGTGAGGAAGCCCGTGCTCACCTGTTCGAGCCGTTCTTCACGACTAAAGGGCCCGGCAAGGGGACTGGCCTCGGCCTCGCGATGGTTTACGGCGCAGTCCAGCAAAATGGCGGCCGGATCGAAGTTTACTCAGAGCCGGAGCATGGCACGACGTTCAAAATCTACTTGCCCCGAGTCGCCTCCGCAGATCGCGACCTTCACGGGCCCGAGCACGAGAGCCCGCGCAGCGGCGGAGAGTCGATTCTGCTGGTCGAAGACGACGAGCGTGTTCGCTCCTTTGCGGCAACCGTGCTCGAGCGCTTCGGGTACTCGGTCCACGCCTTTTCGGCGCCGGCCCAAGCTTTGGCTGCGCTCTCAGAGCTGAACCCTCCGCCCGTCTTGCTGGTAACGGATGTAGTGATGCCCGGCATGAACGGTCGAGCGCTCTCCGAACGAGTCACGTCCTTGATCCCCGCAATGAGAGTGCTGTTCGTCTCCGGCTACACCGAGAACGTGATCGTGCATCATGGAGTGCTGAAAGAAGACATCGAGTTTCTGGCCAAGCCCTACTCGGTCGATCAGCTGGCCCGGCGGGTGCGTGAAGTGCTCGACGCGGGCCCGCGCGACTCCCGAGAGCAGTGAGGTCAGCGGGTGGTCCGCGAACTGCGAGCAGCAGACCTCAGCAGAAAATTGCACCAAGAAAGCCCTCCCAATCGACGCGCGCGGATGGACGATAGGGACTCGGTGTGCAAAAACCCTTAGTAAGGCATGATGGCTAAGAAACTGGTCGCATCGAGTGTCCTGCTATTGGCTTGCGCCTGCGGCAGCAGCCCCAGCGCGGTCGGGGGCGGAAGCGGTACCGGCGCGGTCGCCACGGCAGGCAGCGCGGGTGCCAACAGCGCCGGCGGCGCTTCAGCTGCTGGCGCGGCGGGCAGCGTGCCGAATGCGCTCGGCGGAGCCTCCCCGGTCGCCGCGGCTGGAACGGGCGGCTCGAGCACTGGCGGAACCGGTGGCAACGCGCTCAGCGGGGCGGGCGGGCTCGCGGGCACGAGCCCTGGCGGCGCGCCCAACGCTGGGGGGACCGGCAGCGGAGGGAGCGCCGGCGTTGGCGGAACCGTCGCGCTCGATGCGACATGCGGCGGCACGAATGGCTCGGCCACCAATCTAAAGGACAAGTACGCGGGCTGCTTCCCGATCGGTGCCGCCGTCGACTCGCAGTCTTACACGACGCACGCGCCGATCTTGAAGACCCACTTCAACAGCATCGTTGCCGAGAACGACATGAAGTTCGACGCGCTGGAGCCAAGCGAAAATAGCTTCAGCTATGCCAATGCCGACAAGATCGTCGAATTTGCGCGCAGCAACAACATGAAGCTCCGCGGCCACACGCTGGTCTGGTACAGCCAAAATCCGGCTTGGGTATTCAGCAATGGGGCGAGCGGCACCGTCTCTAAAGAAACGCTACTCGCCCGCATGAAAAACCACATCACCAAGGTGATGCAACACTTTCAAGGCAAAGTGTACGCCTGGGACGTCGTGAACGAAGCCATGATGGACGACGGCAGCTATCGCACCGGCACCTTGGCCGACGACAAGAAGAGCCGCTGGTACGAGATCATCGGCCAGAGTTACATCGCCGAAGCATTCCGCGCGGCTCACGCGGCCGATCCGACCGCCAAGCTCTTCTACAACGACTACTACGACTACATCCCAGCCAAGCAGCAAGGGATCTACAACATGTTGAAGGGGCTACTCGCGGAGGGCGTTCCCGTTCACGGAGTTGGCATGCAATGCCATCTCAATGTCGAACCATCCACGAAGACCGACAATCAGGGGTACCACCAATCGGTCGAGAACCTGGAGAAAGCCATCGAGCTTTATTCCTCACTCGGCCTCGAAGTGCAGGTGACCGAGCTCGACCTATCCCTGTACATCCCCGGCGTCACCTACGATCAAAGCACGTTTTACACGGCAGCGACCTTCACCGAGGCGCTTCAAATCCAGCAGGCCAATCGCTACAAGGCCTTCTTCGAGCTGTTTCGTAGGCACCGGAACGTCATTTCGGGCGTCACCCTGTGGGGCATTGCCGACGACAACACTTGGCTGTCCGAGTTCAGCTCGGGTCGGAAGGATTTTCCGCTGCTCTTCGATACCAATCACATGCCGAAGAAAGCCTACGACGCAGTGATGAGTTTCTGACGCTGTCCGCGGGTCTGTACGAAGCGCGACGCTTGGGATAAACATCGACCCATGCTCGCGCTTCGCCTTCTGCTCGCGCTGATTCTCTTCAGCGCGACGGCCGGGGCAGAGAGCGCCCTCGATCAGGCCGCGCGCCTCGATCCGACGTTTCGCTTCGGGGGCGGAGGCAGTCTGACCGTCGCGCCCCTGCTCCAAGCCCGTTGGACCGGCGCAGAGACCGGCGGCGACGAACGCCGCACGGTGGAGGGCTTCAGCATCCCGCGTGCTCGCTTGATCACGACCACCAAGTTCTTCGAGGGCTTCCAAATTCGGCTCCGAATTGGCTCGGGCCAGGGCGGTGGGGTCTCGATGCAGCAAGCTTACGCCGATGCCCGATCGGGCAATTTCCAGCTGCTCGTCGGACAAATGCCACTGGTGATCAACAGCCCCGAAGAGCCTTCGCCCGAGGGTCTCTCGACGGCGGACTACTCCGCTTACTCGAATACATTTGCGGGAGGCACCACACAGGGGATCCGGGCTAGCTATCGCGGCAAAGTTCGCTTCATCGTCACGGTCGGCAACGGCGCACGCTCCGCGTACAGCGAGCTGCTCTCGCCGCTCGTCGCCGACATTGCCACCACCGGACGCGTCGAACTGCCGATTGGCGATCAGGCCAACACCGAATATCTGTCCATGGCGAGCTTTCGCAAACGGCAGAACGTCAGCGCGCGGCTGGGCCTGACCGGTCATTTCCAAAATCGGCGCCGGACCAACGCCAACCCCGCAAACGACATCGAGGTCGTCAGCGCTGACGCAGGCATTCGCGGTGCTGGCTTTTCGATCTCGGCGTCCGCGGCGTACTTGAGGCTTGCCCAGACGGGCCTACCGGTCGTTGCGAGCGCCGGGTTTTGGCTGTTCGGCTCAATATTTCCCGCACGCAGAGTCGAAGTCTTCGCCCAGTTCGACGCCATCTATCCGCTCGGCGAGCGAGCGCCATTTCCGGCTGGTTTTGCCAGCGGCCAACCGGGTACCACACTCTTTCGCACCCTCACCTACGGTTCGAACTTCTACCTCGTGCCGGACATGCAACGGCTCAAGATCCAGGCGGATATGCAAACCATGTTCGACGGGCAATCCACGAGCATCGTTCCGCCCAACACCGCGCTCGGCGTGCTCAGCGCCAGCGGGCTGCAGATCTCGGGCCGAGTGCAACTCGTGGTTGCGCTCTAACCGTTCTCGTCTTCGGCCGGCTTCTCGCGCGGCGAAGACGGCGTTGCCGGGGCGGCGTGCCAAGCCGAGCGCGGAACCACTTTTGCCGCGCTCGGATCACCGAGATAATGCGGCGACATGATCTGAACGCCGTACTCGTTGAACGTGTCGATCACGTTCGCGTTCAGCGTGGCAATCGCTTGAGCTCGGCTCTTGGCGGTGGTCTGGCTCGCTTGGCAAACGAGTTCGTACTCGATGTAAAAGTCGGACAGCGCGGTCTGAAATACCGTGGGCGCGGGTTCGGACGCCACGCCCGGGGTACAAAGAGCAGCTTCAATCAGCATCGCCTGCACCTGCCGCCAGGGGGCGTCGTAGCCAATCGTCACTTTGGTGCGCAGCATGAATCCCTGCCCCTTCGTCGGGCGAGAGTAGTTGCGCGTGACGGTCCCGAGCACCAACGCATTGGGCAGCGTGAGCTGCTCGCCGAGCCCGGTCGAGATTTTCGTGGTGAAGACGCCGAGCTCGGTGACCGTCCCCTCCTCCTCGCCAATGCGCACGAACTCTCCGATGCGGAGCGTGCGCGAATAAAGCAAGATGAAGCCGCTCGCGGCTTGGCCGAACAAACTCGAGCCGCCGAGCGTCACCATCAAGCCCAGCAAAACACTCACGCCCTTGAAGGCTTCGCTGCTCGCACCCGGCAAGTACGGGTACGCCATCACTGCCGCGAACGCCCACACCACCATGGCAAAGATCCGCCGCGTGGGTTTGGCAGTATCCGCGTCCAGCCAACCACCGCCGAAGCTCCGCTTCTCGATACTGTCGAACACCGGGTCGGCCGCGGCGAGCAATGCGCGAGCGAGCAGAAAAATCACGACCGCGACCAGCAAGTCCGGCAGTGCCCGCAGCACGCCGCCGCCGATGCGCAGCAGCACGCCGAGCAGGTAGTTGTCCAGCTCCTCGCCCCAGGCGCGGGTATAGGGGAACTGCCGCAACACGAAGCTCGCCCAGCGGTAGATGGCGAGCAGCGACACGAACGTCGCCACGCCGCGCATCAGCATGCGCGAAACGGAGAATAGGCGTGCGCGGTGGAACACCGGTACACCCGCCGCCTTCAGGCCCTGGGTGCTGCCTTCCAGCAGCTTGCTGAGTTGGCGCACCACCCAGGTACGGGTTCTGAGCACGACCGCGAGAAACGCAAACAAGAGCAGCGTGGCAATGCCGCTGCTGCCAAGGGCGTGGCCTAGTCGCTCGCGGTCGCGGGCTTCGCGGGTTTCGGCGGCGACGCGCTCGAGCGCAGCGCGGGCCGCCTGCGTGGCGTGCTCGAGCGTCTCGCCATCGAGCACGTCGACGTCGCCAGATGTCAGCGCTAGGCCTAGCGCGCCGTTCACGAGGATGGCGTTGGCCATCGGGGTGGACGTCACGCTGATTTTCATCGGGCCCGGACGCGCGAAAATCTCGGTCAGCCGGGCCTCGGAATGGCGCGCGCGCTCCGGCGGTGCGACACCGAGCAGCGGGGCGCGTAGCACGGCAATCTTGCGGTGGAGCACGACCACGGGTGCCTCGGCCAGCGCCGGCGTGACACTGACGGCCGCGGCCGGCGTATCCGCTGCTGCGCTCCGGGCAAAGCTCAGCAGCGTGACCACGGTCAGCAGCAACGTGCGCGTGAGCGTAGACTGTCTCTTCATTCAGCTTCCCTGCGGAACGACCGGGTCAATAAGCGTCCTCGCCCTGCACGGGTGTCGCGTCCAGCTCGACGGTTTTTCCAGCGAATCGCGTGCCGAGGACCGGAAACAGAATCACCGAGATCAGCCCACCGCCAACCAGTGCCGCACCTGAGTCAGAGCTCATCATGCCGCGATGAACCGCGGTGCCCGTGAGCGCTACGATCAGCGAGAGCGACGTCGCAGAATAAAAGCCGAGTGCCACGGTCTCTCGTTGCACCAGCAATTTCCGGAAGAGCATGCAGGGCGCGCCACGCACGAGCAGAAGCAACGCGGCGTACGCGAGCATCATGCCGATATTGTGAGCGCTCGAGAGAACCGCCCGCACGTCGAGCTGCAGGCCGCTCGAAACGAAGAAGATCGGAATCAAGAAGCCGAAACCGATCGCGTCGAATTTGTGGTGCAAGACCTCGACGTGCGCTTTGCGGATGGCAAGCC
>Ga0247758_1001528_pt1 | contig 16621 bp, 18 predicted proteins | sample UWRJL156409C4_FD_180950 | JGI IMG/M metagenome (GOLD analysis project Ga0247758, IMG submission 180950) | Plant litter microbial communities from Arlington Agricultural Research Station in Wisconsin, United States - UWRJ-L156-409C-4 | ecosystem: Environmental > Terrestrial > Plant litter >...
TTCGGGAACTTCTGGGGAAAGCGAGGGGTCCTGGTGATGATGAGGGTGAGACGAGACTGCCAACTTTGCTGATGTGATTCATTCGCAGTTTGTGCATACTAAGGTATTACGGCTATTCGCAAGCATGAAATAAGATGCAAGGTTCGCTTCGCCGGACGATTATTTCACCATCGGCCCGCCCCCGTTCTAAAGTACACCCCGCCCGTATCTCAAGGTGGCGTCATCTGTAACACGTCAGTTCAAGTTCGTCAAGGCTCGACGGAAAAGGCGTCACTCACCTGCCACGTATCAATCGTCAAGTCGCTCGTGCCTATCACCCGCAGGATGCCGATGGCGATGATCGAGTTGAGCCAGTAGTACTTCTCACTTCCAGTCTCGTACGTAAGACGGACATAAGCCGAGCCATCCGATTGCGTCGCGCCTGTCTCAAAGACTTGGATGTAATGGCCGTCATCCGTCTTGAACGTCTGGCGGACGTCCTGGACGAGAGTTCCGTTGAATGTTCCCGGAGGGCTATTGGCGTCGAGCAGCGCCCAGTCACCGCCAATGGGGAGGACGGTTCCTGTTCCCGGTTTAGACGCTTCATCTGGGAGAGAGATGGTGTTTGTGGGGGGGACTTACCCTTGAGCTTCGGTCCGGCGAAGGACCCCCTCAGGATGGGTACCACGAGGCGGAATCCCCGAGGCCCCTGACCGACAATGGCAGCTTCGCCGCCGGTGATGTTGACGCTGTACAGGTAGGTGAGACCTGGTGCCTTGGGTGCCTTGGGCACTGGTGCAACCGGTCCGGCGGCACACACGCCGCTGGCTATGGCCAGGATGGACGCAAAGGCGGAAACGAGGGTGAATTTCATTATTTCGGTTCTTTTGGGCAAAAGTTGAGATGAAGGGCGGGGAAAGCTGACTTTCAAGGTGTGTTTTCAGGGCCGTTCTTATACCATTCCTATTCTCTACCACAGCCTCAACGACGGACGCGTTTGCGAGGCCGTCCATAACACGAGTCCGAACACCGCGACATTCGGTGGCATCCTCACGCAGCGTCGTATTCATTGGCGGGTCCTGGCGTTACGTTCCCGCCTGTCTTGGTAGGCAACCCTAGGGGAATATTGGGGTTCTGCCGTTGCTTGGCATAAGCGAGGTACTGTTTTTGGAGAGAAGCTGCCATCCCGTCGGTAAGACAACGCAATATGCAGGACGGGCGGGTGGAAAAGCAACTGGTTGGCTGTCTCGCATCTTTCTGGGAGAGGTGATTGGCTGCCAGTCCGGCGACCGGCTGGTTCGTTAAATGAGATCCGGGTCATGCGTGACATCGGGAGTGGCGTGCTGCTGATGGCATCATTTCTGTCAGGTTGGTTGCCTGCATCGAGGGAACAGGGGGTTGGATTAAACTTGGTGTAATATTGATGCTGGAGGTAACATGTGGTGAACGGTGTGCAGGTAAGTTCCGAAAGCCGCGCCCCCTGTCGACAGCCAGGTAGTGCATCGTCCCTCCAAGACGAAAGCAGCTAGCTAAGCAAACAGGTAGACCTAGCCAAACATTCTGTAACAGGGGACTACTACCTCACAAGAATCTCTCAGCTCGCCAAACCGGCAGCCCTGGCCGCCATATCAAAACCGGCGACACCACAACAGTGACAACCCATCTAAACATCCCACTTCTCCACCTTCTCCAAATACCTCCCAATCTTCTTACAATCCCCCCTCCCAATCGCCACCGCCTCCGTTTCCCCCACCTTCGGCACCGTCGGGCCCTCCAGCATCGGCAGATTCCCACAGATCACATCACCATACTTACCCCGTCCATACGTCTTCTTCCACTCCGGGATGTGCACCCACCCCGTCGACCGCAGCGCCACCTCCTCGCTCACCTGCGGACAGAACCGGTTGAGAATGCCGTCCGCGGCCTCTAGCTCCGCGCCGCTGCACGTGGTGGGGTGTTCGTTGTAGTTGCACGCGTACGCGTAGGATGTCCCCTTGCGCACCCACATGATGTTGAACAGGGGGATGCGGTGGCCCGCGTTGCATTCGTCGGCGAGGAGGTTCCGCGCCGAGGTGTAGTCCGCGATGGAGTCGAGTTGCTTCCAGGCTTCGCTGCGGCAGCCGAAGTTGTGGGGCTTGATGGGCAGGTCGATGGGGTGGGCGTCGCGCTTCTTGTGCAGGGGCTTTTGCTGTGAGTCTGAGGAGAATGGGGAGAGGGGGGGGCTGGTGGTCTTGTGGGAGGGGGTTGAGTTGAGGTTGATGGTGGTGATCACGGCTTGGTTGTTCTCATCGTAGGAGAGGCCGAAGACGCCGTCTTGGGTCTCGGGGAGGACGACTCCGTTGCCGTGGAGGGAGTCGATGGGGAGGACTAGGGCGTTGGACGCCCCCGCGAGGGCGACGAGGCGATAGACTGTTGTGGGCTTCATGTTACGCGTGATGCGTGCGACGTTCAGTTGGGTGACCTGGTGTGAGTTTCAGAGGGTGGAGGAGAAGAGTTGAGCGAGCAGGAGGAAATTTTCGCCTAGGAATTAAATATCTGGGTTGGCAACGGCAGGGCATGGCCCTCGAAGCTTAAAGACCGTTGGGCGCAATCTACGGGACTTTAAGCTTCACGTTGGGATCCATTTGACGTTTTCTTGCGCCGCGAGACAACCTAAACTTATTCCAGCTTCGTGAACATGGAGGAGGGACATCACCAAACCAACGGCATCGATGCAGCTCGCCGACTGCCTTTGAGAGTCTCGCTGATTGTGATCCGCGGCTGCTCCTTGTTTCGATGCTTCCCGAATCCTCAAACGCAAGCTGTTCAAATTCGAAAGTTACCAGGTACTTGCCTTATCCTGCTCATTCTCTCCTCGCTGCGGGTTTAAGCAATGGCCGTTGGGTTTTAGGGTTCAAGTGCGTCAGCGGTTGAATTAAGGCGAAACCAAGAAGTTTGAGTCTACCATCGACGCGTGTGGTGTTCTTGTCTTTTATTCACAGCTTTGGTTAATAAAATACCTAGATACCTGAGGTAGGGTATGAATTGTTCATGATAACAGCCATCAACACTACGGGCAAAGTACACATGTATTGGAAGGGCAAGGCACCTAGGTATCTAATACTCCCCTTTGTGGCTTTTACTGAGCCTCTTCATCAAGCCATAATTAATTTCCCCTCAACCTCTCTCTCTCCTCACGCCTCCTCCTTCGTGCTTCTTTATCTTCACGACGCTTTGCATGTTCTTTCCTATACTCCACATGACACGCTTCTCTCTTATCAGTGTCATGAACTGGTTCCTCCGCATTCAAATCGAGATGGCCAAAAGCTGACCCCATCTCGGCGACCACTCCACTCGTCTGTGCATACCCTAACCTCTCATATGCCATTTCCACCCCGTGACACGCCGGCTCGTCAGCCTTCCAGGCGCTCGAGTGGAGATCATCTGACTCCAAGCTTGTTGAATCGCGTACAATTTGCGGATCGTCGTATGACTTATAAGCTTGATTGTAGCCCCGGGCCTCCGCAGTCGAATAAGGCTGGCCAAAAGCTGACCCCGTATCGGCGACCGATTCATGCGTCTGCCCATACACCACGTCATATTGGGAGGATGAAGATTGGATGGCTGCCTGGCCCTGCGCCGGAAGCCATATCTGTGATTGCGGGTCTTCGTCTCCTTCGCTCACTGGGGCGGGCTGCCGTATGTCACCGGGCCTATCTCCTCGTTCACCTTCCTCGCCCCAAACCTTTTGCGTCTTTGGCGCCTTTTCCTTCTGCTTGCCGGTCCTCCTCTCTGACCTAGTGCCACTATGGTGATGAGCAGAGTCGTCTTGCGAAGTTTCAAATTCAAGCTGCTCGAATTGCGGGGAGGCAACATAGTCTGGCGGTCCGTAGCAGACGAGCTGATGGGAGTCGTCCTGGGAGTGGCCCTGCTCTTGGGAGTAGTCCTGTTGATAGGGGTAGGCGACCTGATGGGAGTCGTCCCAGTCTCCGGGGATGAAATAACCTTCAGGTCCTGCGCTGGTTGAAACTTGGCGCCAATCCCAATCTTCGCCAAGCGCATCCTGGGAGTCTGGTGGCGGGGGCTTCGACGGGTTGTATAGGTCGTAGTCATGGTCACGTTGGTAAGCAGCGGCACCTTGGGAATCTCTTAGTCCGCTGGCAAATTCAAGTCCTTCTGGTTCTGGTTCTTGGCGAGGTGGACCGCTAAAAAAGGGAGTCTCCTGCTAGGAACTGATGGAATCCCGAAATGGAACCGACGTTAGTATACTTATACTATATTCGTACTAACGATTTACGTTGACAGGTGATGGCAAATTAGGGGGGGGGGGAGATGGAAAGTAACTGACCTAGTCGATCCACTACCGTAAAGACTTGATAAATCCGGTTTTCCTCTTGGTCTGTGCGCTCATAGTTAACCCTCTGTAAAGCAGGGTTGAGCGTAATAGAGGGCTTAGGGGGTTGGGGTTTTGCCGTGTGCACGAACCAAGAGGAAAACCGGATTTATCGAGTCTTTACGGTAGTCTTGTGTTTGTGCTTTCCCTTGGACGGTTTGTCGGTCGTGTCCTTAGTTGCCTTCGATCCGTGCGGTGACATAGTTCTTCTCAAGTCGCTGGCGACAGGTTTCGCAGACGTTGTTCTCTTGTCCTCGATTGCAACCTAAGGTACTTAGATATCAGATGATGGCGTGGCGGGAATGTTGGGTTCCGTCACAAGGTGCCAGCCGAATATCGGAATATAGACCCTCTACGTAGGAGATAGTGCGGGGACGGATGCGAGGAGGAAGATATGTGGGTGCATTAGCACAGTACTTAACATGCTGGACCGGCCATATATAGTTACCTTACATACCTTACTAACTGCCCCATTTTGACGACGCGCGCAGGAGTATTTGATGCATTGCCAGAATGTGGGCAAAGCACTCGCCCCACAGGTACCCAATTGAAGTGCTTTTCTGGCGCCCAAAGAGCCAACGCAGACACTCCTCATTCTCCCTGTGGGTGTGTGGCTTGGTAGCAAATCATGAGACGGCCTTCGAATCATGGCAGGACCCTCACAACAGCCTTCCAAAAAGTGAAGCGAGCGAGCGAATTGGGAGGACACCTTCATGCCCCCACTGCATGAAGGAGAGTCGCAGCTCGACTCCAGCATCCCAAACAGAAGTGCAAAAGCCCGACCCCCGCCTTTGAGTCGCAGCCTTCTATTCGTGTCAAAATTGCCTTGTGCGGCAATTAAGTCCCGCAAGATGGAAGCATCTTCGGGCGACGAGGATGTGCAGTGTGTGAACACGCTTCAAACTTACCAACTAACATTCTCGTCCGCATCGCGGTTCTTATCTGATGGATGAATTGCCCAACCTAGGCTACATGGCACATCAGTCAGGCGTCACTTGAGCCTCAATTCACTTGGAGATGATCCTCACCCCAGGCTTTACGACATCTCTGGTTTAAATTTTAGCATGCCGAATGATTGCAGCGCCGGCAGTGGTGAGTAGTCAATACCAACTTGAACCTAAACTAGATGGCGTTGCCGGTTTCTTGTGTGGTTGGAGCGTCGTTTAATGCAGCTCAAAAATGGCATATTCCAAGCAGCTGCAAGATGTCGGACGGTGAGACACGCCCCGCGTCAGATGTTCAGTGCCCGGCATAGGCGTGCCGAGCTCACCGTCTGTTCTGAGCCAGGGCTGTGGCCCCCAATCTTCGTAGCGTTGGATTTGGCTTTGGCTTTTCAATCATACCATGTTCCCTCCCGATGAACTGCCCTCCCAGCAAACAAACTTGAAGCCTCAATAAGAGTCATGGCCGCGCCAGCGGTGACTGCCCCTCGAACCGATCCCAATACCGACGTTGAAAGCAATAAAATCAGCCAAAAGGACTTGGACAGTAAGCCATGGTAAACATGAGTCCGCCCTGAGCCTGATGGGTAGCTCTGGAGCTGCGAAAGTGCTGCGAGTACCACACGTTGACCTGGTTACAATTTTGCAGGAAATACAACGGATACCAATCCTTCGCTCAATTCATTGCCTCAGACGACGACTTCTTCGCAGTGAGAAGGTTTGACAGGCTTCATTGTCGAACCCTTCTGAGACTCCAAGACGAAGTGGTCCGGCTCGAGGAAGCACTGGAACTGATAGATGCTGAATTCAGTGACAAGGGGGCAAAGGATGTGGATAACGGTACATTCAGGAGGGATCAGAAGAAGAGAAAGGAGCTCCTCGAGGCCATTCCCGCAAAGCTGGAACAGTACGGTAAGAGGCCCCTTCTCGTCTGTGACTGAATCGCGACGATACTATCCCCAAAATGGCAGATCGACTGCTCCTCCATTTCCTCGCCTTGAAGGGGAGACCTCTAGCGCCGAGTCTGAACCGGCGAAACATAAAGCGCTGGCTCAAAAATCGCAGAGACCCGATCCAGCCGAAGGAGGTCGAGTTCGTCAACGCCGATGATCTCATCACAGCAGCGAAGGCCCCCAAATCCAATGCGCGCAGACTCTTTGAGCATCACGTCCTTGCGCCAACCCGCGGGCTCTTTGGACTGCTTTCTCGGAGGTCGCTAGACCTAGAACTACCGCCGGGCGGGGTCCCGACGACAGTCGTTGGCAGAGACGAGCCGGTCGAGGTCATTGCGGCGTGTGCTGTTTTCTTGACGGCTGTGGTGGCGCTGATTGTGCCTTTGTGGACTCTTGCGGTAGTCGACGACATGTTCAAGAAGCTGGGTGTCATCACCGCCTTTCTCCTGTTCTTTCTCGTTGTCCTCGTATGCGGCACATTGGCGCGCCCGTTTGAGGTTCTCGCGGCGACAGCAGGGTAAGTTCAGATCACTTCGCCGAGGTATTGGAGGAGACCAGTCGCTGACAGAGCATGCAGGTACTCGGCGGTTCTTGTGGTCTTCCTTCAGTTCAGCACCGGGCTAGTAGTACGAAGTTGAGGGGAATGAGTGGGGTCTACCCTTACGACAAGAATGTCTGGAAATGGAGATGACTTTCAGGTGTCGGAATGCCGAGCTGGGATAATTTTATTCTTTTCTCAGGCCGAAAATTGCGTCGCCGGCCAGAGCTCCCGAGCTACTCCTGGGCCGGGTGGAAGGGCTCATTGCGACCGTTTCCGCCCTCCGATGGCAGTATTAGCAAAGAGGTACGATTACGGTTCTGTATGGAAGGAGATCGCTGGCATACGCAGCGAAAATACGAAGTTTGGCGTCTGCCATCGATATGTGTGGCGCTCTTTGCTTTCTTTTCCCTAACCGCTTTGGTCGACGAACTTTTTCTTTGGGATGGCGGCCATTGACGCTGTGTGCAAAAGTTGGAAGGGTGCTGGCAGAAGGAAGGACCAATGGCTCCTGGCCCATTCCGTGCGCAAATGCGTCAGCAGACATCTTCCGCACTGGCACGGGGCCTTGCTGCAGGCGCATTGAGGCACGTGAGGTCTGGACCTGAGAAGGAGGATCGGCTGCTCGCCAATCCTTGGAAGAATGGCAGACGCTCCTACTCTCCCCCGCGGGGAGTACCTCAGCGTCAATCCACTCACCAATTCGACTTTCGATTCTTTTCGAAATACACCTGCGCGTGATCCGCCAAAGTCATGACCGAGCTCACAGTCCTGTATGATCCGGGAAGGGCAGATGGCGTGCCCAATTTGGAGTGAGTCCCATCGTGATTCGCGCAGACAGGCTGTGCGCCAGAGTTTGGAGTCAATTGACCCGCTGACTCTGCGCTTCCTCGTCCCAGCCTCATACTTGTTCACGGTATCGATGCAAAGGCTGGCCCCGTCGAAACGTGGACACATCGGCCTTCCGGTGTCTTTTGGCCGCGGGATCTCCTCCCGGGGGCTCTTCCTTCCACGCGAGTCCTCTCTTTCGGGTACCACTACAAGAGCGAGCTGCCTGAACACCCTGGTAGGACGCTTAACAGATTGGCCCGCCATCTGTTGTCCGACATTCTCCATTTCCAAGATCAAGAAACCAACAAGGGCCTGGGCAGACCGATTGCGTTTCTAGCGCACTCGTTCGGAGGGCTGATTGTCAAGAATGTTCGTGTGCCGCGCGAACCCTGCGTTACTGAGCTCACCAATTGTCCGATACCATAGGCATTGTTGTGTGCTGAGTCCGGTGTACAATTTCAGAGAGTATTAGACGCCACGAGTACACTGGTGCGTGTTCGTCTTCTGCCTGGCCCTAGTCCTGCTGACCTCTTCTAATTTCATCCGTGAAGCTCTTCTTCGGAACACCTCATCGGCTTCCTCCCACAAATCAGCGAGTTTCTCCATCTATTGTCCGACAGTGGAAAGATGAGCAGGTGCTCTTCCAAACAGTCTCCAAGATACTTAGCGACATACCCAAACTTGACAGAGGCTTCCAGGTGTTGGCACCAAGGTTCAAAATCGCCAGCTTTTACGAGGTCGAGGATGCTATGGTCGACAATTTCAGCGCATGTATGACGGTTCCCGACGAGAAGCGAATTTCTGTCAACGCCAACCACGCCGCCTTGTGCAAGTTCCGGGATGAGGATAACGAAACGTTTATGGCCGTCTGCCGGAGCTTAGCGCTTGCCGGTTCTGGTGACCGTCGAGAGATCGCTCCGCCCGCGACACGGGACGAGACATCCTCCGAAAGGCCGTATGTTGTTCTCAACAATGGCGATGCTCGACATGCCGCGATCATGTACACCGATGCTTTCAGGGGCGAAGGTGGCCCACCGGAAATGCGGCTATGCGAATACTGTTCCGCAATCCCTTTCGACAGCATTGCTAACCGCAGTACTCTTCCCGGGGGGTCTCGCCGCTGGGGTCCGCTGGGTGACATCAAACGTGTCCAATCAAGCTCATGTCCGTTTTGTCAGCTTGTCAGCTACGCCATTTGCAAATACCAGGCGTCAAACGTGAACTCCCTCCAAGATAGAGAGGCCCTCCAAGGGGATATCTCCGTTGAGTGGGCAAAATCTTTGGCTCCTGGTTGCCGTCCTGGCTTCCGCATTACAAAGCAGTTTGACGCCTGGATCGCATTTGGAGACGTGAGGTCGTCTCACGATGCGAAGGCCGCAAGTTTGCGATACCTGCGTCCCAGAGTTGCGCCTAGGCTCAATGTCGAGCGCGTGTCCTCCTGGATCAAACATTGCACGGTTAAGCACGGATGCATTGCCCACCTCGACGACTACTCCATCACCTTTCCCAGGATACATGTTCTGCGCTTCATCGATGTCGAACGAGCTTGTGTGGTGGGGATGAAGGCGGGGAGGTCGCCATACGCCGCTCTCAGCTACGTCTGGGGTGGAGTCACAAGCTCTCGCCTGTTGAGGTCGAATCAGGCGACACTCATGGAGCCAGGTGCTCTTGACCGCAACCATATCACCCTGCCAACAACGATCAGCGACGCGATGAACTTGGTCAGCAGACTTGGGATACGTTATCTTTGGGTCGACTCGCTTTGTTTAGTCCAAGATAACTCGGTCGATGTCAGGGAGGGGCTGAAAGCAATGGGTCGCATATATGAACACGCCAGTCTGACTATTGTCGCTGCAAGTGGCGATAACGCAAACGCAGGCCTTCCCGGCGTTCGAAGTGGAAGCCGTAAGAGACAGGATATTCTCAGAGAGGTGCAGCCAGGAATACATCTTGGCATGTTTCTCAGCCCAGACCATCTCCTAAAGCGCTCCGTTTACGAAACGAGGGCCTGGACGTATGTCGCTCCCCACCCATCAACCCTTGCTCCTCGGAGACATGGCGTACTAACATAGAGTTTCAACCTGTAGGATGCAGGAGCACCTCTTTTCACGGCGCATATTGTATTTTATTGACGATACAGTCTTCTTCCGCTGCCGAGAAGCAGAGCATCTCGAGAGCTGCCATGACGACGACAATCCGAAGAAGGCCCTATCAAACATGTCTACCAGAATCATGGAAGCCATGGAAATGGAATCACCACTTGAAGACTTTGGAGACATCCTCATGTATTACTCGCGACGATCTCTCACAATGGAAAGCGATGCCCTCAGCGCCATGGAAGGCATTTCCCAGCAATTTGCATCCAAACTCGGCTACGAAATTTCCGTGGGTCTGCCGGTAGGCGCCTGGGATCATTTTATACTCTTCTCCGGCCGAAATCTGCGCCGCCGGCCAGGGTTCCCGAGCTACTCTTGGGCCGGATGGAAGGGCTCATTGTGTCCGTTTCCGTCCCCTGATGACAGCATTCCCAACTGGCTCGACACGCACACCTGGATTGTCTGGTATATCGCAGACGGAGATAGAAGCTACTCTCTTGTTTGGGACCCCTTTGAATGGGCTCGAAAAAACTCAATGCGGCCACTTAAACGGGATGCTTTTCATCAAGGGTATCGCGAAAGGGTGGGGTTTTGCTGTCCCGGGCTAGAGTTTGAACACGGAGCGCGTCCAATACTTCCCACCCAGTCAACCCCATTCGTCAGCTTGCCGCACTGCTCGGGGTTCCTTCGGTTTTGGACCGTCTCAATCTTTATGCAGGTCAAAGACACCGGGCTTCACTACGGTAAGGCGGCGCTTTTTGGTGTTGATGGAAAGCAGTATGGCACCATCGAGGTTGACGGGCTCGACGAGTGCAACGTGGAAGCCTCCGTGCTTTCAGGCCCATCAGAGCTCATTCTTCTCTCGGGGGTCTCCGGAGACCGACCGTATGAAGGAGTTGCTTTACCTAAACCAGCAGGAGATCACGCCGAATATCACGTCATGCTCCTGGAATGGGACGAAGAAATCGCCGAAAGACGTGGCATTGGCAAACTCAGAAGGGAAGGCTTGGCAAAGAGCTACAATCACGGCCCTGCATGGAAGGAGATCACGCTGGCATAGGCTGATTACCTCCCTGATGGCGTCTTCCTGATTATGGTTACAGCGTTTTCGCAGCAACTGACTCCGTACTGTTGTGTACAATCGCGGAGTTCTGTCTGGGCTGGGGCCCACAACCATCCACTACCTTTGTCCGCCCTGAACAAGTTCGTCAGCGTCAATGCAACCCAATGCAAAGCCAACTCGCGGATTGGCCAACTTCACGACCAATACGTGACCATCACGCATCGCCCAGGAAACTCAGGACGAATTCGGCTTAGGGCCAAGAAGTTTCGTCCTCATGGCACCTAGCTCCGATGCACTCTCCAATGTGACCCGAAGCGGGTGAAGCGGGGTTGCTCAATTTCGCATAACATCCCGATGAGCTGCACCTCGTTGCTCTCGAGTTCAAATCTTTGATCAATTGTCACTTCAAATCACTTCGCAGACAAGCCCCGGCTCGAGTCCTTACCAGAGGTCTTCCCTACGGCCAACCTGAGCCCCCGACCCCTACACAACCACCCACAATGGCGACCGACACAGAGCGCAAGCAGTACGACGGCGTCGCGACCAACTACGCCTCCGTCACCGACCTCCCCTGCTCCAAGATCGAAGCCCAACTCATCCTCGCCGCCCTCGGCGACCCCACCGGCCTCTCCGTCCTCGATCTCGGCGGCGGCTCCGGCCTGCACGCCCGCCGCGCCATCGATGCCGGCGCCGCGTCTGTCGACGTCCTCGACATCTCGGTCGAAATGATGCGCATCGGCGCCGACATCGAGAAGCAGCTCGGTCGCAACGAGAGCAAGGTCCGCTGGATCGCGGCGGATCTCGCGCGACCGCTGGGGGAGCAAGATGCCGCAAAGGAGCTGAGAGAGGGCGGGTATGATATCGTCATGGCGAATTGGCTGTTTGACCATGCCACGTCCGTGGAGGACCTGCGCGCGATGTGGGGGAATGTTGTTGCGTACCTCAAGCCTGGGGGCAAATTCCTGGGTGTTAGGGTGCAGAGCATCAGGGCGGAGTACATGAAGGAGGAGGGGAAGTATGGATGCACATTCACCGACATCAAGGAGATACCCGGGGGATTGTCGTACAAGTGCAACTGCCTGACGCAGCCGCCGTTTTCGTTTGATTGCACGTCGATGGCCGACAGCTATACGCTCGCGGATGGCATTGGGAAGGAGCTGGGCTTGGTTGGGTTTGAGGTGGTGAAGCCGGAGGAGACGGAGGTGGCGAAGGGGGATGTTGAGTTTTGGAAAGATTTTGTGGGGGATCCCAACTTGGCGGTTATTGTGGCGAGGAAGCCGTCGGTGGAAGTTTCATGAGTGGGGGGAGAGTTTGGGGGAGGGCTAGGGGAGGGAGGGGGTGGTAGCGTGAGGTTGAGTCAGGGGGCTACGTCATGGAGGCTATTCGCAGGGGTGCACCATGGAAGGAGAAAACAGCCTCGACATTAGACAGCCGCCTTTCTCTGCTCCACGCCTCACGAAAAAAATCGAACCGAAAAGAGGGTTCTACCCCAGGTGATTGTAACGTACGAAGACAAGCTCCACGCTGCGGAAGATGTATTTCTTCGGGGTAGATGTAGAGGCTCGTATTGCCCGCCTAGTCGAATTCGATATTCGGCATGTTAAATCCCAGACGGCTTGAGCTGCGGGTGCTGTCAACGACCGAGAACGCGACGCTGCTGTGGGCGTCTTGCGGCATGATGCGGATGGTCCAGTGATGATGGCGATGTCTGTGGCTATCTCAATGGCCAGCAGTTGTCGACGATGCAGGAGCGGCGTGGTGCGGGGCCAAGACATATTCGATTGAGTGTGGCACATCCTAATCTCAGTGTGGGTGCGCGAAGGTAGTAAGCTTCTGGACGTCGACCATCTGCCAAGTACGACGGTCTCCCTCCCCGGAGCGAGAGCATCGTCGTTGTCGTTATTGCTCTAGAACTAGTGGTCGAAAGTGTGGAAAGGAATATGGACAGTGGCTGGAAAGATTGGCTTTCGGTCGGAAAACTCTCGGAGGCAGCATACGCTACTTTTGGCGACTCCATAGGTCGTCATGGAGTTGCCCTCACACAAGCGCCTCTTCTTTCCTCAGAAAATTCACTTTCACGAGCTCCAACCCCGTCTGTGCCCACGGTGGACGGCCCGGCACTCTCGGCTGCCTATCCCACCATGCAAGGTACAGATCCAGCTCGACGAGCCCCGACACTTTGTTGCTACGCCGCGGACGGGACCGCTTCCAAAACCCAGTGCTAGTTGAAAGCTGGCCAGGGAACCATTGTCATTTAGGTTAACCGACGCAATGCATGTACCTAGGTAATCATGTGTAACGAACAATGTACCGAGGTTTCAGACAACAACATCCATCCTTAATTAGCGGCACCGGAACCCATTTAGCCAATCATGCTCTCGATCAGATCCAGGGCGACGACTCTACTTTCCGGCAAGCTTGTCTTTGACAAACTGAATCAAGAGAGGGCCAATCTGCCTGGCCACGAACTGGTCTCCCTGAGCATTTGGATGGATACCATCACGATGCATCACCGACGTGTAGCCAGCCTCCGATGAGCAGTTTGCAATGACGATGGGAGACTCTGTTGTGTCCATTCCTGCGGCCCAGGCGGGAATCGCAGCATTGATGGCCCGGATCTCGGCGTCGTACACAGACAGAGGAATAACTTTATCAACCTTCAATATCATTTATATCAGCAACAGGCGCCTCCTCACTCGGTGAGTATTAGAAGCGCGGAGGTCAAGGCTTACAATGATTTTTATCTTGGGGTTGGAAGCCCGCATCTGCCCAACCATCTCAGTGTACGCACCAATGACATCATTTGTCGACCTTCTGTGATTGACATCGTTGGTACCGAGCATGAACTGCACGATGTCTGGCTTGCTGACGCTGAGCCACCCGGGAAGATAGTCGTTGGCAATGTTGACGGCCTGCCAGCCCGAATGCCCTTCGTGGTGAGTGTCAAATCCACCAGCGGTAGATTTGCAGTTTTCGGGGTTGTTGTTCATGGAGCCGACCATCTGAACTTTTTCGGTAAGATTTGCGTCGGCCAGCTGGGCCCAGACAACAGCTCGCCAGCAGGTGACCTCGGTGATTGAGTCCCCAAGATACACTGTCTCGGTATCAGTGCCTACTCCATATCAAGATGCAGCTTCCCCTCGCAAGACGCCCACATACTGATCTTAACTTTTCCCTGCTGTGTTAGTCCAGTGGCGCAAAGGCCAGCGATGGTCAGTTTGGCTATGCCCCTCATGATTCTAAAGGACGCAGGCACGACGGTCACAATATGGTTGGTTGGGAAAATACTGAGGTGCCGAGGATGGAAGCCAACGCTGAGATCAAGAGAGGACGACCGGAAAGGTAGGTACATAACCTGTCATTTGGCGGAAAGATGGATTCGATGAACATATATGCACCAGTCATCATCCTGTTGGCCATTGATCCCCCTCCGCTGTCACCACACGCCCACGCACCTAATTCCCATTGCCGAATATGTAGTCCAAGGTAATTAACTCTCTCGGCCATTGGCAGCATCAGGAGGCAGTTGCTCGTAGTTGGCCCCGCCATCGAATTAGTTAATCTCTTATATGAAGCTGTCCATTGCTTTATCAAACTCGGTACATTTCAGCATCGAGGAGTCTTTGGCTCCACGGTAATTCAACAGTAGAGAATCTGGGCGCTGTTACCAGCCATTCACATCTTTGGGTCAGTAGACAGGTACGAAAAGTTGCCTTTCCGAATGGCGGGGAAAGAGGGCACGGGATGGTATGCTCGGATGAGGGAGGTCCTTAGGGAAGCCCGCAATTATCCAAAGGTTACGGCGCAAAAATTGCCTCGCGGATAGCTGTCAAGTAATTGGTAGAGACGATGTAGTAACCTCCACAGGTTCCCGCTATGTTGTCCAACTTGCCCAGCGTACCTAACCAGACGGCTGAGTTCTGCGAGGCCGAAGTCAAGATTCCAAACCCGAAACCCGGACACGGAGACTTCGTCTCTACAACTCGGATGTGGCGAAAACGCAGAAAGCTCGAGATCCAGGCCGGGCATGGCGGGCGATCTTCTCGCGACGGGGTGATGAAACTGCTCCCGCACAGAGGTCTAGTAACGGGATACTCCGTAGCTCATTTGTCTTGCCACAAACCATGTCAAGGCGCTAGGATAAACACTTGAAAATCTCCTAACATGGGGGTGCCTTGCCTTCGGTAGGTACCGACTCTTCATCTCGCTACATCAGGCAGGGTTTCTTCTAGCTTAAATGCTCTTTACCTAGTGTGGGCTTCATTTACGGCTTGGTGGAGGGGACGTGGTACATTCTGGCGCTTTTTGACGTTGTTGTGTGTTCGTGAGGCTCAAGGGACAAGATTCAACTAAAACAACCGGAGCCCCTCCATCCGAGGTCTCGATGGCCTAATAGGGGCTGCAGCCGCGGCTAGGCTGCAAATGTACAAAGAAGAAATTATCAGCTTATATAAGCAATTGGAGCCATTCGCGGAAGTAGCCGGCTTGGCAATAGGGGACCCTGGAGGCCAGAGATTCTCTTCGACAGAACAACAACAATAGACAACAATCACCACAATTGGCCATGAGTGCTAGATTCTGACAGAAATCTTGGTGGTGCTCCGGAGGAGACAATTTTCCCCCAGTGCGTGGATGTTTCGGGTAATTAGGCGCATTGGGAGGTAAACTACCAGGTGGACGGAGGCAGCGGCGCCACGATGCTCGAAAGCTGGGTAGCAGCTCGTCGAGTGGAAGTATCGCATCAGGTTATCTGCATGTTCGTGAGACGGAGGGTATAAGAGCCCGGCCTGATCGTATAGCTTACCACGGTTGGGTTCTGTGTGAGATCCTGCCACTGGACCTTGGCTGATAGTAGCAAGGCAGTCTTTCTAGACGTGGCAATATGGTCGCTTTCAGAAGCATTGGGCTGCTAGCCCTCACCGTCGGAAACGCTTGGCTCGTCGACGCCCAGGTCAAAGTCAAGATCATGACGCTGGGTGACTCCATCTCCGGAAGTCCCGTAAGGAAACATGCCCGCGCAACGCCCCGCTGTTATAGAAGCAGCACCAGCTAAAAAGGAAGACGAGCAGGGATGCTGGCGAGCCCTCCTCTGGCGGAAACTCTAGGACGCCGGCATCAAGATCACGGACTTTGTAAGGACGCTGCCCGGCCAGGGTTGTGGCTTCACCTACAACGGCGAGAATGAGGGCCACGGTGGGTTCCTCGCCACGAATATTGCGAGGCAGAACCAACTTATGGGCTGGCTCTGCCCGACGTCGTCATGGTACACCTAGGTACCAATGACGTATAGAGCAACCAGTCGCCAAGCGCGATACTTGGCGCCTTCGACACGCTCGTGAAGCAGATACGTACTAGCAAGGCGACGATGAAGATTCTGGTAAGTTCTGTCCTGCCACCGAAAAGATGGAAAGCAGAAAGCAGAGAGCAGTTTACGCTGACCACGACCCAAAAAAATACCTAGGTCGCCCAAATCATCCCGATGAAGCCGTCAAACTGCGCTGACTGCAGGCAGCGGGTCGTGAATCTGAACAGGGCGATTGCAGATTGGGCTCCGAAGGCTACGACAACGGAAAGTCCCATTACAGTCGTGGACTGCTGGACGGGATTTGACACAGCCTCGATGACCGGCGATGGTGTATACCCCAACGCCAAGGGCAACGATGCCATGGTGAAGTGTTGGTACAACCCGCTTGCTAGGGTGATCAGCGATTCCGCGTAACGAGGAGATGCCATGCTCGATATAAACATTTGCAGGTACCTTAACATACCTACTTCTGCGAGAGGGCGAATCCTTTGTCAAGCAAGGTATTTGAGATTCATTGGTTATATAAGTACCATTTACCAGTTT